>Ga0209055_1002253_pt1 | contig 12274 bp, 14 predicted proteins | sample GraSoiAngelo_110_FD_185875 | JGI IMG/M metagenome (GOLD analysis project Ga0209055, IMG submission 185875) | Grasslands soil microbial communities from the Angelo Coastal Reserve, California, USA - 14_0903_12_30cm (SPAdes) (version 2) | ecosystem: Environmental > Terrestrial > Soil > Grasslands ... | reverse complement strand
TGGAGCGGCTGAAGCAGCCATTCACGCGCCTCGAGGTCGCGCGCATCCGACTTCCGCTCGCAGGGCAGGCCGCCTGATCGCGCTCCGGACGGGCGGGGCTTTCAGGTACACTTCGCGGCAATTTGAAAGGACAATCCAACCATGAAGAGACTGCTCGCCGTACTCGCTTTCGCCGCGGCCCCCGCGGCGCTCGCGCAGACCTGCCCGGAGAAGAACTTGATGTACTGGCAGGCGTTTCCCGCCGGGGGCGAATCCGACATCTCGGCGAGGCACCAGCAGTTCGTGCTGAAGAAGAAATGCCCCGCTATCGAAACCATCATCCAGTACAAGCCGGGGGTGGGCGGCGCCGTCATGTGGAACCAGATGAACGCCCTGCCCGGCGACGGCCTGAACATCGTGGGCATCAACCTGCCGCACATCGTGCTCGCGCCCTTCGAGGGACAGGTGCAGTACAAGACCGAGGACATCACGCCCACGTACTGGTTCCACTACACGCCGGACGCGCTGGTCGTGCCCGAGGCTAGCGCCATCAAGACCTTCCAGGGCTTCCTGAAGGCCGCGAAGGAGGAACCCGGAAAGCTTACGCTCGGCGGATCGGGGATCAACTCCGCGAACCACGCTGCGCACGAGCGCCTCGACTCGGAGTTCGGCGTCAAGACTCTCTACGTTCCTTTCAAGGGCACCGGCGACATGACCATCGCGGTGGCCGGCGGCCACGTCAGCGGCGCCATGTCCTACACCGCCTTCGCGATCAACAACAAGGGCAAGATGCGCGCGCTCGCGGTGGCGATGGACAAGCGCCACCCGCTGCTGCCCGACACGCCCACCTTCAGGGAGCTCGGCGTGAACTGGGTCGACGGCGCCTTCCGCGGCATCGGCATGCCGAAGTCCACGCCTCCCGCGGTGCGCAAGCGCATGTCCGACCTGTGGGCGGCGCTGAACAACGACCCGGAGATGAAGGAGCTCGCCGCGAAGAGCGGCTTCGAGCTGGTGAACGTCAGCGTGGAGCAGATGGACGCCTTCATGAAGGAGCGCATCCGCGTCTACACGGGCGTGGCGAAACAGATGGGGCTTGCGAAGTAGAACGCGACCGGCGGGCTCACGCCCGCCGGGGACTTCAGCTTACTGGTCCCAGATGTCGCGCTGTGCCGGGGGAAATACCTTGGCCTTGTAGAAATCCTTGAGCGTGGAGAGCTCCATGAGGATGCTGAGCGGAAAGCCCTGGCGGTTCCCGCGCGTGTCGGCGAGCAGCTCCTCGAAATAGCGATCCATCTCCCGCGGCGTCTTCCATATTTTGGCCATGCGGTTGACGATCCTGGGAAACGCTGCGGCGAGCCTGATGGGCCGCGCCGACTGCTCGATCGACGCCAGCCACGTCAGGCCTGCGGGGCTCAATTCGAGATCGTCCTTCTCGGGCTGGTGACGGCGCTTGCTGTAATCCACCGGCGTCGCGGCGTTGGGCTTCATAGGGAATGCGATATCCATTCAGAGCCTCCATCCTCAACGAACAAGCTAAAACTACTCGGATCGGCCCTTTTCGGGAAGGCATTACGTCACGCTCGGCCCTTCCAGGCTCTGCGGATTTCGTAGCGGCTGCCCCGGGGCAGCGTCACGGACTGCACCAGCGCAAAGCCGTCGACCCTCCAGCAAACCGGATCGAGCGCGGGCATGCCTTTCGGCTCACGCGCGTCGCGCAGCAGCGTCACGTGGGACGCGAAGCCCTTGGCATCGAAGCTGATTTGCGAGCGCGTCAGCGCGTCCCGCAACTCAATGACGAGCGCTTCGAGCGCGGGCGGCACGACCGTGGCGCCCGCCCAGGCGATGCGGTTGTGCTTCCAGTAACCCGGCTGATCGAGCACGAGTGAAACGGCTTTCGGCGCGACTTCGTTCGCGGCGCGCTCGACTTCCGCGACGCGCGCGTCCGCGACGCCGCCGAGAAAGGCGATCGTCACGTGCAGATTCTCAGGAAGCGTCGGCCTGCCCCCGCACAGCGCGTGCAGCTCGCGCGACCAGCGCGCGAGCTCGGCGCGCACCGCGTCGTCGGGCCACAGCGCGAAGAACAGCCTCATGGAACAACGACTCAGACGAGCAGCGCGATCGCCTCGGCGGCGATGCCTTCGCCGCGGCCGATCGCGCCCAGCCGCTCCGCGGTCTTCGCCTTGACGTTGACCTGGTCGGGGCGGATCCCGAGATCGGCGGCGAGGTTCGCGACCATCGTCGGGATGTGCAGGGCCATCTTCGGCGCCTCGGCGAGGATGGTGGCGTCGACGTTGGCGATCGAGAATCCGGCGTCGCGGACCTTCGCGCCGACCTCGCGCAGGAAGCCGCGGCTGTCGGCGTTCTTGTATTTCGCATCGCTGTCCGGAAAATGCCGGCCGATGTCGCCGAGCGCGGCCGCCCCGAGGAGCGCGTCGCACACCGCGTGAACCAGGACGTCGGCGTCGGAGTGCCCCGCGAGCCCTTTCTCGAACGGAATGCTCACTCCGCCGAGGATAAGCTTCCTGCCCTTCACTAGCGCGTGCAGGTCGAATCCCTGGCCGATCCTCACGACGGGTCCCTGAGCATTTTTTCCGCGATCTCGAGGTCGGCGGGGAAAGTCACTTTCATGTTTTTCGTGCTGCCTTCGACGAGCTTCGGCTTGTAGCCGAGCGCTTCCACCGCGCTCGCCTCGTCGGTGACGTGCTGGGCCTCGCGCAGGGCGCGCAGCAGCATGGCGTGCCGGAACATCTGCGGCGTCTGCGCCCGCCACAGGCCGTCGCGCGGCTCGGTCGCGGCGATGCGTTGCTCCTCGTCCGCGCGCTTCAGCGTGTCGGCGACGGGAACGGCGAGGATTCCACCTACTTCGTCTCCCCCCGCCTCGTCGATCAGGCGGCGCAACTCGGGCGTACCCAGGCAGGGCCGCACCGCGTCGTGAACCAGTATCCAGTCGTTCGGATCGACCAGGCTCGCCGCCGCGATGATTCCGTTGAGCACGCTGTCGCGCCGGCTCGCGCCTCCGCAGTAGAGCGGGGCGAGCCGGTTGCCGAAGGCGCTCCAGTCGTGCGCGCGGAACTCCGTGTCACCGGGAGCGAGCACCACGAAGGCGATTTCCACCTCGGGCGTGCCGAGCAGGCGCGCGATCGAGTGATACAGCATCGGCTTGCCCGCGAGCGACGAATACTGCTTCGGCACCTCGCTGCCGAAGCGCGAACCTGAGCCTGCGGCCGGAACCAGGCCGAAATATCTGGAAGTCACTGAAATCGGTTGAGATTCGAAGAATTCGACACGATATAATTACCTCGATTATAACCGGCTCCCGAGTTTGAACTCCCTTCGCACGCGAGGCGGCGTTCAACTCGGGTTTTGCTATTTCTGAAGCGAAAACGATGAGCGCAGTCATCGAGAAAAACGCGAGCGCCGCCCGCCTTCACGGCTCGAGCGACGCGCTCGCGCTCGCGCGCGCAGCTCAAAGCAAGCGGCCGGCCGTGGTGTTCTGCGCCCACGCGACCGAGGCGCAGAGGCTGAAGGACGAGATCGCGTGGTTCACGCCGCAGCTTGCCGTGCTGCTCCTCCCCGACTGGGAGACCCTGCCCTACGACGGCTTCTCGCCGCACCACGATCTGGTGTCGGAGCGCCTCGCGACGCTCTATCGCATCATGCGCGAGGACTTCGACGTCGCCATCGTTCCCGCGGCGACCGCGCTCACCCGCCTCGCGCCCCCGTCCTTCCTCGCCGCGCACAGCTTTTTCCTGAAGGCGGGGGAAGCGCTCGACCTCGATGCGCTGAGATCCCAGCTCACGCTCGCCGGCTACAGCCACGTGACGCAGGTGGTCGCGCCGGGCGAATACTGCGTGCGCGGCGGCCTCGTCGACCTCTTTCCCATGGGCAGCGCCCTCCCCTACCGGCTCGACCTCTTCGACTCCGAGATCGAATCGATCCGCTCCTTCGACGCGGACACCCAGCGCACGCTGTACAAGGTCGCGGAGATCCGCCTGCTGCCCGCGCGCGAGTTTCCCATGGACGAGGCCGGGCGCAACCAGTTCCGCCGCAGCTACCGCGACGCCTTCGAGGGCGATCCCTCGAAGAGCCGCATCTACAAGGACGTGAGCAACGGCGTCGCACCCGCGGGAATCGAGTACTACCTGCCGCTATTCTTCGAGAACACCGCGACGATCTTCGACTACCTGCCCAAGGGCGCCACCGTGTCCATGCACGGCGAGGTGCACGTCGCGCTCACCGAGTTCTGGCGCGATGCTCAAGGGCGCCACCAGCTCCTCGCGGGCGACCGCGCGCGGCCCCTGCTCCCGCCCGCGGAGATTTTCCTCTCCGTCGAGGATTTTTTCGTGCGTGCAAAGGCCTTCGCGCGCGCGGACATCGAAAACGACGCCCCGTCCGCGCATGCGCTGCCTGAGCTCGCGGTGGAGCGGCGCGCGGCCGACCCCCTGCACCGCCTGAAGGCCTTCCTCGCCGCGACACCTGCCCGGGTGATGCTGCTCGCCGAATCGCCCGGCCGGCGCGAGACGCTCCTCCAGTACCTCGCCGAATACGGCCTCAAGCCTGAGCCCTGCGCGGGCTTCGAGGAATTCAGGCGCTCGGTATCGCGCCTCGCACTCGGCGTGGCGCCGCTGCTCGCCGGTTTCTTCCTCGATGCGGAGGGCCTTTGCTTCGTCACCGAGTCGGAGCTCTACGCGGGAACCGCGCGCTCGCGCGCGGCGCACGACCGCAAAGCCGTCAGCTCGGTCGAGGGGATGCTGCGCGATCTCTCGGAGCTGCGCTCGGGCGACCCGGTGGTGCATGTGCAGCACGGCATCGGGCGCTACCGGGGCCTCGTGGATCTCGACCTGGGGGAAGGCGCCGCGGAGTTTCTGCAGCTCGAGTATGCGGAAGGGAACAAGCTCTACGTGCCGGTCGCGCAGCTGCATTCGATCGGCCGCTACTCGGGCGGGCCGCCGGAGCAGGCGCCGCTGCACAAGCTGGGTGGCGACCAGTGGGACAAGGCCAAGCGCAAGGCCGCGCGCGCGGTGCGCGACACGGCCGCCGAGTTGCTCAACCTCTACGCCCGGCGCGCGACGCGCGAGGGCCACGCCTTCAAGCTGAACCAGCACGACTACGAGGCCTTCGCCGAAGGCTTCGGCTTCGAGGAGACGCCGGACCAGGCCGCCGCGATCGCGTCCGCGATCGAGAACATGAAGAGCGGAAAGCCCATGGACCGCCTCATCTGCGGCGACGTCGGTTTCGGCAAGACCGAGGTCGCGCTGCGCGCCGCCTTCGTCGCCGTCGACGACAACATGCAGGTCGCGGTGCTCGCGCCCACGACGCTCCTCGCCGAGCAGCATTTCAACACTTTTTCCGACCGCTTCGCCGACTGGCCGATCAGGCTCGCCGAGCTCTCGCGCTTCAAGAGCGGCAAGGAAACGGCGGCGGCGCTGCAAGGGCTCGCCGCAGGCGAGGTCGACATCGCGATCGGCACGCACAAGCTCCTGCAGAAGGACGTGAAGTTCAAGCGCCTGGGCCTCGTCATCGTCGACGAGGAGCACCGTTTCGGCGTGCGCCAGAAGGAGGCGCTGAAAGCGCTTCGCGCGGAGGTCGACGTGCTCACGCTCACCGCGACGCCGATCCCGCGGACGCTTGCGATGTCGCTCGAAGGCCTGCGCGACCTTTCGGTGATCGCCACGGCACCGGAACGGCGCCTCGCGATCCGCACTTTCGTCACGCCGTATTCGCAGGGCATCATCCGCGAGGCGGCACTCAGGGAGCTCAAGCGCGGCGGGCAGATCTTTTTCCTGCACAACGACGTCGCCACCATAGAAGTCATACGCGAGAAGCTGGAGAAGCTGCTGCCCGAGGCGCGCGTCGCGGTCGCGCACGGCCTGATGCGCGAGCGCGATCTGGAGCGCGTGATGCGGGAGTTCCTGCAGCAGCGGCACAACCTGCTCCTCTGCTCGACCATCATCGAGACCGGGATCGACATCCCCACCGCCAACACCATCATCATCGAGCGCGCCGACAAGTTCGGGCTGGCGCAGCTGCACCAGCTGCGCGGGCGCGTCGGGCGCTCGCACCATCAGGCCTACGCGTATCTCCTCACCCCCGGCGAGGACGCGCTCTCCGCCGCGGCGAAGAAGCGGCTGGAAGCGATCCAGATGATGGAAGAGCTGGGCTCGGGGTTCTACCTCGCCATGCACGACCTCGAGATCCGCGGCGCGGGCGAAGTGCTGGGCGAATCGCAGTCGGGCGAGATGCAGGAAGTGGGCTTCAACCTCTACGCCGACATGCTCGACCACGCGGTGCGCTCGCTCAAGGCCGGCCGTGAGCCCGACCTGTCGCAGCCTTTCGCTGTCACGACCGAGGTGAACCTGCACTTCCCTGCGCTGCTACCGGCGACCTATTGCGCCGACGTGCACGAACGCCTCGTGCTCTACAAGCGCTTCGCCAACTGCGAGAGTGCGGAGCGTGTCGAGGCGATGCAGGAAGAGCTGGTCGACCGCTTCGGCGATCTGCCGGGCGCCGCGCGCGCGCTGATCGAGAGCCACCGGCTGCGCATCCTCGGTCGCGCGCTCGGCGTGGCGCGGGTGGACGCCGCTCCCGAATTCATCCAGCTGCAGTTCGTGCCCCATCCCCCGCTCGACCCGGCGGCCGTGATGAAGCTCGTGCAGAAACAGCGCGGCTGGAAACTCACCGCGCCGAACAAGCTGCGCGTCGAGCGCGTTACGAGCGAGCTGCCCGAGCGCGCCCTCGCCGTCCGGCAGGTGCTGGAGGCGCTGGCGCAGGCGGTGCAGAAATGAATCTCCATCAACGTGTCATCCTGAGCCCTGGCAGCCGGGTATCTTGCGCAATGATTTTTTTGACGAGGAGAACGAAAATGGCCTATGAAGAGCGATCCGCGAACGACCGTCTGAACTGGCTGGGCATTGTCCTGATCGCGCTCGGCGTGGCTGCGGTGCTGACTCCTGCCGTGGCCGGCAGCGCCGTGGTGATCGTGATCGGATTCATTCTGCTCATCGCCGGGATTGTGGCCGTCGTTCGCGGACTGAAGGCGGAGGGGGGGATGGAAAAGGCGATGGGCCTCATCCTGGGCATCATCACTGCATTGGCGGGGATCGCGATCATCAGCCACCCGCTCTTCGGCCTGGCGTTTCTCACGTTGCTGCTGGTGGGATATTTCGTGGCGGAAGGCGTCTGGAAGATCGTCGTTTCGTTCCGCTACAAGCCGGCCACCGGCTGGAAGTGGTTGCTGGCCAGCGGCGTGCTGTCGTTGATTCTCGGCCTGTTGATCTGGAGTCAGTGGCCCGTGTCCGGCCTGTGGGCCGTGGGCGTGCTGGTGGGCGTCAATCTGCTGGGTACCGGGCTGGCATTGGTAACGCTGGCCTCGACGCTGAAGAAACCGCTCCCTTGACGACACTGGATCTGCCTTGAACTATCTCGTCATCCAAAGGGGCTGGATGTCGAAACCCCCGACCTGAAGGAGTTGGTCGACCGCTCCTGAATTCATTCAGCTGCAGTTCGTTCAGCATCCCCCGCTCGACCCGGCCGCCGTGATGAAGCTCGTGCAGAAACAGCGCGGCTGGAAACTCACCGCGCCGAACAAGCTGCGCGTGGAGCGCGTGACGAGCGGGCTGCCCGAGCGCGCCCTTGCGGTGCGTCAGGTGCTGGAGGCGCTTGCGACGGCAGCGCTCAAGCAGGCGGCGTAGCCGCTGGCGGCGCAGTCCACGCGGCATTCCACTCGGCGCGTCGTGCATAGGAGTACGCCGCGATGCAAACGTCGAAGGCCGCGCAGAAGACTCCATAGGCCAAGGGCACCGCAGTCAGCTGGCCCGGCTCGAAGGCGGAGTAGGCTCCGTGCGCCTGAAGCTCGTGCAGCAGGTCCCACAGCCCGTGCAGTGCATACCCGGCGATCAGGGCCATCGGCAGGCGCACGCCGAACACGCTGATCATGGCAAACACGAGGACGGCAGCCGTTTCCCCGCGCCACGCCGCCGCGTTTCCGAAATACGCCACGAAGGCCAGGTAGAACGCGGCGATCGGAATGAGGAACATCGCGTAGAAGAACTGCTCTGCCTTGGGGGCGAAGATCTTCCGCGTGATGAAGATGGCGCCCGCCGCCGCCAGAAGCCCGATGGTCGCGTAGAGGATCACGATCACGACAAATCCGAGCATGGTGTATCGCTGGTCCATAGGTCCGCCTCCGTCGTTTGTCCCCGTGAGCGCAGACTACTCGTGATGCGGTGCGTCGATCAAGCCGGGCCTGATACCATGCTCGCGACCCTCCTATGAGCTACCTCGTCATCCAGGGAATCGAAGTCGAAACCCCCGACCTCAAGGAAATCGCCAAGCTCTCGGGCAGCACGCGCATCGAAGGCATCGGCAACAACGCCTTCCGCCTGCACGAGTATAAGACGCAGCAAGGCGTCCCAGAGTACTGCGCCAAGGCGGAGCTCGACTTCGCCTTCGTGCCCGTACCGCGCAAGCTCTCGGACTTTGGCCTCGTGGCGATGGACATGGACTCCACCCTCATCACCATCGAGTGCATCGACGAGATCGCCGACATCCAGGGCATCAAGCCGCAGGTCGCCGCGATCACGGCGAGCGCCATGCGCGGCGAGATCGAGTACCACGAAAGCCTGCGCCGGCGCCTTGCGCTCCTCGAAGGGCTGGATGAAACGGCGCTGCTGCGCGTCTACGAAGAGCGACTGCGGCTGTCGCCCGGAGCCGAGCGCATGCTCGAGCGCCTGCGCTCCCTCGGCATCAAGACCCTACTCGTCTCGAGCGGTTTCACCTTCTTCACCGAGCGCCTGAAGCACCGCCTCTCGCTCGACTACACGCTGTCGAGCGAACTCGAATTCAAGAACGGCAAGCTCACCGGCAAAGTCGTCGGCCGCATCGTCGACGCGCAAATCAAAGCCGCGAAACTGCGCGAACTGCGCGACGCGCTGCGGCTAAAGCGCGAACAGATCATCGCCTTCGGCGACGGCGCCAACGATCTAGCGATGATGGCGGAGGCCAGCGTTTCTATTGCGTATCACGCCAAGCCGGTGGTGAGGGAAAACGCGACGTACTGTTTCGACTATGTCGGATTGGATGGGTTGTTGAATCTTTACGCTTAGAGGCGATTCCAGGGTCTGAAGGCAACTGCTAAACGTCTGGTATCCTGCCAGGAGCTGCCGTTCGGTCGATCATAAAAAGCAGTTGAAGAGCTGGCGTAGCCGGCGCGGGCCGGCCCCGCTGCCGCGGGATGCTCGCGCAAAAAGCGCCGAGCCGCCGCGCTAGTTCCCGGTCGCGAACCCGATGATCGCGGACCGCAGCTCGCGCTTCAGCGTCGCGTCGACTTCGTCGTACGCGCGCCGCTGCGCCGTCGGCATCTGCAGGCTGGAAGCCTTGATCTCCCAGCGCCTGCTGCCGCGCACCTTGCCGCTCGCGGTTTCCGTGAGCTGGACCTCCAGCCTGCCGCGCATCCAGTACCAGCCGTCGATGGGGCCGAGGTCGTCCAGCGCCAGCGAGCTGTTGAGCACATAAGGCGCGGCGTCGCCCGCTTCCGGCACGAAGCCCGACGCCGAGAGGGCGGCCGACAGCATGCGCTCGAGCTGGGGCGAGCTCGACGCCTGCGGCTTCATGTGCACGCGCTTCAGCAGGGCGGCGAGATCAGCAGCGAGCTCGCCGCTGTTGAACTCCGGCGTCACCCCGTGCCCGCCGAGGTCGACCACTTCCAGCGTGCGCTGCAGCGCGTCGCGCTCGCGCTGCGAATCAACGGCGCGGCTCGCCGAGGCGATCTGCGCGAGCAGATCCCCGGCGCCGCGCGCCTGACCGATGTAGCCGCGGGTCGCGGCGTCGAGACGTGCGATCTCCGCGCGCAACGCGGCCGCCGCCTGCGGGCGCGACACTACCGCCAGGACGTAATGCGACCCGGTCCGCGGATCCTGCCATCCCTCGGCCATCTGGACGCCGCGTACGATCCGGTCGGTGTACGTCTCGACGCTGCGCGAGATCTCGGACTGGGTCTTGGCGCCTTCCGGGCCCGAGTTGAAGCGGGTGCTGTCGCTCGATTTCGCGGACACCTCCACCTCGAACGCCTTCGCCAGGTCGGCGCGCGCGCGGTTGCGCGCATCCTCCTGCGTGTCCGCCTCGCCGCGCCCGACGAGATATCGGCTATCGGGGTACGCGGCGCTCCTGCCGCTAACCCAGTCCGGCGGACCGGACGGCGTGCTCGCACAGCTGACCAAGGAAGCGCCCGTTGCAACGATACAGAGCCATCGCATCATGTCTGACCTCGATTCGCGGGGGATCGGCCGCTAGAAGTGCAGCCAGCTCCGCGTCACCAGCTTCCGGATGTCTTTTTGCCCGATCCAGACCTTATGGTTGTCGGCAAGGCTGATCAGGGCCATGTTGACCTGGTAGAAGCGGACCTCTCTGCGCCCGGAGGGATCGACGATGGCGTTGATGGTGCCGGTCAGAATGAAGTCGGCGCCGAGCTCGCGTCCCATCGCGTTGCGCGTATCCTCGCGCACGTTGATGTCCTGATCCCTGCGCTCGTTGCGGATTTGCGGCCGCTCGAACCTCGCGACGAGGCTCACTTTCCCGGAGTTGAGCAGCGCGCGCTCGACGTCGAGAGTGAAGGTACGGAGGTTGATGTAGTCGTAGCTCTGGTTGACCACTTCGCCGACGACGACGACGGGCCGCCTCCCGCCGGGGCGCCCATTGAACTCCTGCAGCCAGGGCTGCGACAGCGAGTCGCGGATCATCTGCTCGGACACCAGACGCGAATCAGTATCGTTCCATGCGCCGCTGAGGTCTGCCGGCTGCGATTCATCGATGCGCTCGACCCTGGTCGCGCAGCCGGCCAGGGCGACGAGCACGAGCAGTGCAAGGCTGGTGCGCAGCGACGGCGCATGCCTCAAGGGGTCTTCTCCTTCGAGAGCTTGTCGAACACGTTCTGGGCGTTTTTCTCGAAGTAGCGCTGCATGTCGGCGTTCATGCTGCCCGCGCCGTTCAGCGTGGTCTTGACCTGCGCCAGGTCGAGCTCCGCGATCGAATAGACCGTGCTGGTCCTGTCGTCCTTCCAGCGTCCGATGATCCTCGATCCCGCAAGATTCATCTTGGAGACCGCCTTGATCTCGTGTGACACGGTCTGGTCGGCGCTCGCGTTCGCGCCGGTGCCCGTGGCCGCCGCGTAGTCATTGCTGACGACATCGAGATAAGTCGACAGGATCCGCGCGACTTCAGCGCGCGCACGGTCATCGGCGGTCGCGCGCTGCAGGGCTTCATCGCCCATCGCGGAAGACGACCCCACCCCGTGGAACAACCTGCCGCCCTTGTCGTTCAGCACGGCGGTGCCCTTGTTGACCCAGTCGGGAGCGCCGCGGATGCCGAGATCGCTCTTCACCATGGTCTTGCCGCTGCAACCTGCCAGCAGCAGGGCGAGGGCGCATGTCACGCCGAGATTCCTGATTGAAGGGGATTGCGCGCAGGAGATAGGCATACTCGTTCTCCTCGTAAGTGAGACAGTGGGACTGTCGAGTGGCGTGTCAAGCAGAATAGCACCGCCCGTGCGGGCGAGTGCGGCTGTTACAAAATCCCTTACACGATCCCGATGTGAGCTGCCGCAAGCTTCCGCGAAAACGCACAGTGCTGTGTTTGTAACAATGCTCTCGAGGGGGGCTGGAGGTCGCAAAGCCGCCGTGCGAGCGACTTCCGGGACGTGTGACAGCTTCAAGCACTGGACTGCGGCGCGCCGGCGAGCCACCACTGGCTTCAGCGGGGAATTGATTCTGCCATCCGTTGACCGTGCGCAAATGTCCGCTTTGGGTCGTGTACCGACTTGTCGCTTACCGGCCAAAAGCAGCCGTTCGCCGACTACCGAATCGCCAGCAAATCACACGTTGCCGTGCTGACGTTGGCTCCGCTGGCGGGTACTCTGGACCAGACCGTTTGCCAAGCCAATGCAGAGGGCCGGGCTAAGATGTTATCGTCCGTCATCTACCCTCCAACCCATCGATTCTAGAAAGGGCTTCGCTACCCCTTCTACGGTGAACGCACCCTACAGACTTCGTCAAATCGCGTGGATAACGCGGGATAACAGTGAGGGGCTCTGCCATGAAGAAATTCTGGCGCGTTGCAGGCTGGCTCGGTCTGATAGGTCTAGTCGTGTTTGGCTATTGTGCATACCGGACGGTCTGGGGCACACCGTTCACGCTCAACACACTCGCCAACCGGCAGGCTATCGAGTTTTTGATTCGAAATCCGGAGACTTTTTCCGGTCGAGGTGATCCCGATGGCGCGCAGCTACGTCGGCCGGCAGCTG
>Ga0209055_1002252_pt1 | contig 12279 bp, 10 predicted proteins | sample GraSoiAngelo_110_FD_185875 | JGI IMG/M metagenome (GOLD analysis project Ga0209055, IMG submission 185875) | Grasslands soil microbial communities from the Angelo Coastal Reserve, California, USA - 14_0903_12_30cm (SPAdes) (version 2) | ecosystem: Environmental > Terrestrial > Soil > Grasslands ... | reverse complement strand
GTGTACCAGTCGGGGCCCGCCACTGCGCCGTCTATCGACGGCTGGGGGTGCGAGATCCTCACCGTGTCGCAACAGACGAAGTACGTCAATGCGGTTCACACCGACGCTAACGGCGTGGTAAAGGCCACGGTACAGGGCATCGCCACCGTCGTGAACACGTCGGTGGTCACGCTCCTCCCGCTGTCGAACGCAACGACGCCGTCCACGATGACGGCCGGCGCAAGCCAGACGCTGTACGGCTGGCGCTGCGGAGCGTCGGGCGACGGCACGACAGTCAGCCCGAAGTATCTGCCGGGCTCCTGCCGCGGCTAATTAGTCGAGCTTAGCTTCAAGAAAGGTACCCTTCGGGGTACCTTTTTTTTTGAGGTGGGTGGTGTGTGACACGATGTCCTGGGTAACGAACATTGGCAGACATTGTCATGGCCGGCTGGCAGCTTTCGCGGTAGGCATGGACGTTGCGAGTCAAGCTGGACAGTAAAAAAAACCGGTCCATTCCACCAACAAGAGGGAGTACGGAAAAATGAGAACGCTGCAGAAGGGCTTCACCCTGATCGAGCTGATGATCGTGGTCGCGATCATCGGCATCCTGGCAGCGGTCGCGCTGCCGGCATATCAGGACTACACGATCCGCGCGAAGATGTCCGAAGTGATTCTTGCCATGAGCTCCTGCCGTACGTCGATTACGGAGGTGTACCAGTCGGGGCCCACCACCGCGCCAGCAGTCGACGGCTGGGGGTGCGAGATCCTCACCGTGTCGCAACAGACGAAGTACGTCAATGCGGTTCACACCGACGCTAACGGCGTGGTAAAGGCCACGGTACAGGGCATCGCCACCGTCGTGAACACGTCGGTTGTCACGCTCCTCCCGCTATCGGACGCCACGACGCCGTCCACGTTTACGGCCGGCTCGAGCCAGACCCTATACGGCTGGCGCTGCGGAGCGTCGGCCGATGGCACGACGGTCAGCCCGAAGTATCTGCCGGGCTCCTGCCGCGGCTAATTACCGAGCTTAACTTCAGGAAAAAGGTACCCTTCGGGGTACCTTTTTTTTGCTGGGGGGCAAAAGGGGTGTCCGAGTTGACGATCCTCATGCCCTGCCTCAACGAGGCCGCGACGCTGGCGCAGTGCATCGCCAAGGCACGTGGCTTTCTCGAGCGCACGGGGTTTGATGGAGAAGTGCTGGTCGCCGACAACGGATCGGTCGACGGCTCTCGGGCGGTGGCCGAGCGCGCCGGAGCCCGTGTGGTCGAAGTCGCGCGGCGCGGCTATGGCGCGGCGCTGGCAGGAGGCATCGCCGCCGCGCGCGGCCGCTACGTCATCATCGGCGATGCGGATGGCAGCTATGACTTCAGCCGCCTCGATGCCTTCGTAACCAAGCTGCGCGAAGGCTATCCGCTGGTGATGGGCAACCGCTTTCGCGGCGGCATCCGCAAAGGCGCCATGCCTTCGCTGCACCGCTACCTCGGCAACCCGGTGCTGAGCTTCCTCGGCCGGCTGTTGTTTCGGGCCAAGGTGGGCGATTTCCACTGCGGCCTGCGCGGCTTTGATCGCCAAGCGCTTGCATCGCTTAACCTGAGGACAACCGGAATGGAGTTCGCGAGCGAGCTCGTCGTGAAGGCATCGCTCGCGGGATGGCGCATCGCCGAAGTGCCGGTCATCCTGCACCCGGACGGGCGTGGACGAGCGCCGCATCTGCGCAGCTGGCGCGATGGCTGGCGGCATCTTCGGTTTCTTCTTCTCTTCAGTCCTCGCTGGCTGTTCCTCTATCCGGGCCTTGCCTTGCTTGGCGTGGGCATCGCTTTGACCACCGCGCTGTATTTCGCGCCGCTGCGTTTCTTCGGCGCGGGGCTCGATATTCACAGCATGCTGTACGCATCGGCCGCAACGCTCCTCGGCATGCAGCTCTGTTTGTTTGCCTTGTTCGCTCGCGTGTCGGCGCAAAACGGAGGACTGCTGCCGCGCCGACCGTCCCTGGACAGATTGCTCAGGATCCTTACGCTCGAGCGGGGCTTGCTGCTCGGCCTCGCGGTAGCGCTTTGCGGTCTGCTTTGGAGCGCTGCAGCTTTCTGGCAGTGGCGCGAAGCCGGCTTCGGCGCATTGGATCCGAGGGTGGTGATGCGTGACACGATTCCGGCAGCGGCCCTGATGGTGGCCGGAATGGAGATCATGCTCGCCTCGTTCCTGCTGAGCCTGCTCAGCTGGGACATCGACACCAGGGCGGCAAATGCCTGAGCTGTCGGTCGTGGTTCCGGCGTTTCGAGAGCGCGAGAACATTCCGGCGCTGCTGCAGGCGCTCGAGCAGGCGCTCGGCGGGCTCGACTGGGAGACGATTATCGTGGTCGATGACGCCTACGACGGCAGCGAAGTGCTGGTCCGCGAACGCGCGCAGCAGGACCGCCGTGTGCGCTGCCTCCACCGCATCGGCAGGCGCGGGCTTGCTTCGGCGTGCATCGAGGGCATGCTGGCAAGCTCCGCGCCGTACGTTGTGGTGATCGACGCCGACCTGCAGCATGACGAGAGATTGGTGCCGCAGCTCCTCGCAGCGGCGCGGCACGCGCAAGCCGATATCGCCGTGGCGAGCCGCTACATGGCGGGCGGCAGCACGGGCGAGCTCGCCCCGGGAAGAGTGCGCCTGAGTCGCCTGGCGATCGCCTTGAGCACGACCCTGTGCAAAGGTCTGACCGATCCGATGAGCGGATTCTTCCTCGTGCACCGGACTTTTCTCGATCGGGTCGTGCGCAACCTCTACGGGCGCGGCTTCAAGATCCTGCTCGATCTGATCGCCGCCGCGCGCGGCGAAATACGGGTCGTCGAGCTGCCCTATCGCATGCGAAGCCGCGCGTATGGCGAGAGCAAGCTCAGCGCGCGCGTCGTCGCGGAATTTTTCATGCTGCTGCTCTATCACCTCACGGGGCGACTGCTGCCAGCGCGCTTCTTCCTCTTTGCGGCCGTCGGCGTGACCGGCGTCGGCGTGCATCTGTGCGTGCTGTGGCCGGTTTTCGCGATGTCGCAGAATTTCCTGCTCAGTCAGGGCATCGCCACCTGGGCCGCCATGACGAGCAATTTCTTCCTCAATAACGTCTTCACCTACGGCGACCAGCGGCTGCGTGGGCGAGCGATGTGGCGCGGCCTGCTCACCTTCTACGCCGCCTGCGGCGTTGGCGCCCTCATCAATCTCGCGATCGCGGAGTGGCTCTTCCTGAAGGCGCTGCCCTACTGGGTGGCCGGACTTGGCGGCGCGGTCATCGCCGCCCTCTGGAATTTCTTCATGACGGCCTCCTTCACCTGGGGCGGCTCGACCGCCGCAAAACGCTGATGACCCCAGCAGAGCCGTTCCGGCCCAAGCGGGCAGATTGGCTGCAGGCCGGCATCGTCGCCGCGGCGCTCTTTGCGCTCTATGCGGCAAGCGCTCCTCGCAGCGTGGCCCTCGAGGATGACGGCCTTTTCATCCTGTCGAGCTATTTTCTCGGCATCGAGCATCCGCCTGGCTATCCACTGTTCACGCTGATCGGCCATCTCTTCACGTACTTGCCGTTCGCCTCTGTCGCCTACCGCGTGCACCTGGCGAGCGCCATGTTCGGCGCCTTGACTTGCGGTGCCGCCTGGCTGTGCGCCCGCGCGCTGGTTGGCGGGCGACTACCGGCTTACCTCGCGGCGCTCGCCCTTGGCGTGTCGCCGGTCTTCTGGTCGCAGGCGATCATCGCCGAGGTCTACACCCTCAATACTTTTTTCTTCCTCTCGCTCGTCTTCATGGGCCTGCAGGCCTGCCCGCCGTTCCTTCAGGGCGCTGCGAGCGGCCACGGCAGCCGGCTACTCCCGTGGATGGCGCTCGTTTTCGGCCTGAGCATGAGCAATCACTATCCGCTGATGCTGCTCGTCGCGCCGGCATTCGTCGTCCTGCTCTGGCCGCTGCGCCGGGAGCTGCTCCAGCGCTTCGGCGCCCTTTCCTGGCTCGTCATTCTCGGCCTCGCGCCCTATGTGTGGATGGTGCGCCGATCCTGGATGGCATTGCCGATCAGCTTCGACGGTCCCCTGGAAACCATCCAGGAGATCTTTTTTTTCCTGAGCCGCGCGGGGTACGCGGGTGTCGATCAGTCGGTGTCGGCGAGCTGGCTCGACCACGTGCGGTTCTTCGAATTTTTCTGCCGCGAGCTGCTGCGACAGTTCGCCGTCATCGGCACGCTCGCCGCCGCGGCCGGATTCGCTGTGCAGTGGCGCATCCTGGGACGGCGCGTGGCGGCGTTTATGACCGTCGCTTTCCTGATGCCCTCGGTCGTGCTGCTGCTACTCCTAGGCTTCGATTACGACTCGTTTCGCGCGCACGTGTTTCACGTCTATCCGCTGCCGGCTTATGCGATCGGCGCGCTCTGGATGGCGCTGGGTTTTGCGTGGGCGGCACAGCGTTACGCGCTGCGGCCCGCGCACGAGCTCGCCGCCGGGGCTGCAGTCCTGGCGGTGATCTTCGCCGTTGGCGCCCGAATCAATCTCCTCGGCAGCGACGATTGGGGTGCGCAGTACGCGCAGACGGTGTTGAAGACTTTGCCGCCGAACGCCGTTGTCATAACCACCGGAGATCCCGACCTCGCGCCGATCGCGTATTTCCATATGATCGAGAATCAGCGTCCCGACATCACGCTCTACGACCCGAAGGGCATGATTCTCGGCAATCGGCTGTTTCATCCGCTGCGGACCGACGCCGAGACCCAGCACCGCGTAGTCGACCAGATGATCGACGAGCAGACCAAGCCCGTGGTATTTACGCTCGATACCTATCCGCGCTATGCGCAGCGCGACCACTGGCTTTTTGTCGAAGTGGACAAGTCGTCCACTGACGCCGAGCAGGTCGCTGTTGACATTCCCGCGGAAGCGGGGCGCTTCTTCGAGCAGTCGATTCTCGGGACTTACGACGTCAACGCCTGGGTCGCCTTCATTCAGGGAGAGCTGCGCCGTCATTACGCGATGCTGCTCGCTCGGACGCTGTCGCGCGCCCATCCGCCGGACGAGGGCACCCGGCAGCAGATCGACTTCCTCGCCAAGGACTTCTACGGTGCGCTCGGCATCGCGGAAGGCCTGCTCGCAAATAAGGAGGGGTACGCAGCGGGCGTGGTTGGCGGCTTCCTGGAGAAGGCGAGGGAAGCGATGCCTGCCGATGTCCCCAAGGAAAATCTGTCTCGCTTTTTCTATATCCGCGGGGTGCTGCGCGCCAACGTGCGCGACAGCGCGGGCGCGACGCGCGACCTCGAGACTGCGGTGTCGGTATGGCCCTCACCGGGCAACGCGGCCTTCAAGGAACTGCAGAATCAGTACCGCAGGGCCGGTGACGAGAAGGCGGCAAGCGCCGTCGAGGAGCGCGTGAGACAACTCAAATCGCGCAAGAGCGGATAGCCGAAAGGCGCGTGGCGCGCACGTCGCCCTGGGTGGTGTTCGGCCTGCCGGCGGTCATTTGCGCGGCGTGGAGCGTGTACGCCGGCAAGGACGTCAACTGGGATCTGCTCAACTATCACTATTACCTGCCTTACGAGCTGCTGGGCAGGCGGCTCGAGCAGGATTTCTTCGCCGCGAGCGCCCAGAGCTACCTCAACCCCATCGGGTACCTGCCGTTTTACCTGATGGTGTCGCACGGCTGGCATAGCGTTGTGGTGTCGATCGTGCTGGCCGCGGCGCACAGCGTGAGCATCGGCCTTCTCTACCTCATCGGCTGGCAGCTGTTTGCCCACCTGCCGATACGCGAGCGACGCGCCTTCTCCATCCTTGCCGCAGCGCTGGGCGCGGCCACCGGCGTGTATTGGATGACGGTGGGCGGCAGCTTCTTGGATGCGCTGCTCGTGCCGCCGATGCTCGCGGCGTTGCTGCTTCTCGTGCGCGAGGACGGGCACGCCGCGAGCCGTGCGGCGGGGGCCGGTGCGCTATTCGGCGCTGCTGCGGCGCTCAAGTACTCCAATGCAACCTTCGCGCTGGCGGCGCTGCCGTTGAGCCTTGCGATGCCGGGGCTCGCCGGCGCTTCGCGTTTGCGCAGCTGCCTCGCCTACGTGTCGGCGGCAGCGCTGGCGGTCGGCGTCCTTGCGGGTCCATGGTTTGCGCTGCTGTGGCGCGAGTTCGGCAATCCGGTGTTTCCGCTGATGAACGCCTGGTTCCGTTCGCCCGACGCGCTTCAATTCAACATGATCGGCGAGCGCTTCGCGCTACAGGACCCGAGCGCCGTGATCGCCTTTCCCTTGCGCATGGCGACGCTCGACCCGCGCATCTATTCGGAAAACTTTGCGCCGGATCTTCGCTTTGCCGCGCTGTTCGTGACACTGCTCGCACTCGCGGCCCTAGCGGCCAGGCGAGGCGCGCGGCCCAGTGGAGCGCTCGTCGGCGCCGATTGGCGTGTGCTCACGTTCTTTGCCTTGGCGCTCGCCCTCTGGCTGGCGGGCTCGGCCAACGGCCGATACGGCCTGATCGTGCTGCTGCTTGCCGGCGTGTGCCTCGCGCGAGCGGCGGAGCGGCTGCTGCCGGCGCGTTTCGCACGCGTCGCGCTCGCCGTGCTCCTCCTGGTCCAGGTCGCAATGACCTTTATCGCTTCGCCGACGCGTTGGTTCCTCGCCGAGCGCTGGTCGCGCCATTGGCTGCCCTACGCGCTACCCGAGCGCGCGCAGCGAGAGCCCGCGCTTTACCTGACGGTCGAGATACTTCCCATGGCGGTCATTGCACCGTTTCTGCATCCGCATTCTTCGTTCGTCAATTTTCGCGGTCAGCACAGTCTTCCCGGCGATTCACCGAGGCTCGCGGGGTTGCTGGAACGCCATCGCGGACGCGTTCGCATCTTGGGTCGCCAGCTCGAGCTCCTGGAGGGCAAGCCGGCCGATGACCAGGTGCGCGTCTATGACACGAGACTGCGGCGCCTCGGCTATCGAGTCGACACGTCGGACTGCTTCGCCATTCCGTGGCGGTCCGACGACGATGATGCGCTTTCGCGAGCGGCAAACTGGCTCGCCGGCAATCGGCAGTCGCAGGAGCCGCTTTCGGTCGTGAGTTGCGCGCTTCGAGCCGCGCCGCGCGCGCCGGCCGACATCGAAAGGGAGCGGCAAGCGTCGTTGCTCTTCGATCGGATCGAAAAGAGCTGCGCGCGGCTGTTTCGCGGACAAACCTCCGTGACCGAGCCTTTGGGATCAGGATGGGCACGATACTATGCAGGGCTCGATGCCCGACTCGAAGCCTACGGCGACCGGGTGATTCTGAATCGCTACCGTCTCGCGAGGGAAGTCGAGCTGGGACGCATCTCGGAATGGGCGCGCGCAAACGCCGCGCTGCCGCCGGCATGCCGTTAGCGCATATGCATGAGAACCCGCGCGCCACGCCGCACATCTGGCAGCCCGACTGGCTGGTGATGCGGGAAATGGCGCGCGTGCTCCGCGGCCTGCTCGCCGATCCGGCGCTCGCACTGCACGGCGCGCGGATCCTCGATTTTGGCTGCGGCAGCCGGCCCTACGAGCGCTGGTTTGCCGACGCGGGCGCGCATTACCGCGGCGCGGATATCGACGGAGCGCACGAAGTAAGGATCCGCGCCGACGGCACGCTGGATTGCGGCGACGGCGAATACGACCTGGTCGCTTCCTTCCAGGTGCTCGAGCATGTGTGGGACCTCGCGACTTACCTGCGCGAAGCGCGCCGTGCCTTGCGTAAGGACGGTTGGCTTCTGCTCTCGACGCATGGCACGTGGCTCTATCATCCGCATCCGCACGATTACCGGCGCTGGACCGCTGAAGGCCTGCGCCGCGAGGTCGAGGCGCAGGGCTTTCGCCTGGCGCGCATGGAGGCGGTGGTCGGGCCGCTCGCCTGGACTACCGTGTTTCGCAGTCTGGGGGCGGCGCACTTGCTGCGAACGATTCCGCTGCTGGGGCCTTTGATGCTGCCTGCGGTTGCCATGGCGCTCAACGTTTGCGCATGGGTCGAGGACCACGTCACGCCCGCGCACATCACTGCGAACAATGCCTGTGTTTACGTGGGCTTGTTCAAGCGCGATGTCTAGGCGCCCGCTGATGGTCCTCAGCCGCTTCCTTACCGTGGGCCTCGCGTGCGCGCTGTTGCACAACGCGATCATGCTTGGCGGCTATTGGCTTGGTTTGCATTACGCGGTTTCCTCGGTCATCTCCTTCGCGATCGTCGTCGCCTTCGGCTACTGGTTGCACAGTACCTGGTCTTTCCCCGACGCAGAGCGCGGCCGGATGCCGTTCGCGCGCTATGCCCTGATCGCCAGCGCAAACCTGCCGCTATCGATCGCCGGCATGTTCGCGTTCGTGGACCTGGGCGGGCTTTCGGTGCCGCTCGCCATACCGCTCGTCACGGTGCTGCTCGTCATGTTCAATTTTCTCGGCGGCCGGTGGGCGCTGAAAGTGGGCCGTCCGTTGTGGCGCACCTAAGTGCTTCAGCGGCCCGGCTGCGTCGGCTCGAGCGCAGCCCGCGCCCAAACTGGCTGCCCGAAGATGCGGCCATCGTGCGCCATCTCGCCGACCGCGATCCCTGGTTGCGCTACCGCGAGCCGCGCTATCAGTTGCAAATGATCAAGGATCTGGCCGTTTTGCTGCCCGCGGACCGATGCCGGGTACTCGACGTCGGGGCGGGCAGCGGCCTGATCGGAGAAACGATAGCGAGCCTTTTCCCGGGTAAGTCCGTGATGGGCGTCGACATCGCGCCTGATGCCCTGCCGAATTTGCGCATCCCCTTCGTAAGGTTCGACGGGTGCCGGCTTCCTTTTGCCGATCAATCCTTTGACTGCGCCTTGTTCTGCAATGTGCTTCACCACGTCAAGCCGGAGGTTCGAACGGGTCTGCTGCACGAAGCCTTGCGTGTCACCGGTGGCGGGCCTCTGCTGATCAAGGACCATCTGGCGAGCGCGCCATTGGATGGATTTCGGCTGTGGCTTCTCGATGTGCTCGGGAATGCGCCGCGCGGAGCCATGATTTCCGCGAGTTACCTGGGAGAGCCGCAGTGGGAAGCGTTGTTGCGCGAACTTGGCTGCACTGGCGACCTGCTTCCCGTCTCCGCGTATCGCACAGGCTTATGGGATTGGTGCTTTCCGAATCGGCTCGAGATCTGCTTCCGTACCAACCAAGCGTCTGACTAAGGCAGGCGCCAGACCTGGCCCTCGGGACCATCGTAGGTCAGGCGCGCCGAAGGAAAGTGACGCTCGATCACCTGGCTATAGTCGCGGTTGCGGCCGCGCGACATCATGAAGATCACCGGCGCTCGCAGGAACGGGTCGTTCTGCACGAAGTCCGGGGTGTAGAAATCGAAATTCGGCGCGATGAAAACGATTTGCCGCACGCCTGTCTCGAACGGCGGCCGCAGCGCGAGCTGGTCCTGCATGAAGAGATGGATCTGGAAGAGGCGCAACGCCGTAGCGAACACCAGGCTGAACATTGCCGAGCGCACGACGTAGTTGCTGAGCTCGTGACTTTGCGTGCCGCGCTCGGCCCACACCATCGCGGCCGCTGCGAGGAGCGGCAATGCACCCCACGCGGAATGGACATAGCGGGCGCCCCAGCCGTACCCCTGATCGAAGCTGACGAAGAGATAGCCGACGAGCGTGCTCGTGAGCGAAAGAGCGAAGAGATGCAGCCCGGCCACGCGCCGACCCAGAGTCCACCAGCCGGCGAGCGCGAGCAGCGGCAAGCCGGGCACCGCCCAGCTCCAGAGGCGCACCTGCTCACCGATCCGCTTGGCGAGCGTTTCGTCCGCCGGAAAGGAGAAAACGGCCCTGAATTGAAGCGACAGGTACCAAACGAGGTTCGCCAGGTCATGAAGCGGCTGGCCGTCCGGCGGATAGAGCAGCATCGGTACGCTTCCCTGCAGCTCGCGCAAGAAAAGCCACCAGCCCAATCCGACAATCAGCGCGAGAGGCGCGTAACCGACGCCCAGCACGAGCAAGCTGCGGCGTCCGCCGGGCTGCCGGCCAATCCACGCGATCCATGGCAGCGCAAAGAGAATGTGCGGCACCGGGTTGCTTTGCACGAGCGCAAGGGAACCGACAAGCCCGGCTGCAACGAGGCGCCTCGTGCTGCGCTCGAGGAGAAGCCAGCCGAATAGCAGGTTCAGGAAGAGATGCGCGGTCATGGAGAAATACGAAAGCGCCATGCCGACGAATCCGGGCGAGGCGAGCGTGAACAGCATCGCCCAGCCGCCGGCGCGCGCGTCCGCAGTCAGCCGCGAGGCGAGCTTCGCGATGAGAACGAGCGACAGGGACGCGAGCAGAGGATTGCAGGCCCATGGCACTCCGGGAAGCGTGAACGGCACGAGCATCAGCGAAAAACCCGGCCAGTAAACGGAGGCCACACGCCCCGATCCCGAGGCGATCAGCCAGCGGTCGATGTAATTTGTCGGAATCAGGCGATACACCAGTTCCGGCGGAAACTGTCCCGTCAGGTGACCGGCGGCGAAGATTCGGCTCTGAAACAGGGCAAGATGCTCGTCTCCGCTGAGCGCATGGTTATGCGCCACGGTCAGCATCGCGGCGCACAGGCCCACGAACGTAACCACCGCGGTGGCCCACGGGTTGCGCCCGAGGACGCCAACGGGGTCGAGGGTCGGGCTGCGCTTCCTGAGCACCCAGGCCGCGAGAGCGATCGCGATGGCGAGGACCGAGCCCGCAATATCCTGCTCGCGCAGCAAGTACTGAAAAGCGCGCAGGCGCCACACGGGATCCGGCCATTTGGTGTCGTCCAGGATGAAGATGATCGACACCACGCCCGCGAGCACCGTGGCGCTGACGAGTACGCCGTTCCAGGGAATCTCAGGCAGTCGTCGAGCGGTGCCTGGCGCGCTCATGCCGGCTGCGCCGCGTGGCGCAGAATCTCGCCGTAGCGCTGGACGGTGCGCTCCCACGACCAGGTGGCGCGCGCGAATTCGGCGACCCGGGGCCTGAGCGCGCCGAGCGTATCGGGGCGGCTCAGCAAGTCCTCGATGCGCGCGCGCCAGTGCGTGGCCGGATCGTGCGCTGCGAGCGATTCGTGCAGCAGGAGGCTCGCCGCCTCGGGGGAGCCCGCCGCGGTCTCGTCGCTCACGAGGGCCGGCGTGCCGCAGGCCATGGCTTCCTGCACCACGAGCGGGAATCCCTCACCGACGCTCGGCAGCACCAGCAGGTCGGCCGCCTGGTAAAGGGGAGCGAGTTGCGGCTGGCTGAGATCTCGGTGTACCGCGACGTTCGCGAGGCCCCAATGCGAAGGGTCCAGCGGACCCCAGCCGGCGAACATCCAGCGCACGTGCGGAAGGTCCTGCGCGAGGCGATGCAGAATATGCAGACCTTTTTTCTCCACGAAGCGGCCCGCGAACAGGAGGAGGGGCGTTCGGGCTTCAGCGCCGACTCGAGCGCGAAGCAGTTTTCTCGCGCGGTCATCGAGCGGATGGAACATGGTGCAATCCACGCCATTCGCTACGCGCACGGGCGCGCGACGGAAGCGCACGAAGCGCTGGAAGTATCGCAGCACAGCATCGCTGACAAAAATGGTTTGGGCTGCCCTGCCCAGCAGCAGCTTCCCCAACAGCCGATTCGCGAGCGCGAGCGTGGTGCGCAACAGCGGATTGCGGAACGGGATGTTGCCGACGTGCTGCGTGATGACGACCGGGCGCCGGGCGATGGCGGCTGCCAACCAGGCCACGACGTTCGGCAGATACAGGCAATCGTGAAGATGGAGGACGTCGCCGTCACGGACTGCGCGCGAGAGCTTCGCCAGCGCAGCCGGACTCCATAGCGGAAATGGAAAGCCCAGCAAGCGCTCAGCAAAGTTGCAGGCCCTCGCCGGGACGCAGCGCAGACCCGGCACCGCGGGCGGTGCTCGATCCGTGTCGCTCGCATACCAGGTGGTCTCGGCTGCGCCGCTCGCCGCGAGCCGCGAGGCGATTTCCCAGGCCACCGCTTCGACGCCGCCGCGGTGGCTTGGGAAATAGTGGGTGACCAACGTGATCCGAAGCGGGCGGCGCCGAACGAGCGAATCAGGCAGTGGCGAGAGTTCCTTTCAGGCCGACCAGGTTGGCGTAGCGGCGGCCCTGCGTGCGCTCGACCAGCGCGCGCGGGCTCGCGACCGGCGCCGGGACACCGCTCGTACCCGTGAGCTCATAGAGCTGAAATCCGAGGTCGCACAACATCCGCAGCGACAGCGCGACGGCGCTGTACAGGCCGACGTTCGCGCCGACGTCGACGAACGTCATGTCGGCGCCAAACCGGGAGCGGAAGAACGCGATCTCGCCGCGCTCGTATACGCCGAGGGCCAGTGCACCCGACACCACCGGATCATCGGGATT
>Ga0209055_1002250_pt1 | contig 12290 bp, 11 predicted proteins | sample GraSoiAngelo_110_FD_185875 | JGI IMG/M metagenome (GOLD analysis project Ga0209055, IMG submission 185875) | Grasslands soil microbial communities from the Angelo Coastal Reserve, California, USA - 14_0903_12_30cm (SPAdes) (version 2) | ecosystem: Environmental > Terrestrial > Soil > Grasslands ... | reverse complement strand
AGCGAGAGGCGTGGCGTTCACCGGTCCGGCGGACTTCCTCGATCCGCGGGTTCTCCGAACGTATCGAGACTCGTGGAACATCCGGCTCGCGAACGTCGTCCCCATCCTGCCCCCGTTCGATGAGGCGCTGTCCGCGCTGCGGGCGATCCTCGGCCTGGTGTTCGCCACGGACACGCCACGTGTCTCCCTCGACTGACAGGAAGAGCGCATGCCGGCGCTGACGCCCGCCATTCCGCTGTCCGACGGCAAGGTGACGCTCCGCGCGTGGCACGAGGCGGACGCCTCCTTCTACGCGCAGGCCATCGTCGATCCCGAGATCCAACGCTGGACGACCGAGCGGCCGGACCTGACCGAGGAGGACGCGCGGAGGGCGATCGCCCGGCATCTGACCGAGGCCCGGAACGTCTCCTTGGCGATCACCGACGCTGTGACCGGCACGCTGGCCGGCAACGTCACGATGATCAGCACCGACTGGTCGAGCGGGATCGCCGAGGCCATGTACTGGCTGGACGTCCGATGGCGCGGCCGCGGCTTCACAGCCGCCGCCCTACGGCTGCTCTGCGACTGGAGCTTCCACACGCTCAGCCTGCGACGAGTCGAGCTGGTCATCGACCCTGGCAACGTCGCCTCACGTCGCGCCGCGGACGCGGCCGGGTTTCGACCGGACGGCACCGTGCCCCCGCGGAAACGCGGCGGTCCGGAACTGGTGCGTTACGCGCTCGAATCGCGCTGACCGTGAGACTGATGCGGGACGGTGGCCACAGCCCGGAGCGCATGGTTTCAACCATGCGTCCGGCGAAAACATGAGGGTTGCGAGCACCATGGCGCTTGTGGTTGAGTTGAGCCCGAATTCGGCGACCCCTCACTCAGGGTCCGAAGCCATGCGCTCTGTCCTTTGAGCTAAGCGGGCGTATCGCGCCAACTATAGGGATGGCCCGGCGCGAGTTCAGCGGGCCCGATTTCGTATTCGGGGACAAGGGCGTGGGAACGGCGGGACAACGACAAGATCCTGGAGGCGCGCAGCCCGGCAGCGCCGGCGGAGGAGCTGGTGGTGCGGCTGCTGGTCGGCTCGGGCCTGCGGTGGGTGGAGGTGTGCGGGCTGGCGGCGGTGGGCCCCGGACGGCCTGCCTGACGTGATGACGGACTCGCTGCACCGGGGCCGCGTCGAGCTGCGGGTGCGGTGGAACGCCGGGGCCAAGGGCGGCAAGTCGCGGCGAGGCGGTGGTGGCGGCGCTGTTCTACCTGGACGGTGCCGCCGCCAGGGGCCGGCGCGGGTACGACGGCATGGTCCAGGTGGACACGAGCGGGTACGTGGTGGCGTCCTTCCGCCAGCGGACGCCGCGGGCGGACGACCCGCACCTCCACACGCACGTCGTCATCGCGAACATGTGCGAGGGCAGCGACGGCCGCTGCGCACTACCTGCGCACCCGACCGGGCCGGCGGAGAACCGACGCGATGGCCGTCCGCCTGGAGGTGCTGGAGGCAAGCCAGCAGCAGCCGTGAGCTGTCGCGGCCAGCGGTCGCCGTGCTGGCGGCGCTGCGAAGCGCGCAGGCGACCGCCGCGCGCGCCCGCCGGCGCGAGCAGCGTGAGGCGTGGGCGCCGTACGCGCCGGCCAGCCCGACGCCGACGAGCCCGTACGACGTCACCGGCCGTCCCGGGCCGGGCCGCCCGCCACCACGAGCCGATCGCTGACGGCGAGCATGCATCGCAGCCCCGTCTCACCGGTTCGCAGCGGCGTGCGCCTCGCCGAGCGGCGATGCCCTACCGTGAGGCGATGCTGGAGCTGGACGTCGCCCTCAGCGCCGAGCAGGTGCTCCGCGAGTGCGAACGACGCGGCTTGGTGGTCCGCAGCGAGCGCGACCTCGGAAGGTGTAAGGGAGGCCGCCATTGGCACCTCCACATCCCCGGCCGGCCCGGCACCCTGGAGCTGAACGACTGCGGCGGCAAGGCCTCGCTGAAGGTCCACCCGCTCCGCGACGGCGGCTGGGCGAGCTCGCTCGCCACCGAGCTCCACGCAATGACCGGACTATGACGACGCTCAGTTATCGCAACCAAATCACGCTTTCGCAGACAGACCGAGGCCACTGCCGACCAGCGCGACCGTGAAGAGGGTCAATCGATAGCGCGCCTCGGCGGTGATCGCCTGCTCCACCGCCGCGACGAACGCCGCCTTGTCGAACGTCCCCGGCCGGGCCGCCGTCATCTTGCCCGACTGCGCGGTCCTGGCCTGGGCCTCCGTGTCGTCGGGCGGGGCGTGGGCCGCGGCCTGGGCGCCGCCGGCGGCCGCCCGGCCGGTCTGCGAAGGGCTCCGCGTCCGCAGCATCCGCGGTCGCGCCGAGCTCGCCATCACGACGTTGTGGAGCGGCCGTCTCGCTCTTCGACTGACGCGCATCCGATGGACCGTCCTGCCGCGCATGCACCGAACCCCGCCCCCCGCTCCCTGCGATGGTAGGAGCGAATCCGGCGACCCCTCACAGGGTGCGAAGCGATGCGCTCTGTCCTTTGAGCCAGGCGGGCATATATCGCGCCAGTCACCGGGACGGCTCGTCCCGAGTTCGTGCCGCCCGCCGTCAGCCGTACAGCTTCCGCTCGTACTGCTCCGGTGAGTAGTAGCGCTCCAACTCCTCCAGGCTCTCAGGCCCCTCGACGACGTCCTTCGCGAGACACGCCGTCGAGGGCAGCGAGGCCGGGTCGGGCCACGTCTCCGGCTCCCACAGTGACGATCGCATCGACGCCTTGGGGCAGTGGAAGTACACCTCCTCGATCTCCACCAGCAGCGCCAGGCTGGGCCGGTGCCCGTTGACGACGAGGTCGTCGTAGAACGGCGCGTCGCGGACCAGCCGGGCACGGCCGTTGACCCGCAGCGTGTCCAGCCGGCCCGGCACCAGGAAGATCAGCGCGACGTGCGGGTTGGCCAGCACGTTGAGGAAGCTGTCGACGCGCCGGTTGCCCGGACGATCCGGGATCGCGAGCGTCGCGTCGTCGAGCACCCGCACGGACCCGGGCGGGTCGCCCTTGGGCGAGGCGTCGCAGCGGCCGGATGCGTCCGAGGTGGCGATCACGAAGTAGGGCGACGCCTCGATCCACGACCGCTGGTGCGGATGCAGGCTGGCCCGCACCTTCTTCACGGCGCGCTCCGCCGGCACCCCGACCAGCTCGCGCAGCTCCGCCGCCGACCCGACCTCGACGATCTCCGTGATCCGCATGGCCGACCTGCCTCCCTCGGCGCCCGGCGCCGCTATGAACCTGGGAACGGACCGGATCATAGGGCCATCGGAGCTCGAGGCCCGACATCGGGCTGAGCGGCGTCGCGCACCAGCTCGGTGAGCGGGAGCTGCCGGGCCCGCCCGACCGCCGCCTGGAAGCGCTCCTCGCCCAGCGTGCGCCTGACCTCCGAGCGCAGCTGCTCGGCGCCCAGCTCGGCGCGGGCGCCCATCCCCTCCCAGACCGTCGAGGCGGCCGCGAACAGCTGGGCCGCGCGCTCCAGGTCGTGGCGATCGGCGGCCATCGTGGCCAGGCCATCGATGGTGAGCGCCATCGCGCGCGCCGCGCCGACCCGCCCCGCGATCGCCATGGCCTCCTGGTAGGCGGCCTCGGCCGCGCCGTCCTCGCCCAGCAGGTGCAACGCCCCGCCCAGGCGCGCCAGCCCGAGGGCCAGCGTCATGTTGTCCTTCTGGTCCCTGGCCATCCGCACGGCCTCCTCCAGCGACGCCTTCGCCGCGGCGGCGTCGCCCGCCAGCAGCCGCAGCATGCCGATCGTGACGTGCGATCGCGCCACCGCCAGCTGGTCCGACATGCTCGCCCTGATCGCTCGCGCGCGCTCGACCATTGCCAGCGCTCTGTCCATGTCGCCCAGCACGCCCAGGCTGACGCTCAGGTTGTCCATGCAGTTCGCCACGGCCTGCGGGTCCTCGATGCCGTCGACCTGCGCCAGCGCGTCCTCGAACAGCTGGACCGCGGCCTCGTGATCGCCGTCCTTCTGAGCCACGAGCCCCAGACCGTTCAGCGCGCGACCGACCCACGCCTGATCGCCGAGCTCGCGATAGAGCGCGAGGCTCTCCTCGTACAGCGGTCGTACCATCCGCCAGTCGTTCCGCCACGCCAGGTTGCCGGCGGCCATCAGCGCCCGCGCCCGCGTCGCCGGTGTCACCTCCGCATCCAGCGCGAGCAGCTGGTCGATCCACCGCGCGCCTTCCCGCCAGCGGCCGCTCATCAGCCAGAAGCGCCACGCGCGCGCGGCCACCTGCAGCGCGAGGTCCACGTCGTTGTAGCGGGCCGTCGCGATGACCGCGTGAATGTTGCCGTACTCGCGCTCCAGCCTGCGCAGCCACGACGCCTGCTCTCCGCCTGACAGTGCCGACTCCGCTGTCGCGACCAGGTCGCGATAGTAGCCGGCGTACGCGGCGGCGGTCGCGTCGTGCTCACCGGCGCGGCGCAGCATCTCGGCAGCGAACTCGCGCACGGTGTCCAGCATCGTGAGCTGCAGCTCGCGGTCGCTGGACTCGCGCTGGACGAGGCTCATGTCGATGATGCCGGCGATCATGACCACGACGTCGCCGTCGAGCGGGCCCGCCGCCTCGCACACGGCCGCGATCGCGTCCACGTCGGCCGCTCCGGCGAATACCGCCAGGCGGCGGAACAGGGCCTGCTCGCCCTCCGTCAGCATCGCGTAGCTCCACTGCAGCGTGGCACGCATCGTGCGCTGGTGCGCGGGCTGATCGAGCGGCCCGCCGACCAGGGCGCCGAGGCGGTCCTCCAGGCGCTCGAGCAGGAGCGGCAGCGGCAGCACCCTCGTCTGCGCCGCGGCCAGCTCCAGCGCCAGCGGCAGCCCGTCGAGTCGCTGGCAGATCTCCGCGACGAGGGTCGCGTTCTCCTGTGTCAGCGTGAACTCCGAGTCGATCGCGTGAGCGCACTGCACGAACAGCGCCACCGAGGCGCTCGCGAAGATCTCCGCGCCGGAGTCCGTCCTCGCGGGCACGGGCAGCGGCGACACGCGGACCACGTGCTCGCCGCGGAGCCTGAGCGTGGCCCGGCTGGTCACCAGCACGCGGAGGTCGCGGCAGCGAACGAGCAGCTCCGCCACCAGCGCGGCCGCGGGCAGGACGTGCTCGAAGTCGTCCAGCAGCAGCAGCATGCGCCGGGTGCACAGGGCGCCCGCGAGCGTGTCGATCAGCGGCTGCCGGCTGCTGTCCGGGATCTCCAGCGCCGCCCTGATGGCTCCCCCGACGAGCTCCGGGTCGCCGATCGTGCCGAGGGACACCGGCACGACGTCCGCGTCGCAGTGCGCGGCCAGCCGCGACGCGACCGCCAGCCCGATCCGCGACTTGCCCACGCCGGCCGGCCCGGTGAGCGTGACCAGCCGGGCGTCGGACCCGGTGAACAGCGCGCAGACCCGCAGGACGTCGTCGCCGCGCCCGATCAGCGGCGTCGGCGGCGTCGGGAGGCGGGTGGCCGTCGTCGCGTCGCCGGCCCCGCCGGACCGGCGCGGAGCGCGAGGGCCGCGGCTCGCCGCCGCGAACAGCTCGAGCTGCGCGGCTGACAGGCTCAGCGCGCGAGCCAGCAGGTCGACGGTGGCTCGATAGGGCCGCTGCCGCTCGCCGCGCTCCAGCGCTCCGATCGCCTGCATGCTCAGACGCGAGCGATCTGCCAGATCCTGCTGTGTGAGGTTCGCGGCCTGCCGATACCGTCGCAGGAGCTCGCCGAACGTGGCCCCCCGGCCGTCGCCGGCTCCCTGACGACGATCAGCGGATTCTTCGGCGTTCATCTGCTCGGAGGGGATGGTGACGGCGTGCGGCTGTCAGGCAGTGATCCAGACTACGGGCGGGCCTCCCATGCGCGACTGGGCGGATTCGGTAGTCCCATGGGCAGCTGTACCACTGCGTGAGTGCCGACATCTCGCCCTCTTCATGCGATGCGCACGATGCCTTCATCGTTTGGCGCACACGATCGACGCTGTGGGACCAACTGTAGGCATAACCGTGTAGGTGTCGGTAGACGGGCATTGTCAGCCCGCATAGACTGGGCCACTCGCTGCACGGGACGCAAGTGTCTTCGCCACGAGGGCCTGGGAGGAACATCGTTGACCAGTGGTAACGTTTGGACGCCCGTTGACGACTGCGGGCTAGAAGGTCAGTCGCCCGACGCCCCGAGATCGGTGCGCGACCTCGCGGGACGATCCTGGACGATAGCGGTACCGAGGGGGCAGGGAGTCGAGCTCGGGGCGCTGGAGTCCGCGGACCTGGCATATGCCGCGCACCGCCTCGCGACGCAGCATCGCGAGCTGCCCGGCATCGACGATCACCGGTTCCTGGTCGAGGTCGAGGTCGCGATTCGCCGGGCCTGTCCCGACCTGGTCGCGGCCCTGGTGGGCTTCCGCCTGGCCGGCACCCGCGACGGCATCATGATCCTGCGGGGCCTGCCCGTCGATGAGCCGCTGCCGAGCACGCCCGAGCGAGGGGCGTTCCACGGAGCCTGGCACGAGCTCTCCCGGAGCACGGTCGTCCAGCTGATGGTGATGAGCGTCCTGGGCGACGTGATCGCCTACGCGGACGAGAAGGACGGACGCCTGATCCAGGACATCAGTCCGGTGCCGGGCGCGGAGAGCCGCCAGGAGAACACGGGGAGCTGCCTGCTGGAGCTGCACACCGAGGACGGCTTCCATCCCCACAAGCCGGACTTCATCAGCCTGCTCTGCCTTCGCGCCGACCACGAGCGGAAGGCCATGACCGTGGCGTGCGGGATCCGCTCCGTGGTCAGTGAGCTCTCGCCGGACCACGTGGAGACGCTGCGCCAGCCCCTGTTCCGCATCCGACTGTCGAGCTCGTTCGTCGGCACGGACGTGCAGTCGTACTCGGCGCCGCTGGCGGTGCTGACCGGCTGCCCGAGCGACCCCGATCTGTGCGCCGACTTTCACGCGATGGAGCCGATGACCGACGAGGCGGCGGCCGCCTTCGAGTCGCTGCGCGAGGCGATGCGGACGTCCCTGGTCGGCGTCGTCCTGCAGCCCGGCGACATGCTGATCATCGACAACCGCAAGGCGCTGCACGGCCGGACCGGCTTCGCTCCCCGCTACGACGGGCAGGACCGCTGGCTCCGCCGCTGCTTCGCGGTCGCCGACCTGCGCGCGTCGAACGCCCACCGATTCCCCGATTCCCGCGTCCACCGGCCGCTGACCGGGGCCGCTTCCGCAACATGACCGCCACATCGCTCGCGGACGCTTCCGTCTTCTACGCGGAGCTGACCAGGCGCAACGCGGGGGTCGTCACGCCGGCCGACCAGGACATGCTGGCGAGCGCCAACGTGCTCGTCGCCGGCTGCGGATCCATCGGCGGAGCCGCCGTCGAGCCGCTGGCGCGCCTGGGCGTGCAGCACCTCACGCTCGCCGATCCCGGTGAGTACGAGCTGAACAACCTCAACCGGCAGAACGCGACGCTGGCCGACGTCGGTCGCAACAAGGCCGAGGTGGCGGCCGACCGCGTCCGCGCCATCAACCCCTCGGCCCACGTGGCGGCCTTCAGCGAAGGCGTCACGCCGGCCACCGTCGAACGGCTGACCGAGTCGTGCGACGCCATCGTGGACGGCGTCGACGTGACCACGCAGGCGGGTCTGCGGGCCAAGTTCCTGCTCCACCAGCACGCGCACCGGCTGCGGCTGCCGCTGGTGACGGGCTGGGACATGGCCGGCGCCCAGTACGTGCGCTGCTACGACTACCGCGTCGTGCGCCGCGTGTTCGACGGCCAGCTGACGGCCGCGGACCTCGACCAGCTCGGGATGTGGCAGCTGCTGAAGCGGATGGTTCCCGTGCGCTTCGTGCCCCTGGAGATGGTCCGGCTCGCGTCCTCCAACCTGCGCAACCCGGACTTCTCCTTCCCCCAGCTCGTCTACGCGGCCGATCTGTTCGGGGCCATCGCCGCCCACGTGGTGGCGCAGCTCCTCACCGGTCAGCCGGTGCGCAAGCACATCTACGTCGACCTGTACCAGCAGGTGCGGCCGGCGGCGCCGAGATGGTCGGCCCGCGTGCGCCGCCCCCTGCTGATGGCCAGCGCCCTGGCCAAGCTCATGAAGGCCAGTTAGGAGGAACGCGACGCGATGGCTCTCTACGAAAACACCGCCCAGGCCGAGCACGTGTTCGGCACCCTGTTCCAGATCCTCATGCAGGACGAGACGTTCACCACGCGCCTGCGCGCGAGCGGCCTCACCGCCCGGCTGATCCACACCAAGCCGGACTGCCGGATCTTCCTGTCGCCGGACGGACTGCTGATGGGCGACCAGGTCCCCGACGAGTCCTCCATCACCGTGAGCATGTCCTGCGACACGGCGCACTCGCTGTGGATGGGCAAGCTGATGATGCCGGCCGCGGTCGCCACCGGCAGGGTGCGGATCCGCGGCAAGATCGCGAAGGTCCCGGTCCTGCGGCCGGCGTTCGACCGCTACCCGGAGATCGCCGCCTCGTGCGGCGTCGCCAGCTGAGGCCGGCCCGCATGCTCACGATCGAACGGCCGGCCGAGCTCAACTTCGACACGTTTCCGCCCGAGGTCCAGCGCTTCCGGGACCGGGTGCGCGAGTACGCCAGGAAGGTGGTGGCGCCGCGCGCGCTGGAGCTGGACCAGGAGGCGCACGACCACTTCGCCTGGGACGTCGTCCACCAGGGCCACCGGCTCGGCCTCACCCGCGCGGTCCTGCCGAAGGAGTTCGGCGGGATGGGCGTGGGCCTGGTCGGCGTGACCCTGGCCATGGAGGAGCTGGCCGCGGCCTGCCCGGGCGTGGCCCTCGTCTTCGGGGCGACGATGCTGGCGCAGGGCCCGATCCTGCTCTCCGGCGATCCCCAGCTCCAGGCGCGGTTCCTGCCGCTCTTCGGCGGGGACGACGCGATCCTCGCGTGCAACGCGATCTGCGACCAGGAGGCCGGGCTCGACCTGGTCGTCCCGCAGAACGTCCGCCACGCGTACGGGATGACGACGATCCGGCGCGACGGCGACGAGTACGTCCTGAACGGTCACAAGCGCGTGATCACCAACGCGACCGTGGCCAACTTCGCCAGCGTCTTCGGGACGATGGAGGGCGTCCGGCCGGACGAGGGCCTGACGTGCCTGATCGTGCCGCTCGACTCCCCGGGCGTGACCCGGGGGCCGGTGGCCGACAAGATGGGCTACCGGGCCTGCCTCGGCGGGGAGCTGCTCTTCGAGGACGTCCGCGTCCCGGCCGAGAACGTGGTCGGCGGCGAGGGCGACGGCCTGAGCATCCTGGTGGCCCAGGGCAACATGGCGCGGCCGTCGGTGGCCGCGATCTCGACGGGCGTCGCCCGGCACGCGCTGGAGACGGCGATCGAGTTCTGCGGTCAGCGGGTCCAGGGAGGCGCCCTCCTCCGCGAGCACCAGATGACCGCCCGCAAGCTGGCCGAGATGACGGCGAAGGTGGACGCGGCCCGTCTGCTCTACCTTCGCGCCGCCGACAAGGTGGACAACAGCCTGCCCCCGCCCGAGTACGAGCCAGCCGTCGCGAAGCTGTTCGCCGACCAGGTCGCGATCGAGGTGGCCGGGGACGCGGTCGGGCTGCTGGGATCGCGGGGCTTCATCCGCGAGTACGGGCTCGAGAAGGTGCTCCGCGATTCCTACGGCGCCCGGATCTACGAGGGGACGCCCGAGGCGCTCGCCCTCGCGATCACCGACTGCCTGTACCGCACTGACGACGAGGAAGGCGATGACGACGACGACCGCTAGACACGAAGCGCCCGAGGAGCGCGTCGGGAGCCCGGCCACGGCGCGGTACGTGCACGACCTGGCGCGCCTGCACGGCTCGCTGCGCTATGGCGGGCTGGAGGACGCGATCCTCGGCGCGCCGCTGGCCCGCATCGACGGGCTGGGCGACGGCCTGACGACTCTCAGCTTCTGGGAGTGGCAGCTGCCGGAGCGCTACATGCTGGCCATCCTCGGCTTCCGGCTCGCCCAGTTCCTGCAGACCGGGCTGATGGACCGCGAGCTGGCCCACCGCCTGGCGCTGTTCCACGAGCCGCTGCCGGCCCCGGCGAGGGGCGTGGGGACGGTCCACACGGTCACGCTGACCGGCGACGGCCGGATCGTGGGCTACCTGGGCCTGGTGGGCTCGCCCGACCCCGAGCCGCTGCCGCTCGATTCGCCGGTGCGGCTGGGCCTCCCGGTCGAGGTCGCCCACCGGGTCGACCTGCTGTCCGAGTACGCGGCCCCCGACCGGACCACGCACAACGCGTTCGAGATCAAGCGGTTCGTGCGCGACCACCAGCTGCCGAGGGGCGAGCAGCGGAACCGGGTGCCGTGGCACCTGATGCTGGCGTGCCTCAAGGTCGGGGTGGCGCTCGACGAGATCCAGGTGATCGTCGGCGACGCCGGGGAGCGCGGCGCGCTGCGCCACCTGCGGCTGGTCGGCTTCGACCTCAAGGTCGTCGAGGGGACGACGCCGTGGCTGCCCCGCTCCGAGCTGATGTGGATCAGCTACGAGCTGCCGGTCGAGAAGCGGGCCAAGCCGTTCGCCGCCCTGGTCCCGGCGAACCTCCCCGAGCTGGCGGCGATGCTCGAGACGATGGTGGCCGGCGGCGGCGCCGGCTGGCGGCAGGCGGTGGTGTCCAGCCTCGGCGGCCCGGCGCGGATGCGGGGCTAGGGATGGCGGAGATCCAGGAGCTGTCCGCGCTGGAGCTGGGCCGCGCCATGCGCGCCGGCGAGGTCTCGCCGGCCGAGGCGGCCCGGCACTACCTCGACCGGATCCGGGCGATCGACGGCGACGTCGGCGCGTTCGTCACCGTCGCGGAGGACCTGGCGATGGAGCAGGCGCGCGCGGCCGAGCGCAGGCTCGCCGCGGCCCGCCGCGCCGGCGCCGAGCTGGGGCCGCTGCACGGGGTCCCGGTCGCGATCAAGGACGTCGCCCGGGTGGAGGGGGTCCGCTGCACACGGGGCTCGCTCGCATACACCGACGACGTCTCCGACGTGGACGACAACGTGGTGGCACGCCTGAGGGACGCGGGACTGGTCATCCTCGGCACCACCAACACCCCGGAGTTCGCGCTCCCGTGCTACACGGAGAACCGCGTCGCGCCGGCGACCCGCAACCCGTGGTCGCCGGCGCACTCCCCGGGCGGCTCGAGCGGCGGCTCGGCGGCGGCCGTCGCGGCCGGCCTCGTGCCGCTCGCGCACGGGACGGACGCCGGCGGATCCACCCGGATCCCCGCCTCGGCCTGCGGCCTCGTCGGGATCAAGCCGAGCCGGGGCCGGGTCAGCAACGGGCCGATCGACCACGACGTGACCGGCCTGTCCGTTCACGGCGCCCTGGGCCGCGGCGTGGCGGACGCCGCCGCGCTGCTCGACGCGATGTCGGGCGTGATGCCCGGCGACTCCTACACGGCGCCGGTGCGGCCGCCGGCCGGCCCGGCGCCCCGCCTGCGCATCGCGGTCATGCCGGAGCCGATGGCGCCCGGCGTCTCCGCCCACGCGGACTGCCTCGAGGCGCTCCGGCGCGCCGTTCGCCTGCTCGAGGAGGCGGGCCACGGCGTGGAGGAGGTCGAGATGAGCCCCGACCAGGAGGTGGCCGACGCGTTCGGCCGGGCGTGGGCCGTCCACGCCGCCAGGATCCCGGTCGAGGAGGAGGACGAGGAGCGGCTGATGCCGTTCACCCGCTACATGCGGGAGCGCGGCCGGAGCGTGACCGGGGTGGAGATGCACGCCGCCCTGTCGATGTTCAGGGGCATCGGGCAGATGCTGGCGGACTTCGTCTTCTCGGCCTACGACGTGCTGCTGACCCCGACGCTCGCGACTCCCCCCGCGCGCATCGGGGCGTTCACCTCGGACGCCGACCAGGCCGCCGACTACGACCGGATGACGGCGTTCATGCCGTACACGCCGGTGCACAACATCGCCGGCCTGCCGGCGATCTCGCTGCCGCTGCACTGGAACGCGGAGGGCCTGCCGATCGGGGTGATGATCGGTGGCCGCTACGGCGAGGAGGGCGCGCTGCTCGAGCTGGCGGCGGAGATGGAAGCGCTGGCCGGGCAGCGGACGCCGCTGCCGGCCCTGGCCGGATAGATGGAAGGAGCTGCGATGAACGACTCCGCGGTGGTCACCCCGGCAGACGACGCCTGGCCGAGGCAGCGCTGGGCGGCGCTCGCCATCCTGCTGGCCGGCGGCTTCATGGACCTGCTCGACACGACGATCGTCAACGTGGCCATCCCGTCGATCCGGCAGGACCTGCACACCGACTACGCCGTCATCCAGTGGCTCATCGCCGGCTACCTGCTGGCGGTGGCCGTGGTGCTGATCACCGGCG
>Ga0209055_1002249_pt1 | contig 12292 bp, 12 predicted proteins | sample GraSoiAngelo_110_FD_185875 | JGI IMG/M metagenome (GOLD analysis project Ga0209055, IMG submission 185875) | Grasslands soil microbial communities from the Angelo Coastal Reserve, California, USA - 14_0903_12_30cm (SPAdes) (version 2) | ecosystem: Environmental > Terrestrial > Soil > Grasslands ... | reverse complement strand
CGGCCGATGTGGCACGCGGTCTTTCAGAAAGCACGACGGCTCATCGGGGAGTGAGACGCCGAGATGCCGAGCCGCCGAGCGGGTGTGAGGTGTGAGGCGTGAGGAGTCCTGACATAGGGCTCCTCTCGCGAGAGCTGCGACAGATTCTGTGCTACTCTCCCGACCAGCATCGACATCATCCCCACGCCGAGCAGCGCCAGCATTGCGTTCGCAACGAAGTACAGGTTCGGTCCCGGAGCGATCAGCACGAGCGCGGCGTTCGCGGCAATCAGGATGATCCGAACCTCGGTCGGACCGAGCCGGCCATAGGCGAGCCGAAATACTCCGAACACGTTCGATTCGAGATAGACGTTGATCGACAGGGCGAGGTAGACGATGACCACTCCCAGCGCCACGCACGGGTTCACGTACGGTGATAGTCCCACCCCGATCCCGATGACCGTGGTTGAAAACGCGTCGACCATGTGGTCGAGATAGTAGCCGTAACGCGGCCGCTCGGCGCCGCGCACGCGCGCCAGCGTGCCGTCGAGGCTGTCCCCCAGCCACTGCACCACGAAGCAGACACTCGCGACCCAGAGCCACACCGCGCTGACACGTGATAGCGCGTACGCGGCGCCCACACCGAGCGCGCCGAGCACGCCGAGGCCAGTGAGGTGATCGGGGGTCACCACAGCGGGCAGCCGCGCTGCCACTGCGCGCAGCAGCCGCCGCTCCGGGTCGGCCAGGAGAAACGTCAGCTCGCGCTTGGACGGAGCCACGGCAGCATTCTCACGGATGGGATCAACAGCACTGCGAACAGCGCGGCGATGAGCCAGGTCGGCAGCCGCACCACCACGCCGAGCCAGGCGAGCAGCGCGTAGCGCGGCACCGAGCGCGCCGCGACCGCGACGAGATACCGCCCCAGCGGGTATCCCGTGGTGAACGCGAGCGCTTTGAAGGGGAAAAAGGGCAGGGGGGTGAGCCCGGAGAGGGCGATCACGGCGAACGGCGCGCGCGCGAACAGCCGGGGCCACCCCCGGGCCGTCGGCCCAGGGTCAGCCGCGCGAGACGGCCTGCGTGCCGCCGCGCGACGGATCAGGGGCACGAAGATCTGGTGGTCCACCAGCGCGGCGGCCACGGTCCCCGCGGTCGCGACGAGCGTGGCGGGCCACACACCGAGCCGCGCGCCGTACCAGATGACGGCCGGCTCGTGCGGTAGCACGGCGAGCGCGACGTTCGAGAGAAAGGCGTAGCCGAACAGGGTGACCGCTTGCATGGGGCGTACGCTCGCCCCGCAGTCTCAAGCTGATTTCAAGTCCACCACAGCCAGTGGAGCTGGAACAAGGTCCAGCGCAACGCCGGGAGTCGGGTGTTGGTGTCGATGCGGAGCCGGGTGAGCCGCAACGGGTCGCTCGCGCGAGAGTTGAGGCGGCGCCGCGCGATCACCGCGGCTTCGTAGCCCGCCTCGCGGGCCAGGGCACGCACCGCGGCGTTCTGCTTGCCGAAGGGATAGCAGAGTACGCGCACCGGTGCGCCGAGTAGTTGCGCGAGGGCGGTGCGGGAGTCGCGCAACTCCGCCAGGACGCGGGGCGGCGGCAGGGCCGTGAGCGCCGGGTGCGTGCAGGTGTGCGATCCGAATTCGATACCTCCGGCGCGCATCGCCGTGATTTCGCCCGCACCGAGCAGGGGCTCCTGGATCTCGCCCGCGTCCCAGACGTTCGTCCTGCCGATCAGGTCGGAGACCAAAAACACGGTGGCGGTCGCGGCATAGCGCTTGAGCAGCGGCCACGCGACCTCGTAGGTGGAGCGGTAGCCGTCGTCGAAGGTGAGGATGATCGGGCGCCGGGGCAGGGTGCGCTCGCGGCGGCGGTACGCGAGCCAGTCGTCGAACGAAATCGTCTCATAGCCCCAGCGTCGCAAGGCCGCGAGCTGGGCGTCGAACTGCTCGGGGAGCACGTAATTGCGGACGTAGCGCGCGCCCGGGGACGGGGGAAGCCGGTCGACCTTGTGATACATCAGAATCGGAAGCCTCATCGCGGGGGCGGCGCGGACTCCGTTCGCTCGAGCTCCCAGAGATAAGCGTACTTGAGGAAGCCGGCGCAGGCCGTGAGCAGCGACGTCACCAGTCCGAAGCGTCCGTCCCGCCAGCTGCCGTACAGGACGTAGTCGCGCACGAACCGCCAGGCCGGGCGACCGAGTAGGTCCCACGCGGTCGCGCGGCGGCCGTGGGCGCGGAGCTCCTGGGCGCCCCAGCGGGCATACACGATCATCTTCTCGAGGTGGTGGGTGAGATCCCGGTATGGCACGTGCCGGATCGGGGCGCGCAGCGCGCCCACATCCTGCACCGCTTCGAGGTGCTCGTGGACGCGGTCCTCGGAGAAGCGACGGTCCCGGCGGAACAAGCGGACGTGCCAGTCGTGGCCCCAGCGGCCACGTTTGCGCTCACGTCCCAGGAAGTAGTTCTCGCAGCGCACGCGGTAGGCCTGGTGGGCCGGCGCCGCGAGCACGCGCCCGAGCTCCTCGCGCAGCGCGTCGGTCACGCGCTCGTCCGCGTCGAGCGCCAGCACCCATTCGTTCCGCGCCCGCGCGATCGCGGCATTGCGCTGCGCGCCGATGCTCTTGCCCCGCACCTCGATGACGGCGGCGCCGCGCCCGCGGGCGAGCTCGGCCGTCCGGTCGCTCGAGCCGCCGTCGGCGACGATGACTTCGTCCGCCCAGCGCAGCGCCTCGAGCGCCGCGCCGATCTGGCCCTCCTCGTTCAGCGTCGGAATGACGACGGTCAACGGCACCGACATGACCACACCTGCCTTCCTCGCGCGGTTTGAGAAGCGGAAGCATACGCAGCGCGGGGGCGCCGGTCTATGCGGCGGCGATCGGGGCTAGCGCCGGGCGAACCCGCGCGCCATGCTAGGCGAGGTAGTGATCCAGCGACCAGGCGATCTCGAACTCGCCGCCGCAGCGCGTGCAAGGCATGCTGGGAACGCGCTGCCCGAGCGGGGCGCGCGCACAGCAGTTGGGACAGACCGCGTAGATGTTGCCCCAGCTGAGCGGCATGTCCACGGCGTCCAGCGGGCGCGGGACTACCGACCAGACCTGCGGGCGGGCCGGCACGACCTGCAGCAGCTCGAGCGGCACCGTCATGGAGCGGTGGTTCACGTCGAGCAGCGCCACGCCGTGCGTGACCTGCACGACCTGGTACCACGCGCCGCGACGCAGCGGGTAACTGACACCAGTCTTGAGGCGCGCCCACTGAAGGACGTCTGGCAATCCCGAGCTCCGGCTATCGTTAGGGCGCACGGTCTACGTATAGGAAACGGAGCGGCCGGAAGTCAAGAGATCGGTTGAGGTAGCTCATGAAAACGCCTCACTGCGGTGCTCTCCTCGCCCTTGCCACGCTGCCCGGGATGGTCCGGGCGCTCGGTGCGCAGGAGTGGCCCGGTTACGGGGGTGGGCCGGAGAGCATGCGCTACTCCTCGCTCACTCAGATCAACCGGGACAACGTCAAGCGCCTCCAAGTGGCATGGACGTTTGATGCGAGCGACGGCACGCTGGGCACGGAGCTCGAGGTCAATCCCATCGTGGTCCACGGGGTGATGTACGCCCCGACCGCCAGTCTCAACGTCGTGGCGCTCAACGCCGCGACGGGCGAGCTGGTGTGGCGCTTCGATCCGTACAGCGGCCGCCACGTGCGCGGCGGAGGGGGTCGAGTCCGCGGTGTGGCGTATTGGGGTGACGGCCAGAACGAGCGGATCTTTGTCGGCGTGCAGCAGTTTCTCTACGCGCTGGATGCGAAGACCGGTCGCCCCATCGGCACGTTCGGGCGCGGAGGGCGCATCGACATGCGGGACGACCTGCGGCCCGGTGAGAAGCTGATGATCTCGCTCGGGACGCCGGGCATTGTCTACAAGGACCTGCTCATCCTCGGTAGCCGCACCGCCGAGAGCCTGCCGACGCCGCCCGGCGACGTGCGGGCATATGACGTCAGAACCGGCGCGTTACGCTGGACCTTCCACACGGTGCCGCGACCCGGCGAGCTCGGGTCTGAAACGTGGCCGAAGGACGCGTGGACGTATACCGGCGCGGCGAACAACTGGTCCGGGATGTCGCTCGACGTACAACGCGGCCTCGTCTTCGTGCCCACGGGCTCCGCGGCCGACGACTACTACGGCGCCAACCGAGTCGGGGACGACCTGTACGGCGATGCGCTCATTGCTCTCAAAGCCGAGACGGGGGAGCGCGTGTGGCATTTCCAGTTCGTGCGGCACGACATCTGGGATCGCGACCTGCCGGCGCCCGCGAATCTGGTCAGCCTGCGTCGCGGCGGTCGCCAGATCGACGCGGTCGCACAGATCACCAAGTCGGGGCACGTGTTCGTGTTCGAGCGCGCAACCGGCAACCCGCTGTTTCCCATCCAATACCAGAAGTACCCGCCGTCGGACGTCGAGGGTGAGGTGACGGCCGATTCGCAACCGCTCCCGCTCGCACCCGAGCCGTTTGCGCGCCAGCGCCTGACGGAGGACATGCTCACCGCGCGCACGCCCGAGGCACAGCGCGCGGCGTTGGAGCGATTCCGGACGGTGCGGAGTGGCGGCCAGTTCGTCCCGGCAAGCGTGCAGGGCACGATCGTATTCCCTGGCTTGGACGGCGGGGCGGAATGGGGCGGCGCAGCGTTCGATCCGGCGACGGGGGTGCTGTACGTCAACGCGAACGAGATGGCGTGGATAGTGAGCCTGGTGCCGCGTGCTCCGCCGGCGGCGACGACGAGCGGTAGAGAGCTGTACGCGACGCACTGCGCGGGCTGTCACGGCCTCGACCGGAAGGGGACGCCACCGGCCTTCCCGTCGCTGCTCGATCTGACGGACCGACTCACGACGCCCGAGGTCCATGCGGTCATCTCGGACGGGAGCGGGCGGATGCCGGGCTTCGCGCGGCTCGGTTCGGAGGCGCTGTCGGCGATTCAGGGCTACATCCTGTCCTCACCCCCTGTCCCCCTCTCCGTTCCGGAGAGGGGGAACTCGGAGCGTCCTCCCGCTCCCGATGGAAGAGGGGGACAGGGGGTGAGGTCGCCGATCGACCAGAAGTACCGCCCCCAAATCGACAGGTTTCTCGACCCCGATGGCTATCCGGCCATCAAGCCGCCCTGGGGCACGCTGAACGCGATCGATCTGAATACGGGCAAGTATCTCTGGAAGGTCCCGCTGGGCGAGTATCGCGAGCTCGCGGCCCAGGGAATGACCAATACCGGATGCGAGAACTACGGCGGTCCAGTGGTCACGGCGGGCGGCCTGCTGTTCATCGGGGCGACGAACTATGACGGCAAGTTCCGCGTGTTCGACAAGGCGACCGGCGCGCTGTTGTGGGAGACGACGCTGCCGGCGCCGGGGAACGCGACGCCCGCGACCTACGAGGTCAACGGGCGGCAATTCGTGGTGATCGCGGCCAGCAGCGGAAAGTCGAGAGGGCCGCAGGTGCCGGCGAGCTACGTGGCCTTCGCGCTGCCGGCTGCTCCGTAACGATCGGTACCGCTGACTCTGTCTAGCGGCTGGTCTTGACACACCGACGCCCGAGGAGAATGTTGCCGCAGCCTAGTTCGAGGCAACCCGGCAACCGCCGAGCTCCCCCAACGGGAACTCGACGCGTTGCTTTTTGGGGGACCAGCGTGCGGCTCGGTTCGCAGCTCCTGTCGATTGCCTTCGCGACGCTCCTCACCGCCGCTGGTACGCTCGCCCGCGGCACGGTGAGCCTCTCCGATTACACGGGTCGTCCGGTGTTCCTCCGTTTCTGGGCCTCCTAGGGAGGTTCTATGCGCGTTCACCCGGTCGCAGTCTTGACGATCGGCATCGGGCTGATCGTTCTTCCGCGACAGTCGTTCGCCCAGGGCTGACCCCCGATCCGATTCACAACCCCCAGTTTGGGGGGACAAGGCGAATCCAAGCTGACGGATCTCGGGGCTCACGAATGGCGGGTCGCGGTCGCATACCGCTATCTGCACGGCAATCAGTTTTTCGTGGCCGATCAGGTCAACAATGACTTCGCCCCGTTCGGCCAGCCCATCGTCTACCACATCCATTCGGCGGACGTCACCGTGACGTACGCCGCGACCGATCGATTCAGTCTGAGCTTGACGGTGCCCGTCTTGGATGGAACCCAGTCCGCCGTTCGGGCGGACACGGTTCGTCACGACGCCCACGCCTTTGGGCTCGGCGACATCAGTTTGGTCGGCAGCGCATGGTTGTTGAACCCTCAGACCCATGCCAAAGGCAATGTCGCGCTCGGCGTGGGACTGAAGGCGCCCACCGGCAGCAACCAGTACGCCGGCGACTTCTTCCGAGCCAACGGAAGCTCGATACAGTACGCCGTGGACCAATCCATCCAGCCGGGAGACGGTGGCTGGGGTGTGATCCTGCAAATGCAGGCCTACCGGCGGTTGTTCGCCCGAGCCTTCGCATACGTAGCGGGTGCCTATCTCGTCAGCCCGCGTGCGTTGAGCGACGTATCGCGACCGCCGCCGAACACCTCCGTCTACTGGTCGGTGCCGGACGTGTATTCCGGTCGCGTGGGACTGATGTACGGGCTGTTGCCAGCACAGGGGGTGTCGGTCAGCCTCGGCGGACGCATCGACGGCATCCCGTACCACGATCTGATCGGCGGCGGCGACGAGGGCTTCCGGCGGCCCGGGCACGTCGTGTTCCTGGATCCCGGCGTGGCGCTCGCGCGCGGCAGGAGCACGTTCACCTTGAGCACTCCGCTCAGAGTGAGCGGGAGCCTGGCGGACAGCACGATGGTCCGGCCCAACGGGGTTCCCAACCCCACGCGCGCCGCTGGCGACCTCGCGCGGATGCTCGTCTTCATGGGCTATTCGCGGCGGTTCTAAGCCCGTCGAGCGGCGTCGAGGCGCGCCGCGCCGCGTCGCGATCTAGGGCCTCCAGGCGGGGGCGAAGTTTCTACCGGCGCGGTCCGTGAGCCGCACAACGCCGGAGCCGTCCGCGTTCGTGACGTAAATGTCCAGGGCTCCCGAGCAGACATCGACACAGGTGCCCGAGAAGGCGATCTGCATCCCGTCGGGCGACCAGACGGAGGACTCGTTGTTCTTCGTCCCCGTAGTGAGCGCATGCTCGCCGACGCCATCGATGCCGACTATGGAAACCCGACCGTAGCTGATGAATGTGATCTTCGTCCCGTCGGGTGACCAAGCCGGGGACGCAACAGTTCCGCCACCATCATCTGAACTATAGGCGACATACCGCCAGTTCGTACCATCCGCGCGCATGACAACGATAGAAGTGTAGTACCCCCCCTCGTCACTGAATTCGCGCAGCCTCAGCGCGAGTCTTGCCCCATCGGGCGACCAGGCAGGCTCGGACGCGGCTTCGTAAGGCCAGTAGTCACCAGCAATGTAGGTGCCCCCCGTGCCGTCGGCGTTCACAGAGAAGACGTACGAGTCGTCGTTTAGGCCGGGACCACCAATCGTGAATGCGATCTTCTTTCCGTCGGGCGACCAGGCAGGCTGGGAGCCGCCCACCGAAAGCGGGTGCGGATTCGAGCCGTCTGCCTCCATGACGGAGATCTCGGCGTTCCGGTCGCGGTTACTGACGAAAGCGATCGTCTTGCCGTCGGGCGACCAGGCAGCGTTGCTGTTGCTCGCAGGGCCGCGAGTGAGTCGAGTTGGGTTCGAGCCGTCGGCATTCATCAGGTAGATCTGTTCGGTTCCATCTCGGTCGCTCGTGAAAGCGATCCTCCCGCTCCGCGCTGCCACGGCTGGCAAGGTCATCGGACCGTTTGAGTCATTGCACGCGGCACCCATCGGCAGGCCCGCGGTCAGAAGCAACATCGTTGTCATCCTGGGCATGGTCATACGCCCCTACCTTTCTTCGCCTTGATGCTTACGACGGTGGGCTCGCTTCTCTTCCCGCTTGACCTGGGGCTGCTCAGCTACATCACGCCCCCCGAGCCGCGTGCGCGTGGTCACGTACAAGTCGTTCCCGCCGAAGCCACCCGGACGGGCAGAAAAGAAGTAGAGCGTCGTGCCGTCGAAGGAGAGCGCGGGCGCGCCGTCGAACGCCGTACTGTTCACGGTCGGCCCAAGGTTCGTGGGCGTCGACCAGGGATCGCTCGTTGTGGCACGCGTCGAGACCCACAGGTCCTGACTCCCGATCCCGCCGGGCCGCCCCGTGACGTCCGAGGACAGAAACATCTCGAGGCCGTCGCGCCGAATAGCTGTGCGGGTGTCGCGATACGGGCCGTTCAGCTCTATCACGTCCGCACCCGGTCCCCACGCGTCGTCGTCGCCGCTGCGCGTGCTGACGTAGACGTCGAAGTCACCGAGTCCGCCGGGGCGATTAAAGCTCGTGAAGTACAAGAACTGCGTTCCGGTGCCCTCGTCCTCGAAGAACGTGGGGCCGGCTTCGTCGTAGATCGTGTTCACGCTGCAGCCGAGGTTCTCGGGGCGACCCCAGCCGAAGTCGTCGTCCTTGTCCCGGCGCTGCGCGACGTAGAGATCGCTGCCGCCACACCCGCCGGGCCGATCGCTATTCAGGTACAGGTGATGACCGTCGGTGGTGAGGTTCGGCGCGAAATCGCTGCTGCTGGTGTTGATCACGGCACCGAGATTCTGCGGCGCCCCCCACGGATCGTCGCGCGTGGCACGATGGGTCACCCAGATGTCGTTGCCGCCGAACCCGCCAGGACGATTGGAGACGAAATACAGGCTGAGATTGTCCCTGGAGATCGACGGGTGTTGATCATTGAAGGCCGAGTTGACGACGGGGCCGAGGTTGACCGGCGCGGCCCAGAGCCCGTACTGCGGGTTTTCGTCCGCCACATCGGCGGCCAGCAGCTTCGGAGCCGCAGGGTCCATGACGCCCCTGTCGGAACTGCAAGCCTGGACCAGAGTGACGAATGCGCATAGCAAGGTGATTCTCTCGAGCGGTTTCATCAGCACCTCCCACCGTTGATTGCCGAGTCCCGGACCGACCGGTACTTTCCACGTTGACGGAGTGAGTTTGCGCCGGCCGCGTCACCAGGACGTGACCGGTCCGTCACCATCGCGGTGACGCGCACGGCTCCGCCAGCGCCGAAGGGGCCGCGCATGATCGAGCTCCGGCTGCTCGGGACTCTGCACCTCACCGACGCCGAGGGACGCGAAGTCAAGAGCCTGCTCACGCGGTCCCGACGCTTCGCGCTGCTCGCCTATCTGGCCGCGGCCTTGCCTCGGGGTTTCCACCGGCGCGACACGCTGCTCGCGCTGTTCTGGCCGGACCTCGACCAGGAGCACGCCCGCGGCGCTCTGCGCCAAGCACTCCATGTGCTCCGGGGCGCCCTCGGCCCCGACGTGATGGTCACGCGCGGGGACGAAGAGATCGGGCTCGATTTCGAGGCGGTGCACTGCGATGTCGCCGAATTTGACCGCGCCGTGGCGGCAGGCCGGCCGGAAGAGGCACTCGACCTCTATCGCGGTGCGCTGCTCGAGGGATTTTTCATCTCCGGTGCCCCTGACTTCGAGCGCTGGCAGGACCAGGAGCGCGCGCGCCTGCAAGAGGCGGCGTGCCGCGGCGCGCAGGCCCTGGGGGATGATGCGGTAGCGCGCGGCGATCTCGCCGGCGCGGCGACGTGGAGGCGCCGCAACGTGCAACTCGCGCCGCACGACGAGCAGCCGCTGCGTCGCCTGATGACTCTGCTCGACCGGGTCGGCGATCGCGCCGGTGCGGTAGCGGCGTACGACGAGTTCGCCAAACGGCTGGGCGCCGACCTCGAGACTGAACCCGCCGCCGAGACCAAGGCTCTCCTAAAGGCCGTGCACGCGCGGGACCACGCGGCGCCGGTGGTACTCTCCCCGCCGGGAGCGGACGCGCGGCCGTCGACCCCAGCCGCGATCCGGCCGGCGCCATCGCGGCACGCGTGGCGCCCGGTTCTGGTCGTCGCAGGTCTTGCGACGGTGCTCGTCGCCGTGACGATCGTCGGCTGGCACGGGCGGCTATGGCCGAGACCAGTCACTGGCCACATCCGCTCACTCGCGGTGCTGCCGCTCGCCAATCTGTCGGGAGACTCACTCGAGGCTTGGTACGCCGACGGGCTCACCGAGGCACTCACGACCGACCTTGGTCGACTTCGGGTCATCCGGGTGGTTTCCTGGGAAGCGGCCGCTCGCTACAAAGGGAAGGGCCTGCCGGACATCGCGCGTGGACTCGACGTGGACGCGGTGGTGGAGGGTGGCTTGCAGGTATCGCGCGGCCGAGTGCGGGTCGATCTTCGGCTGGTCGACGCCGCGTCGGGCTACCAGCTGTGGGCTGACCGGTTCGAAGAGCCGGCCGACAACCGGTTCGCGTTGGAGGACCGCTCCGCGTCGGGCATTCTATCCGCGCTGAAGCTGCCCTTGAGTCCTGCGGAGCAGCATGACCTCCGAACGGCTCCCACCCAGAATCTTCAGGCCTACGATTTCTACCTGCGCGGCCGGATCCACGTACGGCACGAGTCCCGCTCGGACAACCTGGTCGCGATCAACCTGTTCGAGCGAGCGGTCGCGTTAGACACTCACTTCGCGGCGGCCTACGCGGAACTGAGCCACGCATACGCGCTGCGCGTACAGCAATTGGTGCGCGAAGACACGGTGGCGCTGGAGCGCGCGCAGCTAGCCGCCGAGAAGGCGCTCCGGCTCGACCCCGATCTCGCCGAGGGTCATTATGCCCGAGCCTTCCTGCTGTGGGGGCCCGGTGGTCGATTCGCCCACCAGCTCGCGGTCCAGGAAGATCGACGCGCCCTGGCCCTGAACCCGAACCTCGCCGAGGCGCATCACCACTTGGGGATGATTTACCTGCACCTCGGGATGCTCGACACGGCGGTCGCCGAGCTGCGGAAGACGCTGGCCATCGACCCCGGCCATCGCTTCGCGCAAGAACGCATCGGCATCGCCCTCCTTTACCAGGGACGTTTCGAGGATGCGCTGCACACGTTTCAGCAGGTGCCGCCCGAATTCAATCCGGCCTTATGGAGCCACCGGAAGGCCGTGGCATTGCTCTACCTCGACCGGGATAGTGAGGCCTCGAGCCTCATTGACGCGTACCTGCGCAAGAATCCCAGGGACCCGGGGGGCCTCGTCACCAGCGAGCGGGCAGTCTTGTTCGCTAAGCGAGGCGACACGCGCCGGGCGGAGTCCGACATCGAGGCGGCCGTGACGAAAGGGGAGGGGTTCATTCACTTTCACCACGCGGCTTTCAGCATCGCCACCGCGTACGCGCTGCTCCATCGGCCGGGGCCGGCGGTTCGATTTCTGCGTCAGGCGGCGGCCGACGGGTTACCGTGCTACCCGTGTTTCGCGAACGACCCCTACCTGATCAACCTCCGCGACGATCCGGAGTTTGTCACCTTCATGCGGGAGCTGAAGGTACAGTGGGAGCGGTACCGGGCGACGCTGTGAGTTGGACGTACCTGAGCAATCGACGACGACAGGCGTGGTGCCCTAGCAGCCGCGGTCGGGGGTCACCCCTTGCACCAGGACCGTCGGAGTGGATGCGGCGGTGGTAGTCACGGTGATGATCCATGTGTGCGTGGTAGCCAGCGCCCGGTGCGTGACCCAGGTGCGCGGGCTCTGGATCCCCGAGGCTGCCGTCGGGAAGTACACGAGGGCGCTGTACTGCACGCTGTCGGCGAGGGCGGTATTCCAGCAGAGCGAGCCGTTCGTGGCCACGGTCTGCGATCGTGTCACTGTGCCCGTGGCGTCTTCCAACACCACCGTTGCGCTGTCCGGCGTGCCGTTGCGGATGATGCTGATGAGACTGTCGGCGCTTGCAGGCTCTCGCACGTCCACCCAAGCGAGGCCGAGCACCGCCTGACTCGCGACCGGGTGCACGTAAATCTCCGACCACCCGGGACTGCGCGCCGTGACGTGCGCGGTTACGGGGTCGATCACCACTGAGGCGGGTGTTGTCGACGACCAGCGCACCCCGGCAGAAGTGGTGTCGGAGGGCAGACAGTCACCCGGCCCGTTGAACGCCGCGTGTATCGTCAGCGTGTCCCCGATGTCCAGCAGCGACGACGCCGGGCTGAGTGCCGCGACGAGGATGAAACAGTGATCGGGGTTCTCGAGGATCGCGACCGCGTTGCTGCGGCACGCGGCGGCTGCCCCGAGCATGGCCAGGAGGTAGGAAGGCAGGGATCGACGGAATCGACGCATCCTAGACCGGATACCCCCACTAGACGCCGCGGAGTCACGTCAGGGCAGGTCCGCTCCCCGCGCGCGCTGCGCCCCGAATGAGGGCGCGAACGGGGGAGACCCCGCTGTCGCCGTTGCCGACCAGCCACAGTTGTGTGGCTCGTA
>Ga0209055_1002247_pt1 | contig 12298 bp, 12 predicted proteins | sample GraSoiAngelo_110_FD_185875 | JGI IMG/M metagenome (GOLD analysis project Ga0209055, IMG submission 185875) | Grasslands soil microbial communities from the Angelo Coastal Reserve, California, USA - 14_0903_12_30cm (SPAdes) (version 2) | ecosystem: Environmental > Terrestrial > Soil > Grasslands ... | reverse complement strand
ATGCGGTAAAGATCGGCCTCTTCCTTGAACGCGGTGACCGCCATCCAGTACACGGGGAACACCGCGACCACGACGAACGGCGCGAGCCCGGCGTAGATGAGCAGGTTCCGCCGGAGCCGCCGGCCGGCCCGGGGCGTCATGAGCGAGGTCTCGCGCTCAGGGGATCGGCGCGACGTCCACGAAACAGGAGTTGAACGGCGCCGCCCCGGCGGGCGACGTGCGGTCGGCGGTCAGCACATTGGCGCACCCGCGCGTATCGGCTCCCGAGGTGTCCGGCGTGAACCACGCGCCCTCCTTGATGGAGACGACGCCCGGCGCGATGCGGTCGGTCACCCGCGCCGGCAACCGCGTCGCACCGCGCGCGTTGAAGACGCGGACGGCCTGGCCGTCGACGATTCCGCGCGCGATGGCATCGGCGGTGTTGATCCACACGTCGTCGGCGTCGACGCGCGAGAGGATGGGCTGGTTGCCGTGGATCGAGTGCGTGCGGGCGCGCGATTTCGGCGTGACCAGGCGCAGGGGATACCGCGAGTCGATCTCGTCCTCGATCCACGTCGGGATCGGCGGAATCGCGCCGAGCCCGTAGGGATCGGGCTTGGCGGCCAGGGTCATCGAGTAGATCTCGATCTTCCCGGACGGCGTCGTGAACGGATGGTGCTCGGGGTCGCGGATCTCGCGCGCGAACGCGACGGCGTCGTCGGGCGCCGGGAGGCGCGCCAGGCCGCGCTCGCGGAAGGTGTCGAAATCGTCGATCACACCGCCGGTCAGCTCGCGCAGCCATTCCTCCTCGGTCTTGTCGTTGTAGCCGGTGATCCCGAGCCGGCGCGACAGCTCACTGCAGATGTCGAAGTCGTTGCGGCACTCGCCCATCGGCTCGATCGCCTGCTTCATGAAGATCGCGTAGTGGCCCGCGCCCGCCCACGGCGTGTGGACGTCGTTGCGCTCCCAGAACGTGGTCGCCGGCAGCACGATGTCGGCGTAGCGCGCGGTGGGCGTGAGGAAGTGGTCGTGGACCACCATGAACTCCAGGCGCTGGGCGGCCGCGACGATCCGGGCAACGTTCGGCACCTGGTTGAAGAGGTCGCCGGCGACCGAGTAGATCATCTTGATGTCGGCCGGATAGCCGCCGGTCCGGCCGCGATCGAGCAGATCGGCGAGCATCGACGAGGCGACACGTGCGCCGGTCGGATTGGTGCCCGCGGGCAAAAGGCGGATGCCGCAGCGCCCAGTCGCGCCATTGCTGGTGCCCGAGTTGCCGCCGGGGATCCCGACGTTGCCGGTCATCGCCGCCAGCGCGTAGGCGGCGCGGTGGAACTGCTCGCCGTGGATCGTGCGTCCCGGCGCGTAGCCGCACTGAATTGCGGCGGGCTTGCTGGTCCCGAGCTCGACGGCGAGACGCTCGAGGGTGGCGGCGGGCATGCCGGTGATCTTCTCCGACCACGCCGGCGTCTTGCGCACGCCGTCCACCTCGCCCATGAGGTACGCGCGGTACGACGCGCCGGCTGGCGCGCCCGGCGGCAGATGCGCTTCGTCGAAGCCGAGCACGTAGCGGTCGAGATAGGCCTGGTCTTGCAGCCCCTGGCTCGTGATGACATAGGCCATGGCGATGAGGGCAGCCGCGTCGGTCGAGGGGCGGATGAAGACGTGCTCGTCGGCCAGCTGGCGGCTCGAGCGCGTCACACGCGGATCGACGGAGACGATGCGTGCGCCGTGATGCTTGGCACGCTTGAGGTACTGCATGGTTCCCGTGCCGAACGTGCCGTCGCCGGGGCTCCAGCCCCACATCACGATCAGCCGCGAGTTGACGTAGTCGATGGGCTCGCGCCCCGCGCTCTTGTACTCGGCCTTGGCGCCGTAGGTCTGCTTGACCGCGAAGATCTCGGCCTCCGCCGAGAGGTTGCTCCAGAGCTCGGTGCAGCCGCCGAACATGTGGAGGAACCGCTGGCTCACTCCGCGGCCGTGCAACGTCGACAGGCTGCCCGTACGCGAGCAGTCGAGGATCGCGGCCGGCCCGTACGTGTCGCGGACGCGGAGCATCTGGTGGGCGACCTCGTCGAGCGCCTCGTCCCAGGAGATCCGCTCGAACTGCCCCGAGCCTCGGGGACCCGTCCGCCGCAGCGGGTGCTTCAGCCGATCCGGGTGGTTCACACGCTCGGCCTGGCCGAAGCCGCGCACGCACGCGTGGAGCGGCGGCATCTCGGGGGTCCAGCGGCGGGGGTCGGTGCTGATCTTGACGATCTGCCCGTCGCGCACGTGGGCGTTGACGGCGCACCGGCCGCCGCAGTTGTGTCCGCACGTGCTGGTCACGACGCTCTCGCCCGGCTTGGCGGTGACCCGCGGCGCCTCGTAGACGATCCTGGCCCGATTCACCGCAACAACCCTACCAAGTTTCGAGCCGCTGTGGAACTTCGTATCACGCGTACGGCGAGAGTGCCCGGCAGCCGTCAGGGTGTACAGACTGCAATCGGCAGCCATTTGCCGTGGCCCGTGAGCACGGACAACACGGCTGCGATCAGCGCAATCGCGAAACAGAAATGTTGTACGTACGTCCAGGTTTTCCCTTCGAGGCGACTCCATCGGAACGGTCCAAATTTTGCCGCCCAAAGCTCGCTCGGGCTCGTGACATGCGCACAGCGACTCGCGATGATCCCGGCCGCCATGCCCGCGAGGCCGATGAAACCTACAGCGAGGCTTAGGAAGCCTCTGTGAAACTTGAACACCGCCGGCTCAAATGCAAGCGCAGCGGCGAAAATCGTCCCCACCGTGATGTACAGGCCAATATCGAACTTTGCGTAGTCGAAAAGTAAATCGAGCTGGTCGAGCCCTCTGCGGCTCTCAGCCGGGAAGGCCGAACTCCGCTCACTCGCGGGCTCCGACAGCGTCGGGTAGAGCCGCGCTCGATCCTGCTGCGCTTGCTCGAGGGCCCTGAAGAACGTGCTCATGAAACCACCAGTCAGCGCAGCGGCCGCGCAAGGCGATGAACATTGACGACGACGATCGTGCCACGCAGAGACTCGCGTCTAGAAACCACTCCACGCCAGCCCTTTGGCCCACACTCCGACACGACGCTGCCGAACGAACCGGTCTTGCGGACGATTGGGCCACGCCGACCAGGCTGTCAAGACTTCATTTGCCCGTGTCAATGGCGGGCCGGGGACCCCTGGGCCACGCGCGAGCCCGTAAAAGAGATCAGAATGTGTGGACGACGCCCCCATCGGTGGAGCAGACCGTCATTTTTCTCGGACATCGTCCGTGGGGCCGCGCCCATCCAGGCGATTTTGATGTTGTGAACAACCGTGGACATGTGGACACGCCCGGTGGGGGATGAGAGAGGCGAGAGCTCGATCGACGTGGAGGTGCTTCAGCTTCCGGGACGCTGGCTTCGACCAACGGTCGCGTTCAGGATCTCGCCTACGGTGTGGAGAAACTCCGCCGGCTCGAAGGGTTTCAGGATGAAGCCGACTGATCCGGCCCGGCTGAGCTTGTTCGCTTCCTCCGCGGTCCCGGAGGTGAGCGTCACCACTGGAATCCCGCGCGTTGTCGCGTCAGCCTTCAGCCGCTCGACCACCGTCAGGCCGTTCATCTCCGGCATATAGTAGTCGAGGAGAATCAGGTCAGGGCGGACCGCCCGCACCATCGCCAGCGCGTCTTCGCCGCTCGGCGCGACGAGGACCCGATGCCCGTCTCCCGACAGCAGCTCGCTGGCTAGCTCGAGGAACCCCGGGTCATCGTCGATGACGAGGATGGTGAACCGCGCAGTGTTCGGTTCCGGTTGCCCCATTCGAGTATCGTGAGTATGTCCCATCGCCATTTCTCTCGCAACAACGAAGCATGTATAGTCACCGCCGATGTCAAAATCGAAGCCCGTGAGAATCGCGAGCCGGAGCCCTCGGGGCACCGCCGCCGTGGGGACTCGGATATAAGTCCGGCCAAGAGCTGGCCCGGTTGATGTCGAAGGAGATCAGCGGCGACCCGAAGCTCTACGCCGAGTCGTTCGAGCACGCGCGAGGCGTTTCCGCCCGTCTACGACAACCGGTTCGTGCTGGAGGCCCTCGGGCGGTAGACGCGGTCAGCCGATCTGGTAGCGCTTCATCGCCGCCTGGTCGAACGCGAGCCCGAGCCCCGGCTTCTTCGGGACCACCAGCTGGCCGCGCTCGATGGGCGGCGTCTGCTCGTAGAGCGCGAGCGTCCAAGGCATGTACTCGACGGTGAGGCCATTGGGGATGGCCGCGACGAGATGCACGTGGATCTCCGGGACCAGGTGGCTCACCACCGGCAGGTTGAACGCCTCGGCCATGCCCGCGACCTTCATCCACTGCGTGATGCCGCCCACGCGCAGGAGGTCGATCATCACGATGTCGATCGAGCGCGCTTCCAGCAGATGGCGGAAGGGCACGATCCCGTAGTGGTACTCGCCTGCGGCGATCGGCGTCGTCAGCGCGTCGGCGATGCGCGCCATGCCGGGATAGTCGTCGTGGGTGGTGGGGTCCTCCAGCCAGAAGAGATGGTAGGGCTCGATGCGGCGCCCCACTTCGATCGCCTGGTTCACGCTCCAGAGCTGGTTGATGTCGCACATCAGGTCGATGTCCGGGCCGATCGACTCGCGCATGACCCGCACGCGCTCGACCGAGGCGGCGACGGTCGGCTCGCTCCCGCACTGCATCTTCATCTGCCGAAAGCCCATGTCTCGAAGACGCGGTCCCGCCTTGGCGAGGTAGTCGATCGGGTGCGGGCGCATCAGCGCCCCGCTCGCATAGGTGGTCACGCGGTCGCGCAGGCCGCCGAGCAGCGCGCACACGGACTGGCCCGCCGCCTTGCCCTTCAGATCCCAGCACGCGATGTCGACCGCGGAGAGCGCCAGGGTGAAGATGCCGCCGGGCCCCGAGCTGCCGGCCGCGCGCCGGAGCTTGGCCGTGATGGCTTCGACCTGGGTCGGGTCCTCGCCGATCGTGAGGCGGGCGAGCTCGTCCACCGCGGTCTTGAGCGCCGGGGTGAGCGCGCCGCCGAAGAACGTCAGCCCGAGGCCCACCGCACCCTGATCGGTCCCGAGCTCCAGGGTGACGAACTCGCGCGTGTCCGTGGGCGCGGGCAGGCCCACCACGAGCGGGTTGTCGGCCGGCGTGCGGAGCGCGCGCGTGGTCACGTGCGTGATCTTCATGGGACGCTCTCCTTCGAGGTTGTGGTCGCCTACAATACACTCCCGTGAACGTCCAATCCATCAAGGCGCTGGTCCAGCCCGACCGCGTTCATCGTGCGGTCTATACCGATTCCGCGCTGTTCGAGCTCGAGATGGACCGGATCTTTGCCCGCGCGTGGCTGATCCTTGGTCACGAGAGCCAGGTGCGGAGCCCCGGCGATTTCTTCACGACGCGCATGGGGCGCGAGCCCGTCATCGTGACCCGCCACCGTGACGGCGCGGTGCACGTCCTCGTCAACCGTTGCGTCCATCGCGGCGCGCGCGTGTGCGAGGCGCCGGCCGGGACCGCGTCCGAGTTCGTCTGCGCGTATCACGGCTGGACGTACGGAACCGACGGTTGCCTCGTGGGCCTGCCGCTGCCCGGCGGCTACGAACGTCCGGCGGGCGCGTCGGCGGGCGGCGGGCTCGCGCGTGTTCCGCGAGTCGAGGCCTATCGGGGCTTTCTGTTCGCGTCGATGGCCGAGGACGGCCCGACGCTCGCCGAATTCCTCGGCCCTCTCCGCGCCTCGTTCGACGATTTCGTCGAGCGTGCGCCCGACGGCGAGGTCGAGGTGGCGGGCGGCGTCTTCAGGCACACCTACCGGGGGAACTGGAAGCTCGTGCTGGAGAACCACAACGACACCGTGCATCCGGCGTTCGTCCACGCGTCCTCCATCTGGGCGGCTCGCCAGCAGCCGGCGGCCGACAGCGGCGGGTATTCGGAGATCGGCGTGCGCCAGATGCTCCAGAACGGCGCGCCGTGGGACGTCTGGGAAAACACCGGCCTGTGGGTCGCGGGTTACGGCCACTCCTGGATGGCCGACTACCACGACGACAGCCGGCTGGTGGCGGCCCTCGATCATCCGGCGTTCGCCGAGTATCGCGCGGCGCTCGAGCGGCGCCTGGGGCCCGACGGCGCGGCGCGCGTGCTGGGCGAGCTGCGCTGGAACAGCATCGTCTATCCCAATTGCTCCTTCATGAGCCAGTTCCGGCAGCTTCGTTTCGTCCATCCGATCGCGGTGGACCGCACGGTCGTCCACGCGTACTCGTTCAGGCTCAAGGGCGCGCCGGAGCGGATGTTCCGCGACACCGTCGCGTTCTCGAACGTCGTCAACGGCACGGCCTCGCCGGTGCTCACCGACGACCTCGAGGTGTACGAGCGTACGCAAGAGGGGCTCCGCGTCCAGCGGTCCGACTGGGTGTTCCTCGGGCGAGGGCAGGGGCGCGACGTGCCGGACGGCATCGGCGTGCTGCGCGGCGGGAGCGGGACCAGCGAAATTCATATCCGCAACCAGTTCGCCGCCTGGCTCGAGTACATGACCGGCGAGACCTGAAATGGACGCGGCCGCCGATACCGAGCTCTCCTCCAAGATCGAGCCGTTTCTCTATCACGAGGCATGGCTGCTCGACCACGGACGGCTCGACGAGTGGCTCGCGCTCTTCACCGACGACGCGACCTACTGGATTCCGCTACAGGCGAATCAGGCCGACCCGCTGACCACCTCGTCGATCGTCTACGACGACCGGCGGCTGCTCGAAGTCCGCGTGCGTCAGTTCCAGCATCCACGCGCCCACGCGCGGACGCCCGCGCCGCGCACCGTGCACCAGATCGGCAACGTCCAGGTTGTGGAAGCCGGCACGCACGACGTGCGCATCCGCTCGACGCTCGTGCTGGTCGAATACCGCCGCGAGCGCCAGCGGGTGTGGGGTGCGCTCGTCGAGCATCGCCTGCGTCGTACCGCCGATGGGCTGCGGATCGCCGCCAAGCGGGTCGACCTCGTGAATTCGGAAGCGGAGCTGGACGGCATCGTGTGTTTGTTTTAATGGGGGGTGTTCCACGATATGGCTCTCGCTCGGGGCTCGCGCTGCTCCTGGCGACGCTCGCGATCTGGCAGCTCGCGATGCGATTCGAGCATCCGGACTTCGTCATGGGGCCGCTGGAGATCGCGCGGCACTTCGGTGAGGCGCTCCGGTCGGGCGAGCTCCTGCCGCACATCGGCGCCAGCCTCGCCCGCTCCGTGCCGGGATTCGTCGTCGGGTCGCTCGCCGGCGTCGTGCTCGGGCTCCTGGCGAGTGTCTCGCGAAGCCTGGATCAGCTGCTGAGCCCGGTGGTGTTCCTCACGTATCCGGTCCCGAAGATCGTGTTCCTGCCGATCGTGATGCTCTGGGTGGGGATCGGAGACGTCTCGAAGATCGCCGTCATCGCGCTCGCGTGCTTTTACCCGTGCTTCATCAACGCCTACTACGGCGCGCGCGGGACGTCGACCATCATGGTGTGGAGCGGCCTCAGCATGGGCGCGCGCCGGTCGCAGATCTTGCGGAAGGTCGTGGTTCCGAGCGCGCTTCCGCTGGTCTTCGCCGGGCTCCGCGTCTCGCTCGCACTCTCGTTCATCCTTCTCTTCTCGACCGAGATGATCAACGCGCGCTCCGGCCTCGGCTTTCTCATCCGGCAGTCGGAGTCGAGTCTGCGCTTCGACCTGATGTACGTGGCGATCGGCGCGGTGGCGGCGCTCGGCTACGCCGGCGATCAGCTCCTGCTCGTGATCCGCCGTCGGGTCCTCGCATGGCAGGAGGCGACCAGCCGATGAGCGCGCGATGGCCCGATCTGGCCTCCGCGTTCCGCCGGGTGGCCCTTCTTGCCGTCGGCGTGCTCGTTTGGGAGACGGCGGCGCGAAGCGGGCTGTTCAGCCCGCTCATCGTCCCATCGGTCACGCGAATCGGGTATCAGCTCCTTCTTCTGGCGACTCAGCCGGAGTCGCTCATGGAAGCGTGGTATTCGGTCGCGCGGGGGCTCGGAGGCTTCGCGCTCGCCGCGATGGTCGGTGTTGCTCTGGGCGTGCTGATGGGCCGCTCCGCGCTGGCCGCCGCCTTCTTCGGTCCGATCTTCTCGGGGACCTACCCGATCCCGAAGATCGCGTTGTTCCCGATCTTCATCTATCTCTTCGGCATCGGTAGCCTGTCGAAGATCCTGCTGATCTTCCTGGAGTGCCTCTATCCGATCGTCCTCACGACGCAGGCGGGCGGCCGCGCGGTGCACCGCGTCCTGCTCTGGTCGGCCGCCAACATGGGCGCCTCGCGTGGACGCATCGTCTGGAAGGTCGTCGTGCCCGCGACCGCGCCCTTCATCTTCGCAGGATGCCGGATCGCCCTGCCCATCGCGATGATCGTGGTGATCATCACCGAGATGATCAGCTCGGCCGACGGGCTGGGCTACTTGGTCATGTACTCCCTCGCCTCGTTCAAGACCGACCGCATGCTGGCGGTCGTGATCGTGATCGCGCTGCTCGGCGTGGCGCTCGATCGACTGCTCGTGCGCCTGCGCAATCGTCTCGTGTTCTGGGAGCGCCTCGAGTCGTACTACGCGGAGTAGTTACCTCGGCAAATACCCGAGGTCGACCATCTCGTCGACGTTCACCGGCGTCTCGAGCCAGCCGAGCTTCTCGTGCATGAAGACCGCGAGCTTCTTGAGGCTGGCGACGTCGACGCGCCCGTCGGGATCGCGCTTCCAGTCGGCATTCTTCAGATAGATCTCGAGCGGAGTGCGCACGAAGTTGGCCCTGTGCAGGTCGCGCTTGGCCTGGGCCGTGTTCGCCAGGTAGTAGCGCGTCACCGCGACGTAGTCGGCGAGAAAGGCGCGGACCGCGTCGGGCTGAGCCTTCAGGAACTTCTCGCCGCGGTGAAGAGCGTGCGCAGGCCGCCCTTGGCGACCTCCGCCGAATAGAACGGCTCCACGAACGTGCCCAGGTTGACCTTGTCCGAGCGCACCGCGACACCCATCGCCGGAAACGCGATCGGGACCACCTTGACGTCTTTGTCGGGGACGAGCCCGGCGTTGAGCAGGGCGGCGCGAACCCAGAGATCGGTCGCGGTCTTGAACCCGAGGACTCCGGCGGTGCCGCCCTTGAGGTCCTTCACGCTCTTGACGGGGGCGTCGTCCTTGACCATGTAGGCGGTCGTGAACCAGTCCTTGCCGTCGGCCTCGAGACAGATCCCCGCCGTGATCTTGATGTCCACGCCCTGCGCGCGCGCGAAAATCACGGCCAGACCCGGCGCGGTGCCGCCGTCGAGCTCGTTCGCCAGGTAAGCCTGGAAGCGCTCAGGGTTGCCCTGGAACGAGACGAGCTTGAGGCGATACTTCGTGCCCTGGCCGGGCGCCAGATCGGGCCGCGCCGCCATGAGCCACGCCTGCTCCTCGGCGGCGAAGCCGTGGCCGAAGCGGATCAACGGCGGGTCGGCCGCGAGAACGGCGAGCGGCGTGACCATCAGCAGGGTGACCAGACAGGCCAGGCCGAGCATGGTCCGAAGGTTCACGATGGCTTCTCCTCTCGGATCAGGTCCCAGATATGGTTGCGGGTTTCGAGAAATGCGATCGACCTACGCACCGAGACGCCGCGCGGGCGCGGCAGCGCGACCACGACCTCCTCGCGGATCCGGGCTGGGCGCGCGCTGAGGACGACGACGCGGTCGCCCAGATAGACCGCCTCGTCGATATCGTGCGTGACGAAGAAGATCGTCTTGCGCGTGCGCTCCCAGATGCCGGTCAGCTCCTCTTGCATCGTCTCGCGGGTCTGCGCGTCGAGCGAGCCGAACGGCTCGTCCATCAGCAGCACGTCTGGATCGAAGGCGAGCACCCGCGCGAGCGCCACCCGTTGCTTCATCCCGCCCGAGAGCTCGGCCGGCAGGTGATCGCGGAATTCCGAGAGCCCCGTCAGCTCGAGATAGCGATCGACGACGGCGGTGCGCTCCGCCGCCGGCGCGCCGCGGACCTCGAGGCCCCAGCCGACGTTGCCACCGACGGTGCGCCAGGGAAAGAGCGAGAACTCCTGAAATACCATGCCGCGATCCGGCCCCGGCCCGACGACCGCGCGGCCGTGCACGCGGATCTCGCCGGCGTCGCCCGCGATGAAACCGCCGAGGACGTGCAGCAACGTGCTCTTGCCGCATCCGCTCGGGCCCACGACCGTGACGAACTCTCCGTCGGCGACGCACAGGCGCGCCAGGTCGAGCACCTCGAGCGTCCGACCGTCGCGCGCGTACGTCTTCCGGAGTCCGACGACTTCTAGCGCGGGCGTGCGCATCTCAGGGGGCCTCAGCCGCGCGAGGCGGCCAGGCCAGCAATCGCTCGAGCGCGGCGCGCGTGCGTTCGGGTGACCGGCCCTCGCGGCTTACCCGCCGGTTACGGAGCCAGCACGCGAGCGTGCCGGAGAGCTGGCCCTCTTCGCCGATCTGGCGAGACAGGCGGACGATCGTCTCGACTCGCAGCCGCCGGCGCGCGACATAGCTCGTCAGCGCCGCCGGCGCGTCCGTCTCGCCCCGGGCGGCCCGCGACAGCTCGTCGGCGAGGACGGCGGCGTCTTCCATCGCCATGCCCGCGCCCTGGCCCATGTTCGGCGTCAGCGCGTGCGCCGCGTCGCCCAGGAGCGCCACGCGGCCGCGAGCCCAGGCGGCCTGATGCACCTCCTCGATGTCGGTGCACACGACGCCGTCGATAGACTCGAGCCCGCCGAGTGCCTGCCGCACTCGTGAATCGGTGAACTCGCCGAACATGGATTGCAGCACCTTCACGCTCTCGAGCCCCCACGCGCGGCTCTCGCGCGGCGAGTTGAAGGTGGTCCAGACGTAGAGCTGGCCGCCGCCGATCGGTACGAGGCCGACGCGCCTGCCGTGGCCGAGGAACTCGGTGAAATGCTCGAGGCCGTCGCGGTTCTCCACGACGAAGCGGTGGGACCGATAGCCCAAATACACGGGGTCGTTCGCCCCGAAGAATCGCGCCCGCACCGCGGATCGGATCCCGTCGGCGCCGACCAGCACGTCGCCCGCGAAGGTCTGGCCGCTCTCGGTCCCGACCCGCACGCCGTCCGGCCCGGCCTCGAGGGCGACGAGGCGGGTGTCGAGGTGAACGGTCCCGGCGGGCAGGCCGTCGGAGAGGCACTCGTGCAGGTGAGCCCGGTGGCAGAGCGCGCCGATCGCGAGGCGGCCCTCCGCGAACAGCGGCCGATAATCTCGGATTGCCAGCGGCTGACCGCGCTGGTCGAAGGTCTCGCGCGCCAGGTACGCCGAGCTGCGCGAGCGCACACACCGCGCCAGGCCGTTGGCCTCGAGCACGCCCATGGCGTTCGGATTCATGATGATCCCGGCGCCAACCGTCGCGAGCTTGGGGGCGCGCTCGAGCACGACGACGGGGAGCCCCGCCAGACCGAGCTCCTGCGCGAGGGAGAGCCCGCCGATCCCACCGCCCACGACGATCGTGGTGAGGGGCATCGGCGCGCGGAGCTCAGGTCGCCAGGCCGAACAGCGACGTCAGCCGCTTCGACTCGACCAGGCCCGCCATCGCCTCGTCGGTCGGCCTCCGCTCGAAGCGGCTCGCCGCGTCGAGCACCTTGGGCAGGAGCGTGAGATCGCCGACCGTGTTGAGAAACACGCCGGGGATGCCGAGCACCCAGTGCACCGCCCGGTCGATGTCCGCCTGGTCCTCGAGCGGCTGATACCAGGTGGTGTGCGTGCGACTTGATGATCTGCACGGCCACGTTGCGCTCGCGACAGATCGCCTGGACTTCCTCGAAGCTTCGCCGGTAGCGCTCGTTCTCGGCCATGAAGAAGTTGTACGGCAGCAGCACCGAGTCGAAGTCGAAGCGGGCGAGGCTTCGACGGTGCATGGCCGCGATGGTCCAGCCGTGGCCCGTCACGCCGATGAAGCGGGTCAGCCCCTGCCGGCGCGCCTCGATCGCCGCTTCGAGCACCCCACCCTCGCCCATGGCCTGATCCCAGTCGTCCGGGTGGCCGAGCGAATGGAGCTGGATGAGATCGACATGATCGACGCGCAGACGCTCGAGCGAGCGATGGATATCCTCACGGCCTTCTTTCGCGGTGCGCGAGCCGGTCTTCGTCGCCAGAAAGAAGTCCTTCCGGTGACGCGCCATCCAGGGTCCGATCCGGAGCTCGGAATCGCCGTAGCGCGCCGCCGTGTCGATGTGGTTCACGCCGTGGCGCAGGAGCACCTCGAGGGCGCGGTCCGCGTCGGCTTGACTCGCGCGCGCGAGAGCGGCGGCGCCGAAGAGCGTGACGCTGCTGAGATGGCCGGTTCTACCGAATGGACGCCGCTCGATCATTCCAGGACCTCCC
>Ga0209055_1002244_pt1 | contig 12302 bp, 9 predicted proteins | sample GraSoiAngelo_110_FD_185875 | JGI IMG/M metagenome (GOLD analysis project Ga0209055, IMG submission 185875) | Grasslands soil microbial communities from the Angelo Coastal Reserve, California, USA - 14_0903_12_30cm (SPAdes) (version 2) | ecosystem: Environmental > Terrestrial > Soil > Grasslands ... | reverse complement strand
GTCGAGTAGAACAGCTCGAGCATCGCCAGATCCCGCGCCTCCCGGAAGCCGCCCGCCGCCGCCCGTCGCTCCGCCTCGTGGAACAAGAGATCGATCTCGACCCGGTCGAGATAGACCGGGAGCTTGCGCTCGAGCTTGGGGGTGCGCGCCGCCTTCGCGGGGTTCACCTCCACCCCGTGCGTCGCGTTGAGGAACCGATAGAACGTGCGCAGCGCCGACAGGGCGCGGGCCGCGGAGCGCTTGGCAAGGCCGCGCTGCTGCTGCGCGCCGAGCCACGCCCGGATCGCCTGCCGATCCACGCCTGCCCAGCTCCAGCGGCCGCCGTAGTAGCGGCCGCAAAACGCGACGAAGTCGGCGAGATCACGACCGTACGCCTTCACGGTGTGGGGCGAGTCGTTGCGCTCTTTGGACAGGAACGCGAGGAACGACGCGATCTCGGGGACGGCGCTCACGCTCGCACCGGGACGGCAAGGCGCGTGGCGAACACGTCGATGTCCGCCAGCGCCCGCTCGGCGAGCAGCGCTTTCTTCCGCTGTTTGTCCTTCACCGGCCGCTCCAGCGGCTCGAGCAGGCCGAAGTTGGCGTTCATCGGCTGAAAGTGCTCCGGGTCGGCCGAGTGCACGTAGCGATACAGCGCGCCGAGCATCGTGGTGGGTGGCGGGAGCAGCGGGTCTTCCCCCACGAGCAGCCGCGCGAGGTTGATCCCGGCGAGTATCCCGGTCGCCGCGGACTCGGTGTACCCCTCCACTCCCGTGAGCTGCCCGGCGAACAGGAGCAGGGGGTCGTCTTTGGCGGAGAGGTAGGCCGTGAGCGCGCGCGGCGAATTGACGTACGCATTGCGGTGGATGCTCCCGAAGCGCAGGAACTCCGCCGCGCCGAGCCCAGGGATCATCCGGAACACGCGCTGCTGGTCGGGGATCTTGAGGCGTGTCTGGAATCCCACGAGGTTCCACATCTGGCCGGCGCGATCTTCCTGCCGCAGCTGCACGACGGCGAACGGATCCTTCGATACACCCCGGGGATCCACCAGTCCCACCGGCTTCATCGGCCCGAAGCGCAGCACGTCGCGGCCGCGCGCGGCCATCTCCTCGACCGGGAGGCAACCTTCGAAGTAAGGAGTCCGGTCGAACGCGTGATGCGGCTGATACTGATCACCAGTGCGGAGCGCCATGACGAACGCGTCGTATTGCTCCTCGGTGAAGGGCGCGTTCAGGTAGTCGTCGCCGCCCCCCTTGCCGTAGCGCGAAGCGCGAAACAGCGGCGCGTGATCGAGCGAGTCTGCAGCGACGATCGGCGCGATCGCGTCGAAGAACGCGAGCGACGCCGCGTCCAACCGCCGGCCAATCGCGGCCGCGAGCGCGTCCGAGGTGAGCGGCCCCGTCGCCACGATCCCGGGGGACGGGAGCTCGGTCGCCTCCTGGCGCACCACCGTGATGTTGGGGTGTCGGGTGACGCGGTCGTGCACGCCTTGTGCGAACGCCACGCGGTCGACGGCCAGCGCCGCGCCGCCCGGGACGCGCGCCGCGTCCGCGGCCTCGAGCACGACGCTGCCGAGACGCCGCAGCTCGGCCTTGAGCAGGCCGTGCGCGTTGCCGAGCTCCACAGATTTGAAGGAGTTGCTGCAGACCAGCTCGGCGAGCCGGTCCGTCTGGTGCGCCGCCGTCATGCGGACGGGACGCATCTCGTAGAGCGCGACCCTCACCCCGCGCGCCGCCAGACCCCAGGCGGCCTCGCTTCCCGCGAGCCCGCCGCCCACGACGGTGGCGCTGTCGCCCGCCCTCAGGTCGCGACCGGCTCCGCCGGGGTGACCTCCTCCAGCGTGATCTCGTGTCCGCACTTGAGGCACTTGCGCGTCGCTCCCGTGGCCTTGGTCTGCTTTTCCTCCATCCCGAGGAAGCCGCAACTCGGGCAGGCGACCGGGACCGGGCGGTTCCACGTCGAGTAGTCGCAGTCCGGGTAGCGCAGGCACCCGAAGAAGTTGCGTCCCTTGCGGGTGCGCCGCTCGGCCAGGTCGCCGGTGCCGCACTTCGGGCACTTCACGCCGAGCGGCACAGGGCGGGTGTGCTTGCACTTGGGGTAACGGGTGCACGCGAGGAACTCGCCGTAGCGCCCCGTCTTGATGACCATCGGCGCCCCGCACTCCTGGCACTTCTCGTCCGACGGCCGGTCGGGCACCTTGTTCTTGGCGAGCGGCCGGCTGAAGCGGCACTCGGGGTACTTGGCGCACGCGATGTACGGCCCGAAGCGGCCGCTCTTCACGATGAGCGGGCCGCCGCAGTTCGGGCATTTTTCCTTAGGCAGCTCCGACAGGTCGTGCACGTCGTGAATCAGCCGGTCGATATCGACCGCCGCGAGCGCCCGCGAGAACGGTCCCCAGAAGTCTTCGAGCACCCGCTGCCAGCGGAGGTCGCCCTCCTCCACCTTGTCCAGCTCCGTCTCCATCTGTGCCGTGAATCCCACCTCGAACACGTCCGGGAAGCACTGCTTCAGCACGCGCCACACGATCTCGCCCTGTGGCGTGGGCTGGAAGCGCCGGTCTTTGGCGGTGGCGTACCAGCGGTTCTTCAAGGTCGAGATGATCGCCGCATAGGTGGACGGCCGCCCGATCCCCAGGCGCTCCAGCTCCTTCACGAGGCTCGCCTCGCTGAATCGCGGTGGCGGCTCGGTGAAGTGCTGGTTCGGGGTGATCTGCTTCACCGTGACCACGTCGCCCTCGACCAGCGGCGGGATCGGTGGCAGATCCTCCAGGGTCTTGCCCTCCTCGGGCTCGTGCGCCTCGTGGTAGAGCTTGTGGTAGCCGTCGAACAGCACGCGGGACCCGGTCGCCCGGAACACGAAGCGGCCGAGGTCGAAATCGACCTTGGTCGTCTCGAACACGGCGGGGTTCATCTGCGACGCCACGAACCGCCGCCAGATCAGCTGATACAGCTTGAACTGCCTGGCGTCGAGGTGCTGCTTCAGGTCGTCGGGGCGGCGCAGCACGTCGGTCGGGCGGATCGCCTCGTGAGCGTCCTGCACCCGGGACTGGCCCTTGCCGCTCTTGTGGACGTTAGGCGTGGCGGGCAGGTAGCGCTTGTCGAACTCGCGCGCGATGAAGTCCCGCGCCTGCTCCACGGCCGAGTCGGCGACGCGAATCGAGTCGGTGCGCATGTAGGTGATCAGGCCCACGGGGCCCTCCGCCCCGATCTCGATCCCCTCGTACAGCTGCTGCGCCAGACGCATCGTGACCGCGGCCGAGTAGCCCAGCTGCTTCGCCGCTTCCTGCTGCAGCGTGCTGGTGCGGAACGGCGGGGGCGCCGGGCGGCGCCGCTCGCCCTTCTCGACCGTCGTGACCTTGAAGGGGAGCTTGAGCGCGTCCACGACGATCGCCTGCGCCGTCGCCTCGTCTTTGATCTCGGGCTTGTGCCCGTCCAGCTTGTGCAGCCGTGCCTGGAACCCCTGGCCGTCCTTTTCGAGGTCGGCCTCGATGGTCCAGTACTCCTGCGGCACGAACTTGCGGATCTCCTCCTCTCGCTCGCAGATCAGCCGCAAGGCCACCGTCTGCACCCGGCCCGCCGAGAGACCCGTCTTGATGCTCTTCCAGAGGAGCGGCGACGTCTTGTACCCGACCAGTCGGTCCAGCACCCGGCGCGCCTGCTGCGCATCCACCTTATTCTGGTCGATGTCGAGCGGGTTGGCGAGCGCCTGTTTGATCGCATCCTTGGTGATTTCGTGGAACAGCACGCGCTGCACCTTGCCGCCGTTGCCCAGGCTCTCGGCCACGTGCCAAGCGATCGCCTCGCCTTCCCGATCGGGGTCGGTGGCGATCAGCACCCGGCTCGACGCCTTGGCGGCCTTCTTGATCTCGGCGAGGGTCTTCGCCTTTTCCTTGATGGGGACGTATTCGGGGGTGAAGTCGTTGTCGACGTCCACGCCGAGCTTGCGCTGCGGCAGGTCGCGCACGTGCCCCACGGTCGCCTTGACGGTGTAACCCGCGCCCAAGTACTTGCCGATTGTCTTGGCTTTGGTGGGCGATTCCACGATCACGAGCGCGCGCTTACCGCGCGCCTTCGCGCCGCCCTCCGGCTCCCCGCCCTGCGGCTCCGCGGCCTGCGGCTCCGCCACGGGGTCGACCGCGGCGGCCTTGCGGCGGCGACTCTTCGGTTTCGCTTGCTTCACGTCTTTTTTCACGTCACTCTTCTTAGCAGCCACGCGTCAACCCTTCGTCAAACGGCACGAGAGCGCATCTTTACCATCCCGCCGTAGTTTGCGCAAGCCTGACGACCTCGCGCGCGACGTCTTCCGCCGTCTTACGCTCGGTGTCGAGCTGCGTGTGCGCCTTGAGATAGAACGGCTCGCGGTCCTTGAGCATCTGGCGCATGCGAGCCACGGGATCCTCTCCTACTAACAACGGACGGGTTCCCTCCTCGGAGGCGGCGCGTTGCGCGGCCGTCTCGGGGCGCGCGCGCAGGTACACGACGAGCGCGCGGGGGTGCGCGGTTTCGATCGCACCGGGCTGCGCCGCCCAGCCGCCGCCCGGCGCGATCACGGCCGGCTCCGTGGCGAGCGCGGCGTCCATTTCCTTGCGCTCCATCTCGCGGAACGCAGCCTCGCCCTTCTCGGCGAAGATCAGCGTGATGGCCTTGCCCTCGCGCCGCGCCAGGATGAGATCGATGTCGACGAACCCGGCGCGCAGCTGCTCCGCCACGAGGCGACCGATAGTGGTCTTACCCGATCCCGCGAGGCCCACCAGCACGATGTGCTTCTTCACGATGCCGCACCTTTGGGGGTGCGGGCGCGCACCTGGGCCATATACCCCGCGAAGTTCCGCTTCATCTCGCTCAGCGCGTCCCCGCCGAACTTCTCGAGCAGCGCCCGCGCCAGCACGAGCGCGACCATCGCTTCGGCGATGACCCCCATCGCCGGCACCGCGGTGACATCCGAGCGCTCGGACTGCGCCTGGGCGGCCGCTCCGGTCTTCAGGTCCACCGTCTTGAGCGGCGCCATCAATGTCGAGATCGGCTTCATCGCCACGCGCAGCACCAGCGGCTCGCCGGTGGTCATGCCGCCCTCCGTGCCTCCCGCCCGGTTGGTGGCGCGCGCCAGCCCGGGCAGAATCTCGTCGTGCACCTCCGAGCCCTTGCGGCGCGCCGCCTCGAAGCCGAGCCCCAGCTCGACGCCCTTCACGGCGGGGATCGACATCAGCGCCTGCGCCAGCCGCCCGTCGAGCTTCCGGTCCCAGGACACGTGCGAGCCTAGGCCCACCGGCGCGCCCAGCGCGACCACCTCCACCACACCGCCCAGCGTGTCGCCGGCCGCCTTGGCGGCGTCGATCCGCGCGATCATCTCCCGTTCGGCCTCGGGATCGAGACAGCGCACGGGGCTCGCGTCGGCGGCGGCGTTCACGGGCGAGGGTAGGGGCACGGCATGCCGTGCCCCTACGCCGCCCAATTCGACCACGTGCGAGCCGACCTCGATCCCGAATTGCTCCAGCAGCAGCTTGCAGACGGCGCCGCAGGCGACCCGCGCCACGGTCTCCCGCGCACTCGCCCGCTCGAGGATGTCGCGCGCGTCCTGACGATCGTACTTCAGGCTGCCGGCGAGGTCGGCGTGCCCGGGCCGGGGCCGGGTGACCTGGCGCCGCCGCTCGGCGCCCCCCCCGCCCCCGGCAGAGACGTCCGCTTCCGGCGCCATCACGTCCTGCCAGTGCTCCCAATCGCGGTTCCACACCAGCATCGCGATGGGCGAGCCGAGCGTCTCTCCCGCCCGCACGCCGGCGAGCCACTCGATCTGGTCCGATTCGATCTTCATCCGGGCGCCGCGGCCGTAGCCGCCCATGCGCCGCTTCAGCTCGACGTTCACGCGCTCGGCGGACACGGGCAGCCCGGCGGGCATCCCCTCGAGGATCCCCACCAGGCCGCGGCCGTGCGATTCGCCTGCCGTCGTGAACCGAAATGTCACCGTGCCCTCGAGCCTTCCATAATAACACGCGAGCCCGACTCGAGGTCGGGCTCTCGTATCCGCCGCGGTCGCGCCCACCGCTGCATTGCCTTACCGCACCGGCGGCGACGGGAGCGGGTTCGTGAAGGCCGGCAGGCTCACCATCACCAGACCGCGCGCCGTGATGCCGAACAGCAACTGGTTGCCGGACGCGTCCTTGGCCACCCGCAGCGGCCCGATGATCGGGTCGCGGATCGAGATCGTGCCGACCTGGAAGCCGAAGTACGTGTCGAACACGTCGATGTTGGCGTCGAACCGCGCCACGAACAGCAAGCGGTCGTTCGGACTCCCCGAGCCGCCGCACGCTGGCGTCGTGGGCGGGCAGGAGCCCGACGGCGCGAAGCTGTGGTTGTAGTTCATGTCCATCCCGGTCGCGAGCCCGGAGTCGGGCGAGGTGCCTTTGAGCCGCAGCCCCTCGTCCAGGTAATAGACGGAGTCGGCGCGAGCCGCGTTGGTCAGACCGTTGAAGTTGGTCGCGATCGAGCGGATCTTGGTCGCCGTGTTGCTGATGAAGTCGTTGACGGCGACCGCGGGCGACATCCCGAAATCCACGTCAACCTGGCCGGAGTCACGGATGGTACCAAGGGCGCCGCTGGTCGAGCACGACACAAACGTGCTGGCGCCGTGGAGCAGTCGACCCGTCGTCCGGTACGACATCACCCGGGCGAAGTTTGCCGTCACCCGGCCGCCTTCGCCGAAGAAGCCGTGCGTGAAGTTCCCCGAGTTGCGAGCGAAGGTGGTATCCCCGAGCGCGAACGACTGCAGCTCGACGTTGGCACCCGCGCAGGCCGTGAGCGTGACCTTGGAGACGTTGTAGGGCGGCCCGCGCCGCTCCACGATGCGCAGCGTGTCGGACGTGGACGAGGGCGGCGCGTTGGAGATCTCCCAGAAGATGTGGCCGAACAGCTTCGAGGTGTCCGGCGGGTTGCCGGGGTTAGCGAGCCGCTCCATGCGCAGCGTGGCGCGGCCCGTGAACGGCGCCGGGTTCGACGGCTCGGGCGTCGTCGAGTAGAGCGCGAAGATCGAATCCTGCGCGCACAGCGTGCCCCCGGCGGGCCGGCATACGGTGCCCAGGTACTGCGGCCGGTCGGAGACGTTGTACTCGGTGATGACCGTCTTGCAGCCCGGAGCGCAGACGACCTTGTACGTCTGGATCAAAAAGTCCGGCAGGTCCTGGCGCCAGCGCAGCACTCGCGCGCCGGCCGTCACGTCGATGATCGAGAGCTGCGTGCCGCCCGAGTTCGCGACGACGATCGAGTCGCCGTACGCCCCCAGGGTGTCACGCGGCCACAGCGCGATGCCCCACGGCTGCGGACCGGCGGTCGGAATACCCGCCACCACGAAGGTCGAGTTCGCGGCCTGGAAGATCTCCACCCGCGACAGCGACGGGTTCGTGAGGTACAGCTCGCGCCGGTTGGCCGAATAGATCGCGTCCACGATCTTGCCGCCGAACGGCAGGATCTTGGTCGTGCCGGCGACGATGACGATCGTGTCCTTGCGCGCCGTGCCCGTGGGGCTGGGCGTGCTGAACACGGCGGACGTGACCCCGCAGTTGTGGGCCACCGCGCTGTCGCACGCGAACGCCTGCACCACGACCGAGGTCGGGGGCAGCAGGCTGTTCAGGCCGAGCGCGAAGTTCTTCAGCACGTCGGTCGACTTGCCGGAGAGCAGCACTGAGTCCCGCCGGATGCGCCCGCCACTGAGCGAATCCACCTCGAAGCCGATGACGGAGATGCCGCTCGGGTCGGTCGCGTGCACCTTCACGGAATCGTTCGCCTCGGCGCGGAGCGACACGGTCTGCTCGATCTGGGGCGCGGTGTTGTCGTTCACCGCCGACTGAATCGTCACGGTGATCGGCGAGGTCTGCGCCACGCGGTTGCCCGAGTCGACGGCGAACCCGGCGACGGTGAAGAACCCGCCCGCGCCGGTGACGAGCACCGAGTCGACGAAGTCGAGGGTGTCAGGGAACGGCGGCGACGCGGTCACGAGCGAGTCGCCCGTGCGCGCGGTCTGGCCGGCGTTGCCGCCCACCAGCCAGCCGACGTGCTTGATGCCCGACTTCTGGTGTGCGGCGACGTGGATTGGCACGTACTTCCCCTGCGAGGCGACGGCGCCGGCGGTCGGCTGGAGCAGGTAGACCCGCAGGGCGTCGATGTTCTGCAGGAAAATGAACAGCGTGTCTTCGGAGAAGTTGCTCGCGCCGTCGGTCGCCCGGCCGACGATACGGATCACCCCGCCCGCCCCGGAGCCGGGCGTGACCTTCTCGGAGAGCGTGATGTTAGTGACCGCGCTCGTGAACACCGTGTCGGTGACGTTGATGTAGCCGCCGGTGTAGCTGAGCCGGATGTCTTTCAAGCCGAGGTTATCGGTCGCGGCGACGCTGAACGTGAGGCCGGCCGCGATGTCCTGCGTGTCGGCCGAGGTGGAGAGCTTGATCGTAGGCGCGACCTGGTCCCGCTGGATCCCGCCGGGGTTGCGGGTCGTCTCGCACGCCCAAACCGCGCTCGCGAGCGCACCGATCCCATACAGCAGTCCTGTTACGCGTCGCATCATTGGCTCCCGGTCACTTCCCGGTGTTGGGCGTCACCAGGTCGTCGATTATGTGCGGCGTGACGAGAATCAACAGATCGCGCCGCTGTTCCTCTTGGTGGCTGAATCCGAACAGCTTGCCGACGATCGGCAGGTCTACAAGGAACGGGATCCCCGTCTTCGTTACCGTGACCGAGGTCACCGTCAGGCCGCCGATCACCGCCGTCTCGCCGTCGTTGACGAGGATCTGGTTGTCCGCCTGCTGCGTCTGGAACGTGAACCCGATGTCCACCGACGCGGGCTTCACGGAGGAGTTTTCGGCGTGCACCTCCATCAGCACCTGGCGCGTCGCCGTCACGTGTGGCGTGACCTTCAAGTTGATGCCGGTCTGCTCGAAGCGGACCGTGGCGCGGGGGATGGCGTTGGTGGTTCCGCTCGCCGCGCTGGCGTCGATCACGCGGATCGGCACGCGGTCGCCCACCAGGATCTCGGCGGGCCGGTTGTCGAGCGTCGTGATCGTCGGCTCGGCCTGGAGGTCGGCCATGTCCACGCGCTGCAGCGCCTGCAAGAAGGTCGTGAGGTCGAAGTTCCCGATCGCGGTCGAGAAGATGAGGTCGAGCGCCGGGTTCACGACTTCCTGACTGGCGTTCCCGAGCGCCGAGAGCGAGTTGCCCCCCAGGTCCACGATGACCTGATCGGGCGTGAAGTTGCTCTGCGGCACGAGCGCGTCGGGCACGCCGTCGAGATTGGTATCCACCGGCTTCGCGGTGCGGGGGTCGGGCCGCTGGATGAGCTTGTTGAAGAACTGCGTGGTCGAGCCGAGGTCGTACTTCAACCCCAGATCCTCGACGTCGGTGCGATCGATGAAGATGATCTTCGCCTGGATCGACACCTGCGGCGTCCGGATGTCGAGCCCTTTTACGAAGTCCTCCACCATCCGGATGCGGCTCTGGATCTCGGTGATGACGAGCGCGTTGTTGGTCGAGTCCGCCACCACGGCGCCGCGCTTGGACACGATCGACTGCACGGCCGGCACGAGGGAGACCGCCTTGGCGTAGTTGACGCGCACCAGGCGCGTCTCCACCGGGACCGTGGAGTCGGCGCGCGCCAGGTCCTTTTTGTCGATCACCTGGAGGATGCCGCCTTCCAGCAGGTTGGCGGTGAGTCCCTGGGACTCGAGCACCGCGCTGAACGCCAGGTCCCACGGTTGGTTCTTGATCTCGGCCGAGAGCGAGCCCGAGATGCCCTTGTTCACCACGATGGTCCGCCCGCTGAACGCGGCGAACCCGGCGACCACTTCCTGGATGTCGGCGCGGTCCCACGTCACCGTGATGCGCGGCGCCTGCGACTGCTCGGCTTCCGAGGCGTGCGCCGCGAGGTACGAGTCGATCGACACCGGATTCTCGCTGGGGCGGGCCGGGGCGACGCGGGCGGCCTGGCCGCCGCGGCTCGGCAGCGGTGCGGTCGCGGCCACCGGCGCGGGAGCCGGGGGCGGCGGCGGCAGCAGGGTCGCGACCATGAGGCTCGACCACGCCGCGAAGGCGGTGCGGTCGGCGCCGATCTTGACGCGCACCTGGCCGTCCCGCTTCTCGATCTGGTAGTCCTTCAGCACGTCGAGGTCGATCACCACGCGCACGACGCCGGGCCGGAACTGCGCGTAGCGCACGTTCTTGATGCCGCCGCGGTTCTGCCCGTCGTACAGCGCGGCAGGCGCGGCGAGCCGCGCCCCCTGCAGATCGAGCACGAGCCGGGCGGGGCTCGCGAGGGTGAAGTCCTGGACGTCGACCGCGCCCCGGAGATCGATCACGACCTCCACGCGGCCGGGGGCCGGGAGCACGCTGACGGCTTTGACTTCGCCGTCCCGACCCGGCGCTCCCCTGATCGGGGACGCCGCCGCGACGAGCAACCACGCGGCGAGGGCTGCGATGGGCTTCATGGCGATACCTCCTGCTTGGCGAGCGACAGCGTTTCCTGTCGCTCGAAGCCGAATTCCTGCACCGTAAACACGATTTCCCGCGGGCGGATCGTCGTGACTTTGAGGCGCCCGATGATTTCCGCCGGCTTCACCCGGTAGATCTTGCTGTTCGTGACGTCGCGGAGCACCGCGACGCTGCGCGCCGGGTACCGCGAGTCGTAGTAGATGCCGACCAGCCTCAGGTCGGACAGGAGCGGCCGGATGTCGCCCGACTTGAGGAGCGACAGGAACGGGTCGCGGCCTCCGCCCTCGTAGGAGTAGACCTCGCGCACCAGCACGATCGACCCGGCGCTGTCGGACCGGGCCGCCGTGTCCTTCGCGGCACTGGCGGCGCTGTCCGACTTGGCCCGGGCCTGCGGCTTGGCCTGGGCGGCGAGCGGCGCCGCCACGCACAGCGCCGCGAGGCCGAGCGCGAGTGGAGCGCTCATTCGGTCGGCCGGGCGCCGGGCTTCGCCGGCGCGCCCTTCTTGGACCCGGGCGGCGGGGCCGCCGACTTGACGAACGTGCGGATGACGAACTGGGCCTCGAGCAACGCCCCCAGCGTGTCGCCGAGCACCTTCTGCGCCTGCTGCTGCGCCGGATGGAGGATCACGTCCTGCGGCACCACGATGCGCGGCAGGCTCGCGATGTCCGACAGGAACTCGCCGAGCTGGTCGAAATGGCCCAGGATCTCCAGACGATAGCGGTAGGTGTCGAACGGCGCGGTCGCGTCGACCGCGAGCGGCTCGAACCGGCCGATCGTCACGCCGCGAACCTTCGACCTGGTCGAAATGTCGTCGATCAGCGCCGGCACCTCGTTCTTCTCGGGCACGAGCCGGCGCATCACGCCGAGCAGCGCCTGGTATTGCTCGACCTTGCGGCGCAGATCTTCGACCGTGCCGCTCGCCAGGTCTTGCTTCGCCTTGGTGATGATCGTCTGCAAGCTGTCGATCTCGGCGTTCGACGTCGAGATCTGCGCCGCGGTCGGCTGCTCCCAGTAGGTCCAGAACACGTAGCCCGCAATCACCATCACCAGCGTGATCAGGAGCATGTACTGGCTCTGCCGGTCCGTGGGGAGGAGTGCCACGCTTACCTCACCGACTGGGTGAGGGGGATGGTCCGGATGTATACCGAGTCCGCGACCTTGTAGCGCAACGACACGTTGAACGCCGTCACCGGCCGATCCGCATCGATCACCGTGGACGACGTGGCGGGGGACACATCGGTGAGCCAGGGCGACGCCGCGAGCTGCCGCAGAAACGTCGTGTACGCCTGAATGTCGACCGTCTTCCCGGTGATCCAGACGCGCACGGCGGGCGCGCCGCCCGAGTCCATCGCGCCGGGCGGGGCGGCACCCGGGGCCGGCTGGGCGCCAGGCTGCCCGGTCGTGGCCCCCTGGGCCAGGATCCCGTCGAGCCAGGTGTACGGGGGTAGCGCCTTGGTGATCTGATCGAGGATGTGCGGCCAGACGTAGCGATCCGCGTCGATGCCGCGAATGACGTTGATTTCCGCGACGAGCGAGTCACGGATCTTCTCCGACTGGCGCTTCTGCGCGATCACGGCGTCGAAGCGCCGCTTCTCGATCCGCACCGCGTCGAGCCGCGCCTCGGCCACGCGCAGCCGCGCCGTCTGGGTGAAGAACAACAGCACCACACCGACGATCACCACCGCCGAGGTCGCGCTCGCCGCGATCAGCCACGGGTTCTTGATCGTGGCGATGAGCCCACGGAAGTCGGGGAGGGCGAGCTTGAACCCGCCCCCCGGTGCCGCCCGCTTCTTCTTCCCTGGGAGAAGATTGATTTCGATCATGCGGCGCGCCTCAGCGCCAGCCCGACCGACA
>Ga0209055_1002243_pt1 | contig 12303 bp, 7 predicted proteins | sample GraSoiAngelo_110_FD_185875 | JGI IMG/M metagenome (GOLD analysis project Ga0209055, IMG submission 185875) | Grasslands soil microbial communities from the Angelo Coastal Reserve, California, USA - 14_0903_12_30cm (SPAdes) (version 2) | ecosystem: Environmental > Terrestrial > Soil > Grasslands ... | reverse complement strand
GTAGTGAAGACAGAGTACCTGGGGAAGTCAAAACCTCAATTTATTTTTTAGCATCCGTCCCGAAATCGCCCGAGGATGTGGAAATGTGCACTGAGCCACTCTATGACGAAGACGCGACGACAGAAGTCCGAGCGCTTCCTGTCCGACGAGTTCGTTCAAAGTTGGCTAGCTAAGGGGCCGGTCAAGGCCGACGTGGTGGTGCAAATACCGGAGCCGGGCGATGACGTCGCTGGCGCCAGTATCACTTGGCCGGACAGTCGCACCGAGATCCCGTCCGGCATAATCACTCTGACGGCCTGCGTGAATAACCAGGTGCCAGGGAGTGGGCGCAAGTCCGGCATGGGTCGTGAGTAGATCGCGAACCAGCGTCGTGAGCCAATCGAAGAAGTGGAACCCGCCTCTCCGCGCGCGACATCAGCCGCAACCGGCTACCTCGTTGGGGCAGATTTGACCTTCAACAGCACCGACCCGTGTCCCGGGACAGTGATGGTCATGGACTGCTGGAAGGTACCGAGGTCCTTATGCGCCCAGAGATCGCGAGCCTGGATTGACGCCGCCAGCGACAGTTCGGCGAAATTCAGCGGCACCTCCATTGGGCGCGTCTCGCGGTTGAAAGCGGCGACGGCCTTGCTGCCGTCGCCCAGCGGCTTGATCCAGACCTCCGTCGGTCCTTCCTGCCACACGCGGCGGCCCTGCACGCCGGCCGAGTCCTGATCGACTGCGATCGCTTCGGGATTCGTAAGGATCTCGAGCGTCACGGCAGACATGTTCGTCAGGTCGTTGCCGGCGAACAGCGGCGCAGCGAGGATCGACCACAGCGTCATGTGCGCGCGGTACTCCTCGTCCTTCATCTTGCCGTTGCCGACCTCGAGCATGTCGGGATCGTTCCAGTGTCCCGGTCCGGCGTATTTCTCCAGCCCGTTCTGGCCGAGGCCGATGAACATCATCTGGTAATAGTTGTCTTCAATGTCGTTGGTGGTGCGCCACATTTGCGCGCCGATCGACGCGCCCCACTTCCACACGTCCTGCATACCGTATTGGCAGAGGCTGAGCAGAATCGGACGCCCAGTCGCGGCGAGCGCGTCAGCGAACTTCTTGTAAACGGCCTGCATTTGATCGAGCTGATAAACCTGGCCGGCGGTGCACCAGTCGTATTTCACGAAGTCGATACCCCATTGCCCGAAGAGCTCGGCGTCCTGCTTCTCGTGGCTGTAGCTGCCTTCGCGCCCGGCGCACGTCTTCGGCCCAGGCGTGGTATGGATGCCGACCTTCAGTCCCAGGCCATGGATGTAATCGATGAGGCCCTTCATGTCCGGGAACTTCTGCGGATCGGAATGAAAGTTCCCCTGCTCATCGTGGAACCCTTCCCATCCGCCGTCGATGACGACGTACTGGTACCCCGCCTTCCTCATGCCCCTCTTCACCAGCGCACCGGCCTGTGCGCGGATGGTGGCGTCGTCGATGTTGATCCGGAAATGGTTCCAACTGTTCCAGCCCATCGGCGGCGTGCGCGCCAGTTCAGTTCGTTGCGCGGACGCCGCGCCGACGAGCGAGAGAGCGGCCACGAGCAACGACACCACGGCTTGCAACCTGGTCTTCATTATGGTCCTGGTCCGAATTCGAGTTCGCGATCCCCGAGTTTCTGTTGGTCCGGCTAGAACATGAGTTTCAGCGCCAACTGGCCGATGCGGGGCGAGCCCGCGCCGTTGATGTTTCCGAAGCCGGAGCTGTTCACGCTTGCCGTCGGACTGTTGAGGTTCGTGTGGTTGAGCAGGTTGAAGAACTCCGCGCGGAACTGGAAGCGCGCGCGCTCGGTGATGGGGATGTTCTTGAACAGTCCCGTATCCCACCCGAAAAATCCCGGTCCGCGGAAGCTGTCCTTGCCAAGCGTGCCGAACGTTCCAATCGCGGGGACGGTGAATGCGTTCGGGTTTAGCCACTTCACGCACGGCGTGGGCGTGCCGCAGGTTCCGGAGGCGAACGGGTCGACGCCGGGGATCTGGACCGCGCGATCGTGGTTCAGTCCCGTTTGTGACTGGTCCTTACCCGCGAGGACGGTGAACACGCCGCCGCTCTGGAAAGTCATGATGCCGGTGTGCTCCCACCCCCCGAGTACAGCGCGCAGGAAGCGGTTCGAGTTGGCGAATGTCGGCAGCGTCCACACGTACGAGATGACGAGCCGGTGCGTGTGGTCGAAGCCGGCCGGGCCGTAATCGAACGCGTGCCGGCTGGGATCGATCCAAGGCAGCGCCGAGGCCGAGTCGGAGCCGATGTCGTTGTTGCCGCCGCCCTGCGGCACATCATCGAGCGCCTTGGAATACGTATACGCAGCGGTAAGGCTCAGGTGGCGCGCCATGCGCTTCTTCAGCGTCGCTTCCAGCGCGTTGAAGTTCGCGTTCACATCCTGGCCGTCCATCGAGATGGAGCCGTAGTATGGCGCGAAGAGACGCCGCTGGTCGGTCGTCTGTTTGCTGCCCGGAATGTACTGCGCCGGATCCAGCTCGACGGTTTCCTTCTGATGCCGCGACTGCGAGCCGACATACGCGAGTTGCAGCATCCAGTTGTTCGCGAGCTGCTGTTCAAGCACGAGGTCCCACTGGTAGGTCACCGGGACCATGTACTTGTGCGACGGGTCATACGTGATCACGAGGACGGGCAGCGAGAACGGCGTGCTGCTGGCTGGCGGATACGGGAACGGGAACGGATAGAACCCGGTGTAGCCGCGCAGCGGCTCGCTGAACGGTCCCGGAGGCGGCGTCAGCGCCACCTGCGGGCTAAACGGTGAGATGTCGGCAAAGCGGTTGTTGATGACGCCAGCGGTTTGCGTGTCGTAGAACAAGCCGGCGCCGCCGCGGAGGCTGGTCTTGCCATCGCCAAACACGTCGTAGGCGAAGCCGACGCGTGGCGCGAAATCCGTGTAGTTGCCGGTAACGCCGTCAAACGGCATGCCCGGGTCGCCGGGGAAAAGCAGTCCCTGAGGCGCATTCGGATACTTTTGCGACCTGATCCCCTGATTGAAATTGCCGATCCGGAACTGCTCGGTGCGGCCTTTGATCTCCTTCCACGGGCTGTACGGCTCGTACCGCAGGCCGTAGTTGAGCGTCAGCCGCTGCGTCAGGTGGAAGCTGTCGTTGAAATAGAACGACCAAAAGTTGTTGCGATTGTTTTTGTATTCGCCATATCCCTGCTGGAAGCTGTTGAGGTAGCCGAGCAGGAAGCTGGCAATCTGGTTGTTGGTTGTCGTGGCGTTGAATGTGAACGAGCCCTGCGCCTGGAACTGGTCGCCAAGATCGACGGACGAGTGGCCGTAGCTGAAGCCAATATCCAGGTTGTGCCGGCCGATGACCCAGCTCACGTTGTTTTCTAAGCCGGTGTTGCGGTTGTTGAACGGTCCCTTGGCCCCGCCAGTAATCGAGAACGCGCCGCTGACGTTGATGCTCTGGATCCACGGAGCGGTGGGTAACCACAAGCCCTTGACTCCGAAACTGGCGACGTTGGGTGAATCGGCGGCAAAGGTCTTGGACGTCGGGACGTCGGAAAGCGTGAAGCTTGCCTGGTTGAGGAGATTCGCGCGGAAGGTGTGCGTCTCCTGGACCATGACATTGTTCACCGGCTGGTCATATCCGGCGCCGTACCCCAGTAGGTTGCCGGCAGGGTTTTGCGGCGTGAGGAAGACGTGATCGCGATAGTACCGCCCGGTCAGGTTGTCCTTGCTGCTGAGCCGGTGGTCCACGCGAACGATGTATTCATCGATGCTCTGCTTGACCGGGTTGGTGAAGAAGACCTGGCCGGTGCCGGTGGCGTGTGGCAGGTAATTTGTCGCGAGTTTCAAGGCTGCGGGATCAAGCCGGCCGCTCGGAATGAGGTTCCCCGGGAACGGTTTGCCGGTGGCGGGGTCGACGATCTGTTCGGCCTTGCCGAACGGATTGTTCGGGTTGACCGTCAGCAACGCGGAAAAATCGCCGCCCAGTTCGGCGTCGGTGGGAACGAATGCATTGCCCGTACTTGCGTCGCGGTAACGCTCGCCCTGGTAGCCAAAGAAGAAGAAGGTGCGATCGTGGCCGTTGTAGATGTGAGGAATCGTGATCGGGCCGCCCATGGTCCCGCCAAACTGGTTGCGTTTGATCTTATCTCGCTTCGACGAGAAGTAATTGCGCGCGTTGAAGACAGCGTTGCGATCGAACTCGAACAGGTCGCCGTGGAACTGGTTCGTCCCGCTCCGGGTCACGACGTTGACGATGCCGCCCGCGTTTTCGCCGTACCGCGCGCTGTAATTGTTCGTCTGCACGCTGAACTCCTGCAGCGCATCGGGAAAGGGGAAAGGAATGTTCACGTTGTAGTACTGGTCAAGGAAGTTGGCCCCATCCAGCGCGTAGCTAGTCTGGTTGTCGCGCGAGCCGTTCACGTTGACGTTCGTCGATCCCGGCAGCTTGGCCTGTCCGGTCGTGGTGTTGGTCGCGACGCCGCTCACGCCGGGCATGAGGTTCATGGTCTCGACGGCGTTGCGGCCGTTGAGCGGCAATTCCACCATGCGCTCACGCTCAATGACATCGCTCAAAGTCTGCGTGGTCGCGTTCACGAGCGGAGCGCCCTCGCTGACGACGACGGTCTGAACTGCCGAGCCGACCTGGAGCTTGATGTCGACGGTCGCAGCCTGGTTCGCCAGCAGGGGCACGCCCTGCTGCACCGCCTTCTGGAATCCCGTAGCTTCGACGGTGAGCGTGTACTGCGTCGGCCGCAGGTTCGGGATGATGTACTGCCCGCGCGAATCGGTAAAGACGTCACGCGAAAAGCTCGTCCCTGTTTCCGTGGCCGTAACTTTCGCGCCGGGAACGACGGCACCGGTCGGATCCGTGACGATGCCACTGAACGTGCCAAAGGCCTGGCCGTGCGCGGGAACAGTGGCGATCAGGAACAAGATTGCCAGCGGAAGCACAGCCGAGATGCTCTGCCATCGCGTCATGGCTGCGGCGCAAAAAACTCGGCCGTTGCGCTGCGACGTGTTGCACATCGAGAAACCCGTGATGCACATGCGGAGGCCACGCACCGTCAGCGTTCGAATTCCGGCATTCCAGTTCGCTCTGTTGCTCATTGACGTCCTCACGAACTGACCTCGCCCCGAAAGCCGCTGCCGGGACGGGATGGCTGATCCGACCGGGGCTCGTCAAGTGGGGGGGAATGTTAGCCTCAACTCGCGCCCCTGTCAATCGATTGGCATTGATTAATCGATTGGTTAGAATCCTTGCATGCTTCGTTCCTTTCACATCCGGATACCGCGTCCAAGAAGGCTGTTAAGCGGTGACAGGCCGAGGCGGTTCCTCCATTGCTGCGCCGCTGTGGCCGTCGTCGCGCTCACTAGTGTTACGGCTTCGAGTACTACGCCTTCGGCGCAGGCGCGCCAGCGAACCGTACTGCTGCTGGACAAAGGCTGGCAGTTTTATCCCCTGCCCGATTTCCATTTGTGGCCCGCCGAGCCGCAACTGACCGAGGATCAGATCAAGCAGCTCCACCTCCCGCCCGCCGGGACTGGATGGCGCCCGGTGCAACTCCCCGACGATTTCGTGGTGAAGGGAACGATCTCGGAAAATCCGAATGCGTCGCTGCTGGCAGGAGGCGCCGAGTGCACGCTCGGCGGACGCCAGTGCGAAGTTCGGACCGGTGCGGCGTCGGATGGTAAACCGGGCGCGCTGAATCGGCCCGGCAGGTCAGCTTACGGCGGCCATGGCTATCTGCCGCTCTATCCCGCCTGGTACCAGAAGAAGATTTCGCTTCCGGCGTCGAGCCAGGGACAAAGCATCTGGGTGGAATTCGGAGGCGTATATCGCGACGCGGTCGTCTTCGTGAACGGCAAGTTCGTCGAGCAGCACCCGAGCGGGTACACGACATTTCGCGTGAACATCACTCCCGCGGTGCGGTTCGGCGAGGAGAACACTCTGTCCGTGTTTGCCGATCCGCGCTGGTTCGAGGGCTGGTGGTACGAGGGCGGCGGGATCTATCGCCACGTGCGGCTGATCGTCACCGATCCGCTCCAGGTGGCGCCGTGGGGCACATTCGTTTCCGCCGATGTCGCCGGCGAGATCAGGCATGACGCGTCCGGCGGAGATCGCGCCGCCGCCGATCTGAAAATCGAGACCACAATTCGCAACGATGCGCCGGGCGGCAGCAATTTCACACTGATCTCCGAAGTGCTGGATGGCGCCGGCAAAGTAATCGCGTCGGCTTCGGACGCCGAACAGGTGGGCGGGCGTCACGAAGAAAATTTCACGCAATCGCTCAGGCTGCGTGACGCGATTCTCTGGTCACTCGATCATCCGAATCTTTACTGCTTGCGCACCACGATCCGGCAAGGGAATAAAACCGTTGATCAGACGCTGACGTCATTCGGCGTTCGCAACCTGCGCTTCGATTCGGAGCATGGCTTCTTCCTCAACGATCGGCACGTCGAGATCTACGGCGTCGCCAGCCACCAGGATTTTCCCGGTGTCGGCATCGCCCCGCCCGACGACCTTTGGGCATGGCGCATTCAGAAGCTGAAAGCGATGGGCGCGAACGCGTATCGCGCTGCGCACAACCCGCTCGGCGACGAGTTCTACGACGCCGCCGACCGCATGGGCATGCTCGTCATGGATGAGACTCGGCATCTTGGCGACACCTACGCGCCGAAGGCTATGGAGGACACTCCCTACTCCGATCTCTCCGACCTGAAGGCGATGGTTCTTCAGCATCGCAACCATCCGTCGGTAATCATGTGGTCGCTAGCGAATGAAGAAGGCCAGCAACGGACCGCCTACGGTGCGAAGATGTTTACCGCGATGAAGGACGCGGTCAGGCAGTTCGATCCGACGCGGCCCACCACATCGGCGATGAATGAAGGTTTCAGCAAGGAGGGATTCACTTCCGTCGAAGACCTCCTTGGCATGAACTACCACAACGCCGAGTTTCCCAAGGTGCACGAAGACTTCCCGAAGCTGATGATCTTCGGCAGTGAAGATATTAATGCGAAGACCTCGCGCGGCACACGCGCGGCGTCGCGCGAGACGGGCTTATGTTCGGCGTTCGGCGACGACGCCCCCGGCGGCCAGCCTTGGAACTCTTGGGTGCCGGTGGCGGAGAACCCGTATGTCGCGGGCGAGTTCATCTGGACGGGATTCGATTACCGCGGCGAACCCAATCCTTTCAGTTGGCCTGCGGTGACGAGCCAGGTCGGCGCCATGGATCTTTGCGGCTTTCCCAAGCCGGTCTACCACTACTGGGACATGGTCTGGCACCAGAAGCCGTCGGTGTACGTGTTCCCCGACTGGAACTACCCGAAGAGCGACGTCGGAAAAGAGGTTCGCGTCCGCATTGTTTCGAACACGGAAGAAGTCGAGCTATTGCTTAACGGCAAGAGCCTCGGGTTGAAGCAGGTGCCGCGGGAGAACTTTCTTGATTGGAAAGTGGCGTACGCTCCCGGGACGCTCACCGCCGTGGGAAGATCTGGCGGACGCGAAGCGGCGCGATATTCGGTGGAGACCACGGGCGCGCCCGCCGCGCTGCGGCTGACCGCCGAGATTCAGCATCCGGCCGCCGACGGCGAGGAGATCACTCCCGTTCGCGTGGAAGTCGTCGACGCGAAGGGGCGCGTGGTTCCCGACGCCGACAACCTGGTCCGGTTCACGGTTTCGGGCGCGGGAACGCTGGCGGGCGTCGGCAACGGCGACCCCGCGAGCCACGAAAACAATGTTGCAGATCAGCGCAGCGCGTTCCGCGGGCTCTGCATGGTGCTGGTGCGCGCGAGCGAGCATCCCGGTGCCATCACCGTCCAAGCACAGGCCGCAGGTCTACCGCCGGCACGCCTTGTGATCAGAACTGTTGCTGCCGGATTACAGAATCGCTGAATACCGAGAACCCGTGCGGTAATGATTGACACGCGCAAGATGATCGATGATAATCGATTGCCTCGTGGACTGATCTATCTCTCGTCAGGACAGCCCAAATTGGTTCTCACCAACCGGCTATTGGCGATACAAGCGTCGGGGGATACATGGGCGCGCACAATCTGCTCATTTTGCAAGGTGGCGGCCCTACTCCCGTCGTGAACGCCACATTGTCCAGCGCCCTCAGCGAAGCCTATGCGCGAGGCAAGCGAAAGGTCTTCGCCGCTCGCCATGCGATGGAAGGGCTGATTGGCGGTCACCTGGTGGATCTCTCCGATGTTTCGCCGGACCAGCTCAAGCGGTTGTCGCGGACGCCGGGCGCGGCGCTGGGCTCGTCTCGCGTGAAACCGACGCAGCAGGAACTCCGATCGATTGTCGATTTGCTGCGCAAGCTTGACGTTCACGAGGCCCTTTTTATCGGCGGCAATGGGACGATGCGCGCGGCACACGCCTTCAGCGACTTCTGCCGCAGCGAGCGATACGAGCTCCGGGCCATCGGTGCCCCTAAGACCATCGACAACGACATCCAGGGGACAGACCGCTGTCCCGGGTACGGCAGCGCGGCGCGGTACGTGGCGCAATCGACGCGCGACCTGGGTATGGATGTCCGCGCCCTACCGCAGCCCGTGTCGATTCTCGAGACTATGGGCAGGAGTGTTGGGTGGCTTGCCGCGGCTTCCGCGATCGCGAAGCGCGATGAGCAGGACGCGCCTCATCTCATCTGTCTGCCGGAGATTCCGTTCCTCGTCGAGAAGTTCCTAGCCGATCTCGACCGCATCCTAAAGAAACAAAATTGGGCAATCGTCGTCGTCTGCGAAGGAATTCGCGACAAGCGTGGCAATCCCGTTTACGAGACGCCGGACCTTTCGCAGGCGGACGCGCTGAAGCGTCCGATGCCCGGCGGTGTGGCGCGACACCTGGCGAAAATCGTCTCGCGCGAGTTGAAGGTTCGCTGCCGCGATGAGAAGCCAGGCCTGATCGGCCGCGCCTCGATGTTGCACGCGTCGAAGCAGGACCTCGCCGACGCGGAGTTCGTGGGAGCGGCCGCGGTGCGCGCGCTCGACGAGGGACACACCGACCGGATGATCTCGCTTTCGCCGCTGAAGAGGGCAGGCGAGCCGGCAGCAACGCTGGTGCCGTTGGCGGCGGTCACCGGATCGGACCGGCTCGTCCCGCAGGATTGGCTCTGCGACGGAGATGTGCCGCTCAATCACAAGTTCCTTGAATATGCCCAACCTTTGATCGGCGACCTGCTCGAATACGAGTTCGCCGTCGGCAGTGTGGAGCGATATGCAAACGCGTGAATTCCAGAAGAGTGAGTTGAGTCAGGGTGACGCGAGCAAGACATCGTCTCCCGTCGGTGTGCTGATCCTCGGACGCAAGCGGCCCGGGTTCGACCAGGATTGGAACCGCACCATTTGCGGGCGGACGGTGGCGACGATCGAGCAGATGGGCTTCCGCTGCATCGGCGCGGACAGGCCCGTAGTCGACGATGCGACGCTTGCCGTTGCGCTCAAGGAGATCGGGTCTCGCGCTTGCGATGTCCTCGTCATGCTGCAGCCGTCGATGGGCAACGGCCAACTGTCGCTCACGCTCGCGCAGCAATGGCCGGGCCCGATCGTGCTCTGGGCGACGCCGGAACGCCCGGGCGACGGCAAAGTCAGTTCGTGTTCGCTCGTCGGCCAGCACCTGTGGGCGTCGAACCTTCGGCAGGCGCGTCACCCGTTCGAACTCGTATACGGTGATCCCGACAGCGACTCGGTCCGCGGCGACCTGGCGCGCGCCATCCGCCTGGCGCGCACGACGTCGAAGTTGCAGCAGGCAAAGATTGGCATGATCGGCGGCCACGCGCCGGGTTACATGGATTTCGCGGCGGATCCCTTCTTGCTGCGGCAATCCATCGGCATCCAGCTTCATGCGCTTTCGCTTCTGCAATTTGTCGATCGCGCCAGGGCGATCGAGGAGCAGCGCCTCAACGGCGACGTCCGCGAAGTGAAGAAGATGGGCCTGCCGCTGCTCGACATCGAGGAACCAGATCTCGCGATCCAGTCCCGCTCCTATCTCGCGATGCGCGATCTCATGCAGGAAGAAAGCCTGCAGGCGCTCTCCATTCAGTGCTGGCCCGAGCTGCCGGAAGTTCTGCAGTGGCCTTACCTGGCGATCTCGCGCCTGACGACCGAGGGCCGCGCGGTTTCGATGGAAGGCGATGTCGACGGCGCAATCGCCGAGTGGATGGGTATCTCGCTCGATCTCGGCCCGGGCTTCCTGACCGACTGGCTGGAGCACGACGATTCGTCGATCTTCCTCTGGCATCCGGGTATGGCGCCGCTGAGCATGTGTTATGCCGCCGGCGAGACGAACGGCCCGGTGCTCGCGCGCCACTTCAATATCACCAGGCCGCTCGTCGTGGACGCGCCGCTGCAGACCGACCAGGCCGCGACAGTCATGCGTTTGTGGCATTGCGATGGCCAGTACTTCATGACGGCGGTCGAAGGACAGGCGGTGCGTCCGCGCCGGAAGCTGACCGGCAACACCGTGCTCTTCGAAACCGAAAAGAATGTGCCCGAATATTTCGACACGCTGATTCACGGCGGCATGCCGCATCACGTGCTGCTGTTCTACGGGCACTGCGGTGATACGTTCCGGCGCCTCGCGCGGATGCTGCGCATTGCCTGGGTGGCATGAACGGTCGAACAAGAGTTGGAGTTCGTTGGGATACGAAAAATGGAAGGGCGAGCAGGAGAGGGTAGACATGGCTGTTGAACCCCGAATTGCCAGGCATCACGTAAGGGAAGAAATTCAGCGGCGGATTCTCTCCGGCGAGCGCAAGGCCGGCGACCGGCTGAGCCAGCAAAGTCTCGCCAAGGAGCTTGGGGTCGCGCAGGGCACCGTGCGCGAATCCTTGCTCGAGCTGCATTGGCTCGGGCTGGTTGATTCCATTGACCGGCTCGGCGTCTTCGTCGAAAAGCTGGACGCGCCACGCATTTGCGAGGCGTACCAGGTGCGGGAAGTACTCGAAGGTCTCGCCTCGCGCCTGGCTTGCGATCACGTCGGGCGCGCAGACATCTCCGACCTGCGCCAGATGGCCGACGACGTCTTGAAATTTGCGAAGCAGAAGGACGTGCAGCAGATGGGCGCCACCGACCACGCGTTTCATCTCCGGATCATCAGCCTCTCGCGAAACAAGATCCTGATCCGTCTCGCGGAGACGTACCGCATTCTCGGCATGGCCGTGTGGGCCGCGCGCGAGTCGAAAATCGTGCACGCCGAGCACGTGCGCATCGTCGACGCGATCGAGAGCAACCAGGCGGACGAAGCCGAGAGGCTGGCCCGCCAGCACGTGCGCGACGCGCGGCGTGCCATCGAGAAACAGGTCGAGGACGGCTCCTTCGTTCCCAACTGGGTTTAACAACGCGTCTCATGACGCGGGGTCATTGGCATTTCTATGGCGGATGTTGCAACCCTGTCGGGCAGGGCTTATATCAACGGCCAGTGGGTCCACACCGACGACGAAATCGAGGTCGTGAATCCCGCCACCGGAGAGGTGTTTGCCCGCGTCTGCGCGCTCACGCGGAACCACGTCGAGCAAGCGCTGCGCGCCGCGCACGACGCATCTCCGACGTGGCGCTCGATGACGGCGCGCGACCGCGGCACGCTGCTGCATCGCGTCGCCGATGAACTCGCACGCCGTAAACTCGACATCGCCCGCACGATCACGCTCGAAAACGGCAAGCCGCTCGCGCAAAGCGAAGGCGAAGTCGCGATGGGGGAGGACCACCTGCGGTGGTTCGCCGAAGAAGGCCGTCGCGCGTACGGCAGGACCGTTCCACAGCAGTCGGCAAGCAAGCGGCACCTCATCATCAAGACTCCCATCGGCCCGGTCGGCGCCATCGCACCGTGGAACTTTCCGCTGCTATTGTCGATTCGCAAGGTTGCGCCCGCGATGGCGGCGGGCTGTCCCGTTGTTCTGAAGCCGGCGAAGAAGACGCCGCTCTCTGCTGTCGCGCTGGCCGAGTGCATGGAAGCAGCCGGTGTGCCCGCGGGCGTGTTCCAGTTGGTGATCGGTGACGCGTCGATGATCGCCGACGAGTTCCTATCGAACTCACTCTGCCGCAAAGTTACATTCACTGGCTCGACGGAAGTCGGCCGGCTGCTGATCCGCAAAGCCGCGGAGACGATCAAGCCACTGTCTCTCGAGCTCGGCGGGCATGCGCCCGTTCTGATCTTCGACGATTGCGATCTCGACGCCGCGCTGCGCGAGACCGTCATCGCGAAGTTCCGCAACACGGGCCAGTCCTGCATCGCTGCCAACCGCGTATACGTGCAAAAAAGTATTTACGCGGAGTTCATGGACAAGTTCACTACGGCGGTTCGCAAACTTAAAGTT
>Ga0209055_1002238_pt1 | contig 12310 bp, 11 predicted proteins | sample GraSoiAngelo_110_FD_185875 | JGI IMG/M metagenome (GOLD analysis project Ga0209055, IMG submission 185875) | Grasslands soil microbial communities from the Angelo Coastal Reserve, California, USA - 14_0903_12_30cm (SPAdes) (version 2) | ecosystem: Environmental > Terrestrial > Soil > Grasslands ... | reverse complement strand
GGACGTTCGTCAAGAACAGGAGCAGGGCTGGCTGATTCCAGCTTTTGTCGTGGAATTCAGGAACAACGACAACCTCAGAATAACCCGTGTCACGACGCAATATAAAAGGGCGCCTCCTTTTGGAGTAGGGTTTGGGTGTTCGGCTCAATCCCCACAGAGGAACGCCCTCCAAGTTACCGGCTTCGCGACTTACCAGGCATGCGATTGACCTTGACTTGCGCCGCGTGTGTGGGTTTGACTGAGCCAACGCGGGAGGTCGGATATGAAACCTATGCTAAAAACCCTGGCTATCGTCGCATTCGTGTCACTGCTAGTCCAAACTGTGCGGCATGCGTACATGTTGTGGTTCGAGCCGCGAGGCTCGGTACTGGATAAGTACGATCAACCAGTAAAAAGCGAGATTGCCAGCGCAGTTTCTCTCGACGAACTGCTGCGCCGCTATGACCCGGTGCGCAAGCAGGTTGACGAGCTTTCAAAAACCAGCTCCAGTCCTGCCTACGAGCAGGCGCAAAAAGAACCCTACAAGACCGAACAGACGCTCCGCCAAGCCATCGTCGATTGGGAGGAAAAGTCAAAGGAAATCCGCGCAATAAGGCTTTACTGTCTGGTCGCGGCGGTGCTGTCCGTGATGGGATTGCTTGCGTACAAGAAACTGAACCGTTGGCTGGGCATCACTCTCCTCATTGCTGCATTCGCTGAGTTTATTTACTGGACGAGTCCGACCTTTATCGGGCCAACTCGAGAATTTGATCGCCTGTTGGCGAACAAGCTGGCGTTGTCGATTGTTTCGCTGGTGTTCTTGATAGGCGCGATTTGGTTCTTGGACATCTTCGCGGAGAAGGAAGAGAGTTCTGCGTGAAGGTAGCAGGGCCAGCGGCACTTGTCGGTATTGAGCGGCCTGAGACATAGGTAGCAGGAATGGTGGACGAGAGGGGATTCGAACCCCCGGCCTCCTCGTTGCGAACGAGGCGCTCTCCCAGCTGAGCTACTCGCCCACGAGCAGCGAAACAATTTTAGCAAAGGCCCCAGTGCTTGCCAACACGCGTTCCGCCGCCCGTAAACAGGTAAGAGCGCAGCATGCTTGCCGACTTGGCCGGCTGCCGCGCCCTTAACATCGAACGCTTAATCTGTGAGTTACCTTACGGTTGGTCGATTGCCCCGCCAGAGCGTTGCGCCACAATCTTCTTCGCGTTCTGATACAGCGCACGTGCCTGGGGAATTGCTTCCACAGCCTTCTGGACTTGAGGATCGGCTTCCAGCAAAACCTTGAAGCCTTCCTGCTGGTTGAACGCCGACATGAACACTTCCTGCTTGATCTTGCGCTTGATCCAGTCGCCGGCTTCAGACATCTCCGGTTCCGTGTACCGGACGTTGTGCTTGCTCAAATACTCGCGGAAGACTCGCATGACATTGTCGTCGGCTTCGAACTCTTTCGTAACCGTCGGTTTGGTGCCGAGGTAATAGCGCGTAAAGCCGCCTACGCCCGTCTCGGCGGGCCAGAACACATCGTCGCGGTAGAGCAACTGTTCGAACTTTGTCAGCTTAGGCGCAGGCACAACGATATCTGGCATAATGCCGCCCCCGCCCGTCACCTGGCGTCCGCTATCCGTCAGTTTTACTTCCGTCGGGTGATCGGGCACTTTGCGCTCATAGTGATATTCATACAGCGAAACCGATTTGTAGTCCCGCTGAATCAGCCGTCCGCTCGGCGTGTAATACCTCGCTGTCGTCAGCGCTAGTCCCGTGTTCTCGCTCAACGGCGTCACCGTCTGCACCAGGCCCTTACCAAACGTTGTTTCCCCGACGATCAAACCGCGGTCATGGTCCTGCACTGCGCCGGAAACAATTTCCGTGGCCGAAGCCGAATTGTTGTTCACCAGAATCACCAGCGGCACGGTCACGCCCTGATTCCCACGGACCGCGTAATAGCGCCGCTCCGGAGACGACCGCCCGTGATGCGAAACGATCAGCTGGTTCTTGTCGAGGAACATGTCGCCCACTGCGACCGCCTCGTTTAACAGGCCGCCGGGGTTTCCGCGCATATCCAGAACCAGGCCATCCAGTGAAGAGGCATTCAACTGTCTTAGGGCATCTCCAATTTCGCGGTCGGTCGTCTCGTTAAATCCGGATAGCCGGATATAGCCAACACCGGGCTTCAGCATGAAAGCAATATCAACGGAATGCCGCGGTATCTCGTCGCGCGTCACTGTGAAAACGAGCGGTTCGGAATAGCCCTCGCGTGAAACCGTAATCTTGACGACCGTGCCCTTCGGTCCCTTTAACATGTCTGCCACTTCAGTGGTGGTCAGCCCATCCGTGGACTTGTCGTCAACTTTGACAATCACGTCGCCCGGGCGGATTCCCGCGTTGTACGCTGGCGCGCCGGCATACGGCGCCATCACCACTGTATGGTTCTCGCGCGGCGCGACGATCATGCCCACGCCGTAGTACTTGCCGCGCTGGTCTTCCCGAAGCAGCGAAAACTGCTTGGCATCGAAGAAACTGGAATGGGGATCGAGCATGCGCAGCATGCCCGGAATGGCGCCTTGATAGACGGCCTTATCTATGTCGACGTTATCGGCATAGTTGTTCTGGACAACGTTCAGGACCTTCGTGAAGTCCCGCACAGCCGTCTGGTAATCATCCGCCCAGGCGGTCGTGGCTCGCACGTTAGGGCCGTAAATGCCACCCAAGACTGCGGATACCAGCAATACAGCCAGTACAACTACAAGTCCGCGACCCTCTGAATTCATCCTTGTACCTCGCGTGACAGCGCAGGCTAAAATTATAGCACACCGTATACACCGTAAAGTCCGGTTTGACAGGGACTAACACCCTTTCTATGATGCCCATGGACCCTTTAGACGGCCCTCAAACGCAATGTTGAGCATTCCTCACATGATTGTGGTGTTTATCGTGGTTCTGGTCGTATTCGGGCCACAGAAGCTGCCGGAGCTTGCCCGCAGCCTCGGCAAGCTTATGGCGGAGTTCCGCAAGGCTTCCACGGACTTCAAGAGCGCGTTTGAAGAGGAAATGCGCGAAATGGAGCGGCAGACCCTGCAGGCCGAGCGCAAGAAGGCGGCCGAAGCCGCTGCCGCTTCAGCAGTGGCCGCGGAAACCAGCCTGCTTCCAGCTATCTCAGGCTCCACTGACGCGGATGCACCGCCAAGCGAGCCCCCGATTGAATCCCACGCTACGGAAGAGCCGGTGATCTCTCCGGTGCCAGAATCGGTTCCGCGCTCCTCGCAAGAACCGGCCGAAACCGCCGCGGAGGGCCCCGCCATCACAAGTCCTCAAGATGCTCTCGATGACCACCGCTCCCCGGCCTGAATCCGTGCCAGAATCCGAATCCAATTCGCAGATCACCGCACCCGCAGAAGAGCCTGCTGGCGCGATGACTTTTTTCGAGCACCTCAGCGAGCTTCGCAAACGCATTATCTATTCGCTTTATGCGATCGGCATCGGCGCGTTCATCGGGGTGTACGTCTCGAAATACATCATAAATTTCATCATCAGGCCGATCATTAAGGCGCTCACGGAAGCTCACCTGAACGCGGAACTGGTCTACACGCATCCTGCCGGATACCTGAACACCTACATCACACTCGGCGTATATATCGGAATCGTTCTTGCTTCCCCGGTTGTTCTCTACCAGGTTTGGCTTTTCGTCGCGCCGGCTCTTTACAAACATGAGCGCAGTGCCGTCACCGGATTTATTTTTTCTACTGTGTTTCTGTTTGTCGCCGGGATCGCCTTCGGCTACTTCGTCACCTTGCCATACATTCTGCGATTCCTGGTCAGCTTTCAGGGCCCCATTAGCTCGATCAAGCCCATGATCACCGTCAACGAGTACTTCGACCTGGTGCTATTGATTTTGCTCGGGCTCGGATTGGTGTTTGAATTGCCAATTCTCATTTTCTTTTTGTCGCTCTTCGGCATCGTCACGCCGAAATTCCTTTGGAAGAATTTTCGCTACGCCATTCTGGTCATCGCCATCGTGGCTGCTATCGTGACGCCCACTCCTGACGCGATGACTATGCTCATCTTCATGGCGCCTATGGTCGGGCTTTATTTTGTCGGGATTGCCGTTTCCGCCGTGGTGACGCGGCGGCGCGAGCGGCGGCTGGCTACTCCGGCGGAGGCGCGCTAAATGACTCCCTTTTCTAAACTACTTTTGCGAATAGCCGCAGCCCTTTGTATTTTCCCCGCCGGCTTCACGGGTTGCAAGGCGAGCGGCAACAAGTCGTCAGGCGCAGCGGGCCAGCCACAAGTCGCGAGTGCCGACACCTTCGCTTCACCCCAGGCCGGTGATGACGCGCCTCCGCCGGAAAAGACCGGCGGCTTCGATGGCAAACGCTCCTTCGCCCACGTCGCCAAGCAAGTCAGCTTTGGTCCGCATCCATCGGGCTCCCCGGCCATCGCAAAGGTGCAAGACTATTTGCTCTCCGAACTGAAGAGTTACGGTTGCACAGTCGAGACGGACGCCTTCAGTTCGGACACGCCCATCGGCCGTATCTCCATGGAAAATATTCTTGTGAAAATTCCCGGCGACAAACCTGGCGTGATTCTTCTCGGAACGCACTACGATACCGCGCGCTCGGCGCGCGATCCGCGTACCGGGGAAGTGCACCCAATGCCAACTTTTGTCGGTGCCGACGACGGCGGGTCTTCCACGGCCCTCATGTTGGAACTCGCGCGCCTCCTCTGCCCCCAGCGCGGCAAGTATGCCGTTTGGATTGCTTTCTTTGACGGCGAGGAGGCCATGCACGACTGGAGTGATGCGGACAGCCGTTATGGCAGTCGCCAGATGGCCGCGCGTCTCTCCACCAGCGGCGACATCAAGAAGATCCGGGCATTCTTGCTGGCGGATATCGTCGGCGGCCGCGCGGCCCGGTTTCTGCGCGAATCCAGTTCCACGTCGGCATTGGTCGATCTCATTTGGAGCACCGCCGCCAAGCTTGGCTATTCGGCTATTTTTCTAAACGAGAGTACTTCCGCCCAAGATGACCACGATTCCTTCTTGAAGCGAGGCGTTCCTTCAGTGGACGTCATCGGGGACTTCATGAACAACGGTTACTGGCACACGCCGCAGGATTCTCTCGACAAAATCAGCTCGAAGACGCTGGCCATCGTTGGCCACGTTTTTCTGGAAAGTGTGAAGCAGTTGCAGGCCAACTAATGTAACGGCCGACTTCTTACTCTGAGCTCAACCGAAGGCCGAGCGGGGTTCTCTCTACGCCTCGAATTTCACATCCTTGCCTTTTTGCACGACCGAGTGTTTCCCAAAATTCTCATCATTCCGGTAAGGGAAATCCGAGCGGTAATGGCTTCCTCGGCTCTCTTCGCGCGCTACTCCTGAGCGTGCGATCAGCAGCGCCAATGTGTGCAAATTTCGCAGTTCGTGTTCTTCGCGTCCGTGTTTTTCCGATTTCGGTAGCTCCAACGCTTGTAACTGCTTGATCCCTTCCGCCAATTCTTTTCCGCTGCGTAAAATTCCGACTTGGCGCCACATCACGTCGCGGATTTTCGCGAGCGTCGCACAGCACGGCGATGGATTTGACGTTGATTTTGACGCTGCTTTTGGTGGTTCCTTTTGCGTAGCTGAAGAGTTTCCCGGCAACGGGGCTGGACTGCCCGGCAGCGCCGCACCGCTCCGCTTTCCGACCGGTGCGTCCTTCATCATTGCCTGCCCCGCGCGCGCCCCAAACACCAATCCTTCGAGCAGGGAATTGCTGGCCAATCGGTTGGCCCCATGCACGCCCGTCGCCGCCGTCTCGCCCGCGGCGTACAACCCCGGAAGCGAAGTCCGGCCCCACAGATCGGTCTTCACTCCGCCCATCATGTAGTGCGCCGCAGGACAAACCGGGGCCATGTCAGTTGCCAGGTCGAGCCCGTAGCTCGAACACGTCTCATAGATTCGCGGGAACCGTTTCTTCAGAAACTCTTCACTCATCTTCGTCATGTCCAGAAACACATGCGTGCTCTGCGTGTGATGCATCTCACTGACAATCGCGCGCGCCACGATGTCCCGCGGGGCCAGTTCTTGAGCATCGTTGTAACGTTTCATGAATCGCTCGAGGCCGATATTGCGCAGCACTCCGCCTTCACCCCTCAGCGCTTCCGACAGCAAAAACCGCGGCGCGCCCTGGACCGCCAGCGCGGTCGGGTGAAATTGCACGAACTCCATGTCGGAGAGCACCCCGCCCGCCTCGTACGCGATGGCCATGCCATCGCCCGTGGCCACTTCGGGATTGGTCGTCTCCCGGTAGATTTGCCCGAGCCCGCCCGTCGCCAGCAGAACAGCTCCCGCGCGCAAATCATGTTCCGAGCCATCGGTTTCATCGATGAAGCAAAGCCCGGCCAGGCGCCCGCGTTCCACGATCAATTCTGTTGTGAAAGCATGCGCGCGCAGGTGTAAATGAGGGATCTTATGTGCACGCGCGAGAAGCGCCCGGCTAATTTCCCGGCCGGTCGAGTCGCCATGGGCATGCAAAATTCGGGAACGGCTGTGCGCGGCCTCTCGTGTAAAGGCCAGCTTCGTCCCCGCCCGGTCAAACTCCGTGCCCCATTCAATCAGCTCCGTGATGTACTTCGGACCTTCCTCAACCACCAGTGCTACCGCCTCGGGACGGCACAAGCCATCGCCTGCATTGATGGTGTCCTGTTCGTGTAGTCCGATTTCATCTTCGTCCGAGAGGGCCACGGCGATTCCTCCCTGCGCCCAGGCCGTCGCGGAATCGCTCAGGTTCGATTTCGCCAGGACGAGCACGCTTCCCGCTTTGCTCAGCTCGATCGCCGCTCGCAATCCCGCGATCCCGCTGCCAACAACGGCGTAATCGGCACGATAGCTTTTGTGGGAGTCGGTCATGGGAGTGGAAAATCTGCCGCCTTCGTATGGTAGCACGAAGAAATTACACCGCTGAACGCCGCCGCCCGCATACGATGCAAGCAAAGCGTGTGTTACATTGAAAATGTCTCACCGATGAAAATGAAACGCATTCCCGTGAAATCGTCCGCCGGTCCCTACTCAATTCTCTCCGGTGCTGGCGTGATTCGACGTGCCTCCCAGCAAATTGCCGGTCTGGGACGGTTTTCAAGTATTCATGTCGTTTCCTCTCCTAAAGTCTGGCGCGCCGTGGGGAAATCCGTTCAGCGAGGGCTGCGGCTCTCCAAAGGCGGCTCCATTCATCTGTTCGATGACGCGGAGGCAGCAAAAAATCTTCGCAGCGTAGAAGAGATAACTCGTTCCCTCTGTCGCGCGGGAGCCGATCGCAAATCACTCGTGGTCGCGGTTGGCGGAGGCGTGGTAGGTGACGTAGTAGGTTTCGCCGCTGCCTCGTTCCTGCGCGGAGTGAAACTTGTGCACGTCCCGACGACGCTTGTGTCCCAGGTTGACAGTTCTATCGGTGGCAAGACCGGAGTCAATCTTCCGGAAGGGAAGAACCTTGTCGGAGCCTTCTATCCGCCCGCTTTGGTGCTTACTGATCCGGAGCTCTTGCGTACGCTCTCCGATCGTGAATTCCGCGGCGGCCTCGCGGAGGTCATCAAGCACGCCATAGTCGCGGACGCCGAGATGTTCGCGATGCTTGAGAAAGACATGGAGAAGGTGCTGCGGCGGGATCGGTCAACGCTTGGTCTTCTAATCTCTCGCAACGTACAAATCAAAGCCCGCGTGGTGAGCCGCGACGAGCGCGAATCCGGCCTGCGGGAAATCCTTAACTACGGCCATACGTTTGCTCATGCTCTGGAAAGCGTAACGAAATACCGGCGCTATCAGCACGGCGAAGCTGTAGCCTGGGGCATGATCGCCGCTGCTTTTCTCGGCCACGAGCTTGGTTTGACGCGCGCTGACGTCGTTTCCCGCATCGTGGCGCTGATTCGCCGTCTTGGACCGCTGCCGTCCTGGCCCACCGTTTCGCCAGCGGCATTGCTCAGCGCCATGCGCTCGGACAAGAAAACGCGCTCCGGGATTCTTCGCTTTGTCCTTTCGCCCCGCATCGGCGCAGCGCGGTCGTACGACACGGTGCCTCTTCATTCTGTCGAGCGCGTTCTTCATTTCACGCCGCGCTTGATCACTGCAAGTGGCAAGCTCTCGCAAGGGCGTCATGACTGAGGCTGCCGCGCCGGTAAAAGGGACACGCCCCGAGGGCGCGCTTACCGAAGCCGATGCTTCGAGCAAAATCCGTGAAATGTTCACGCAGATTGCTCCGCGCTACGATCTGCTCAATCATCTTCTTTCGCTTCAGCTCGATCGGCTTTGGCGCTCCCATACTGCAAAGCTTCTTCGGCCCGTTTTTCTCAACCGCGAGACTCGCGTACTCGATCTTTGTTGTGGAACGGGCGATCTGGCGATTGCGCTAAATCGCAGATACCGTGCACGCGTGGTCGGCGTTGACTTTGCGCACAGCATGCTGGTTCGAGCCAGAAAGAAAAGCGCCCGCCTGCATAGCCCTGATTTAGTGCAGCTCCGTCCGATCACCTATGTCGAGGCGAACGCCCTGTGCCTCCCGTTCACGGACAGCACTTTTGATCTTGTTACTACCGCCTTCGGCTTTCGCAACCTTGCCAATTACGAAGCCGGCTTGTTCGAGATTCAGCGCGTGCTCAAACCCGGCGGCACCATCGCCATCCTGGAATTCACCGAGCCGCCCGAAGGTTTACTGGGCGATTTCTATCGCTGGTATTTTTGCAAAGTACTGCCGAAGATTGGCGGACTTATCTCCGGCGATCAAGCGGCTTACAAATATCTGCCGAAGTCCGTCGCCCGTTTTTTCCGTCCGCCAGAACTAGCTGCACTCATGGACGCTGTAGGCTATAAGTCGGTGGATTATCGCGCTTGGACCCTCGGCACCGTCGCCTTGCACACAGCCGTTAGACCCGGCTAGCGTTGAATACGAGGATGCCCGAAGAATCTCACTTCGAACGGTTCAGAAACTCAGTGTTTGCCGCCACTCGGGGGTGAAAGTACCTTGGTCACTCTTCCAATCCCGTCCCACGCAACTTCGCCAGCAGCGTCTTTGGTGAAACGCCCAATTTCTCTGCTGCTCGCGTCTTATTCCACTTACACTCGCGCATCGTGTTTTCCAACAAAACTTTTTCCACATGACTCGCGGCCCGGCCGGTGACTTCTTCCAGCGATCCTTCCCAACTAAAATTTTCGGCAAGCATTCCCGGCGGCAAGCTCTTCGCATCCGGCTTAGACGCCGTCAATTGTAACTCTTCAGGACGAATGCACATGCCGTCTGCCAAGATCACCGCGCGTTCCAACGTATTCTGCAGTTCACGTACGTTGCCCCGCCAACCATAGTGCAGCAGCCGGTCCCGCGCCTCAGCGGACAATTCCAGTCCCGGCTTTCCAAACTCGCGGCTGAATTTCTCCAAAAAGTAGTTCGCCAGCAGCAGCACGTCGTTTCCGCGCTTGCGCAACGGAGGAATCGTCATCGGAACCGCCGAGATCCGGAAGTACAAATCTTCGCGAAACAGTTTTTCTTCGGCCAGTTTTCGCAGGTCGCGATTCGTGGCTACCACGATTCGAACGTCCACATCAATCGATTGCGTGCCGCCAACTCTTTCGAATCGCTTTTCTTCCAGAACACGCAGGAGCTTTGCCTGAATCCCTAGCGGCAATTCTCCAATCTCATCCAGAAAAAGCGTTCCGCGATGCGCCAGATCCATCTTCCCGACCTTGCGGGCGCCCGCCCCCGTGAATGCGCCGCGCTCGTGCCCAAAGAGTTCGTTCTCCACCAATCCTTCTGGAATTGCCGCGCAATTCAGCGCCACGAACGGGTGATCCCGCCGCGGCGACAGGTGATGAATTGCCAGCGCGAACAGCTCTTTTCCTGTCCCGCTTTCCCCCAGCAGCAGGCAGGTCGAATCCGTCGCCGCTACTTTTTGAATCTGCTGGCTTACTTCCCGGATGGACGGATGCTCGCCCACGATGCGCGGGAATCCGTAGCGCGTCGAGTATTCCTCGCGCAGCAGCAAGTTCTCCCGCAATAATTCCTGCTGCCGCGACGCCCGCTGCACCAGTAGCTTGAAATGCTCCAGGTCCACCGGCTTCTGCAGAAAATCAAACGCGCCTTCTTTCATGGCAGCTACAGCTTCTTCCACCGAACCGTAGGCCGTCAGCAGCAGCACCGGTATCGCTGCGTCGGCCTGCTTCGTCTCGCGCAAAACGTCCAGCCCTGAGGCCCCCGGCATCTTCAGGTCGGTAATCACCAGCAGGTATCTTCGCGCGCGTATCTTTTGGATAGCGGCTGCGCCGTCCGGCGCTTCGTCCACAGTGTAGCCCGCGCGCTCCAAAACCTTTCGCAGCATAGCGCGCAATTCGGGCTTGTCTTCAACGAGGAGAAGAGGTTCCATCTCTTTCGTTTCTACCATGAATCCGGTTGCCGCCAGGGGACAACCAGAGACACATGTGCAGAGAAGGGAAGCAGCGCACCTACTTCGACCTTACAGACTCGGCAGTGGTTCGAGCAAGAAATCAGAACCCGATAGAACCAGCGGTCACGACGGGGTCCGTTGCGGATGCGTCGCGGGCTCAGGTGATCGTGAACGTTTCCTTAGAGCGAACGCTGAAACGCTCAGTGCGAACGCAAGGATGACCACTTCGGCGACAGGAGATTTTGTCCAACTCGCCGGCAGGAAGACCAAGGGGAGTGAGGACAGGCATGAGAAGAAGCAAACGACTCCGAAGGCACGGACGCACATTAAGACGATCCGCGGCCACCTTGGAGTCCACCCTGTGAAAGGGAACCACAGCAATTGGAGAAAGGCTGCCGGTTCATGCCTCATCCAGTAACCGAGCACCGCCCCCATAACGCATAGGCTGACCCCACCGATGGCACTCTGGATTCCGCTCATAGATCGGCGGACGACCATAGTGGCGACGACACCACAAAATGCAAACGCGGCCACGAACGCTTTCTCCGTCGGGGTCATTTCGGGAAAGGTATGGCGCACTATCCCAAAGCTGCGGTAGCGCCGTGTCTGATTCTCGCTCTCATTCATGATCGCGCCGAAGAGACACGCCGGTACTTCAATGCTCCTTCGGAAAGCGACGCCTTAGCTGAGCGGCGAAGGCCTGTTTATCAACCAAAAACTTACAACTGAACTCTTCACTTCGTCTCCTACCGCGCCCACCCTGGATCGCCAATGCCCCTTCGGAAAGCGATGCCTTAGCTGAGCGGCGAAATGCCTCTTTAACAACCAAAAACTTACAACTGAACTCTTCATTTCGTCTCTTACCGCGCCCACCCTGGATCGCCGCCTGATTTTCTCAATTGATCTTCCAGGTCATCCAGGCCCTTCTTCAACTGATCCAGCTCCTGCTTTTTTGCGTCGATCTTTCCATTGATCGCGTTAATATCGGCGCGCGTGTTCTGCTGCTGCATGGCCTTTTGCGGGTCAGGGTAGTATTCCACTTGGGCCTTTTCTAGTTCACGCGTCAAAATATCGAGTTCCTTCTGAGCCTTGGCAATCTTGTCGCGTTGCGCCTGAAACCGTTTTCTCCACGCCGATTCACTATTCGGATCTTCTTTAGGCTCGTCTCCAGCTTTCCCGGAGGCTCCAGTCGCCTGTCCCGTCGCGCCGGCTGCTTTTCCACTGGCATCGTTCGTGGCCGCACTGGGCGCCGCCTGCTCCGGCACGCTCTTCTTAAAATCGTCGTCCGTGTAAACCTTCTTCGGCTTCGTCGTATCCTTGTCCTTCTTCGCTTCGCGGGCCTTTCTTGCAGCATCCGCCACGGGATCGCCCGCCTGTTGCGCGGCCGCCGAGAGCCCAGCGAGGCACAGAGCAGGCACAAAAAAGAAAGCCTTCATCCTCAATCTCATTCGCATAGTCCTACCTCCCGGAAGCAACTGGAAGACCCCGACACTCTCTTAGATGCTGGTCTGCTTTGATTCTACTGCTTCTGGTACGCTGCGTGGCAAGGGCAGCGTAATGATAAACTCCGCCCCACCTTCGGTCCGGTTCCGCACCTCTACTTGACCGCCATGTTGCACGATAATCTTCTGCACTACGGCCAATCCGAGCCCTGTTCCCTTCGCTTTTGTCGTAAAGAACGGCCGGAAGAGCTTCGGCGCCACGTTCGCAGGAATCCCCGGGCCGTTATCCGTCACTCTGATCCGCTGGACACCCGTCTCTTCGCCGTGAACAATTTCGCCGCAAACAGCGACGCGCCCTCCGCCGTCAGCCAGCGCGCACGCCTCCGCCGCGTTTCGCGTCAGGTTAAGCAGCGCTTGCCGCAACAGCCCTTCGTCTCCACCCGCGTCTCCGAAGGTTCCTTCCCATCGAATCTTTACTTGCGGTA
>Ga0209055_1002237_pt1 | contig 12310 bp, 10 predicted proteins | sample GraSoiAngelo_110_FD_185875 | JGI IMG/M metagenome (GOLD analysis project Ga0209055, IMG submission 185875) | Grasslands soil microbial communities from the Angelo Coastal Reserve, California, USA - 14_0903_12_30cm (SPAdes) (version 2) | ecosystem: Environmental > Terrestrial > Soil > Grasslands ... | reverse complement strand
CGGCGGGTTCGTCGCGCTCGGGTACGCACCCGACGACCCCAAGCCGGCGGGCTTCGTTTTTGGATTCCTGGGCATCCACGATTACCACTTCAGGCACCATTCGCACATGCTCGCGGTCCGAGATCCGTACCGCGGCAGCGGGCTCGCGCAACAGCTGAAGGAGGCGCAGCGGGATCACTGCCTGGATCAAGGGATCGAGATCGTCGCCTGGACGATGGACCCGCTCGAAGCGCGCAACGCCCGCTTCAATTTTGGGAAGCTGGGCGCCTACACGCGCACGTATCACCGCGACTTCTACGGTGCGATGCCCGACAAGCTGAACCAGGGACTTCCGTCCGATCGGATCTACGTCGAGTGGCCGATCGGTCACGAGCGCACCTACAAACGCCTTCGTGGCGAAGACCAGCCGGCGCCGCTCGAGGACGCGGAGAGCGAAGGGATCGCGTATCTGCTTCGCGCCGACGGCGACCGCCCGGGAGGGCTCGCCGAAACGACGAGCGCATCACATCTCCTCGTCGAGATCCCGCGCGCGTTCCAGGAGTTGAAGGCGCGCGACCCGAAGCTTGCCCTGCAGTGGCGACTGGCGGGGCGCGACGCTTTCGAGCGCGCGTTCGGCGAGGGCTACGCCGCTGTCGAATTCCTGCGCGCGGCCGACGGTCGAGGCGCGTATCTCCTCGTACCCCAGCCGCGTCGCGACCTCACGCTCGACACGGACGAGCAGTGAGACTCGAACGCGTCGAGCTGTTTGTCGTACGCCTTCCTTTGAAGAACGCGTACGAGACGAGCGGTGCGCGCGAGACCCACATGACTCGCGTGCTCTGCCGCGTCGAGTCGGAGGGCGCGGTCGGATGGGGCGAGAGTGTCGCGGGAGAGCTCCCGTGGTACTCCGGCGAGACCTGGGGCACGGTCCTCTATGCACTCGAGGAATTCATCCTCCCGGAGTTACTCGAGGCTGACCTCGCGGTGGCCGGGGATGTCGACCGGAAGCTGGCGTGGATCCGCGAGCATCGGATGGCGAAGGCGACGGTCGAGATGGCGGTGTGGGATCTCTTCGCCAAGCGCGCGAACAAGCCGCTCTCGGCGCTGCTCGGCGGGACCCGCGACCGGATCCTCTGCGGCGTCGCGATCGGCATCCAGCCTTCGATCGAGGCGCTGATCGAGACCATCCGTCGCGAGCTCGAGGGCGGGTACCAGCGCGTGAAGCTGAAAATCAAGCCGGGGCTCGAGGTTGAGATCGCCGAGGCCACGCGGAAGGCCTTCCCTGACCTCGCATTTATGGTCGACGCCAACTCCGCGTACACCCTCAGGGACGTCGGCCTCTTCAAGCGGATCGACCCGACCAAACCGACGATGATCGAGCAGCCGCTCGCGCACGATGACCTCGTGGATCATGCGACGCTGCAGCGGCAGATCACGACGCCGGTGTGCCTCGACGAATCAATCCACACCAGCGAAGACGCGCGCAAGGCCATTGAGATCGGCGCGACCAGGGTCATCAACATCAAAGCGGGCCGTGTCGGCGGCCTCGCGTCGGCGAAGCGCGTCCACGATGTCTGCGCAGCGCACGACATTCCGGTCTGGTGCGGCGGGATGCTCGAGATGGGCATCGGCCGTGCACACAATGTGCACCTGGCCTCACTCCCGAACTTCCGCCTGCCCGGCGACGTCTCGGCATCGGCGCGCTATTTCGAGACCGAGATCATCGGCGAACCATTCACCGTCGAGAAAGACGGAACGATGAAAGTGCCGACGAAGCCCGGCATTGGCGTCACGGTGCTCGAAGACCTGATCAGAAAGATTGCGACGGAGCGGAGGGAGATCCGCCCGACCTAACTCGTTGTCTCTGCGGGTGGCACGGGGGAGCGGGTTGCGCGCGAGCCGCTCACCGGCCGCGTCGCGAGAGGGAGATCTTGACGCGCCCGAAGCGGACCGGTAGGCGAGCGCGCGACCCCGACCCCGGGACAGGACCCGCAGAGACGCGTCTAGCGCGCGGTCCGAGCCTCCGCGGGCTTCGCTTCGGCCGGCTTTTCCTCCGGCCACACGACGACTTCGTCGATCACCGTGCCGAATGCGTCGACGAGCCGAACGTAGTCGCCTTTCTTCCAAATCAGGCGGGCGGCCCCAATCGGTCCGGCGGCGTAGACGTGCTTGCGGCCCGGTGCGAGGTCGTCGGCGAGCGGATGCGTCGCCGCGCGCGCGCGTGAACCGGAGTGGATCCGATAGATCTCGCCGGCGCGGACGAACGACGGCGAGCCCCAGGTGTAGATCCACTCCCACTCCACCGGCTTGGCGACCTCGGGCTTCCAGAGCCCGCGCAAATGCTGCAGGCGCCAGTTCGCGAGATCGCTCGACAGGTCGGCCAGGATCTCGACCCATTCCGCGTTGGCGTCCTGGATCGCGGTGCCGACGGCCGCCGGACGGATCATCAGGATGTGCCCTTTGTTCGCCTCGACAGGGCGGAAGTCGGCCATGTGTGCAGAATAGCCGCCGCATGACCGGTCACCTCCGCGCGCTCGTCGCCGAGGTCGCGGGGACGTTTCTCTTCTTCTTCGTCGGCGCCGGTGCGATCGTCGCGACCGGCGGGGACAACCTCGTGGCCATCGCGCTCGCGCACGGGCTCGGGCTCTCGGTGGCGGTCTCTTCGTTCGGCGCGCTCTCGGGCGGCCATTTCAACCCGGCGACGACATTTGGCCTTGCGATCGCGGGCAAGCACCCATGGTCACGCGTGCCGACCTACTGGATCGCGCAGAGCGTCGGCGCGCTCATCGCCGGATTCGCGCTGCGCTACGCATTCGAGTTCGACCCGAGCGCGCTCGCGCGCACGCACATCGGAACGCCGTCGCTTGGTGGCGGCGTGACCGTGACCGCGGCGATCGTCGTCGAGGCGATCCTCACGATCTTCCTGCTCTGGGCGGTCTTCGGCACCGCGGTGTCACCGCTCGCGCCGCGTATCGGCGGGTTCGGGATCGGACTCATGGTCGCTGCCGACATCCTCGGCGGAGGCGCGATCACCGGCGCGGCGATGAACCCTGCGCGGTGGCTCGGCACCGCGGTGTCACCGCTCGCGCCGCGTATCGGCGGGTTCGGGATCGGACTCATGGTCGCTGCCGACATCCTCGGCGGAGGCGCGATCACCGGCGCGGCGATGAACCCTGCGCGGTGGCTTGGTACCGCGGTCCCGGCCGGCTTCTACGACAACTGGTATGTGTACTTCATCGGTCCTTTGGTGGGGGCCGCGATCGCGGCGCTTTCGTACCGTTACATATTCGCGCCGGAAGATCTGGCGCCAACGAAGTCGGTGGCGCCGAACCCCTAGGTCAGTGCGGCGCGCATCGAGCCGCCGCGTGAAAACCCTTGACCGGCTGGGACCCGACGAACATCATCCGCTCGCGCTCGCCAACCTCGCGGCGCGCGCAGGGGAGGAGTCGCATGAGTGTTCGTTCACGGTCGTGGGCGCTCGTTTCGGCCACCGTGCTTGTCCTGTCCGCGGCTATCGCAGCACTCGGCCCCGCAGCGGCCGTCGCATCGGAAACCGGAAAGATCGATTGGACGCCCTGCCACCAGGAGCTTGGCCCTACGTTCGAATGCGGGACGTTGCAGGTACCGCTGGAGTACTCGAGCCGCGGAAACCAAGATTCGAACTCGAATGAACCGCAGCAGATCTCGAACTCGAGAGACGGACGGCAGATCTCGATCGCCGTGGCCCGACTGCTCGCCACCGATCAACGAAATCGGATCGGATCGATCTTCATCAACCCGGGCGGTCCCGGAGGATCCGGCGTCGATTTCGTCCTCTTCGCCGGTCCGTTCCTTTTCTCGGCGGACGTCCGAGCGAAATTCGACATCGTGGGTTTCGATCCCCGCGGGATCTTCCGTAGCACGCAGCTCCAATGCTTCGGCAGCCCGGCGGAGTGGGCGCCGTTCTTCCTACCGTTTGCCTTCCCGAGCAACGCGGCTGAGGAAAAGTTGCAGAAGGCGGCCGACGCTTTTCTCGCCGGCGCGTGTGCGGAGCGGGGCGGAAGGATCATCGATCACATGTCGACGGCAAACGTCGCGCGGGACCTTGACATGCTCCGCGCGGCAGTGGGCGACACTCGGCTCACGTACGCTGGCTACTCGTACGGGTCGTACCTCGGCGTGACCTACGCGAACCTGTTTCCCGGCCGCGTACGCGCGCTGATCGTCGACGGGGTGTTGGACCCGATCGCGTGGTCTACGGGCACCCGACGAGAGGGAGACACCGTGCCGTTCTCCACACGGCTGCGCAGCGACCAGGGCGCCCAGGCAACTCTGCAGGAATTCTTCCGCCTTTGTGACGCCGGCACCGGCTGCGCCTTCGCGCCGAACTCGGCGCAGCGATTCGCCGCGCTTGGCGAGCGGCTCAAGGCGAGTCCCCTCCAGCTCATCGATCCGGCGACAGGCCAGGTCATCGAGTTCAACTACTCGCTCTTGATCCTGAACACCCTCTTCGCGATGTATGCCTCCGAATCGTGGTCATTCCTCGCCGCTTTCCTCGCGGATCTCGAGGCGATCGTCGGCCCGGCGCAGCTCGGCGCGTCACTCAACGCGCTGCGTGAGACGATCGGCTTGAATCAGAGGTTCGCCGACCCCACATATCGCAATAACCTCGAAGGCTTCCCTGGAGTCGCCTGTTCCGATTCGGATAACCCCGATTCGTACAAAGCATGGTCACGCCAGGGCGCGCTGGCCGACGAACAGTTCGGCTACTTCGGCAGGCTATGGACCTGGGTTTCGAGCATCTGCGCGGTATGGCCGGGTACGGACAGCGGTCGGTACCTCGGACCGTTCACCCGGACAACCGCCAATCCAGTGCTCGTGATCGGCAATCAGTTCGATCCGGCGACCCGATACCAGGGAGCTGTCACCGTCAGCGGTCTCCTTCCACGCTCACGGCTGCTGACAGTCCACGGCTGGGGACACACATCCCTGTTTCGGTCGCAGTGCGCCGACGCGGCCGTCGCCGCATACCTGCTCCGGATGACGCTGCCGGCGACGGGCACAGTCTGCGAGCAGGACTTCATCCCATTCGCGCCAACGACGCTCTCGCTCCAGCAGAGCTCTTCCAGCCAGGCGCGGGCTCGCGGTCTGCTCATACCAAGCGGGCTCGCACGATCAGGTCACTGAGAGTTAGTAACGGGCGGGCCGGGCGTCCAGCGCGACGCCCCGCCCCCTACGAGTTGAGTCGGTGACAAGCGACGAGATCGATCGGATCCTCGAGCGGCACTTCGCGGCGGAGCAAAAGCGTGACATCGGCGCGATCCTCGCGACTTACACCGATGACATCGAGCACGACGCCGTGGGCCGGGAACCGAACCCCATCCGCGGCAAGGCTGCGATTGGCGTCTTCTCCCGCGAGTTCCTGAACGACCTCGAGCACGCGCGGGTCATCCCGGTGCGTCGCCTCCACGGCGATGCGTTCGCCGTCGACGAATCGATCGTTGAGGGGGTACGCCCACGGCAGGCCATACGACCTCGAGGGATACGGCCGGCCGGTTCGCTTTCGGCTGTTGCACCTCTTCGAGTTCCGTGACGGCCTGATCTCACGTGAGAACGCCTGGCTCGACATGCTCGCGATCCAGCGGCAGCTCGCGCCGCCGCGGCACGACTAGATCCGCGCCACTAGATCCAGGAGCACGTCGGCATTGTCCGGCGAGAGCGACTTGCCCCGTTGCGCGTTCACCTCGTTCGCGAACGCGTTCAGGATGTTCCGCTCCGCTTTTCGATTCCCACGGTCGCGCGCGGCCACCGCCGCATCAAGCTTGGCGCAGAGAGAGTCACCGATGCGCTCCTTCGTGGCGAACCGCTTCGCGAGGACGCAGAGGGCCTCCTCGTTTGCGCCGACCGTGAAGGTGGTCGAGGCGATCTGCACGTTGCCGGCCCTGTCTGTCGCGACCGCGCTCAAGGTGTTGAGTCCGAGCGCGAAGCTATACGCCGGGCCGCTCGCGCCCGGGCATGTGGTGTGTGCCGGGTCGAGCAGCGACAGGGAATCAGCGGCGGTGCACGTGATGGCGACCGTCTGGTCGACCGTGTAGGTCCCGAGATTTCCGGAGTACGCGATCGTCGGCTTGGTCAGGTCAACGTTGAGGCCGGTCACCGTGGCCGACGCGGTGTTGCCGGCGCCATCGGTCGCGGTTCGGGTCAGCGACTGATTCGCGCCCTCGCCGAGCGTGACCGCCGGGGAGCACAACAAGCCCGCCGGAATGTTGTCCGTGCACGTGAAGGTGACGGTCGGTCCGACGGCACCGCCGTACCAGCCGTTGGCGTTCGCGGGCGGCACATTGGCGGCGATCGTCGGCGGCGTCCGGTCATGGATCAGGACGACCTGCGGATCGTGGTCGCTGGCACGCGTCGTCGCATCGAACTCGGCGTTCACATGGACCACGTCGAGCTCCGACGCCGGTGCGAGCGATGTGCTCACCATGATGTGATCGAGCGTCTGCGAATTGCCCTCGAAGTCGTAGGTGTAACGCTCGTTCAACGGAAGGCTCTCGATCAGATCGTCGAGCGGCGCGCTCTTCAGCGTGGCGAGCGTTGCGGAGAACTCGAAGTCGTTTAGATCGCCAAGAACGACCACCTGGGCCTCCGCGTCGATAGCGAGGATGCTCTTCACGAAGTCGGTAACGAGCTGCGCCTGCTGGCCGCGCTGGACTTCCGAGGAACGCGTTGGCGGCTGGAAGCGCCCGACGAGCGCCTGATCGCCGCCCTTCGAGTTGAAGTGGTTCGCGATCAGGAACAAGTGCCGCTCGTAGTACGTGAGCTCAGCCACCAGTGGCTTGCGGCTCGAGCTCCACGCGCCGTTCGCCGGGTCGATGCGACCGGGACTCTGCGAAAGCTGCGGCGAGCCGCCGACATTCGCGACGGCAGTCGCGCTCGTCGAGGTGCCACCCGGACGATCGACAAACGCGAGGCCATCGCCCGAACGGAACAGGAAGATCTGCCGGATGTTGCCGCCGGGTTCTCCGCCGTCCTGGTCGTTCACCGGATCGATCTGGCGATAGTCATAGGTCGGCCCGCCGGCGGCTTGGATCGCGTCCGTCAGCTTCTTGATCGTCGCCGACGCATCCACCACGCCGTTATCGGTGGCGCCGTCGTTGTCCTGCACTTCCTCGACCGCAATAATCCGCGGCGCGCGCAGGTTGTTCACGATGAGGTCGCCGAGCGTCGCGAACTTCGACGGTGGATCGTTGGCGTCAAGGTTCTGGACGTTGAACGTCGCCAGCGAGAGATCCGTGACACCGGGGACGCGCGTCGTCTCACGAGTCAGACCGCCGGGAACCGCGACCGGCGTCGAGGTGAGCTCGACCATGAAGTTGCCGAAGTTGTAGTCGACGACACCGACGACCGAGCCGGCGAAGTGATCACCGACGTTGAGACCACCCGGGAAGGGAACGATCGCGTCGTCGACGATGATCCGCTCGGGATTCCCATCCGCGTAGCTTCCGTAGAGGATCCCGCCTCGCGCAGAGCGCGGGCCGGCCCAGGAGCCGTTGTCCGGAAGCACCGGAATCTCGTTGAACGAGTTCGTCGGACCGACGATGACCGGATCGTTGATCTGAACCAGCATCCCCTCGAGCGACTCGTAGAAATCGATGCCGTCGCTCGCGGGGTCGAATACGCCACTCGTCTCGACGCTACCGGTCGCGTCATCCTCGATCACCGCTGTCGGGGGCATGCGCCCGCCGAGCCCGATGACCGTCGCCGCCGGGAGGGCGTTCCCGCGCGACAGGACGGTGATGATCGGAGACACAAGCTCAGTCGTCGTCAGGTTGGCGGTCGAGGACCCGCCGGGCCGGAACTCGCTCACCCTCGCCTTTACCCGCACGGCGTCGCCAACGGTGACCGAGCCGGGAGCGCTGCTCGTGAAGACGAAGATGCCTTCAGAGGTCGCGGGATCGCTGTCGGGGCTCGGATCCTGGAGATAGAAGCCGTTGCTGCGCTTCGCCGTCACGATCCCGGGGATGTTTCCGAGGGTCTGCCCGTTCAGGGGCGAGATGTGCGTAGCTCCCTGAATCTCGTGGATGAAGGTCGCCGGCGGCGGGGCCGCCTCCGTCGTGAAGCTGAACGTGTAGTTCGCGGCCATGTTGTTCGGCGGATCCGCCGTGTCCTGGTCGGTGACCTCGGAGGCGAGAACGGTCACCGTGCAGCTTTCGGAGAAGGCGAAGTCCACCACGGGGTGGAGTGAGTACGTCGCCGGACCGCCGCTCTGGATGGCGGCGTGGGAGCCGCTCGAGGCGCAGGCGATCGCGTACCAGGCCGTCGAGACATCCACCGGCTCGCTGAAGGTGATCGTGATGTTCGTCTTGAAGCCGACGCCGACGGCTCCGGACAGGGGCGACGTCGCCGTAACCGCCGGCGCGTTGTCCCCGGTGCACAAATGGAAGGGTGATGCCGTGTTCCGCGGATTCGGTGCGCCTACCGCGAAGTCCGCTCCGTTGTTGTCGGTGTCGACGCAGCCATCGCTCATCCGGATCGCCGCGGTCGGGTTGCTGAGGCTCGGGGTCGGTCCAGTGCCTTCGAAGCAGTTGGTGCCGGTTCCGTAACCCACGAGGTCGATGACCGAGGGACCGGTCGGGCAGGAGATTCCACTCGAGATCGTCGTCTGTGTGCTGACGAGGGCGACCTTTCCAGCGACGCTCGCCATCGGGAGGCCACCCGAGACGTCGGGAGTCGGCAGGCTCGCCGTGCCACCGAGCCCGGCAGTCTCCTGCACCAGGTAGTACTGGCCCGGCGCGAGGGTTACCGGGGTCAGGTCTGTCCGCTGCCAGAACGTGCCGGCTGTCGCCGCGTACTGAACGGACCAGCCGGTAAGGTCGACCGGTGCCGCGCCGCGGTTGTAGAGCTCGATGAAGTCGTTCTTGAAAGTCGCCCCGGCGTTGCCACCGCCGCCGTAGACCTGGCTGATAACGATCGACGGCGACGCCGCCGCGCTTTGCCCGAACGGCATGGGCGCCGCGACCATCGAGGCAAAGACGAGGAGCGCAAGAGACCTGCGACGGATCATCCCTACCCCTCACCCCGCGTCTGAGCGCGCCTCGGGCACAGTACCGGAAATGACCAGCATCTGGCTCGACGAAATCGCGCCGGACGGTTATCCGAGCCTCGACGAAGACACGACCGCCGATGTCGCGATCGTCGGCGCGGGTGTCGCCGGTGTCGCGACCGCCTACCACGTGTCGCGCGGCGGAGCAAAAGTCGTGGTGGTCGAGGCACGCACGGTCGCCGAGGCAGCGAGCGGGCGGAACGCGGGGTTCCTTCTCGCCGGCGTTGCGGAGAACTTCGTCGCGGCGGCGCGCCGCTATGGCGAGAACCGCGCGCTACACATCTGGCGCCTCACCGAACACAACCAGCGGCTCGTGCGCGAAATCGTCGCGCGGGAGCGTATCCGGTGCGACCTCGCGTGGAACGGCTCCGCCCAGATCGCCGGGGACGATGAGGAATGGGCGGAGGTGCGTGAGAGCGCCGCCCGTCTGAAGAAGGAGGCTGTGCGCGTCCGCCTGGTGCCTGAGGACCGCTCGGCAATCTACGACGGTGACGGCGAGCTTCACCCAGTGCGGTACGTTCGTGGGCTCGCGCGGGCCGCCGTGAAGGCAGGCGCCCGCATCCACGAGGGCACGCGCGCGATCACGGCAACGAAGAGCGAGGTCCGCACGGACCGCGCACGTATCCGGGCGGGAGCAGTTGTGGTCTGCGTCAACGCCTACTCGCAGCATCTCGTGCGTTTGCGCGTGCGGCCGGTCCGCGGCCAGATGCTCGCGACCGCACCCGTGGCGCGCCGCGTCTTCGAACGGCCGGCATACGCCAACCGCGGCTACCGCTACTGGCGCCAGCGTCCCGACGGCCGGCTCCTCGTCGGCGGGTGGCGGGACACCGCGGTGGACGAGGAGGTGGGCGAGGACGAGCGGACTACGTCACGCATCCAGAAGCAGCTGGAGGGGTTCCTTCGCGAGCGTTGCGCCGAGGCGGAGATCACGCACCGCTGGGCCGGGACGATGGGCTTCTCGCACGATGCGCTTCCGTACGTCGGCCACCTCGCGAGCGGTGTGTTCGTGAACGCCGGGTTCACCGGCCACGGCATGGCGTTCGCGACCGCGACCGGTGAGCTCATCGCCGACCTCCTCCGGGGCGAGAAGCGACCTGAGACCGATCTGCTCGCGCCGGACCGTCCCTGAGCGGCCAAGCAACCGAGCCTTTTGCGTGACCTGGCGCGTTGAGATTCATCGATGCATGCCTCGCTCGTTCCGACCGCGAACGATCTCGCCGACCTCGTCGCGTACATCTTCGGTAACCCGTACCTCTTCATTAGCTCGAGCACCGTCATGACGACGGGGCTCGTGCTCGGGGCCGCCGCGGTCTCGATGGTCCCGCGTAGCGCACCGGTCATACGCATCGTCGCGCCGCCGCTCGCCATGCTGCTCACCTACTTCGGGGTCGGCAGCATGGTGCTCGCGACCGAGATCCTCCTGCGCTTCCACGCCTCGATCCCCGACCCCTCCGAGACCCAGTTCGCGTCAGGCGTCGGCCACCTTCTCGCGGCGGCCGCGGGCATTGCCGTGCTCGCACCTCACCTGCGGGCGCGCTCGCGACGGACCTGGATCGTCGCCAACGCGGTGGCGGTCGCCTACTGGACCGTTCACGTCGTCGTGCTGACCCCGCCGTGGTTCGCGTTCCAGGGGCAGCTCGAGGTCATACGCGCCGCCGCCCTCGGCGCGCTCGCGACGGGCGCGGTGGTCAGCGCTTTCCTGTGGCGGTCAGCTCGCTCGGATTAGTCGCGCGAATCAGGGAATGACGGCGCGTACGCGGCGCACAGCATTCCGAAGTACGTTGGCGCCTCGTACGAAAGGAGCTCGCCTTTCCAGCCGCCCTGCCCAAGCGCGCCCTCGAGCATAAGCATCTGCCAGTAGCTATCGGCCTTGGCCTCGCGGGCAAACACCGACCCGAGCCGCGAAAACCGCAGGCCGTCGCCATTCCCGATCAGAGCCGCGACGGCCTCGTCAAACTCTTTCGACTTCGGTGTGTAGCCGTAGGGCCCTTTCGCGTCGTGCCCGTGGCCGTGATCGCAGCTCGCGATGAGGGCGATTCGCTTCCGCGATGCCGCCGCGGCCCGGCCGATGGCTTGGCCCGCTCGGACGTGCGCGTCGTCGCTCAGATCGCGGGCCGGCGCGACGACGGCGACCGGCACCTGGGGCTCGCTCCGCCCGCCCATGAAATGAGCGGGCACGAGCACGGCCCAGTCCATGGGAAAAACCGCCGACGCCGGGTCATTCGCGCCGTAGCTCACGGCCACGACGGGAATGCCGTTCTCGCGGATGGAGTCGCGGACGGAGAGCGACAGCTCGCGGTCAATCGGGATCCGTAGCGCGATGGGGCTGCCCCACTGGCCCAGGTCGCCCGACACGGCGGCGGCGTCGATCACGGCCATGGCACCCTCGACGTGGATGTTGTGCGGAGTCAACACGATCGAGACGTCCGGTTCGGCGGCTGCGAACCGGCGGCTGAGCTCCACCATCCCGGCCGTGGTGGCGCTGGCCAGCGAGGGTCGATCCTTTGGCTTCGCTTCGGGGATCGCGATCGATCCGTGAGGCGCGATGCACGCGAACACGAGCGGCATTCGCGGGAGTATGCGCGCCTAAACTTGAAGTACTTCGCGGGCCGCTAGCTCAACGGTAGAGCAGGGGACTTTTAATCCCTTGGTTCCGGGTTCGAATCCCGGGCGGCTCACCCGTCACGTATCGAATGATCATCCAGACGAGGATCGCCTCGAGCTCCGCGAGGTCCGCCTCAGAACTCGCCGGCATCCCACCGACTAGTTCAGGACCGCACGCTCCACCTGGCCGACCAGCTCGTCGACCTCAAACGGCTTCCCGCAGACATACGCGGCGCCGATGAGGCTCGCGATCTCCCTGCGATCGGCGCGCCCGCTCACGATCACAATGGGAACGTCGTTCGCATCGGGCCGCCGCTCACGCCAGCGCGAAACGAACTGCGTCCCGTCGTAATCCGGCAGGCCGAGGTCGAGGACGACAGCGGCGGGCTTTCGAGCGAGCGCCGTTCGAAGGGCCTGACTGGCGTCAACGGCCGCGACGGGGTCGAGTCCGGCGTTGCGGAGCGACTCGGTGATCAGCCTGCGGATATCGCCATCGTCCTCGATGACGAGGACGCGTCGATTTAGTCGTCGCTGCATCCTTGAGAATGGTGGCATTTGACTTGCCAAACCGCCAGCGACAGGCTCAGAAGCGAGCGGCTAGATGCCGCGCAACAACTCGGCCAACGGAACGTCCAACCGCTTGGA
>Ga0209055_1002236_pt1 | contig 12313 bp, 13 predicted proteins | sample GraSoiAngelo_110_FD_185875 | JGI IMG/M metagenome (GOLD analysis project Ga0209055, IMG submission 185875) | Grasslands soil microbial communities from the Angelo Coastal Reserve, California, USA - 14_0903_12_30cm (SPAdes) (version 2) | ecosystem: Environmental > Terrestrial > Soil > Grasslands ... | reverse complement strand
GATCTCGACCAGCGTCGGCGCCAGCTCGGTCCGCGAGTCCGCCAATCAGCCGTTCCTATCACCAAACGCGAAACTGGGCAGCAGCGGCGACTTTTTGCTCTCGCTCGATATGTCATATGAGATCGACTTGTGGGGCCGGATCCGCCGGACGGTGGCGGCGGCCCGGGAAGAGGCCCAGGCCACGCAGGCCGATCTCGAGACCGCCCGGCTCAGTCTCCAGGCCGAGCTGGCGATGGATTATTTCGAGCTGCGGGCCGCCGACGCTCAGAAGCAGCTCCTGGACGAGACGGTGAAAGCCTTCGAGGCGGCGCTCACGCTCACGATCAACCGCTTCCAGGGCGGCGCGGCCCCGAAGTCCGACGTCGCTCAAGCGCAGACGCAGCTCGACACGACGCGGGCGCAGGCCACCGACATCACAGTGCAACGGGCGCAGTTCGAGCACGCCATCGCGACGTTGATCGGTGAGCCGCCCGCGACCTTCAGCCTGCCCCCTCGCCCGCGCGCCGCCGGGCCGCCGGACGTCCCGGTGGGCATCCCGTCCCACTTGCTGGAGCGGCGCCCGGACATCGCGGCCTCCGAGCGCCGCGTGGCCGAAGCGAACGAGCAGATCGGCATCGCGAAGGCGGCGTATTTCCCGGCCTTGGTCCTGAACGCCTCCGTCGGATTCGAGGGAAGCTCGTTCGGCAACGTCCTGAACGCGTCGAGTCTCTTGTGGGCGGTGGGTGCGACGATCACGCAAACGGTGTTCGATGGAGGCCGCCGACACGCCGTATCGGATATAGCCCGCGCCGGTTACGACGCGACGGTGGCCGCCTATCGCCAGACCACGCTGAGTGCGTTCCAGCAGGTCGAGGACAACCTGGCCGCGCTCCGCATCCTCGACCAGGAGTCCCAGGAGCAACGGCGAGCCGTGGAGTCGGCCCAGGAATCGCTCCGGCTCTTCACCAACCGCTACCGAGGCGGTGTCGACAACTACCTCCAGGTGATCACGGCTCAGACTGTGACGCTCACGAATCAGCGCACCGAGATCGATATCCTTCGGCGCCGCATGGACGCCAGCGTGCTCCTGGTGAAGGCGCTCGGAGGCGGGTGGGACGTCGCCGCGCTGACGAAGTCCGAAAAGTAGTCGACTCCACGGAGGGTTGACGAACGGCCCGGCCTGTCGCGATGCTCAGGCGACGGGCGCGGTCGCCGTCGACGAGGAGTCGTGAGCCGCGGAACGGTAGGCGCTCGGGGTCATCCCGGTCGAGCGGTGGAACACGGTCGTGAAGTGGCTCGCGGTCCGAAACCCCACGGCCTGGGCGATCGACGCGATCGACGCGCTGTCAGTCGCCAGCAGCTCCTTCGCGCGCTCGATCCGCCGGCCGATGAGGAAACGGTGGGGTGAGACTCCCGTGCTCTGCTTGAAAAGCCGAGCGAAATGGAACGTGCTCATGTGAGCGAGCGCGCTGAGCTCCGACAGCGATAGGGCGCGATGCCGGTTGGCGTCGATGTGCTCGAGCACGCGCCGAAGCACTCCTCCGGGAAGGCTGCTCGGCAGGGTGGCAGCCCCATCGGGGGCTAGTTCGTCCATTCCGGGCTTCATATGCCTCTGATTGGCGTCTTCTCCCACCCTTTGGATGCTTCGAAGGATGGTCCGGGTCACAGCCGGCGAAACACGGCGCGATTTTCCGTCGGCGCAACCCGATGGCGGCCGGACTCCCGGCAGCCGCGCTGCCACCGAGGTGCGCAATGTCCGAGCCCACGAGTCGACGCGACGTGCTCTAGAATGAGTAGCGCGAAGCATCCTTCAGGAGCCCATGCGGCACGCTGGCGTCATTGCTCTCATCGCCCTACTCGTGGGCGGCTGCGGCCCGCTTCCGCCGCCGGTCCCGCCGCCACCGAAGCTGTGCCATGCTGCGGGCGGCGGATATGCTCCGTGCGACCCGGGCTACCACGGTTCTGGGGGGCCTTGAACGCACCCATGGCGCGGGAGGCGTTCCATGAAGCGATCTCTACTGTTTCTGATGACGCTGGGCTTCGTCTTGGGCTGCGCTCAAACGCCGCAGGCCCGGCTCGGGGGCATCGGCGGCACATCTTGGCAGCTCGTGAAGTTCCAGGGCGGCGACGGCACGGTCCTGGTGCCCGACGACAAGGCCAAGTACACTGTCGCCTTCGCAGGCGACGGCAACGTGAGCGTGCGCTTCGACTGTAACCGCGGCCGAGGCGCGTGGATCTTGACCGGACCGAACCAGCTCCGTTTCGGCCCGCTCGCGCTTACCCGCGCGATGTGCCCGCCCGGATCGTTGCACGACCACCTTGCCAGGCAATGGCCGTTCGTTCGGTCGTATACCCTGAAGGACGGGCACCTGTTCCTGTCGCTGATGGCCGATGGCGGCAGCTACGAGTTCGAGCCGATGGCAGGTTCTAGTCGGCTTTCTTCGGTACCACGACGACCCACCCAAGCTGCCGCAGGAGGGCGTCGATGTTCAGTGTCCGCCGGTCTCTTGCTCGGCGATCAATTTGGATCGGGATAGTCTGCCAACGTCGTTCGCGACGTCGTCGGTTGAGGATTACGTCAATATCAGCGTGACCGGCGAAACTCTGCTTCAGCGACTCGTACATCAGGGGAACACGCCGCGCAATGATAAAGAGTGTTCTCTTGTTCATATTCCAATCTCGACCCTAAAGCGAACCCAGATAACCGCGTCAGGATGCGGCTGGACGGCAAGCGACCGTATACCCCCGCCGCATGACACACCCCCTACGCATGCTGCTTTGTTTGCGAAAGCTTCGCGCGATGACAGCATGGTCTCAGAGACCAGACTCTCTGAGCATCGAATTTCGCGAGCGCCCCACCTTGGAGCACCTCTTCCAGCTCGAAGTCCGCAAGTCCGGTGCCCTGCTCGGCCACGTACGGCGAAACGCGAAGGGGATCGACCAGTACGAGCCAGGGCCGCTCGACTTCCACGCTCTGGATGTCTCCCGGGCCTTCGCGTGGGCGTTCGCCATAGGCACTGGAAATCGCGGCGGATTTACTCGGAACGGTTCCTTGGGCTTCATTGCGCTTCAACACGCAGGTCTTCGAGTGTGACGACGACACACTGAAGCGGGCACAAACGCAATCGGCGCTATCATCCCGCTATGGCGTGGCGTGCCAGATGCTACGAGTGCGGACAGGATGTACCGATCACTCGACCGCGTTACGGGAAACAGTCCTTGTTCGCGGATGGCGATCTTGGGCAGGCCATCGCAACCTACGAGGCCCATCCGCGCAGGCCGACAGACACTCGTTCGTGCTCCGCCGTCAGTAAAACGGTTCCGCAATATCAGATGCGACAGGCTCGCTCGACCACACCTGGTGAGGATCCGCCGCAAGTGGCCCCCCGAAGCACTCCGCCTCGAAGGACGACGAAGAGGTAGGTGGATCATGCGACTCACGCGCACAGCACCATTACTACTCGCCCTCTCTCTCCTCACCTCGGCTGCGACGGCCTACGCCGAGTGCGCGTGGGTGCTATGGAGCGCATCAGGCGGCACCTCGCTCCCTGTCGGCGCATGGGATACGAAGTCGCGGTGCGAGGAGGCGAGAAATGAACGGCTGCACGTCCTCGGCAGTGCCGTGGAGCGAACGGCCGTGACGTTCGTATGCCTCCCCGACAGCGTGGACCTGCGCGGGCCGAAGGGAGCACTGCGCTGACCTGGCGTGCATCCGGCCGAAGAGCCTCGACGTGCCGGGAAGGCCGACCCGCCGGCAAAACCCGGCGCGCCGGCCTCCGTCGGCCGTGATCCCGGCTTTACCCGGTCTGGTTGTGCCGCGTCGCCGCCCGGTCGCTGCGTGCGCCGAGCCAGGGCACCGAGACGAGCGGCCGGCAGTGCTGCCCCTCGACACCGTGCGCGTGTTTCTCCGTGCTGGGGAGCAAGCGGTTCGCCAGACCGAGCGCGTCGGAGGTCAATCCCGGAAATAGGCCGTGGACCTTGTCGGCGACCTTCGCCGGAAGCGACAGGACGACGTGCGAGTTCCCGTTCCGCACGGCGTTCAAGATCCGCCGCGCAGCGCGCTCCACGTCCATCGACAGGAGAGGGAAATTATCGGCCAGATTGAACCAGGTGTACTCGGCGTCGTGCCGCCCCTTGAACGTCGCATGGCGCGCGCTTCCCGTGCGCATCAATCCCGGGCAGACCGTGGTCACGAGGATGCCGGACGCCCGGAGCTCCGCGCGGAGTCCCTCGGAAAGCCCGACGAGGGCGAACTTGCTCGAGCTGTACGGCAAAAGATGCGGGACACTCAGCTTGCCGCCGATGGACGCGATGTTGACGATGCGGCCCTCACCTTTGGTCTGCATGTGGGGTAGCACCGCGAGAATCGCGTTGAGCGGACCCCAGAAGTTCGTGGCCATATCGCGCTCGAAGTCGGCGGCGGTCATGGCTCCGACCGGTCCGACCTCGACCATGCCAGCATTGTTGATCAGTACGTCGATGTGACCGAACCCGGCTTGTACGGAGCGAATCAGCTCTGCCACTTGGTTGCGATCGGTCACGTCGCAGGTCGTCGCGAGGACGGACGCGTCCGTCTGCGAAAGGCTTTCGCGCGCGCGGGCGAGCGTGTCGGCGTCGCGGCCGCAGATCGCGACCCGCGCCCCTGCGCGCCCGGCTTGTCGCGCGAGCTCCAGCCCGAGGCCGCGCGTGCCGCCGGTGATCAGGACCGTGCGGTCTCGGAGGTCGAAGCGAGTGAGCCACCGGCTGAGCGCGCGGCCGCCAGCGGCGGCGGCTGCACCGGCGACCACCCATGTCCTCGGATCGGTCGCGATCCGCAGCAGTGGGATCGCGCTGCTGCGGCCACCCCACTTCGACGTGATCATGCGATTCATGGTCGCGACGGTCTTGCTCTTCATGCTGCTCCTCCTTTCGAGGTGTCGGTGCCGTCGGAAATCGGGGCCGACGCACAGACAGCGCCTGCATCGGGAGCGAGTCGTTGCGTCCTTCCGCAAGCAGTGTGGGCCCTCCGTTTTGCATGCGGTGTGCCACCCCGCGGCACCATCGTGAGGTGAGCGGCCGGATCGTCATCTGGCATCATGTCAGGAATGTCAGCGTCTCGGTTCACCTGGCGCAACGTCCTATAGCGAGGCCGAACCTGCAAGCGCGAAGCGTGATTGCAGCACGCGCTGGCGCGACGCCGATCGAGCTCACGTCAGGCGGAGGGCAGTCATGGCCAGCCCGCACGGGCTCATCATCGGACGCCGTACGCGATTCGCGTAGTGCAACGAGCCGGCTCTCGCCCGCCGCCGACGAAACTTCCCCGATAGTTTTTACATACCGAGCAAATTGCACAGCAGGGCCGGTGACCGGCAAACGACGCCAGGGCGGCCGCTGTTTTAGCCGTCCGACCTCGAGGCGGGGACTTTCTCGCGCGTACGCTCCTTGTCCAACTGTTCAGCTGCCGCGATGGGCTCGAACGGCCAGCCAAGGGCGTTGGCCGAGAGAAGGGTCACCTCCGCGCCATAGAGGAAAATAATGGACGAGTAGTAAACCCACATGAGAATGACGATCATGGAGCCGGCCGCGCCATAGACGGACGCGATCGAATCCCGGCCGAGGTACATGCCAATCAGCTCCTTGCCGACCGTGAAGAGCAGAGCCGTCACGGCGCCGCCGAACCAGACGACACGCCAGCCGATGCGCACGTCCGGCAAGATCTTGAAGGCGGCGCCGAAAAGGAACGTGATCACGGCGAACGAGACGCTACCATTGAGGATCTGCGTTAGCAGTTCCCACCCCGGGACGAGCGCCGAGCTCCACCGGGCAAGGGCAGCGAGAGCCGCGCTGATGGCGAGAGAGGCGAGCAGCAGGAAGGCGATCACGAGCATCATCGCGAACGAGACCACCCGGTCCCAGATCAGTCGCACCAGCGTGTTCCGCGGCTTCTCGGACTTGAGCTGCACACCCCACACGCTGTTCAGCGCGGCCTTGAGCTGCACGAACACTCCGGTCGCGCCGAAGATCAGCGTGCCGATGCTGATCACCGCCGCCACGCCGCGGGCGCCCTTCGACGCGCCCGAGATAACGCTGGCGATGAACTGCGCGCTATCCGGGCCCATGAGTGATTCGAACTGCTTCTGGATCTCGCCTCGGGTCTGATCCTGCCCGAAGGCCAGGCCGGCGAGCGCGACGACGAGTAGCAGCAGGGGAGCGAGCGAAAAAATCGTGAAGAACGCGATCGAAGCGGCCAGAACGAGGCCGTTGTCAGCGATCAACTCGACCGCGGCGCCGTAGAGTATCGCCCCCACTCTACGCACTGTCCCGACCATCCGAGGAAGGCGACTCCTCACCTTCGACTCAAACGGCTCTCGCCATCAGCGCGTCCGCTCGCTCCTGGCGCATAACGAAGTGAAGTGGCCCGACCAATTCGATACAGGTTCTTCGTTTGCAGGTTCTCGGCGTTTCTGGAGTAGCCGATGGTGCCGATCATGTGGCCCGCGGTGATGTCTTCTCGGCAGCGGGTTGGCGAGTCGCACCGAACAACATCGAGGGCGTGAAACGGCTCACACCTTTCAATCGTACCAAATTGCGAAGTGCGACCAGTTCCGATGTGCGTGGCGCAGGACATCCAGCTCGGCGGCTGAACTAGCCCTCGCGCTCGTCTATCTGGCTCCGCTCGCCATCCCAGATCTGAAAGCATTCGTCATGAAGCCGAACCGTTCGCCAGTCATCCGAGCAGATTCTCACCGTCATCCTCTGATCCGTCGCGATGGTCTCTCCGCAACCGTCACAGGCTTGGCCGATACCTCGACCATGTCCGAGTTCGACCAGGTGGTCTAGTGGCAGGCCCCCCTCGCGGATCCGGTGTCTGATGAGTTGACGACGGACGTCCTCGTCCATTGGGCCGACAGCGAGAATGCCATAGCGGCCTTTTCGCACGAAATCAGGATGATCCCCTATAGTGTGCATCAGGAACTTACCTCTCGCGGACCGCTTCCCGGCTTTCGCATGGACGCGCTTGCCGACCTGCGGCCGTCACGCTTCGGCATCCGCTGTTTTGTGAGCGGGATGTAGAGGCCCGCGGTAGTAATCCTTACTAAGTAGCTCCCACCGCCTCCCTGCCGAGACGTCGCACGCCCTCCGTCAATCTCCGCGAAAAGCCGCCCGCTCGTCGTGAGCGACCGTTGGGCACGTCCTTTGCCTATTAGAAGAAGACAGAGGCGTGAAACCGACAATGAAGTGCCCCGATGCCCGACGAGACACATGACGCAGCGTCGAATGCCCAGGCGGCCGTCCGCTGGGCCGAACGAGAGTTCGCGACCACCAATCTGATCCATGGGCGGGAGGGAGGCGGGTACAGCATCATCGTCAGAACCTCAGATGACCCGCTCCTCGCGGTGAATCAGCTCCTCATGGTGACGCTCTTGGACGAATTCCTCAGCGATCACACGGCCAGCGAAATCGCACCACTGCTCGACAACTGGCAGGTCGGCCAAGCGATGCGAGAGGTCGGACGGTCCCAGCGGGTGGTCGTAACGACGCATGGCCTGCGCGTGGAAGCGCGGTGATTGAGGGCACCTGAGGACCGGGTTATGTCGCCCTTGTCAGCGATCCTGTGGAGAGCGGCCTCGTCGCCAACCTCCCGCGCCCCGGCCGGGAACGTTACAGGCTTGAGTGTGGCCGTCCTCTCGAATCCCTCCAATCCACACACCCACCCCTGCTGCGCGAGACCGAGGCAACAGCCCGAGCCCTTAGGCTGCAGCTTCAAGTCGTAGAGGTGCGCGACTCCACCGAGCTCGACAGCGCATTTTCAAAGATGACCAGAGATCGCGCCGGCGCCCTAGTGGTGATGCGCGACTTCGTCTAAGGATCAGCGAGGACGGATCGCCGATTCTTCGGCAAAGAACCGGCTTCCGGCGATGTACTCAAGGCGTCAGCTAAAGAAGCGCATCACCTTCCCATGCTCCACCGTATCGCCACCGAATATCTCTCGCAGGGTTTGTCTTGATGCGCCTATCACAGACGATTCCAACTGTTCGAACGGACTGCCAAGTAAGTGTATCGTGAGGGGCCTGGGAATCTTGGTCAATACGTCCACGCCAAGTGGGTCGATAATAAAGAGTCGCAAGTTCTTACGATTTGCCGCTTCGCCGATGGCGTCGTTTATGTGATTGTCACCGAAGCCGTAGCCTATGACCATCAATCGTGTATCAGGCTTTGACAGATACGTTTTGAATTGCTCATGATTCCATCGCAGAATTGGGTGCCGTTCAATGGCGGAGGGTTTATCGCCTCCAATAATCAGCATCTCGCGTCCGCTACGATCATCGATCCAAGTGCTAGATCCATGCAGCTTGAAGTACGGCTGACACTTCTCTTTAAGAACAAACTCCGATGCATCCATCGGAACCCAATTCATCTCGTGTGGCTGCACACCTTCAGGCGGAATGGGCTCCATACCAGGAATCTGCCATCCATTCCAACGGCCACGGGAAGCTGCGACAAAGCTGCTCGTTAGATAGTGCTGCTCCATCAGCACGTCTTGATTGAGACTGAAGATAGCGTCGAATCTAAAAAGGCAACTCCGCAGCTGGTACTCAGGGCTGTTGTGGGATTCAAAGCTTTCAATTGCCGAAAAAGCCTTATTCATATCGGCGAACATCTCAGATATCGCGCTCACCAATTTCGCCAACCGCTGCTCTGAAGCACTATCTTGTCGTCTATCCAATTCGGATTGCAGATGACTCAGGGCCGCTTCGAATCCACCAAGGCCCTTGTGCTTCCACAAGAGTGCGCGAATATCATCGTCAACTTGCTGGCAACCCAATAGATATTCGAACGCTTCATCAGCTAACCAACCACCCCAATTCCTGCTGAAGCCTGCGCCAGTAAGAAGAATGTGCGGCATAGGGACAATAGACTACACTCCGTTTTGACGGAGGTACAGCTACGCCATGTGGGAAACACGTGGGCGATACTGACAGTCCCGAACATAAACGCATCGGCAACAGCAGTAAGTGCGTTTGCGACCGCGATTCTTGTGGCTGTCACTGGATATTACGCTAAAGGTTGAAGCCGACAGATCAGAGTTTGAAGCCAAACGATCAGAGCTAGAGTCGATTCAAAGGAGTCCACCACTTCGTGGGATAAGGCAAGGTTGCGCTCATACGCTGCACCCCACTCTTGGCGAAGCGTCGCTTCCAAGGGAGAGCGCATCGCTGATTTCGTCCGTAGCTGGCACGCAGCCTAGAGGCAGAGCTTGAGGGCCTGGCGGGCGACGCCAGGGAGAAGCGGAAGGCTGAGCTACAGGCCAAGCCAGAGGGCTTAGCCAAAGCCCTGCGCCATGACTTCCGGCGCACGGCAGTGCGCAACCTACTCAACAACGGTACGGATGAATCCACGGCAATGAAGATCACCGGCCATCGCGCGGCATCAGTCTTTAGGCGGTACCGGATCGTCAACCTAGCTGATATGCAGCGTGCCGTGACTCGACTGGCGCAAGCTGGGAATGGTTCGATCCGCCAACTTGGTCACGGTCCGAGGGCAGATGGCAAAGTGTCTGACACAGATTGAGAGGTGTTGTAATGACAAAGGGCCACGGTTTGATGCCGTGGCCCTTTGTTTATGGCGCATTTCATGGCGGGCTCGACGGGACTTGAACCCGCGACCTCTGGATTGACAGTCCAGTGTGCTAACCAGGCTGCACCACGAGCCCGCTCCAAATAACGAGGGCTTACGATACACCTTCTTCGCGAGAACGGCAAAGACGACAAAACGTGACCGGAAACGTGACAGAACCGCTCTAGGAACGAGCATCGGCCAGCCTCACAACCGGCGCTAACGCTCCGTGGCCGGCGCTCTCCGCTTGGTCGGCGTTGGCGATCCGTTCGGCCGCTTTCGCCAAGTCGGCGTCCGAAACGATCGCGTAGCGCCGGTAGACGGCCTCAGTTTTGTGGCCGGTGAGCTTCATCGCGACCGACCGAGGGACGGCGGCCTGCTCCATGTTCCGGACGGCAGAGCGCCGGAGATCGTGCATCAGCAGGCTAGGATGACCAGCCGCGTCACACGCCGCCGCCCACGCCTTTCTCGGGTCGACGATTCGCTCTCCCGCGTATGCGCCGTCCAGGTGGGGGAAAAGCCACGGGATTACTCGCTCTAGCTTTTTCTCCAAGGCCCGGACGCGCTCGGCTTGGGCCTCTAGCATCGCGTGTAGGTCGGGCGTCAGCCGGATCAACCGGCCTTCCCTGTTCTTCGTCTTGCCTGGGTCCAGTCGAAGGGTCCCCGACTTGGCGTCGTACTGGGGCTTCTTCAAGTCGAAGACTTCCCGCTTCCGCCACCCGAACGTGAAGGCTACCGCGGTAGCGACCTGAAGTTCCTCGGGGAGTTGCTTCCGAACCGTCGCGAATTGCTCGCGGGTGACGAACCCGGCTCGGGGATCGGCCTCGCGGAGCTTCTTCACGATTACCGGCCGCTGTAGCTTCCCGTTCTCGAAAGCCAGTCGTAGCATCTTGCCGAGCGTCGCGAGCTCACTAATCGGCGGCTAAGCTCCTGAAAGAGCGTCGCCTCGAGATCTGAAATGTCATCATCGATACCGGCACCACGCTCCGCTGTTGCGAGAAGCGCGAGGGACAAGAGTTTGCGAGCCGGAGGCCAGCTCTTCGCGGCGGCGGCAAACTCGGGAGGCACCAGCTTGAGCCCTTTATCAATGACAGGAACGATCTCGTCCACCGTTCGGGCAAGGTCCTCAACGAGTAGCCTGTGGTCGGAATGGTCGAAGATTGACATTGGCGTGACCTCGCTGCTGGGAAGTGGTAAGGCAGGGAAACGTCCCTTTCTGCAATCACGATGCCCCGATTCCGCGAGAGAGGAGGAGGCCACTTTGCCGGGGCGAGCCTTAAGCTGCCGGGCATGCCAACCTCGGCCTTTTTCAATGCCACCCGCGCCGCCCGCTGCGTCGCGTGCCACGGCATGCGCTCCCATCCAGCGCCCGTGGCGGTCGTGGGCGCCAGTGACCGACAAGCGTCCCCGCACCGAGGAAGTCTCACTACTTGACTCGTTCGTATTCGGCTCTGCCGGTTCGATAGTTGGGGTCTTCAGGCATCAACTTAAGAACGGTCTTCCCTTTGTCTTCGGAAACGCTCGCTGTCCCGGTTGTTCGCGACGAGCGATATCGCAACTTTCCGTCTTGAAGATAGAACGTACCAACGGTTGTCGAGCCACTGATGGTTGAAGCTTTGTAGCTTCCGTCTGCCGAGACGTTCATCGTGGCGCGTTCGTCTCCCTGCTCTCCAGTGACCCAGCCCCGCCAACTCCCCGCGAGTTCCTTGACATCAACGATCTGCTTCTCTCCGGCGATTCCGTCAAGCGTTGACAGTGCGAACACAGCAGCAAGAAGTAGAGCACGATGCATCCTCATCGCTGATCTCCTTCGCTCGTACAGTGGAGGTCGCACGAATCCAGCCATGTGCGAAGTGCCCACAGTGCTCGGTCAGACGAGAGCAGGGAGCACCCAGCGAAGCCGACTGCTGCCCGGAGGAGTTGGCCGCGTTGGTCGAGCACGGTTATTCAATCACGTGATCGGCACGCACTAGGATGGATTGTGGGATCCTGATACCCAGGACCTTGGCGGTCTTCAAGTTGATCGCGAGCAGAAATGTCGTCGGCTGCTCGACCGGCAGATCCGCGGGATTCGCACCCTTAAAGAGCCGATCGACGTATGTAGCGACCCCTCGGTAGAGCGCTGAGATCTCGCCGCCGTAGGCCATCAGCCCGCCTTCTTCCACATGCTCGCGCCACTCATAGATGGCCGGGAGATGATGTTTCGCTGCCAAGGCGATGATCCGTTTCCGATCTCGATTGAGAATCGGACTTCCCAGGACGAAGAGAGCGTCAGCCCTCTTGGCCGCGATTGCGGCAAACGCGGAATCATAATCACGGTCACGAACCTCCACGACGACGATGTCAACGCCGAGACGAGAAGCCGCGCCACGTGCTTGATGTACATGTGTCTGTGAGGCCGATTCCGCTGTACTGAGCACAGCAAGCCGCTTCGCGCGTGGTACCGCTTCCGTAAGCAGTTCGACTCGCTTCGCCGAAATCTCGGGTCCCACAGCATATGTAACGCCCGTGATATTTCCACCGGGGCGCGCCAAGCTGGCGACGAATCCCTGCCTGACGGGATCAGTGGTAAAGCCCATGACGATGGGGATCGTCTTCGTCGAATCCTTTGCGGCGGCGATGGCGTCCGCCCCCACGGCAATAATGACGTCGACGGGGATCTGCACCAGTTGTCGTGCGAGACTAGGAAGTCTGTCGAGACCGCCCTCGGCGTATCGCCGCTCCACTACGAGGTTCT
>Ga0209055_1002222_pt1 | contig 12367 bp, 9 predicted proteins | sample GraSoiAngelo_110_FD_185875 | JGI IMG/M metagenome (GOLD analysis project Ga0209055, IMG submission 185875) | Grasslands soil microbial communities from the Angelo Coastal Reserve, California, USA - 14_0903_12_30cm (SPAdes) (version 2) | ecosystem: Environmental > Terrestrial > Soil > Grasslands ... | reverse complement strand
CGGCACCTCGTTTGAACCACCAAGATGCAAGAAGATGCCAAAGGTGCCGATCCCCACACGGCCAGTGATGCCCTCGTTGCCAGGGCCATAAACATATCCCGGCCTGACGATGACGTAAGGAATTCGGAAATTTTTTCCATACTCTGCAACGATTTCGTCTTGCTTAACTTTTGCGTAGCAATAAGCGTCTCCCCGGAGACCGGGACACTCTTCAACAGGGCACGACTCATCCAACAGCCGCCACCTAGACTTCTGCCTGTTGGCGTAAACTGAATACGAACTGATACTGACGAATCGCTGTAGACACCGGTGCCGGAGCGATGCGTCCAGAAGATTTCGAGTGGTTACAACGGAGTTCAAGAACGCGTCTGGAAAGGACTTTTCACCTCGTGCCGCCGCCAAATGAAAGATGACCGCTGCATCCTTAGCCGCAGCAATGCAATCCTCTCTTGACAGAAGATTGCCTCTGAACACTTCGACTCTTGCTCCGTCACGGCAGCGATGAGCAAGGGCTTCGATCTTAGCCAAATCGCCAGAGGGCCTGGCGAAACAGCGCAGGTTGCGGAATCCTCTGTCCAGCAGATTTTCTACGAGTTTGGACCCGATGAAACCGGTTGACCCTGTGACTAACATTAGGTCATCCGGTCCGGCGATAAAGGTATTACATTGCATTTTATATCTATTCACTGCCGATCTGCGACGCCTTGCAACTTTGCCGGGTCGAGTCTCCGGAAATGCAAGGTGATTCCTAAAACGGCGCGACAAAACCAGATGTGATCGGCAAACCGATGGTCAAGCGGAGGATCTCGCCTTCCATCAAGAATCGATACTCATCGGGGTTGACAGGATGCGTTTCGATCTCGACCACGCTCTGGCGCGCAAGGGAGAAAATCCATTGCAAGCGATTCGCAGGTTCGAGCGGGGGTAGCGAGAAAAAGAAATCGACGATACGGTGACGCCGTAACAGCATAACGCTCGTGAATTTCCGGAAGATTCGATTCCTTACCGTTTTTTCACCGCGTTCGTAAGAAAAATGCCGCCGAACGATGGTTCCCTTTGGCAAAAAACTACCAAACAGCACGTTGGTACAGAGGTGCATGTGGTGATGGCCGTCCAGACGAGCCGGACTCTTCTTGTAAAGACGGCAGAATTCGTCAATCTGGGCCGCCACGACGTATTCGAAGGAGCGAACGAGCCCAGGGTGAAACACGGCCCGTGCAAAAGGATGACGCGAGAGATAGCGAGCGAGTTTGCGTTGATGCTCGATGAGCCGGGCGGGACAATGCGGAGACGAAAACTCTGTTGTGAAGTTGAGGTGGAGACCCGCGTCGATTCCCAGTTGGACGGCCATGGCTGCCGCTCGTTCCGAATCTTCCATAAAAACCATGGCACTCACCGAGGATACAACTCCTCGCGCGGAGCAATCGAGAATTCTGTCAGTTGTGTAGGGATCCCTTCCCCAATCGTCGGCGTTGACGATGAGCAAGCCGGCTCTATGCGCCTCTTTCCTCTGTGGGAGTGATTCGTTGGTAGAAGTGGCGCTGTCTTCCGAAAATGCCGTCGGAACTGTAGCAGCAAGGCTTCCGGGAGACAAGGGAACCTGCTCTGTTGTGCGATTCATTGGTTCACCTGACGTATCGAAAATGTATCAGAAAGCGGCACGGAACGACGCTTCAACCTGCAGCCGCTACGCACGGCGATTCCAGGTGGTAGACGACACGCTCTCCTTCAAGATTGGCATAGGCGATCCGGGCACGCTCTTTGCCAGAACCCTCGATCTCCCACGCATTCCCGCGGCGGACCAATCTCATTTGGCTCCTTTGGCGCCACCATTGATTCACTTCTTGTGGGAGAGCCATCCAGATCTTACCCTCGGAACGCAACTCGCCAAGATAGGTTAACAAGGCTTTGTACGTCTTTTGAGCGAGCGGCTCCCGAAGGTAGTCGGGGTGAAGGATGAAGCTGGCCAAACCATGTTTCTCAAGGATCAGAGTGATCTGACGTACCCATAAGTCAATCGAATGCTGCTTCAGGATATGAAATAGAGAGTAGTCCTGTGTTGTAGTGAGTGGGAGCTCCAGAATATTTCCAACAAAAAACGGCATTACGGAACAGCACCCGCCCCGTTGACCTTCCAGGTGGCCAATATTTGGAATAGACATGTCGTAGGAGAAATCCAGGGATTCAAGCCACTCCAGATTCCTGTAGAGGACAGCGGACCGGAACCCCGCTGCATGGTATTCTCTTGCGTACCGATTGATTCGCTCGGCGCGCTGCAAGAATACCTCCCGATTGCTGAACAGGAGGCCATCGTGGTTCAAGTCGTGAACGTTTATTTCAAATCCACGGTCCCGAATGCTCCCGAGGAAGTCCGTCGACACCGGATACTGTCCTTCGGGTACCAACTGGAATGAGGCCTTGACCCCATAAGCCTCGTCCAAATCCATCAAGGTTGAGCAAAACTCAAAACCAGGTAATGCTTCCACGTCATGAGTCATGATGGCGCAACTGGAGAATCCGTTTGGCCAAAACCAAATGAACGGGATCTGGTCAACGCCATGAACTTTCAGCAACAGAGCCAGGAGCTTTTCGAACATTAGCTCGACGCTTAAGTCGACGGGCCAATGAGGGAAGGGAATCTGCTCCCAGTCGCTCAGACATATCCTCTGGAAATGCTTGCGCACAGATAAGGACAGCATCGGACGCATTTTGTAATAGGCTTTCCGGATGGCAGGTGCAGAAGTAAGCTGTTTCCCATTACCATTCAATGCTGAGACGTAGCGCTCATAACGCAGGTTAGAGACAACTTCCGACGGGTTGAACGGAAGTTGGAGCGTCGATCCATCAGCCGTCACCCGATCAAATACATCGTAAAGCCCATCAGTGACAGACTTGGCCAAATAACCGACACAGGTCCGCCCGTAGCAAATTGTGTTAGAACCAAAGTGGAAAAAGCCATCGCTGTTGGACAATTCTCCGCTTAGACCGAGAGTGGCAAAACTTTCCGGACACCGGTAATAATCGAGAAAGGCCCCGTTCATGTGACTTCCCCTTGGATTCGCGCTCTTCAGTCTGCCATTTAGACTGGCGCGCTTCGATAATGCGCCTACAGCAGAATTCAGCCGAAGTGGCGATATAACATCCTTCCCGTTGCAACGAATAGGCCGTCAGGCATGCACCCGAAAACGTGCTTGGCAATCTGCATTTCATAGCCGTAGGTTGCGATCAGGGGGCGCTGAGCGGACAATCTCACGTACGTCAGCATTGTGCGCCGCGCACGCCAACGGTCTTTAAAGGCAACCAAACCAGCATTTTCAATCTCGGACCGACCCAGGTCAAATTCCTGGAGCCCCTGCATCTTGCCTTCCTGAATTGTTCTCCAAAACAAAAGGGCCGTACCTCCTAAATTGTTGAAATCCGAGTCGGAGCAGCCATACTTATAAACCACCGTATCCCGGTGGGACAAAGTGAGGATACTGGCGACAGGTTGCCCATTCTTCGACGCCAGCCGAATGCTCAGCCGTTCGCCCAGACACGCAATCAAATTTCGAAACCAATCGATGGGTTGGGGGGGCAACTTGTGACGCCGGCGTGTCTTCAACAGCAAACAATAAAAGTTCCTCAAGAGCGCCTCGGATCGGCCCTCTTCATAAGAGAGTACTTCGCGCTCAGCACGCCGAATAGCCCTCTGGATTGAATTTTTGTTCAGTCCCCGAAAGAGAGCTTCAAGATCAGGGCGGAGATCCACAACATGCCGGAAAAAAGAGTTGCTCTTCTCAGCCCCGAGTTCATTCACAAGATCCGAACTTGAGGGGCGAATCTCGATATATTTCCAGCGTTCTTTCTTGAACGCACACAGAAGGGAACTGAAAATCTCTTTTCGGTCGTCTCCGCTTTCCACAAGGGGCTCACAGTGGTCCGCAAAAGGCAGTGAAACCATTCGACAACCCGTCAGCCAGCTAGTGACACGGCAAAACACGACACCGTTCGTCAAATCAGCAGCCGGATGAGAAGTAGTATAGACAACTGCCTCGTATCCGTATGTTCGGCGTAAGGCCTCCAGCCAGCCTCGCGTGTGGTATATCGAAGCCCGTGGGTGTGTCCGAACAAATTCTTCCCATCGCGGATCTTCCAAAGGATCGAAAGTGTAAATCATCGAAGCGAGCCTAAAATGTTCACCCGCGGGTAGTCGCTGCAAGGTGTGCGCGCTGAGAATTTGTCTTGCCGGTAAGAAACTTCCTTAGTCGCTCCATCTGTTCACGCCTGCGAAACTCCACCATTTCGCGTGGAATCGGCCTATCGGGACGTCGCAACAAAGACCAGAAATAGCCGGCTCCCAGTATTAGACCTCCTATAATGAATGGCCTTTTAGTCATTTGATAAATCGTTCTCAAGATTTCCCAGAGCGGATGGCCTCCAAGCGCGTAGTCTTGAGCGCCGGTTCTAAACCTGGCCGCCAATGTGTCGTGCTGAGCCGTTCCTATTCTTCGATGATGCAGACAAGTCTTGCCGGTAAAAGTTTGTGTCTTCCAGCCTTTCATCTTTGTCATGAGGACCGCAATATGATCTACACCACCGCTTTTCACTGGCCTGTATCCGCCAATATCTTCGAAGCACTGCCGTCGAAATAGTTGGCAGCAGCCAGACACGTGCTCGATGCTCACAAAGCGATAGTCGTAACTCTCTTGTGAAACCTCTCTAAATGGTGTCCCTACTAACCCTAAAGTTGCATTCTCGGCTAGCTTTCGAAGCAAGTAAGAAAAGTGGTCTTCGTCAAACGAAATGTCACCATCCAGGCTCCCGATCACTTCATACTTGAGATCCTTCACCCTGGCGTAACCAGCGTTGAATGCGTGCACCTTTCCGGCGAAATGCCGTTCGCGACGTTCGCGCATGCGGACAAGTTCGATCCAGTCGTGTTCGGCGGCATACTTGGTCACGATGTCGTCTGTGCCGTCTGTAGAGCCGTCACTAACAATGATCCATTTGAGTGGCCGAACCGTCTGCGCCACCACCGATTTGACAGTCAGTTCAATGAACTGCGCCTCATTTCGTGCCGGCGTGATAAGAACGTAGCTAGGAAGACTCAACATGCTTGAGCCATGGGTATCAGATCTTTGATTTGTGGTCGTTTCACTGAAGCATCCAAATCGCATATCAGCGTGGACATCGCGAGAAGCATCCACGCCTGTGACCATCGCATATATGAAGTGCGGATGGTGCAAGGCCGAAGGACGCGATAATAGAAGAAACCACGATCGTCCCACATATGATTCATGGCCCAGTGAAATACGGAACGTGCCGATGGGATGCTGTCCGGGTGAAGATCTTTGAGAGTCATAAGCGTGATAATGCTCTGGGCCACACAGTGGATGTCCACGGGATACTTACGGTTGTGAAAATATCGCACTGAACCGTCCGCACAGAAAAAGTGAGCGCGGTAAAACTCGAAGCCGCGCCGAATATACGATTCGAACTCTGATGTGCCGCTATCCTGAGAAATGGAGTTCAGCGCGCAGAGGTTGAAGCCAGTATGAAAGTTATCGATCCATCGTTGTGAAGTTGCCTCGCCATAATCCCACGCGCCGTCTGCACGCTGCCTTGATGCTGAATAGCGGGCAACCCTAAGGGCGGGCTCCAGGAATCTTTCCTCTCGCGTATGTTTGTACACCCGGCAAAGCAAAGCGGCGCCCAGGAAGTTGGCGTTGTGAACTTGAACCCGCAGGGAGCGCAAGGGATAGCTGAATCCTGCGACAGTATCGCCGTCAGCCCAGTAAAGCTCACCGAGGACGTATTCCGCGGCGCTCATCGCCATACTCAAACAGCGCGCATCGCCGCGCTGCTCATATGCATCCAAAAGCGCGCCAGCGACGAAGCAGGTGCAGACCAGGTTAGGCGCCCCAGCCGGCACTATGATCGTGCGCGTCTGCCACGGAAAACTGTACCCCCAGCACCAGTAGGGAAGGCCTTGCGACCGAAGGGCAATGAGCCGCTCGATCATCTTCTCGATGAGACTTTCCTGGTCAATCAGTCCAACCTTTGAGAGGTTTAGCAACGCCGAGAGAAAGAGGCCGATCGCTTTTGGGTTCTGCGTCTTCTTAATAAGCAACAACGGACGGATGTTAACTGGACTCCGCTTCAAGGCTTGGGTGAATACAAGCCGAGGAAGTTTGGTCCTCAGGAAAGGCACTGCAGTGAGAATCTTGCTGTTTAGTGCATCGTAAGGGTCGTAACCAGCCCAATCGTTGATCTGACAGTAGGCAAGAAGCTTCCGGACCGCTGTCTTGGCCTCATCGTCGTCCATGACACGCGAATGATTCTCAGCCATGAATCAGTCTCTCAGTCATAGGGCAACGAGAACCTTGTTTATAAAAAATGCCGATGAAAATCTGAATCGCATCTCGCCGCTTAGTTAACCGGTCCGGCAGTGAGCTCTAACACTTTCAAGACGTGACTAATGACTGCCTGCAGGGTAACAGCAGTGCCAGAGTGAGGGCTGGCTGGACGAGTGCGCCGTATAATGCTTACTCGCTTTGGCACGTCCTCCGCGCTTTCCAACAAAACGAGCCGCCCACAGCCGGACAAATAACGGTCAACAGCTCCTATCTTTCCCCGAAAAATGCTGTAGACCGGAACATTCAATGCCGCGGCCTCGCGGTTCATAGTGCCCCCGCCACTGATGACGAAATCGGAATACCAGATTAGATTGAGTCCATCGACCACGTGTTCAGGAATCAACATACGGCCACTGGCGAAGAGAGCGGACCATGTCTTTCTCAGAGCACGCGCTTGTTCCGGATAGCGTGGCAGCAAGATAATCTTGACTGCCGGATTTCGACCGATGAACTCGATTGCTGCATCCAGCAAGCGCTCGCTCTCTGGATTGTGATAGTGAGCGTTGGTCGCGGGAGGCCGTACAGTGACCATGATATCCTTTCCGTTGATTCCGAGTTGGCCCATTGCTGACGGATCGGGCCTGAAAAACGGAACGTAGACGTCTTCCTTGATGCCGGGATATTTGAGTATCCTGTCTCTTCTAAAGTGAACGGCTTCGTCCGGAAGAACTTCCGGAACCATCACCCAGTTCAGGGATGGGAGAGTAATCTGGTTCACGTACTCATAGTCGAAGATCGTGATCGACGGAATACGCAAGATTGAGGCGAGAAACGTCGAAGACCGCGACCCATGGGAGAGTGCCAGGGCCGGCTTCTCACTCCTGATCGTAGGTGTCAATTGACACATCCGGACGCCCAATCTCACGGCCTTTGCTACCTTGTTCTTTCCGCTGTGTCGTCCAAATAGCTTGTACGAGAGTCCAAAATAGTCCGCGAGTTCGCGTGTCTGAGCGCAGTCACGAGCAGTTACAAACACTTGAAGGCCGAGTTTTCCGAGTTCCTCGATAATCGGGCGGAAAAACGGCACGTGCGGAGAATTTTCAAGGTCAATCCAGATCTTGCGGCCACTGAGAGTCCCGATGGATGGTTCTGGCCGAAGGATGAAAGGTTCTGACAAAGTGCTTGTATGATTTGTTATGGTCGTCTGCATCTGGAAGACCTCACTGGACAGTTTGAGTTTGAACAGGAGCAAATTCCGATATGGCTTCCGTGACTCGTTGCTGCTCGGCTAAGGAAATCCCCGGGAACAATGGCAGAGAAAGAATTTCCGATGCTGCTTCCTCCGAAGCAGGGAAGTCTCCTTTCTTATAGCCGAGAGACTCGTAGGCTTTTTGCAGATGGAGCGGAATTGGATAGTGGATGCCAGTGCTAATGCCCGCTTCGGCTAAATGTTTTTGAAGCCCATCTCTATCCAGCGCGCGAACAACATAAAGGTGATAGACGGATCGCACCCAATCCGGATCCTGGGGCACCTTAAGGGCGGCGGAGGCAGAATCAAAAAGCTCACGATAGCGCGCAGCAGCTTCGCGCCGTCCCTCGTTCCATTCAGAAAGGCGGCGCAGTTTTGCATGGAGAATACCCGCCTGCAACGCGTCGAGTCTTCCGTTGTATCCTTCCATCTCGTGATAATACTTGCGCAATTGGCCATGGTCTCGGAGCATGCGGATTTTGCGAGCAACGTCTTCGTCATTCGTGGTGACGGCACCTGCTTCGCCACAGGCTCCGAGGTTCTTGCCTGGGTAAAAACTGAAAGCGGCGGCGCGTCCCATGGAACCCACTTTCTTCCAACGCCATTCTCTCCTTGAAAAATATTCCGCTCCATGTGCCTGGCATGCGTCCTCAATGACCGTGAGGTTGAATCGCGTGGCAATTTCCAGAATGGGGTCCATGTCGACGGGCCGGCCGTAAAGGTGCACGGGGATGACTGCCGTAACCGGCTTACGAGAAACTCCATGGACCAATCGGCCTGTGCCCGCGTCAACCACGCACTGCGTCTCCGCATAATGCAACAGTTTCTGCGGATCCATTGTGTAGCTGCGAGGGTCGATATCCACAAAGTCGGGGCGTCCGCCCGCCTGCGAAATCGCTTCGGTTGTGGCGATGAACGTTAGGGGAACCGTAAGGACAATGTCTCCGGGCTGGATGCCGGCAGCGATTAGGGCAAACCGAAGAGCGTCTGTTCCGCTGCCCACACCAATGCAAAACTGCGAGTCGCAAAAGCGAGCAAAATCACCTTCGAATTCCTCGACCATTGGACCGCCCACAAAGCCGGCCGAACGCAACACGGAGCGGAGCACAGCGACAAGCTCCTCTTCCAACTCCTGATGAGGGGTTACAAGGTCCAAGAAGGGAATGTGTCCGTTTCGATTCGAGCTGTTATCTTGGCGAGGGATCGCGCGCAAAACTTTCGCTGGATTTCCGGCAACAATGACGTTTGGAGGCACATCCCGAGTTACAACGCTTCCTGCACCGACGATCGCATTCTCGCCGATAACAATCTTGGACAGAATTGTCGCTCCAGAGCCAATCGAAGCACCTCGCTTCACCAAGGTTGTGTCGACTCTCCAGTCCTTCTCAGTTTGAAGGCCACCTTCGGGTGTCGTGGCGCGAGGATAAGAATCGTTTATGAATGTAACTCCATGACCGACAAACACATTGTCTTCAATCGTTACACCTTCGCAGATAAAGCTATGGCTCGAGATCTTGCAGCGCCGGCCAATCCGGGCATTCTTCTGGACCTCAACGAATGCGCCAATCTTGGTTTCGTCCCCGATTTCGCAGCCATATAGGTTGGTAAACTCGGACAGTCTTACATTTTTTCCGAATAGCACATCAGCAGCGACGCACTGGTAGTGATTCATAGCCGGACGATTTTCCCTCTCTCCTTTAGTGATTGGTCAGCCGCTTCGAGGAGCTTGACCACACGCAATCCTGCAAGACCGTCATTGAAGGGCGTTCGATCGTTCCTGATACAGTCCATGAAATACTCGAGCTCGAGCTTCAAAGCCTCCGCTTGTTCCACTCGTGGCGCCCATACATCCCCGGAACGGTAACTCACCAGCAATTCATAGACGCTCTGGCCATTCGTGATCTGCACTCCTTTGTCGTAGACCTTGATCTTCTCGTCGGCCTCCAGGTCATTCCATACCAGCATCTTTTTCTCACCGCCGATCAAGGTCGTCCGAACTTTTACAGGCGAGAGCCAGTTGACGTTGATGTGCGCCACTACTTTATTTGGAAAATACACGGTGATGAAGGCCAGGTCTGCCAGGCAATTCAAATGCGTTCCACCCGTGGCGACGACGGCCTCGGGTTTCTCCTGAATGATGTAATCCATGATGGACATATCGTGAGGAGCGAGGTCCCAAATTACGTTCACGTCATGCTGGAAGAGGCCGAGGTTTACGCGAGTGGAATCGAAGTAATAAAGGTTCCCCAGCGTTCCGTTGTCAACGAGCTCGCGGATTTTCCGCACCGCGCCGCTGAACAGAAACGTGTGATCCACCATGATCTTGAGCCGTGTCCGCTCCGCCAATTCGATGAGCTCCTCCGCTTGTTGCGGAGTCGATGTAAAAGGCTTTTCGACGAAAACATGCTTGCCATTCAGCAAGGCGGTTTTCGCAAGTTCGAAGTGCGTCCAGACCGGAGTGACGATGGCAACCGTGTCAATCTGTGGGGATGTCATAATCTCGGAAAAGTCGGTAGTCAGGTGCACACCCGGGTAAACCCTGTTTGCACGCTTGAGTGCGCCAGGATTCTTGTCGCAGATGGTCACGACCTGGCAGTTTTCCAGAGCGTGGAGGTTCCTCACCACATTCGGACCCCAATAACCGTAACCAAATATGCCTACGCGCACCAGGTCAGAGGGGGACTTGTGGGCCTGATACTTCAGGCTTTCCGAAATAGGAATGGAGATTCCTGGAGCGTAGTTATTGCGCCCAGAGTCAGCTTGCGTTGTCATAGGCATCCTTTGAAAAAATCAGCATCATGCTCCACTTGCATATCTCAGTAGGCGCCTTCGCCAAAAAAGGCGGCCCGTGGAGTTTGCAGCAGGATTTTGATGTCCAGCCAGGGCGACCATGTGCCCGCGTAACGAAGGTCCAGCCGAACCATGTCGTCAAACGAAGTCCTGCTTCGGCCTTTGACTTGCCACAATCCGGTGATTCCAGGCTTTACGTCCAACACGCGGCGCCGGTGCCAGGTCCTATACGATTCCAGTTCATAGGGAATCGGAGGCCGTGGCCCGACCAGCGACATTTCCCCTTTAAGGACGTTGATGAATTGGGGTAGTTCATCCAGGCTCGTCCTACGCAGAAACTTTCCCACGCGCGTGACCCGCGGATCCGCCGTAATTTTGAAAACTGGATTCTTGTCAGAGCCGGTTGCTTTCGAACCGATCTCTCCGGCGATGAATCGCCTCACATAATCCCGATGGATGCCCGGGTCGTTCGCGCACGTCATGGACCTGAATTTCAGGAACGTAAATCCCCGTCCGTACTGACCCACTCTTTCTTGACGATAGAAGATCGGCCCTTTCGACGTCAGTTTGATGATGGCGGAAATAATCGCAAACACAGGAGAGAAAAGCAGGAGAGCCAAAATGCTCCCTGTAATATCCATCGCTCTCTTCAGAATTCGAGGAAGCTTCTTGGTATCATTTTGATTGAGCAAGTCTGGATACAGCGTGACGTCCGCCCCATTGTCGCGATTCGGCTCGTTCCAGCCCTCTGGAAAGAAATGGAATGAAATGCGAATCCAGTCGGCCAGCTCTGCACCCAGCTTTGCCCGGAGCGATTCGGTAACGCTGGCCCGCAACAGATTCTCAAGCGAACGGCGGTCAGCTTCGCAGACTTCGGTGAATAGTACGCCTAGAATAGCTTCCTCCTGATACCAGCCGGCCATGTCTGTTTCTCTTGTAGAGCGTGAAAGTGCCGCGAGAATTGCCGGCAAGGTCCTTTGACCTCGATCCGTTAGGAGGGGTTGCGAGGCATCCAGGAGCATTAGCATGAAGGACTTTTGATACCGTTCCGCCCGTTTGCGTTCCCAGCGGAGAACCCTTCGAAACATTCCTTCAGAAAGGATCTCGCGAGTCCGCAAGTCGGACGAACGGCTATGCCGGAGAGGGGCTTCACATCCTTCCCTGGGGGCAGCCGTCTCTTTCAAGAAACTGGAGCTGAGAGCAAGTGCTTTGTTATTTCGAGCATGTGCAATAGGCTTCATGATGTGGAACCTCCGAGAATCCTTGCGCTACGACAGTTGGTGTTGGAAAAACCGCCAAAAAATTCACGAGGAACAAATTGGTCCAGCCGCTATAATTCTCGAGCAGTGCAAAGCAGGAGCAGGACGACCCGGCGAAAAACTCGATGGTGTCTTCTGAAGCTAACGAGGTCCCTTCAAGGCCGAAGTTCTACAAAAAATTCGATTTTAGACAAGCTACCGCACTAAGAGTCCCAAATCCCTTAGCCTGGGATGAGGACACCCGCTCTACCACCACACCGGCCGGTTTCTTTGAGTAATGAAACCGGCGAAACAACGCTTAACTCCTTAAGTGTTCGCTTCTCCCGTAGTACGCGTAAGGGCTGCCAAGGGCGTCATCTTCAACGCCGTTTAGGACTACACCCAGCAATCTGCTCTCCCGAAGCTCCTGACAGGCCGTCCGAGCCAGATCGGAGGAAGTCCTGCCCGCGCCAACGACGAGGATTACTCCATCACACATTGGCGCCAACACAGTGGCGTCCGACACCGGCAATACCGGCGACGTGTCCACGATGACCCAATCGAACAGAGTGTTCAGCCGCTCGAACAAGCTCTTCGCCCTCGTGCTGCCAAGCAATTCCGTCGGATTTGAGACTGGTCTCCCAGCGGGAATGAAGAAGAGATTCTCGCCGGTGCCCGACTGAATGATGGAAAACTCGTCGGCGTCGCCACGAAGGTAGTCGCTGAGCCCTGGAGAGGAGGGGGCTCCCAAACTC
>Ga0209055_1002220_pt1 | contig 12374 bp, 10 predicted proteins | sample GraSoiAngelo_110_FD_185875 | JGI IMG/M metagenome (GOLD analysis project Ga0209055, IMG submission 185875) | Grasslands soil microbial communities from the Angelo Coastal Reserve, California, USA - 14_0903_12_30cm (SPAdes) (version 2) | ecosystem: Environmental > Terrestrial > Soil > Grasslands ... | reverse complement strand
CACCTATGATCCGGATCCGAAGGCGCCGCTCGGCTTCCGCGTTCCGTTCAACCTCGAATCGGGCGAGGCGATCGAGGAGCGCTGGCGCAATTGGCGCCGGCACGACCCGATCAATCTCGTTACAAGGTACCGCGACAACCTGAAGTCGCTCTCCGGCATCTACATCGACTGCGGCTGGCGCGACCAGTACCACATCCATTACGGATCGCGCATCCTGTCCGCGCGCCTCGCCGCGGCCGGGATCCGGCACCGCTACGAGGAATTCGACGACGACCACTCCGACGTCGATTACCGCATGGACCGGAGCCTGCCGTTTCTCTACAAGGCGCTGAAGCCCTGAGAACAGGGGCCAGACCCTTCAGCGATTTGTCAGGCGGCAAGGACTAGATTCGAACGCGTGCCACAAGTGCGCTGACCGCACCCGCGGAGGAGCCGCATGATTGCCGCCAAAAGGACCGCTGGGAAAAAAATACGGCCGAAGAAAGGCGGTCAGGGCGGTGGCAAGAAGGCAAAGCGCCCGATCGAGCACGTGGTGATCATCGTCAAGGAGAACCACGGTTTCGACAATTACTTCGGCACGTTTCCGGGTGCCAACGGCGCGAAGCTCCCTCGCTCGCCCAATCCCCCGCATCAGGACCCGAACCACAGGCATGACGCGTGGCTGACGCGCAAGACCACGGCCGTAGGCGAGCAGTTCGTCGAGCACGACATTCCCGCCTATTTCGCTTATGCGCGGCAGTTCACGCTGTGCGACAACTACTTCACCGACGTCGCCGGGCCGTCCACGCCCAACCACATCATGCTCATCACGGCGGATTCCCCGATCATCGTCAATCCGCCGCGATACCGGCTACCCGTGGGCGAGCCGCTATTCGACCTGCCGTCGCTGCCGGCTGCGCTTGAGAAAGCCGGATTCACCTGGGGCAACTATGGAGGCTACGCCTTCGACTTCGTCAAGGCGCTGCAGGGCCGGCGGAAATTTGCCTCCGCGCAGTTCAAGCAGGATGCGGCCGCGGGGAAGCTGCCTAACGTTTCCTGGGTCTATGCGCCGCACGACGCGAGCGAGCATCCGCCGGATCCGAACGATGCGGGCAACCCTCTGGTCGGCGATGTCACGCACGGCATGCAGTGGACGGTCGACCAGGTGAACGCCGTCGTGCAAGGCGGACTATGGCCGAAGGCGGCCATCTTCATTACCTGGGACGATTGGGGCGGGTGGCTCGATCACGTGGACCCGCCGAACGTCGAACAATGGAAGCACGACCCGAAGCACCCCGACCGCGACGGCAACCACCCACAGTGGAACGGCACGCAATTCCGCTACGGGTCGCGGGTCGGCTGTCTGGTGTTGAGCTCCTATGCGAAGAGCGGACACCTCTCCAAGGTGCTGCATTCGCACGTAAGCCTGCTGAAATTCTGCGAGACGCTCTTCGGCTTGCCTCCCTTGAACGCCCGCGACGCCAGGGCGGATGACATGTCGGACTGTTTCGACTTCACGCGCCAGCCCGCGGTCCCGCCCACGCGCGCCTGAGACTGGCGAGAGCCAACCGGATCATTTCCTCGCCGCCGCGCTCTGCTATAGCATGAGCGCGTCGAGCAATTCTTCTATGGAATACCGGATCTCCAACGAAAACGGTTTTCTCAGGGCGGAATTGTTCGACCGGGAAACCGCCGACGAGACACGGAAGTTTCTTCAGTCCGTGGTGCTGGCCAGCATCGATCACCGGTGCTCGCGCGTCCTCGTGCACGTGCGCCTGTCGAAGCCCCTGTTCACGTTCGAAGGGCACGGAGTTCTGGGGATCCTAAGGAAGATCGCATCGGATCCGCTGCACAAAATCGCCCTCCTCGGCGATACCGTGGAACTCGGCATGTCTCACGATCCCGTTTCCTTGCTCGGCCGCCAGCAGGGAATCCGTCTTCGCAGCTTTCAAGGGGAGGCGGAAGCCGTTGAGTGGCTGAAGGATCGCCGTCGCGGAGAGGAACCTCGGCAACTAGAACGGTCCTTCGGGCCGCTGCTGAAGCGGCGCGAGGGCGAACGCCGCAAAACCCAGGAATGATCGGCCGTGAGTCCTCGTTGAAAGGGTTGGTGAGGTGATCCGCCGGTTCATGCTCCCCCTGCTAGTCCGTATTGACGTATTTATCCGGCACGCGCTCCCATACACGGCACTTGCTCCCCACAGCGCGACGGAAAGCACGGTAGAGCGCGGATTCATCGAAATCTGCGCCTTTGACCACTTCTCGCACAGCGGTGCTCAGCGCGCTGCGCATTTCAGCGCGGAGGTGGTCAACGATTGGCTCGATTTGTATCTGTGTCATGAATATCCCTTCGAAGGCTCTGTGCGGGGCGATTCTTGCGCATGCCGGAAATCAGGCAATGACGGACGTGAACAAGGTGCTGAATACCACGCACCGCGGAAGTCAGCGAACACTATCCCGTAATCGCCTGTATTTCCTCGGCTACACGATCAGGTGTAAGTTCAATCATGCACTTGAAATGCCCGAGCGGGCACTCGCGCGCGAAACACGGGCTGCAGTCGATCCCGGTTCTCACGATGCGGTAGCTGCGCGCGAGCGGCGGCGTGTGCTCGGGGCTGGAGGAGCCGTACAGCGCCACCACCGGGCGCCCGACGCCGGCGGCGACGTGCATGAGACCCGAGTCGTTGCTCACCACGACCTCGGCGAGCGAAAGCAGGTCGATCGCGCTCGCGAGATCGGTCCTGCCGCACAGATTGGTCGCGGCGCCTTCGCTCGCGACGGCGATCTCCTCTCCGATGGCGCGGTCCTTCTCGGAGCCGAACAGCCAGACGGCGTAGCCCAGCGCGGCGAGCTTGCGCGCGAGCGCGGCGAAATGCCGGGCCGGCCAGCGCTTTGACGGACCGTACTCCGCGCCCGGGCAGAAGGCGGCGATGGGCTTGGCGCGCGAAAGCCTGAGCCGGCTGAGATCGAGAACGAGATTCGCCTCGTCGACCGCGAGCCTCGTCTGCGGCAAGGGCAGGGCCGGCATCGTCCCGGGTTTTTCCGCGAGCTGCGCGTAGCGCTCGGCCATGAGCGGCAGTTTTTTTTCCTCCAGCGTGTGCACGAGATTCAGCAGGCCGTAGCGCGATTCGCCCACGAACCCGATGCGAACGGGGATTCCCGCAAAGAAGGGGACGAGCGCGGACTTGAAGGCGTTGGGCAGCACGATCGCCTCGTCGTAGCGGCGCGAGCGCAGGCTCCGGCCCAGGCGCCAGCGCGCGAGGAGTTTCAGCTCGCCGTGATCGAAGGGCGCGGCTATGACTTCATTGATCTCCGCCATGCGGCGCAGGACCGGGGCGGTCCAGCCGGGCGCGAGCGCATCGATGACGACGTCTGGGATTTTTTTCCGCAGTCGCGCGAAGAGCGGCTGCGCGAGCAGGGCGTCGCCGATCCAGTTCGGCGCGACGATGAGGATCTTCGGCACCGGGCGCTAGTGGCCCCGGGGCTTGCCGCCCTTGTAGACGTAGCGCGTGCCGCAGTAGGGGCAGAGCACCTGGCCCGCCTTGGCGACGTCGAGGAACACCCGGGGGTGCAGGGACCACGCGGGCGTCCTGGGCGTGGGGCAATGCAGGGGAAGATCCGTGTCGGTCACCTCGATGACGCGGCTCGCCTGTTCGTTCGCGCCCATCAGGCTTTTTCTCTTGACACTCTGGAGGAAGCCTTCTCGCGGACCGGCGAGAGCCAGTCCTTGTGCTTGGCGACCTTCCCGGCGACCACGTCGAAGAAGAGCTTCTGGATCCGGGTCGTGACCGGTCCGCGCGCGCCCTCGCCTATCGTGCGCCCGTCGAGCTCGCGGATCGGAGTGACCTCGGCCGCCGTGCCGGTGAAGAAGGCTTCGTCGGCGATGTAGATGTCGTCGCGCGTCAGACGCCGGGAAACGACTTCGTAGCCCAGTTCGTTCGCGAGGGTGATGACCGATGCGCGCGTGATCCCGCTCAAGGCGGAAGTCAGCTCGGGCTCGTGGATCTTTCCGCCCTTGACGATGAAGAGATTCTCGCCCGATCCCTCCGCGACGAAACCGTCCACGTCGAGAAGCAGGCCCTCGTCGTAGCCGTGCTGGGTCGCCTCGAGGTTCGCGAGGATGGAATTCGGATAGGTCCCGGCCATCTTGGCGCGCGCCATGGTCACGTTGACGTGGTGGCGGGCATAGGACGAGGTCTTGACGCGTATCCCTTTCTCGAGCGCTTCGGCTCCGAGATAGGCGCCCCAGGGCCACGCGGCGATGGCGACGTGCACGGTCGCGCCGATCGGGGACACCCCCATTTTCTCCGACCCGTAGAAGGCGATCGGCCGGATGTAGCAGGACTCGTGCTGGTTGGCGCGCACCACTTCCTTCTGCGCTTCGATGAGCGTCTCCCGGCCGTAGGGGATTTTCATCATGTAAATGTGCGCCGAGTTGAACAGGCGCTCGGTGTGGTCATCGAGCCTGAAGATCGCCGTCCCGTCGACTGTCTTGTAGGCGCGCACGCCCTCGAATACCGCGAGGCCGTAGTGCAGCGAATGGGTGAGCACGTGGGTGGTCGCGGAACGCCAGGGCACGAGCTTGCCGTCGTACCAGATGAATCCGTCGCGATCGGCCATCGACATGGGAATCTCCGGGAAGTTTTCCGAAAGGAGCTTATTCTAGCGGAACGTGCAAAAATCGAGGAGCTTCAGCGAGTTGTCAGCGCATTTTTCGCCCGGCGACAAGGGCTTGCAGGTAAAATGTCGCTCGTCGCAGGTGCTTGTCGTCGCGAGGCGATGTTCTCGCGTTCATCCTGGGTCGCCGATCACGGCCTTGCTGTGGGGCCCAACTTCCACGCCGAAAAACGTACTGACTTGAACCAGCCCCTTCAGAAACTAGAGCAACTCGAGCAGGCGATCGAGGAAACGATAGCCGAGGCGATTCCGCCGAAAAGCCGGTGGCGCGTCGCCGGGCGCATCGTCGGCTGGATGCTGCTCGTCGCCTACTTCCTGTTCGCCGCGGCCCTCCTCGCCCTTCGCTACTGGATCCTCCCGAAGGTCGCGGAGTACAGGAGCGACGTCGAGCGATACGCGTCGAAAGTCCTGGGCTCTCGCATCACGATCGGCGCCATGGAAGCGGGCTGGCAGGGCCTGCGCCCCGAGCTCCTTCTCGCCAACGTGACCGTCTTCGATCACGACGGTCGCGCGGCGCTAAGCCTGCCCGCCGTCGAGGCGACGCTCGCCTGGACTTCCGCCGTGATCGGATCGCCGCGGTTCTATTCGCTCGCCTTCGAACGGCCGCGGCTCGAGATCCGGCGCGACGAGGCGGGCAGGTTCTATGTCGCGGGTATCGAGTTGCACGCGGAACAGGCGGGTGACCCCGGAATCGTGCGATGGGTCCTGTCGCAGCGCGAGATCGTCATCCGCGACGCGAGCGTCAGCTGGGACGACAAGCTGCGCGGGGCGCCCGTGCTCGAATTGCCGGCGTTCAATTTCGTCCTGCGCAACGGCTTCCTGGGGCACCGGTTCGCCTTCAAGGCGAAGCCGTCCGCCGAGCTCGCCTCCGCGCTCGATGTGCGCGGTGATCTGGACAGTCTGGACGCCGGCGATCCTGGCGCGTGTGTCGGGCAGATCTACGCCGAGCTCGAGTACACGGATCTCGTCGCCTGGCAGCGCTGGGTCGACTATCCGTTCGACATACGCTCGGGCCAGGGCGGGGTGCGCCTGTGGCTGAATCTCCGCGGCAAGGCCTCCAGCGAGCTCACGGCCGACGTCGCCCTTTCCAGGGTTGCGGGCCGCGTGGCCAAGGACACTCCGCTCCTGGAGCTCGAATACCTGCGGGGGCGGCTGGGCGCGAGCCAGCGCGACGGTAAGGAGTTCGAAGTCTTCGGCCGCAAGCTCACGCTCGGAACCGCGACCGGGATCGTCGTCCCGCCCGCCGATTTTCGGGTGCACTGGGCGCCTTCCGGGGGGGACATGGACGCCGATGCGATCGAGCTCGCGCCGCTCGCACGGCTCGCCGAATACCTGCCGTTTCCGCGGGCTACCCGCGCGCGCCTGGCCGCAACCGATCCGCGCGGCAGCGTGCGCGACTTGAAAGCCGGCTGGACGGGAGACCCGGAGGATCCGCAGCACTACAGCGTGCGGGGAAGCTTCGAGAAGCTCGCCGCGCGCGCCCACGACAGGATCCCCGGATTCGCGGGGCTCACCGGGCGGGTCGAGGCGAGCGAGAAAGGCGGCAGCGTCGTGCTCGGCTCGGAGCAGGTCGCGATCGAGCTGCCCGGGATCGTCGCCGAGAGCCCCTTGCAGTTCGATTCGCTCGCGGCACAGATCAGCTGGAAATTCGCTCCGGATCGATTCGATCTCGCCTTCGACACCCTCTCGTTCGCCAACAGCGACATCGCCGGAACCCTGTTCGGCAGGTTCGCTCGCGCGCAGGGCGGCGCGGGCTTCATCGACCTCACCGGGAATTTCTTCCGCGCCGACGGCCGGGCCGTCTACCGCTACGTTCCCCTGCTGCCGGCACCGGTCGTCGAGTATCTCAAGGCCTCGATCCGAAGCGGGCACTCGAACGACGTCAAGTTGAGGCTGAAGGGAGAGCTTGCGAAGTTCCCGTTCGACGAGCCCGGTTCCGGGATTTTCCAGATCGTCGCGAAGGTGGCCGATGCCGACTTCCGTTACGCCGAGGGCTGGCCTCAGGCGAGCGGCCTCTCGGGCGATCTCATCTTCGAAGGCAAGGGCATGCGCATCGTCGCGTCGAAAGGGGCGGTGCTCGACGCCCGGGCAAGCAGCGTGCGCGCGAGCATTCCCGATCTGTTTCACGGGGACGCGCGCGTCGGAGTCGAGGTGCGCGCCGAGGACAAGACGAGCGATTTCCTCCGCTTCATCGCCGAAAGCCCAGTGACGAAGGCTCTGGACGGCATGACGGAGAGCATGAGCGCGGCGGGCACGGGGCGCCTCGCGCTGCAGTTCGAAATCCCGATCCGGAATCCTGAAACGTTCAAACTGGCCGGCGAATACCAGTTCGTCGACAACGAAATCAGGACGGACTCCGACGCCCCGCCTTTCTCGCACCTGGACGGGCGGCTCGAATTCACCGAGTCCGGGATCACCGCTCGCACGCTCAACGCCAAGTTTCTCGGCGGGCCCGCGACGATTTCGGTGGCGACCCGCGCCGACGGGACGATCGCTATCAACGCTCACGGAACGGCGAGCCCGGCGCAGATCCCGCGATTCTGGGGGAACGAGGCGCTGCTGCGCCGGGTCTCGGGCACGGCGGCCTGGCAGGGAACGCTCAGCGTGGCGCGCGGGCGGCCCCTGACCCTGATCGTGCAGTCGCAGCTCACCGGCGTCGCCGCCGACCTGCCGCCGCCGCTCGGAAAGACGGCGGTCGAACCCATGCCGCTGCGGGTCGAGCGCGTCGTCAGCCCGGGGCCGCCCCGAACGGACACGATCAAGGTATCGCTAGCTCGCAGCGTCGACGCCATCGTCCAGCGCAGGCGCGAGGGCACGGCTTACGTCGTGAACCGCGGCGTCATCAACCTGAACGGGCCCGCCGTGCTGCCCGACCGCGAAGGTCTCTCCGTGACGGGCAGCCTTCCCTACGTGGACGTGGACCGATGGCGCGAGTTGCTCGGCGGCGAGGACGGAACCGGCCTGTCGTTCTCGTCCGCCCTCGACCTGAACATTGCGGCGCTCGATTTCGGCGGGCGGCGCTTGAACGACGTGGCCCTGCGCGCCGGCACGAGCGGCAGCGTTTGGATCGCGAACGTCTCGGCAAGAGAGCTTTCCGGCGAGATCGCCTGGCGTCCCGAAGGTCGCGGGCGCATCATCGCGCGGCTGAAGCATTTCAGCCTGCCGGAAGCGACCCCGGGAAAGACGGAGGAGGCGCCGGCGCGCGACCTGCCGGCGCTCGACATCATCGCCGACAATCTGATCGTGAGCGACAAGAACCTCGGCCGATTCGAGCTCATCGCAGTCAACCGGGCGCTCGACTGGAACATCGAAAAACTGGTGCTGACCGGGCCCGAGAGCACGCTCAAGGTGACCGAGGGTGTGTGGCAGAGTCGGGCCTTGCGGCCGAGCGTCAACTTGAAGAAGATCAGTCTCGAGGTCATGGATGTCGGCAAATATCTCGAACGCCTGGGTTATCCCAGGACCGTGCAGCGAGGAACCGCGGAGTTGACGGGAAACCTGAGCTGGGCGGGAAACCCGCAATCCATCGATTATTCGACCCTCGCGGGGCATCTCGACTTCAAGGCATACAAGGGGCAGTTTCTGAAAGCGGAGCCCGGCGCGGCCCGGCTCATCGGGATCATCAGCATGCAGTCCTGGCTCACGCTCGATTTCCGCGAGCTTTTCGGCCGCGGGTTCGCCTTCGATGTGGTGGAGTGTCCCGTGGACATCGCCAACGGCACGATGACCACGAAGAATTTCCGCATGCGCGGGCCTTCGGCCAAGGTGACCATGCAAGGCCAGGTGGATCTGGTGAACGAGACGCAGGATCTGCACGCGAGCGTAGAGCCTTCGGTGGGCGACAGCATTTCCGCGATCGTCCTCGTCGCCGTGAATCCGGTCTGGGGTCTGGGAGCGTTCATCCTGGACAAGATCCTGAAGAATCCGCTCGGCCAGGTCCTGACATTCGAATACCGCGTTACCGGGACCTGGGTGAAGCCTGTTCCCGAGCCCCTCAAGGCGGAGGTGCGCGGCGCCGATCCCGCTCAGCAGCCGTCGCCATGACCGCGTCCGCATTCAAGGCCGCCGTAGTGCAGATGGTGTCGACGCCGAGAGTCGAGGAGAATCTTGCCGCCGCGGCGAAGCTCGTTGCTCGCGCCGCAGAGAAAGAGGCGAGACTCGTCGTGCTCCCCGAGTACTTCTGCATCCTCGGCATGCGCGACACGGACAAGGTGGCCGCGAAGGAAAAGGACGGCGCCGGACCGATCCAGGAGTTCCTCGCGGGGACGGCGAGGCGGCACGGCGTATGGCTCGTCGGAGGCTCGGTGCCGCTCGCGTGCGACGATCCGGGCAAGGTGAGAAACAGCTGCCTCGTCTACGACTCGGACGGGCGGCGCGTCGCGCGCTACGACAAAATCCACCTGTTCGGGCTGGACCTCGGAGCGGAACGCTTCGACGAGGCAAAGACTATAGAAGCGGGCACCCAACCCTGCGCAATTGAATCGCCCTTCGGGCGCATCGCGCTTTCGGTGTGCTACGACGTGCGCTTTCCCGAGCTCTATCGCGGGCTCGCGCCGATGGACATCATCCTCGTTCCCTCGGCCTTCACGGCGACGACGGGGCGCGCGCATTGGGAGACGCTGTTGCGCGCCCGCGCGATCGAGAACCTCGCCTGGGTGCTCGCCCCGGCCCAAGGGGGTAGGCACCCGAACGGCAGGCAGACGCACGGGCACAGCATGGTGGTCGATCCCTGGGGCAAGGTCATCGCCGAGCGGGCCGCCGGGCCCGGCGTGGTCGTGGCCGGCATCGATCCCCTGTTCCAGGCGAAGATGCGCCGCAGCCTGCCGGCGCTCACTCATCGGGTGTTGTAACGGGTGCAGAGCTAGAATACCGGCTCATCCACCCTCATATCCCTTTCATGAACGCACCCGAGCAGCTTTTTTCCGCCGCGCAGTCCTTCCTGCTCGCCCCGCACGACCTTGAGACCGGAAAACTTGCCGGCGTTTTCGGTTCGCTGCTCTCGCACCGACTCGACTACGCCGACCTCTATTTCCAGTACTCGCGCAGCGAGGGCTGGAGCCTCGAGGAAGGAATCGTCAAGTCCGGGAGCTTCAGCATCGACCAGGGCGTGGGCGTGCGCGCGATAGCGGGGGAGAAGACAGCGTTCGCTTACTCCGACGAGATCAGCCTCCCGGCTTTGGAGGATGCGGCCAAGGCAACCCGAGCCATTGCACGCTCCGGTGGGGGAAGACATCCGGTAAAGGTACGCAAAGGCGCCGGCCTCCGGCTCTATCAGCCGATCGATCCGCTCGCCTCGCTCGAGGACGTGCAGAAAGTGAAGCTGCTGGAGCGCCTGGAGCAGCTCTGCCGCGCGCGCGACCCGCGCGTCATCCAGGTCATGGCGAGCCTCGCCTCCGAATACGAAGTCGTGTTCGTCGCCCGGTCCGACGGCGTGCAGGCGGCCGACGTTCGCCCGCTCGTGCGGCTCTCGGTGCACGTGATCGTCGAGCAAAACGGCAGGCGCGAGCAGGGCACGGGCGGCGGCGGCGGGCGCAGCGACTACAGCCACTTCACCGGGGAGCGCCTGCAGGAGTACGCGAAACACGCGGTCGACCAGGCGCTCGTCAACCTCGAATCGCGTCCGGCGCCCGCGGGCACCATGACCGTGGTGCTCGGGCCCGGCTGGCCGGGCATTCTCCTGCACGAGGCGATCGGCCACGGTCTGGAAGGCGATTTCAACCGCAAAGGTTCCTCGGCCTTCGCCGGGAAGATCGGAAAGAAAGTCGCGGCGCGCGGAGTCACCGTCGTGGACGACGGCACCATTCCCGGCCGGCGCGGCTCGCTTTCGATCGACGACGAAGGCAATCCCACGCAGCGCAACGTCCTCATCGAGGACGGCGTGCTGCGCGGTTACATGCAGGACAGCCTGAATGCGCGCCTGATGGGCGTGCCGGTCACCGGCAACGGCCGGCGCGAGTCTTTCGCGCACGTGGTGATGCCGCGCATGACCAACACCTACATGCTGAACGGCGACAAGGACCCGAAGGAGATCCTCGCCTCGGTGAAGAAGGGCTTGTACGCGGTCAATTTCGGCGGCGGGCAGGTGGACATCACCAACGGGAAGTTCGTGTTCTCCGCCTCCGAGGCGTACATGATCGAGGACGGAAGAGTCAGCTACCCGGTGAAAGGCGCGACGCTGATCGGCAACGGGCCGGACGTGCTCACGCGCGTGTCGATGATCGGCAACGATCTCGCGCTCGATACCGGCGTGGGCACGTGCGGAAAAGAAGGCCAGAGCGTGCCGGTGGGCGTGGGACAGCCGACGCTGAGGATCGACGGGCTGACGGTGGGCGGCACGGCGTGAGTTTCGCGCCCAACGCGCTCGTTCTCGCGGTTTGCACGCTCGCGTCCGCGGCGATTCAAGCCGACACGGTCTACCGGTCGGTCGGGCCAGACGGCAAGGTAACCTACAGCCAGAGGCCGCCCTCCGACGGAAAGATCGACAAGACGCTCGTCTATCAGAACCTGCCTTCGAGTCCTCTGCCCGAGTCGACGCAACGCTATCGGGCAGAACTTTTGAAAAGCATGAACAGGAAACTTGCCGACGGGGCCAAGCCTTACCGCGCTCAGCCGGTATTCTTTATGGCGCAGTGGTGCGGGTATTGCAAGCAGGCGAAGAGCTACCTGGCCGAGAAAGGCATCTCCTATCGGGAATACGACATCGATACCGCGGACGGCATGCGCGCTTTCGTCGAAGCGGGTGAAACGCGGAGCGTCCCCGTGATGTTCGCCAACGGCCAGCGGGTGCAGGGGTTCAGGCGGTCGGCGTATGACGCCTTGTTTGCGAGAGCAAAATAGGGCCGCTCCTCGTCCAGAATAATATTGCTTCATCCCTGCTGCCACCTCTTCGCGCGCTCCAGCGCCCGCTTCCACTCATCCATCCTTCTCTCCGCTTCCTCGCGCTTCATCTTCGGCTCGAAGCGCTTCGCGACTTTCCATTGGCTCGCGATTTCCTCGCGGCTCTTCCACACGCCGCTAGCGAGGCCCGCGAGATAGGCGGCGCCGAGCGCTGTGGTCTCGAGCACCCGCGGACGCACGACGGGGATGCCGAGCAGGTCCGCCTGGAATTGCATGAGGAGGTTGTCCGCCGCGGCGCCGCCGTCGACGCGCAGCTCTTTTGATTTCTCGCCGGAGTCCTGCTCCATGGCGTGTAGCAGTTCCGCGGATTGAAAGGCGATCGATTCCAAGGCAGCGCGCGCTATATGTCCCGCGTTCGAGCCGCGCGTGAGTCCGACGATGGTGCCGCGCGCGTACGGGTCCCAGTGCGGCGCGCCCAGGCCCGTAAAGGCCGGCACGAGATAGACGCCGCCGGAATCCGGAACGCTCGCTGCGAGTTTCTCGACGTCCACCGATCTGCGGATGAGGCGCAACCCGTCGCGCAGCCACTGCACCACCGCGCCGCCGGTGAAGACGCTCCCTTCCAGCGCGAACTGCTTCGCGCCCGCCTGCGCCGCGCAGGTGGTGATCAGGCCGTTCTTGGAAGGGATCGCCTGGCCGCCGGTGTTCAGCAGCAGGAAGCATCCGGTGCCGTAGGTGTTCTTCGCCATGCCGGCCTCGTGGCAGGCCTGGCCGAAGAGCGCCGCCTGCTGGTCGCCGGCGATTCCGGCGATCGGGATTTCCGCGCCGAGCATGTTCCTGGCCGTCGCGCCGTAGACCTGGGAGGAGGGCAGGACCCTGGGAAG
>Ga0209055_1002216_pt1 | contig 12377 bp, 9 predicted proteins | sample GraSoiAngelo_110_FD_185875 | JGI IMG/M metagenome (GOLD analysis project Ga0209055, IMG submission 185875) | Grasslands soil microbial communities from the Angelo Coastal Reserve, California, USA - 14_0903_12_30cm (SPAdes) (version 2) | ecosystem: Environmental > Terrestrial > Soil > Grasslands ... | reverse complement strand
CGACCCAACGCATTTTAACGATCCGGTGAAAAATGCGATGACCGATCGGCTTGAGACTCTTTCGCCAAAAGCGAAGATCAACGATCTACTGGCGGTGTTCGATCGGGGCCGCGTCGCCATTGTCATGGATGGGGATAAGTTTCTCGGCCTGATCACGCGCACCGATTTGCTTTCCTATTTGCGGCTGCACATGCCCAAATCGTCCGTGCCCCCGAGCCGCGAATTTTCGTAAGATCGACATGTGGCGGGGGCGATTGACCTCGATCGCCCGCGGGGGGCTCAGTGAACCGCCCCTACCTAATCCGTCAAATCTGTATAACGTAAGATCGACATGAAGAAGCAGCACGAATTTGCCACCCGCGCCATTCACGCCGGCCAGGAACCTGACCCAACCACCGGCGCGATCATGACGCCGATTTACGCAACATCGACCTACGTGCAGCAGAGTCCCGGCAAACACAAAGGCTTCGATTACGCGCGCTCGATTAATCCGACACGCCTCGCCTACGAAAAATGCATCGCCGATTTGGAAAGCGGAACACGCGGTTTCGCGTTTGCATCCGGCCTCGCCGCGATGTCCACCGCCCTCGACGCAATCGACAGCGGTTCACACATTGTCGTGAGCGACGATCTTTACGGCGGAACGTTCCGCCTTTTCGAAAAGGTGCGTCGCCGTTCCGCTAATCTCGATTTCACCTTTGTCGATCTGACGGACGCAAACCGATTCGAGGACGCGATCAAGCCAAACACGCGCATGGTCTGGATTGAGACGCCGAGCAATCCACTGCTCAAACTGATCGATCTCGAAGCGATCGCAAAAACCGCGCGCGAGAAAAATGTTATTTCCGTTTCGGACAACACCTTCGCGAGTCCCTGGATTCAGCGGCCGATCGAGTTCGGGTTCGACCTGGTGATTCATTCGGCCACGAAATATCTCAACGGCCATTCCGACATGGTCGGCGGCGTCATCGTCGTCGGCGACAACAAAGAGTTCGGCGATCAAATTGCCTTTCTGCAAAATGCCGTCGGCGCGATCGCGGGGGCGTTCGACAGTTTTCTGGTGCTGCGCAGTTTGAAAACACTGGCGTTGCGCATGGAGCGTCATTGCGCGAATGCGCTCGAGATCGCGCGCTGGCTGGAAGAGCAGCTGCAGGTGAAGTCAGTCAGTTATCCCGGACTCAAGTCGCACCCGCAACATGATCTCGCGCGCGTGCAGATGCGCAGTTTCGGCGGAATAGTCACGATGATTCTGAAAACCGATCTCGCCGGTACGCGGCGTTTTCTCGAAAATACCCATCTGTTTTCGCTCGCGGAAAGTTTGGGCGGTGTCGAAAGCCTGATCAATCATCCGGCGCTCATGACTCACGCGTCCGTGCCGAAAGAACAACGCGAAGCGCTTGGCATCACCGACTCCCTTGTCAGGCTTTCAGTCGGTGTTGAGGACGTGCGCGATTTGATCGACGATCTGCAAACCGCGCTCGAAGCGATTTGATCCGGGGTAGCGCATGCGTCTCGCACGCGGCGTCCGGTGTCTCGCCGGACGCAATTTGGTTCGTTGCTTCGGACGAGACGTCCGGATCGGCGCGCGGGGACGCGCGCCCTACCCAACCAGATTGCGCGTTGTGATTACGCGGCATCTACCTAACATTTCCCGCCGTGGGCAGCACATTCGGCCAACTTTTTCGCATCACGACTTTCGGCGAATCACATGGCGGCGGCATCGGCGTGGTGATCGATGGTTGCCCGCCTAAGATCGACATCTCCGAAGCGGACATTCAGCGCGAGCTCGACCGGCGGCGCCCCGGTCAAAGCAAAATTACGACGCGGCGCAAAGAAGAAGATCGCTGTGAAATTCTTTCCGGTGTGTTCGAGGGCAAAACGCTTGGCACTCCGATCGCCATCCTCGTTCGAAACAAAGACGCGCGGCCGGAGGATTATGTCGATCTTGCAAAAAAGTTTCGTCCGTCCCACGCCGACTTCACTTACGAAGCGAAGTATGGAATTCGAAACTGGCAGGGCGGCGGACGTGCCTCGGCGCGCGAAACGATTGGGCGTGTCGCCGCGGGCGCGGTTGCGCGAAAAGTTTTGGGCGCGCTTTATGCGAAGATCGACATCGTCGCTTACGTCGCGCAAATCGCCGAAGTCATGGCCACGGTCGACAAGTCGAAAGTAAAAGTGAGAGATGTCGATGTGAACATCGTTCGGTGTCCGGATGCGGGGGCGGCGAAGAGAATGATTTCTCTGATCGAGAGAACAGGCGAGGCAGGCGATTCGTTAGGCGGCGTGATTGAGTGTGTCGTCAGAAATGCGCCGGCCGGATTAGGCGAGCCAGTTTTCGACAAACTCGAAGCCGACCTGGCGAAAGCGATGTTGAGTTTGCCGGCGACGAAAGGTTTTGAAATCGGCTCTGGCTTTTCCGCAACGCGAATGCGCGGCTCGGAACATAACGATGCCTTTGAAATGCGCCGCGGCAGAGTTCGGACATCGACAAATTATTCCGGCGGCATCCAGGGCGGCATCAGCAACGGCGAAGAGATTTATTTTCGGGTCGCGTTCAAACCGACGGCGACGATTGCGCGGGAACAAAAAACTGTAACGCAATCGCACGATGAAACTGAACTGGCGGCGCGCGGTCGTCATGATCCATGCGTGCTGCCGCGCGCGGTCCCCATGGTGGAAGCGATGGCTGCTTTGGTGCTGTGCGATCACGCATTACGTCAGCGCGCAATTAATCGGAACGCTTGAATCCGCAAATTCAACAAGCCGCCGGTTCGCTTCTCTGGCAATTGGTGTTCGTCTCATTCGCTCTCCTCTTGATCCTGCTTGAGGTCCTGCGCGGCTGGCGACTTGGCGTTGCCCGACAATTGGCGCGGCTTGCTGCGCTGATCGCTGCTTATTTCGCCGCGTTTTTCGGCGGTAAATTTGCGCTGCCAATCGTTCGCCCGTTTTTCAAAATGCCCGACGCGTTGTTGTCGATCTTGGCGGGCGCGGTCCTGGCGTTGATGATCTATGCAATCATCAACGGTCTCGGTGCGATTTGGTTCAAGCGGACCCGCCAGCACGATTCCTTCCTCGTGCGGTTCCTCTACGGATCAGCCGGCGCAGTGCTTGGATTCTTTTTCGGCGCGTTTCTCATCTGGCTGCTGGTTGTCGGCGTGAGATCAGTCGGAGCGGTGGCTGATGCGCGAGTGCGCGGGCAGAGAGGTGATGTGACGACTCTGCCGCAGCCGCGCGCGCTCCACGTTGTCGATGTCCGGCCTCGTCCATTGAATGAATCGAGTGAGGAACTTCCACAGTTGATAACTTCGCTCGCGCGTCTGAGAAATTCGCTCGAGATGGGCGTCATCGGCGACGCCGTCAAAAAAACTGACATTATTCCGGCAAAAACTTACGAGGTTCTTGGGAAAGTTGGCCAGGTGGTCTCAAGTCCGAAAACGGCGGAGCGCTTTCTTTCATATCCCGGCGCTCGTAATTTGACCGAACATCCAAAAATCGCCGCGCTGCGCAACGACCCTGAAATTTCACAAATGATCGCGCAGGGACGCCTTTTCGAGCTTTTGCAAAACGAAAAGATCCGCGCTGTGCTGAACGACCGGTCCATCATCGAGCAGATCAAGAATTTCGACCTGCAGCGAGCGCTCGATTATGCGCTGCAACAGAATTGAAGATTTCAGATTTCAGAAGTCAGATTGCAAGAACGTGAAAGCTGACGAACTAAAGGCACGAACCAAGGAGTTCGCCTTAAGAGTGATTAAGTTCGTGGCGGCTTTGCCAAAGAGCGTAGAAGGCCGCGCGATCGCCAACCAACTTGTTCGGTCCGGTACTTCCGTGGCCGCTGACTATCGCTCGGCTCGCCGGGTGCGCTCGCGTATCGAATTTGTCGCCAAACTTGGCATTGTTCTCGAGGAGGCCGACGAAAGCTTGCTTTGGCTCGAGTTGATCGTCACAGCCAAACTACTTCCTCCGCCCCGGGTCGAACCACCTCTTAATGAGGTAAACGAGTTAGTTGCGATTATGGCAGCATCGCGCAAATCTGCCATGACTGGCCGTAAATCTGAGATCTGAATTCGAAAATGTATTTAGTCACCATCGGCCTGGAAGTGCACGTGCAGCTGAAGACGCGCTCGAAAATGTTCTGCGCGTCTCCGGTGGAATTCGGCGCGGACCCGAACACGCATACCTGCCCGGTATGTCTTGGTTTGCCGGGCGCACTGCCGGTGATGAATCACGAAGCCCTCCGCATGACTGTGCTCACCGGCTTGATGCTCGGATGCGACATCGCGCCAGTCTGCAAGTTCGATCGCAAAAATTATTTTTATCCGGACATGCCGAAGAATTACCAGATCTCGCAATACGACATGCCGTTTTGCACGAACGGAAGTGTGCCCTTGCACGATCTCGCTTATCCGAAAGATGCGCAGAAAAATATCGCGACTCCGGACAAGGAGGTAAACCTGGTGCGAATCCATCTCGAGGAAGACGTGGCGAAAAGTTTTCACTTCGAATCGAGCACGGGAATTGATTTCAATCGCGCCGGCACGCCGTTGATGGAAATCGTCACTCAGCCTGAGATCAATTCACCGGAGGAAGCTTTTGCGTTTCTGACTTCGCTCAAACAAATCCTGATTTACGGCGCGGTGAGCGATGCCGACATGGAGAAAGGTCAACTTCGGTGCGACTGCAATGTCTCTGTGCGGCCCGAAAAACAGGCGGAACTCGGCGCGAAGATCGAGATTAAAAACATGAACTCGATCAGCGGCGTGCGGCGCGCGCTCGCATACGAAATTCAGCGGCAAATCAGTGCATTGAAGCGCGGCGAAAAACTTGAGCAGGAAACGCGCGGTTGGGATGAAGTCGCGGGCGAAACCTTTCTCATGCGCACGAAGGAATCGGCGCACGACTATCGTTATTTTCCCGATCCCGACCTTGTGCCCGTGAAGAGCGATGTGTTGCTCGCGGATGCCCGGGCGCGCGTTCCCGAATTGCCGAAGGCGAAACGGGCGCGCTTTGTGAAGCAATACGAAGTGACATCGTACGACGCCGGTGTTCTGTCCGATGATCTCGATCTTGCACGCTATTTTGAAACGGCGGCCAAAGGAGCGAAGAAACCGAAGAACGTTGCGAACTGGATTCTCAACGATCTGCAAAGCGCGCTGAGCAGCGCAAACAAGACGATCGGCGATTGTCCCATTCCACCCGAGGCGCTCGATGAGCTCGTCAACTTGATCGACAGCGGAAAAATCAGCGGCAAACAAGGCAAGGAAGTTTTCGCGGAGATGTTTGCCAGCGGTAAAGGAGCGGCCGCGATTGTGAAGGAAAAAGGCATTGAGCAACTAAGCGACGCGAGCGCGATCGAGAAGTTTTGTGATGAAGTGATCGCGGCGAATCCGAAACCGGCAGCGGATTTCAAGGCAGGTAACGCGGCGTCGCTTAATTTTCTGAAGGGCCAGGTCATGAAATTATCGAAGGGCAAAGCGAATCCGCAGTTGGCGGGCGAGATTCTTGAGCGGAGACTAAAGTAACCGCCCACCTTATTGCTTTGTCATTCCGAGCGGAGTCGAGGAATCTCTCACTGTTAAAAAGATAGCGACAAGAGATGTCTCGACTTCGCTCGACATGACAAGAACTGCCACGCGGATCTTAATTGCCCCAGATAAATTCAAAGGCTCGTTAGGCGCGCGCGACGTTGCGCAAAACATCGCCGCCGGTCTGCGCGAAGTTTTGTCGAACGCGAAGATCGACATCGTGCCGATGGCCGATGGCGGCGAGGGAACGGCGGAAGTGATTTGCGATGCACTCGAAGGTTTATGGGTTATGTGCAAAGCGCACGATCCCTTGGGCCGTGAGATCGATTGCCGCTACGCCTACATCGGGAACAGGAAGCTCGCGATCATGGAAATGAGCGACGCTGCGGGAATGCGACGCGTCCGGCCTGACGAGCGCGATGTCGATCTTGCAAGCACGTTCGGCGTCGGTGAAATGCTTCTCGAGGCGACGCGACATGGTGCGCGCGAAATAATCATCGGCCTCGGCGGCAGCGCAACAAATGATGGCGGTTTTGGCATGACGCTTTCTCTCGGCTTCCGATTTTTCGATCAATATGAAAAAGAAATCGGAAAAGTTGCCGATCTTATCGCGCTTCAGCGAATTGAAGGAAAAGATGATCTTCCGAAGATAGTTGCCGCCGCCGATGTGCGAAATCCGTTGCTCGGGCCAAACGGGGCGACGCGCGTGTTTGGTCCGCAAAAAGGCGCGACCGAGGATAAGATCGAGATATTGGAGTGCGCCTTAACTAAACTCGCAAACGTTGTTTCAAAAGATTTGGGCGTTGATTATCGGGACGAACCGGGCGCGGGCGCGGCGGGGGGACTCGGATTTGGTCTCATGAGTTTTTGCGACGCGAAAATTCGACCAGGCTTCGATGTCGTGGCCGAAGCGGTCGAGCTGAAATTCAAGATGGAAGATGTCGATCTTGTAATTACAGGTGAGGGAAGTTTGGATCGACAAACGCTCGAAGGAAAAACGCCGGCTGGTGTAGCGCGACTCGGAAACTTGGCAAACGCGTTTTCGCGATCGTCGGACGCGCCAGTGAAGATCGACAAGTGCGGGAAATTTTTGATCAAGTTTATGTAACGACTCGGCTTGGAATGAGTGAGGAGGAGAGTATTGCGCGTGTGACGGAATTGTTGCGCGAGAGAGCGCGGGAATTGGCGCAGTCACTGTAGCGGCGGTCTATGACCGCCGGACGATTAATGCGACGCTCATAGAGCGCCGCTACAGATTTTTGTAAAATTCGCGGAAATGTTTTGCAGTCTCGACGTAGCTCCAGGCCCAGCGCGCAATGTCGTTTTGTTCGTCGAGCGTGAGTTGCCGCCGGATTTTTGCCGGCGAGCCAAGGACGAGCGAGCCGGCCGGAATGCTCATCCCGAGAGTGACGAGCGCGTTCGCGCCGATGATGGAGCGCGCGCCGACTTCGGCGCCGTCGAGAACAATCGCGCCCATGCCGATGAGGACTTCATTGTCGATCTTGCAGGCGTGAACGATGGCGCCGTGGCCAACGGTGACAAGCTCGCCTATACTGGTCGGATCACCGGTATCGATATGGACGACGGCATTGTCCTGGATATTGGAACGCGGACCGATGACGATGCGGTTAATGTCGCCGCGCAAAACGGCGCCGTACCAGACGCTCGATTCCTTCTCGAGTGTAACGTCGCCGATGACCGTCGCGGCGGGAACGACCCATGCGCTTGGATGGATGGTCGGACCTTTGCGTAAACGCGCGTCGATTCCGGCGTGACCAGTGGGAAACGGGTCCACATTCATCAACGTCCAACGTTCAACGTCCAACGCTCAACGTCCAATAGAAGAAGGTGATGGCGCGGCGCCGGTTGTTTTCATTATGCTCGGCTCGGTGCGACATTAACCGCTCATGCAAGACCTCCCTCCAGACGCGCTGACGCCGTTTGTTTTCTCCGATCCGGCAGGCAAACGCTGGCCGCGGTTGCGCCTGATTCTGTTGGTGGTCGGAGTGTTATTTTTTCTCGGGACAGTGCTGTTCGTGCAAACACTTTTTGTTGCGCCGCAGATGCAGGTTCCCTTCGCGCTGCGGCAGTTAAAGGGCCAACTCAAGGCGTTGCAGAAAGAAAATCCGGCGGGACAAGTGACGCCGAGCTCATTGCTTTGGCAGAAATTCGGCGCGGCTCGGCAGGCGGCAAAAAAACTCGGCGGGCCAGCGCAACCTCCTCCGGCGCGCCCGCGCAAAAAATCTCCGGACAACGAAGTCCGGCTCGCTTTCTACACCAACGGCGATCCTTACAGTTATGCGTCGCTCGAGCAGCATGCGGCGCAAATTACCCATCTCTGCCCGGAGTGGATGGCGGTGACCAACGGTCTGGGTGATTTACAAATCGACGCGGATGCGCGATTGCCGAAATTTACCGCGAGCCGCGGCATTGCGTTAATGCCGTTGTTGACCAACCTGGTCGGAGACAGCTGGCAACCGGAAGCAATTGAAAATCTCGCGCACGGTCCGCAAGATCGACAAGATCGTTTTATTCGCAGCGTGCTCGCGGTGTTGCGAAACGCCCGCGCAGCGGGCGTCGTTCTCGACTGGGAGCAGGTCGATCCCGTCTATAAAAAAGATATCAGCGCTTTCATCGACAAACTTGCGGACGCACTGCATGACGATGAAAAGCAACTATGGCTCTGTGTCCAGCCAGGTCAGGAACTGGATTACATCGACTTCGAGGACCTCTCCGACAATGTCGATCGTTTTGTCGCGCTGCTCTTCGACGAGACCTCCGATATCGATCTACCCGGTCCGCTCGGGTCGCGTTCCTGGTTTGAAGGCTGGTTACACGTTTTGCTCGAAGATGCGGACACAAAACAATGGATCATCGCGCTGGGCAGTTATGGATACGATTGGACGATCGGCGGGAAAAAGGCGGAGCTAATCAGCTTTCCGGAAGCGATGAGCCGCGCCAATAACGCGGGAGTCGAGACCGCGGAAGTCAAAGCGCCCGGTTATAATCCCTATTTTTATTTTGGGGACGCGGACAAAGAGCACGCCGTTTGGTTTCTCGATGTAGTGACGTTTTTAAACGAGCTGCGCGAAGTGCGCGATCAAAAGGCCGGCGGCTTCGCGCTTTACCGGCTCGGTACGGAAGACCCGGCGATTTGGGACGCACTAAATCTTTCTCGCGATTTCAAGATCGACAATCAAACGCGCGCGTTGTTGGAAGTGCTCAGAGGGACGGACACGATCACCGATGTGGGGGACGGTGAGATTGTCACGGTGGATGAAACCCGCTCGGATGGAATGCGAAATCTGGCGGCCGATTCTCAGGGTTATCTTACGGCGAGGTACGCGAAGTTCCCGGAGTTTCCCACGCTTTATCACCAGGGCGCCGGGGGCGAACATCAGGTGGCAATCACTTTTGATGACGGTCCCGATCCGCGGTGGACGCCGAAGATTCTCGATATTCTGAAAGCGGCCAACGTGAAGGCCGCGTTTTTTCTCGTCGGTGCAAACGCCGAGCATTATCCCGGCTTAGTGCGCCGGATTGTCGATGAAGGACACGAGATTGGGAACCACACTTATTATCATCCGAATTTGGCGCTTTGCTGGCCGGAGCATGTGCGGCTGGAATTGAATGCGACGCAGCTTTTAATCGAAAGCATCACCGGCCGGGCCACGACATTATTTCGTCCGCCCTACGCGGCAGACACGAGCCCGTCGCAATTGAGCGAGCTGACTCCGTTGCAAATCGCACAGGACCTCAATTATCTCGTTGTTCTGGAGAACATCGATCCGCAAGATTGGGCAAAACCGGGCGCGGACATCATCCTGCAGCGCGTCAAACAGCAGCGGCGCGATGGCAGCATTATTTTGCTGCACGATGCCGGCGGCGATCGCTCGCAAACTGTCGAAGCGCTTCCGCGCATTTTAGATTGGCTGCACACGCGGGGCGATACGGTCGTCTCATTGAGCACGCTGCTTGGAACAACGCGCGACGCGCTTATGCCGCCATTACAGCAGAGTGGTCAATCGCTCATGCGGGTGGTGAGCAACACGGGATTTCGAATTTATCATGGGATCGAAGAATTTCTTTGGGCCTTCATGATCGTCGCGACCGCGCTGGTGGTAATTCGGACGCTGGTCGTGATCTGGCTGGCCTATCGTTTCCGGCGCGGGCCGAAAGCGGATTTTGCCGAACCGATCAGCGTAGTGATGGCTGCTTATAACGAAGGCAGAGTAATCGCCGAAACTTTGCGCGCTCTTCTCGACACGGAATATAAAGGCGCCATCGAAGTGATCGTGGTTGATGATGGTTCGCGAGACAAAACCGCCGGAGAAATCGAACGCGTCGCGGTTGTCGATCCACGTGTTCGTTTGATGCAACAGGAAAATCGCGGCAAGGCGCGAGCGTTGCAACGCGCGCTTTCCGCGGCGCGGCACGGAATTATCGTGTTCGTCGATGCCGACACGCACTTTCAGCGCGACACGCTCCCACGTTTGCTGGAACCGTTTGCTAACGAGCGGATCGGCGCGGTCTCAGGTCATGCGAAGGTCGGAAACTTGCGCACCTTCATCGCGCGTTGTCAGGCGCTGGAATACACGTGCGGCTTCAATCTTGATCGGCGCGCCTACAATCGCTGGAATTGCATCACGGTCGTGCCTGGCGCGATCAGCGCCATTCGTAAGGATGCGATCGATCAAGCGGGTGGCCTCAGTTTGCAAACGCTTGCCGAAGACACCGATCTGACTCTTTCGTTGCACAAACATCGGCAACGGATCGTCTACGTGCCGGGCGCGATCGCCTGGACGGAAGCGCCGGAGAGCGTGCGCACGCTGGCGCGACAACGTTTTCGCTGGGCCTACGGCACGTTGCAATGTCTCTGGAAACACCGGGACATGGTGTTCAACTGGAACTATCGCGCGCTCGGCTGGTTCAGTTTGCCGAGCGTTTGGTTTTTTCAAATCATCCTCGTCGCCGTCACACCAATGGTGGATTTATTTTTGCTCGCCACACTTCCATTCGGCGCCTGGCGAGCGGTCATGCCGTTTGTCATCACGTTCCTCGCCATGGATGTCGTTCTCGCGACGCTGGCCTGCATTCTCGAACGAGAGCCGATTTTGCGCGCATGGCGCATTCTTCCCATGCGTTTGATTTACCGGCCAATGCTCAGCTACTGCATTTGGAAGGCGATCCTTCGCGCGCTGAAGGGTGCGCTGGTCGGCTGGGGCAAACTCGAGCGCACGGCCAGCGTCCCGGCGCGGGCATGAGGAGAGAATGCAGAAATTACGAATGACGAAGGAATGACGAAATCCGAATGATAAAGAGTGCTGTCCGGTTCGTCATTCGTCATTCGTGTTTCGTCATTTTGTTTGTCGTCATCGTCGGATTGGTCTCGTGCAAAAAGGCTAGCCTAACGAATGCGCACATCGATCCGAACGGCCCTGTCGAGGTCGTCGTCCCCGCGCATGGCGCGTACACCGGCGCGTTTATGGATTTCGGCGACGAGGAGGACGACGTCACGCTCGAAATGATTGAAGATTTTGAGACGATGGTCGGCAAACACCAGGCGATCATTGCCTCCTCGAGCTATTGGGGTGAGCAAGATTTTCCTACCGCGAACTTAAACGTGGAGTGGCGGCATGGCTCGCTGCCCCTTGTCTTTTGGTCGCCCTGGGACAAACCGTACACGCAAAATCGCGGGCCGGACAAATTCAATCTCAACGACATCATCGCGGGAAAATGGGATGATTACATCGACAAGTGGGCCGACGCGGCGCGCGCATTCGGTCATCCCATGATCGTCGCATTCGGCGTCGAGATGAATGGCGACTGGTTTCCGTGGTCAGGAACTTACTATGGCGCCGATAATTGGGATGACGATCGCGATAATTGGAAAGGTCCGGAAAATTTCCGGACGGCTTATCGCCATGTCGTCGATCGCGTCCGTGCGCGCGGCGCGTCCAATATCAAGTGGATGTTTCACGCCAATAATTATTCCTATCCGCTCGACACCTGGAATTTCACGCCCGCGTATTATCCCGGCGCGGATTACGTCGATTGGTTTGGACTGAGTGTTTACGGCCAGCAATTCAAAGACGAACCGTGGGCGAACGTTCCGTCACTGGTCGATTGGCCGTATCAGGAAATGTGCGGGCTCGATCCGAACAAGCCGATTATGATCGCCGAATGGGCGACGGGTGAGTTTCCGCATTCTGGGCCCAAAGGCGAATGGATCAAACAAGGACTCGATCTTTTTCGGACGCGCTATCCGCGGATCAAGGCCGCAGTTTACTGGCACGAACGCTGGCAAAACGTCGACCAGTCTTATAGCAACTTGCGGGTGAATTCCTCCGTCGAGTCGCTCAACGCTTACCGGGAAGGCGTGGCTAATCCCGATTGGTTAGGCAACTTGATCTTGCGAGCGCTTCCGAGCGCCAAATAATGCGCACTCAAAGATCGACAATTGAGCCGGGTAAAATGATGAGCGCAGAAGATAGATTTCCGGAAGAGCTTTTGCTGAATGAGCCAAACCGCGGGCGCCGTTTGGTTCAAGAGTTCTACCAACAGTATAGCAACACCAGGCAGAAACCCGCCTGCTATACAACGATCGGCACGTAGCATAAAGAGATCAAAAGAGCGTTCTATCGACGATGGCTGGAGGTAAATGGTCACGACCGCCAAAATCTGGGATTGGATGTGGGATGTCGTGGTGGAGTCCTTACCAAAATGGTGGGACTCATTCGCTGGATCAGGCGTGGAGAACGATGCGGATGAGGACGACGACAACGATGCCGACGACGAAGACATGGCCAGCCCGACCGGCGTTTCCTCGGTCTCTCTCATGCAATTCAGGCA
>Ga0209055_1002215_pt1 | contig 12387 bp, 12 predicted proteins | sample GraSoiAngelo_110_FD_185875 | JGI IMG/M metagenome (GOLD analysis project Ga0209055, IMG submission 185875) | Grasslands soil microbial communities from the Angelo Coastal Reserve, California, USA - 14_0903_12_30cm (SPAdes) (version 2) | ecosystem: Environmental > Terrestrial > Soil > Grasslands ... | reverse complement strand
GGCTGGAAATCCGGGGCCCCGGCGACGGGCCGCGGGCTCCCGGAACGCTGGCCGCGATCGTCGGGGCCGCGCTCGGCGCCGAACGCGACGCCGCGCAAGTGGCGGCGGAACTGTCGGAGCGGTACGAAGAAATCGACCTGATCTATACCATCAGCGAGATCCTCGGCCAGACGATCCGGCTCGACGAGGCCGCGGACCGCATCCTGCGAGAGGTCGCCGGCGTCGTGCGGGCCCGGCGCGCCACCCTGCTGGTGCACGATCGCGAGCGCGGCCTGCTGCGCATCGTGGCCGCGCAGGGGATGGACGTCCAGGACGTCGAGCCGATCGAGGTCGACGACCCGTGCTCGGTCTCCGCGCGGGTGTTCCGTGACATGCGCATCGTGAGCTACGACCCCACCGATGCCCAGGCGGTGAACCCCGGTTGCCCCGAGGGCCGCACCTACAAGGGAAAGGCGTTCCTCTCCGTGCCTGTGTTGTACGCGACGCCGGGCGAGCGCGCCAAGCCGATCGGCGTGATCAACCTGACGGATCGCATCGGCACGGACGCGTTCACGGCCGGGGACCGCAAGCTCGTCGCGGCGATCGCGAACCAGATCGGGGCCGCGATCGAGAACGCCACGCTGGTCGCCAAGGACTTGAGCCAGCAGCGCGTGCAACGGGAGCTGGAGCTGGCGCACGACCTGCAGCTCAAGCTGCTTCCCTCGCCGCTCGTCATCGCGGCCCGGGTGGACGTCGCCGCCCGCTGCCGCCAGGCGGAATCGGTGGGAGGGGACTTCTACAACCTGCTGAACCTCCCCGACGACCGCATCGGCGTGATCATCGGCGACGTCACGAGCCACGGGTTCGGGGCCGCATTGATCATGGCGCTCGTGATGGCCGCCTCGGGGATCCACGCGCAGGCGGGCGAGCGGCCGACCGACGTGCTGCAGCGGATCGAGCAGTCGCTCACGGACGAGCTCGGGCGCACCGAGATGTTCTTGAGCCTGTTCTACGGCGTGATCGACCCGCGGGCGGGGCGGCTCACCTATGCCAACGCCGGACACCCCCACGCGTTTCTCGTCGACACCGCGGCGAGCCGCCCGACCCGGCTCGACGCCACGCGCCCCCCGCTCGGCATCGCCGCCGCACCGGGCCGGGACGGCGTGCTCACCTGGCGGCCGCGCACGGGCGTGGTGTGTCTCTTCACCGACGGCGTGGCCGAGGCGGAAGCCGACGGCGAGCGCGGCGGCCGGTTCGGGGAGGAGCGGGTGCTCGGTCACGTGGCCCGGCTCACCGATCGCCCCGCGCGCGACATGCTCGAGGCCATCTACGCCGACCTCGCCGGCTTCACGGGTGGCGCCCCCGCGGCCGACGACCGCACCCTCGTGATCCTCAAGGTGTGAGCCGGCGGCCCCCGCTCGGGCAGCACTTCCTCCGCGACCCGAAGCTCCTCACGCAGATCGTCGACGCGCTCGAGCCCGCGCCCGGCGACGTCGTCCTCGAGATCGGAGCGGGGCAGGGGAGCCTGACCGAGCAGCTGCTCGCCCGCGGGCTGCGGGTCATCGCGATGGAGAAGGATCGGCGGCTCGCGACCGAATTGCGAATGCGGAATGCGGAATGCGGAATGGATCGACTGACCGTCGTGCACGGCGACGCCCTGCGGACCGATTGGGGTGCTCTCATCATTCCGCATTCCGCATTCCCCATTCCGCATTTCAAGGTGATCGGCAACATCCCCTTCGCCATCACCTCGCCCCTGATCGACAAAGCCCTCACTCCGCCGCTGCCGGAGCGGATCGTGTTCCTGGTGCAGCGGGAGGTGGCCGACCGGCTGGCGGCGCGGCCGGGGTCGCGGGCGTACGGGGCGCTGAGCGTCGGCGTGCAGGCGACGTGTCGCGTCGAGCGGCTATTCGGCGTGCGGGCCGGGGCGTTCCATCCTGCGCCCAAGGTGGCGAGCGCGCTGGTACGGCTCACGCCCCGGTCCGACCCCCTGGTCGCACCCGCCGAGCTGCGGGCATTCCGCGCCTTCGTCACCGCGTGCTTTACGCGCCGCCGCAAGCAGCTCCGCAACGTCGTCATCGCCGCGACGGGACGGCCGGCGCCGGCAGTGCTCGCGGGTCTCGCGCAGCTCGGGCTCGATCCAGCGGCGCGACCCGAGACGCTCACGCCCGAGCAGTTCGTGCACCTGTGGCGTTGGTGAGCCGTTCGTCTATTCTGCCCGCTTGAACAGGAGGTTCCCGGACGCATACGTCTCACGGGGCTGGTGGCGGACCATGTCGCCTTGTCGACACTCGTAGGCGATGTAGCCACGTTGGGTGAGCCATGAGACCAAGTCTCGAGAGCGTGCCACCCCCGGCAGGTCGAAATCCCCGACTTCGAGAATGAGCAGCGGCGCAAACTCCTGGATGAGCCGCTCCGCTCCAAACAACACATGCAGTTCCGATGACTCGGCATCGATCTTCACCAGGTCCACTCGCCGGAGGCCCAGCGTCGCCACGACCTCGTCGCACGTCCGGGCCGCCACCTGCACCGTGCCGACCTTTCCCCGCTCGCCACCAGTGTTCCGCTGTCCGAACGCAGAGTCCATCGCCGAGTCGACAAGGCCATAGTCGCGAAACAGTAGCGTCGTGTTGGCACTGTACGCGGCGACGTTGAGCGGAGTGATGTTCCGGAACGGACTGTTGCACGACGCGTTCCGGTTCAGCTGTCGGAAGGTCCGTGGCATCGGCTCCAGGGCCACGACACGACCTTCTCCGGTAACGAGGTCGCTGCCGAGCAGTGTGAAGAAACCGAAATGGGCGCCCACGTCGACGAAAACCATTCCCGGCCCGAGGCTCCGTAGCATAAACGTGCAGACATCACTCTCGAAGAAGCCGTATCGCCAGATGTGCGTGGACGTTCCCTCCGGCAGCACCACGTCAAACCGACCGTTCCAGAATGTCTTGGAAGCTGCCCGATGTGAGAGTCCAACCGCACGGAGCAGCTTTGGGTACAACTCTTTCCACGGAGCAGTCACGCGTCGCGTCACTCGGCTCCGGCTCGCTCGCTCCACTGCTGCCACCAGATTTCGTTCTGCTTGTTCCTTGCTCAGAAGCATCGCGGCACGCTCTTGGGGGCTGGGCACTGAAACTAAGTCACGATCTTGCATGAGCGGCCACGAATTGCTAGGATTGCAGACGAAAGTGAAAAGATTCACAAGCAGCTGCACAACGGCTTAGCACACGACAGGACGGCTCAGGAAACGGGGTCGCAACTTCACAATATGCGGAAGATCTCCGAGAGCACGGTGCGACGGCTCTCCCTGTATCTGCGGTTCCTCGAGCAGTTCGACGCGCAGGGCCACACGACTGTCTCCTCCGCCGAGCTCGCCCGCCGCGGCGCCACCACGTCGGCGCAGGTACGCAAGGACCTCTCGTTCTTCGGCTCCTTCGGCAAGCGCGGGCTCGGCTACTCCGTGCCCCAGCTCACGGGTCGGCTGCGGGAGATCCTGGGGCTCAAGCGGACCTATCGAGTCGTGCTGGTCGGCGCCGGGCGCATCGGCGGGGCGCTGGCCCAGTATCCCGGGTTTCGGCAGCGCGGCTTCCATGTCGCGGCGATCTATGACAAAGACCCGCGCAAGATCGGCTCCCGCTGGAACGGGTTGGTGGTGCGCGACGTTCGCCACATCGCGAGCGACCTGAAGAAGGAGCCGACCGACATCGCCATCCTCGTGACCCCCGCGGAGGCGGCGCAAGAAGTAGCCGACCAGCTCGTCCAATCGGGCGTGAAGGCGATCCTCAACTTCGCCCCGATTCGCCTCGCGGTACCGGCCGACGTGGTCGTGAAGTCGGTGAACATGGCGCTGGAGCTCGAGACGCTGAGCTTCGCGCTGGCCAATCGATAGATTCCCCGCCGATGGCCCGCGTCCGCGTCACTTCCGAAATCGGTCCGCTGCGCGCGGTGCTCGTGCATACCCCTGGTCCTGAGCTGCTCGCGGTCACGCCGGGCAACCGCGAGGCCTACCTCTACGACGACATCATCGACCTGGAGCTGGCGCAGCAGGAGCACCGCCGTTTTGTCGCCGTGCTCGAGCGCTTCGCCCAGGTGTACGAAGTGCGCGCGCTCCTGACCGAGCTGGTGACGCGGCCCGATGTGCGCGAGTTCCTGGTCACGCGCGCGCTCGAGGTGGTGCCGTCGGACGCCCTGGCCAAGCAGCTGGCCGAGCTCCCGGCGGAGGCGCTCGTCGCCCTCATGGTCGAGGGCGCCCTGGAGGAGGCGGGCCCCATCGCGCGCGCGCTGAACGAGAGCGGCTACGCGCTCCCGCCGCTTCCCAATCTCTTCTTCACGCGCGACGTCGGCATCGTGATCGGAGAGCATTCGATCATCGGCTCGATGCGCTACGGCGTGCGCTGGACCGAGGAGCTGCTCATCAAGGCGCTGTTCCGCTACCACCCGTGTCTCGAGAACGCGGGGATCCTGTACGACGGCTCGGAAGAGAAGCGCAACAACTACACGCTCGAGGGCGGCGACGTCCACCCGCTCCGCGCCGACCTGCTCCTCCTCGGGTTCAGCGAGCGCTCCAGTCCTGCCGCGCTCGATCACCTCTGCGATCTGGTGTTCGAGCATTGCGGCGTGCGGGACGTGATCGTGGTGGTCATGCCCGCCGAGCGGACCGCGATCCACCTCGACATGATCTTCACGCAGCTCGACCGGGAGCTGTGCTGTGTCTACCCGCCGCATTTCGTCGGCCCGGAGCGCCTCGCGGTGCTGCATCGGCGCAAAAAGTCGAAGGGCGTGAAGGAGATGCCCAACTTCTTCGCGGCGCTGCAGGCGGTGGACCAGCCGCTCGAGCCGGTGTTCTGCGGCGGCACCGGCCGCTCCGTGCAGGAGCGCGAGCAGTGGTCCTCGGCGTGCAATTTCTTCGCGGTGCGGCCCGGCGCCGTCGTCACCTACGCGCGCAACGAGGCGACGCTCCTCGAGCTCGACCACGCCGGCTTCAAGCTCGTGAGGGCCGCGAGCCTGCTCGACGGACAGGAAACGCTCGGCGACGGCGAGCGCGGTGTGGTGACGATCGAAGGCAGCGAGCTGGTGCGCGGGGGCGGGGGGCCGAGATGCATGACGCTGCCGTTGCGGCGAGACGACTTGTGAGTCAAATGCGGAATGCGGAATGCGGAATGCGGAATTTCAGGGACAGGTCGTTCGCGGCACGAACCCTCCACTTACATTCCGCATTCCGCATTTCCCATTCCGCATTCGCCGAATGACCCACACCACCTTCCAGGTGGGCCGTCTCCGGTGTCACGCCTTGGAGGCCGGCCGGCAGGCTCTCGACGGCGGCGCCATGTTCGGCGTCGTACCGAAGCCCCTCTGGGAGCGGCGCATCCCTGCCGACGCGCGCAACCGCATTCCGCTCGCGCTGCGCTGCCTGCTGATCGAGCACGACGACGGCCTGGTGCTGATCGACACGGGGATCGGCAACAAGGAGGACGCCAAGTTCCGGGACATCTACGGCGTGCACAACGACGGGAAGGACGGCCGTACGCTGCTCGAAGACGCGCTCGCCGAGGTGGGACGCCGGCCGGAGGAGGTGGGCTGGGTCATCAACACCCACCTGCACTTCGACCACGCGGGGGGCAATACGTACCGCGATCCGGCCGGCGCGATCAGGCTGACCTTCCCGCAGGCACGTTACGTGGTACAGCAGGGGGACCTGGAGTTCGCCCGCCATACCAACGAGCGCACCGCCGCGAGCTATCTCCCGCACAACTTCGCGACGGTGCCGTTTCACACGGTCGACGGCGAGACGGAGGTCGTCCCCGGGGTTCGCGGCCTGCCGACGCCGGGGCACGTGCCGTTTCACCAATCGGTCCTGGTGGAAAGCGCGGGGGAGCGGGTGTGCTTCCTCGCCGATCTCGTGCCCACGAGCGCGCACTTGCCGCTGCCCTGGATCATGGGGTACGACCTGCAACCGCTCGTGACGCTCGAATCGAAGCGCCAGCTGTACCGCCGGGCCGAGGCGGAGGGCTGGCTGCTATTCTTCGAGCACGATGCGGCGGTGGTGGCGGGCCGGCTCGGGCGGGAGGGGAAGGGGTTTGGTCTTGTGGAAGCCATACGGGCGGGCTAAGTTAGGCGCGACAATTCGGTAAGCGGGCGCCGCGTGCGCCTCACCCGCCGCCTCTCCCGTGCTGGGGAGAGCGCTCGAGGGTTCGAGGGAGCGTCTTTCGTCGTCCGTCGTGCGTGGCCCGGGCAGGCCGGTGCGCGTGACGGGCACGGATGATGCAACGCGGATTCCGGGAAAGCTGGAATCCGCTTTTTTGTTTTCTCATTGAGGAGGAGAACGGCACCTGGCGATCGAAAGCACCAACAACAAGGCTCCGCGCATCCGGGTGAACCGGCAGATCCGGATCAGTCCGCTCCGGGTGATCGCTCCCGACGGTGCGCAGCTCGGCGTGATGACCGTCGACGAAGCGCTCGCGGCGGCGCTGGAGCGGGGCCTCGACCTGGTGGAAGTGGCGCCGCTGGCGCGCCCGCCGGTCGTGAAGATCATGGATTACGGGAAGTTCAAGTTCGAGCAGGCGAAGGCGGCGCGGGCGGCGAAGAAAAAGCAACACGTCATCCACTTGAAGGAAGTAAAGTACCGCCCCGGCATCGACGACCACGACTTCGCGTTCAAGACGCGCCACGCGCGCGAGTTCCTGCAGGACGGCAACAAGGTGAAGGTGACGATGATGTACCGCGGCCGGCAGATGGCCCACATCGACCTGGGGCGTGACGTGCTGGACCGGGTCGCGACCGAGCTCAAAGACGTGGCCAAGATCGAGCAGGACCCGAAGCTCGAGGGCCGCAACATGTCGATGGTGCTGGCGCCGAAGTGACAACTAACCCCGGGCGCGAGCCCGGGGACAACTAACCCCGGGCGCGAGCCCGGGGAGGACGAGATGCCCAAGCAGAAATCCAAACGTGCGCTCCGGAAACGCGTGCGGCTGACCGGCAGCGGGCGCTTGCGCCGCTATCACGCGTACAAGAGCCACATCCTGACCAAGAAGCATCCCAAGCGGAAGCGCCACCTCCGCAAAGCCGCGCTGGTGTCGCACGCCGACGAGCGACGCCTCAAGCGCCTGCTGATGGCGTAAGGAGCCCAAGCATGCCCCGCGTCAAAAGCAACGTTGCGCGCCTGAAGCGCAAGAACAAGGTGATGAAGCTCGCCAAGGGGTACTTCGGCGGGCGCTCCAAGCTCTGGAAGGCGGCGAAGGAGTCGGTCGAGCGGGCGCAGAAGTACGCCTACCGGGACCGCCGCCGCAAGAAGGGCGACTTCCGCCGCCTCTGGATCATCCGCATCAACGCCGCCGCGCGGCTGCACCAGCTCTCGTACAGCCGCCTGATGAACGGACTGCGCCGCGCCGGAGTCGAGATCAACCGCAAAGTGCTCGCCGACCTCGCGGTGCGGGATCCCGCGGCGTTCCAGCAGTTGGCGGAGGTCGCGAAGCAGGCCCTCTGACCATGCGCGACCTCCTGGCAGCCCTCACCGAGCTGCGGGAGCGTCTGCAGGAGATCCCGCAAGCGGACGAGCGCCGGCTCCAGGATCTCAAGACCGAGATCCTCGGGCGCAAAGCCGGCGCGCTCACCAAAATCCTCGCGGCGCTGCCGCGGCTCGAGCCCGCCGCCAAGAAGCAGGTCGGCCGCGAGGCCAACGCCCTGAAGCAGGACTTCGAGGCGGCGTTCGCCGCGCGGGAGCGCGACCTGAAACGCGTCCTCCCCGGGGCCGCGGCCGGCGTCGACCTCACCATGCCCGGGCGCGCCCGCTGGACGGGCGGGCTGCACCTCGTCACCCAGGTGGTGAACGAGATCTGCGAGATCTTCCACGAGCTCGGCTTCACCCGCGCGGTGGGGCCGCACATCGAGACCGAGCGCTACAACTTCTACGCCCTGAATTTCCCCAAGGACCATCCGGCCCTCGACGCCCAGGACTCCTTCTTCCTCGGGGGCGACCTCCTGCTGCGGACCCACACCTCGCCCGTGCAGATCCGCACGCTGGAGCGCTACCCGCCGCCCGTCCGCGTCGTGATCCCCGGCCTGGCGTACCGCCGCGATCCGTTCGACGCATCGCACTCGCCGGTGTTCGAGCAGATCGAGGGGCTCGCCGTGGACGAGGGGATCAGCTTCGTCGACTTCAAGGCCACGCTCGCGACCTTCGCCCGCCGCTTCTTCGCCGCAGACACGCCGGTGCGCTTCCGGCCGTCGTTCTTCCCCTTCACGGAGCCCTCCGCCGAGATGGACGTGCAATGCCAGATCTGCGGCGGCACCGGCTGCCCCACGTGCAAGCAAACCGGCTGGATGGAGATCCTCGGCTCCGGCATGGTGCATCCGGCGGTCCTCGAGAACTGCGGTGTGGACAGCGAGCGCTATACCGGCTTCGCCTGGGGCATGGGCCCGGACCGGATCGCGATGACCCGACACCGGATTCCCGACATCCGGCTGCTGTTCGACAGCGACGTCCGCTTCCTGGCGCAGTTCGCCGCCGCGGGAAAAGGGAGCGCGCGATGATCGTGTCGCGCCGTTGGCTCGAGGCGCTGCTCGACCGCCCGCTCGATGCGCGCGATACCGCGGAGCGGCTGACGATGCACGTCGCGCCGGTCGACGCGGTCGTGCCGCTGCATCAGGATCTCGGCGACATCGTGGTGGCGCGCGTGCTGGAGGTGAAGCAGCACCCCAACGCCGACCGGCTCACGCTCTGCCTGGTGGACGCAGGAGGCGCCGGCGGGCCGGTCGCGGTCGTGTGCGGCGCCCGCAACGTGCAGGCCGGAAAGAGCTATCCGTACGCCCCCGTGGGAGCGCTGCTGCCGGGCGGCGTGCGGCTCGAGCGCAAACCGATCCGCGGCGTCGAGTCGAACGGCATGCTCTGCTCGGCCAAGGAGCTGGGGCTCGGCGACGACCACGCCGGCATCCTCGAGCTCGACACCGCCGCCCCGCCGGGGAGCCGGTTCGTGGACGTCGTGCCCGTCGCAGATCATCAGATCGTCATCGACGTGCCGGCGAACCGGCCGGACCTGCTGTGCCACAAGGGCGTGGCCCGCGAGCTGGCGGCACTGCTGGGCGGCGCGGTCAAGCTGCCGCCGATCCCGGGTGCTCGGAGCGCCCGGGGTGACGCGCCCGGGAGGGCCGCCGAGCCCGGCGTGGCCCCCGGCCCGAGCGGGCGCGTCACCTCGGGCGTCGTAGACGGCGTAGACGTTCGGCTCGAGGACCCCGAGGGCGCGCCGCGCTACATGATCGCGGTGATCCGCGGGGTGAAGGTCGCCTCTAGCCCGCCGTGGCTCGCGCAGCGCCTGGCAGCGATCGGCCAGCGGCCGATCAATAACATCGTCGACGCGACCAACTACGTCCTGTTCGAGGTCAACCAGCCGCTGCACGCCTTCGATCTCGCGAAGCTGCACGGGCCCGCCGTCGTGGTCCGCCGGGCGAGGCCGAACGAGAAGATCGTGACGCTCGACGGGGTGGAGCGTACCCTCACGTCCGAGATGACGGCGATCTGCGACGCGGAGCGGCCGACGATCATCGCAGGCGTGATGGGGAGCGCCGAGTCGGAGGTCACGGCGTCCACCACCGACCTGGTGCTCGAATGCGCCTACTTCCAGCCGACGCGCGTGCGGCGCACCCGCCGGGCGCTCGGCTTGTCGAGCGAGTCGAGCTATCGTTTCGAGCGAGGGATCGACCTGCTCGGCATGCCCGAGGCCATGCGCCGCGCCATCGAGCTGATTGTCGCCGTGGCCGGTGGTGCGCAGCGCGAGCCGCCGCTCGACCTGTGGCCGCAGCCGGTCCAGGAGAAGACGATCTTCCTCCGCCCGGAGCGTGCCGCTCGGTTGCTGGGCGTCGCGACCGAGCGCGCCGAGCTGGAACGGCTGCTCACGTCGGTGGGGTTCTTCGTCGCCCCCAAGGACGGCGGAGCCCGGCTCGCCGTGCAGGTGCCCGGCTGGCGGCCCGACGTCACGCGCGAGGTGGATCTGATCGAAGAGGCCGCCCGCTTACAAGGGTACGACGCATTCCCGGACGAGCTGCGCCCCTACCGCTCGGGGACCGTGCCCGACGCGCCCGTCGAGCAGATCAAGGCCCGGGTGCGCGAGCGGCTGGCTCAGTCAGGTTTCTACGAGGCCCGAACCATCCCGCTCGGGCCGCGCGACGGGCTGGAGGCGGTCGCGGTCCGGAATCCCCTGTCGGCCGAGGAGGCATTTCTGCGGCGCCGGCTGATTCCGGGCCTGGTACGGCGGGTGGAGCACAACTGGGCGAACCGCACCCGGGACGTACGACTGTTCGAGATCGGGGTCGTGTTCCGCGCCGGACAGGATCGACCCGAGGAGTGGGACTCCGTGGCCGCCGTGCTCACGGGGGCCCGGCGCCCGCCCCACTGGTCCGAGGGTGCGAAAGTACCTGATATGGACATATGGGACTTGAAGCACCACTTTGAGTTAGCGGTGAGGGCCGCGGCCCCGTCATGCAACGTGCAACCGGCAACGGGCGGTGGGGTGGGTTGGGTAGCGGTCCAACAGGGCGGGGAGGTGGTAGGGTGGTCGGGCCCGCTCGAAGCCGACGCCCCTGTCTGGGCAGCGGCGTTGTTCGGGTTCGAGGTGCGAATTGACCTGACGCTGCCCGGCGCCGTGCACTATCGCCCGCTGCCGACCCAGCCGCCGGTGGAGCGAGACATCGCGCTGGTGTTGCCGGCAGGGGTGCACGCCGCGGTCGTGGCGGCCGTGCTGGCTCGCGCGGCGGGACCGCTGCTCGAGCGCCTCGAGGTGTTCGACGAATACCGCGGGCCCGGCGTGCCGGCGGGATACCGCAGCGTGGCGTGGCACTGCACCTTCCGGGACCCCGCCCGGACGTTGCGCGAGCGCGAAGTGGACGAGCTGCTCGCGGGAGCGCTGCGGGCGCTGGAGGACGAGCTTGGCGTACGACGGAGAGAGACTTGACGGGCGCGTGCTGGATCAGCTGGAGACGGTTCTCCGCCACGTGGCGGATGAGCTGGCCGGCTGGCGGACGCGCGCGCTCAAGGCCGAAGCGGAGCTGAAAGAGAGCGGCGTCCGGGGGGGAGGGGCGACGGGAGGCGCGGCCGCGAAACCCGACGCCGACACGCGCGGTCGTGTGGCGGATCTCGAGCAGGAGAACCGCACGTTGCGTCAGCGCGTGGAGGGTGCGCGTACTCGCGTGCACGACCTATTGTCGCGGCTCACCTTCCTGGAAGAGCAGGCCCGCCAGACGGGCGGGAACGGCGGCGGGACGGGTGGTGCCCAGAATGCGGGCGGCTCCGGAGGTGCCTGAGTGAGCACCAAGAAGCACGCGGTCAAGGTGATGATCGGCGGTGAGGAATACACCGTGCGATCCGATCTGCCTCCCGAGTACACCCGGGAAGTGGCGGCGTACGTCGACCAGGCGTTGAAGAAAGTCCTGTCTCAAGGGCCGATCGTCGAGACGCACAAGGCGGCGATCCTGGCGGCGCTCGACATCACCAACGAGCTGTTTCAAACGAAGAAGGGCGAGCGCGAAGTGGTCGCCCGGCTGGCGGCGCTGGCGGATGACATGACGAAGCTGCTGCCGCCGGGGAAGCGAAAGGCTCTCAGCCATCAGCCGTCGGTCATCAGCTGACTAGCTGACAGTTTTACACGCTCCGCCTCCCAAGCGAAGCGTTGCCGGAGATAGATCCTATGCTGGACTGGCTGGCAATCGTCGCAGCCCTCCTTGGCGGCGGGGTCGCCGCGGGAGCGGCTTTCTATATCGTGGGGCGGCGCGTGCAGCGGCGGGTGGCGGACGCCGCGGCGCAGGCCGCCACAGCGGACAGCGCACGCCTCCTGGAAGACGCGCGCCAGCGGATGGTGCTGACGGCGAAAGAAGAGCTGATGCGCGCCCGCGAAGCGTGGGATGGAGAGGTAGGGCGGCGGCGGCGCGACATCGAGCGGCGCGAGGACCAGATCGAGCAGAAGCTGGCGGGCCTCGACACCCAGGCCCGCGAGTTGGGGCGCCGGGAGCAGGCCTGCCAGGAGCGGGAACGCACGCTCGGGGCCAAGGAGGCCGAGGCGCGCATCCGCCTCGAGCAGGTCGCCGGTCTCACCGCGCAGGAGGCGAAACAGGAGCTGTTGCGCGGGCTCGAGGACGAGGCGAGGAGCGAAGCCGCCGCGCTCGCCCGGGAGTTGAAGGAGCAGGCGAAGAAGGGCGCCGACCGCGAGGCGCAGAAGATCCTCGCCGTCGCGATCCAGCGGATCGCGGCCGAGCACACCGCCGAGAGCACCGTGTCCGCCGTGGCTCTCCCCTCCGACGAGATGAAGGGACGCATCATCGGGCGGGAAGGCCGTAACATCCGCGCCTTCGAGGCCGCCACCGGCGTGGACGTGATCATCGACGACACGCCGGACACGGTCGTGGTCTCGTGCTTCGACCCGGTGCGGC
>Ga0209055_1002209_pt1 | contig 12426 bp, 10 predicted proteins | sample GraSoiAngelo_110_FD_185875 | JGI IMG/M metagenome (GOLD analysis project Ga0209055, IMG submission 185875) | Grasslands soil microbial communities from the Angelo Coastal Reserve, California, USA - 14_0903_12_30cm (SPAdes) (version 2) | ecosystem: Environmental > Terrestrial > Soil > Grasslands ... | reverse complement strand
GGCCGAAGCCGCCCGCTTCGTGATGGAAAGCGCCGCGTCAGACTCGGCGACGGATTCCGCGTCTCCCGTTACCGAGAACATCGAAATCTCCGGCTTGACCGATACGACCGAAAATCTCTCGCTGGACCCCGCGCAGACCCCTGATACGCAAGAAGCCGCCGCTGACGCTTCAGTCCCATCCCCGGCTGAGCCCGGTGGCAGGTTCAAGCGTAAGAGAAAGCAGGCGGACAAGCAGGTTCTGGCCACGAAACCGGGCGAAGTCGTCGTCACCCGGCGCCTCTATCGCTCCGGCCAAAGCGAATACTTGATCAATGGCCGGGTGGGAAGGCTCCGCGACATTCAGGAGATGTTTATGGGCGTCGGCCTCGGCCCAGACTCCTACGCCATCATTGAGCAGGGCCGCATTGGCTTGATTCTGTCGACCAAGCCCATGGAGCGTCGTGCCATCATCGAAGAAGCCGCCGGCGTTACCAAATTCAAGACCAAGAAGCGCCTGGCGGAAGCCAAGCTAGAATCCTCAAAGGTCAATCTCTCCCGCGTCAATGACATCGTCGTGGAAGTTGAAAAGCAGCTTGGCTCGTTGAAGCGCCAAGCCGCCAAGGCGCGCCGCTATTCCGAAATTCGCGACCAAATGCGCGGCATCGTTCGCCAGATGCTGGCGGGCAAAGCGCGCGAACTGGACGCCGAAGCCGAACGCGTCTCCAAGCAGCTTGAAGAGCTAAACGCCGCCGAATTGCAGCGCGCCACTGCCATCCAACAGCAGGAAAGCGAACAGGACCGGCTGAACCAGCGGATTTACGAACTGGACGCCGAGATCCGGCAGAACCAGAATGTTTTGAATCTTACGGCCCTCGAGGCCGACCGCAGCGAGAATCGCATCGCCTTCAACCGGCAGCGCGCCGAGGAACTCGCCGGGCGTCACGCCCAAGTTAATGCGGAATTGGCGCAGGCCACTGCGCAGGCTGTGGAATGGGAATCCCGGAGCACGTCGCAGATTCAAGCGGTCACATTGCTGCGTGAGGAATCGGGTGTTCTGACCGCTCGCGTCGAAGAACTCGCGAAACGCGCCGAGTCCCGCGTCGCGCAGATCGCCGAATCCGAAGCGAAAATTGAGGCCTTGCGCCGCTCCTCTTCGGAGGCCGGCGAAAGCCTGCTGCGCCTGCACGGCGAACAAAAGCAAGCCGAAGAAGCGCTCGTGCATCAAACGGAAGCGCTGCGGAAGCTCGAGGCGAACGAGCACGACTTGCTGGAAACTTCCATGTGCGCGCGCGATGACGCGGAGCGGGCCGCTTTCGATCATGAATCCGCCAACGGGCAACTCAATGCGCTGAAACAGAGCGCCGCGGAGCTTCAGGCCAAGATCGCCGGATTCCGCGAGCAAGGCGAGGCTCTGTCTAAAGAAGCGGGAGCGCTCCGCGATTCTTTGGCCGGCGTTCGCGCGCGTCATTCCACGCTCACCCAAATCCTAAATGACCGCTCGTACACGGCGGATGCGGTGCAGAAACTTTTTGCCGCTAACGAGCGCGGCGGTGGGAAGGCGTTTCGCGCCGTCGGCGTACTGGCTGATTACGCGGAAGTCGAGGAGCAACATGAAGCCGCCATCGAGCAATACCTGCGAGACGAGTTGGAGTATGTCGTCGTCGAGACTTATGACCACGCTCGCGCCGGCGTTTCCATGCTCCGCGATGAAGTAGGCGGACGAGCCACTTTCTTTGTGGATTCTCTTAAGAACTTGCGCCTTACTTCCGAATATGAACCGATCGTGAATTTCCGCGCCGAAGACGGCGTCATCTCACGGCTTGATAGGCTCGTGGAGTTTCGAGATCCGCTCGGTGCTGCTGCAAAACAGTTCCTGCCGCGGCTGCGCTCCGCGTATTTGACGGAGAGCACGTCAGCAGCAGAAAAACTGGCGCGCGAGAACTCGCAATTTGCCTTCGTGACGCCTGACGGCACCTGCTACCAGGGCCGCATGGTCACAGGCGGCCGGCCCGACGAAGTCGGTCCGCTGGGCATGAAGCGCGAATTGCGCGCGCTGGACGCGGAAGTCCTGCAGCTCGAGCATCGGATGGCCGAAAAGCAAGCCGCGATCGAAACTGCGGTCGCGGAGTTGCGCTCGACGGAGCAGGCGCTCACCGAAATCGACGAAAAGCGGCGCGAAGCAGAACGCGCAGCCATCTCCGCCATGCACCGCCACAGCCAGATGCAGAGCGAACTGGCCCGCCTCGGCCTTGAACTCACCATTTGTCAGAATGAACTGGCGCGTGTTCGCCAGGAAGCGAAAAACGCCCGGGAGCGTGCCGAGCTCGCGAAGAACCAGCATGCTGCCGCGGCGCTGAGCCGCGCCGAGGCCGATGCCGAGAGCGCCCGTCTCGCTGAATCGCTCGTGCAGCTTCGCGGGTCCATCCAAACGGAACAAAATGAACTTGCCGCCGGCCGCGCCGCATTCGCCGCATTGAACGAGCGCCTCATGGCCGCCGAGGCACTTGCTGCCCGGCTGAATGAAGAGCGCGCCGAGCTCGAACGCCGCGAGGCCGCGCTTCGTCAGCAGATGTCTTCCATCGGTGACGAAACATCCGCCCTCGTCAAGCAAAGCGAAGAGCTTGCCCTCCAGCTCGAAGGTCTGCGTGGCGAAAAGCTGCGCCTGGAAGTCCGCCAGAGGGAACTCGAGCAGGAATGGGATGCCGCCCGCACTCGCGTTACACAGACGGAAGACCATCTGCGCATGGGACGCCAGTCGCTGCAGGAACTCCGCGAGCAGCGCAGCCACGCGGAAGTCGACCGCGCCAAGAACGACTCTGACCGTCAGCACTTGCGCGAAACGTGCATGAGCGAAGTGAACGCACAGCCCGAGGACCTGATCGCCACTGAGGCGGCTTTCATGTCCGGCGAAGAGCTGGCCATTGCCGAAACAAACTATCGTGAAATGAAACAGCGTATTGAGTCCATGGGCCCGGTCAACATGATGGCTCTCGAAGAGTTCAACGAATGCGAGCAGCGCTTCACGTTCCTGACGCGCGAGCGCGACGATCTGTTGCAGTCGATTGCGGACACGCAACAGGCCATCGCCGAGCTCGACCTCGCCACTAAGGAAAAGTTTGAGCACGCCTTCCACGCCATCAACAAGAGCTTCTCCGAAGCTTTCCACACCATTTTCGGCGGCGGCATGGCGGAGATGCGCTTGACCGAACCGGACAGCTCCGGCGACGCGGGCATCGACATTGTCGCCTCGCCCCCAGGCAAGCGCTTGCAAAATGTATTAGGCCATGACTGCGCTGGCGCTGCTCATTGCCATCTTCCGCTACCAGCCAAGCCCGTTCTGCATCCTTGATGAAGTCGATGCGCCGCTCGATGAAGCCAACGTCGGGCGCTTCACGCGCCTGATCGCCGAAATGAGCGGCCAGACGCAGTTCATCATCGTGACGCACAACCGCAAGACCATGGAGACGGGCAGCGTGCTCTACGGCGTGACGATGCAAGAGCCCGGAGTCTCAAAGTTAGTCAGCGTTCGTTGGGAAGAGTCGGAAACATCCGATCCTAAACGGCGGGCCGCTTCCGCGGCGTGAAATTCATTCACCGTTTGACCAACGAGCCTCTCCATCACTTCCAGGAATCCATGCCGCATCCCTGGCCCGCCGCATAATTTTTTCTTATTTTGTTTTGCAGAAATTTTCCTCAGCGTACCTTTGACATCGCGTTGCTCTGCGCTAGAATGCTTCACACTTCGTCGGGGGAACTTTTTCTGTGTCATCTGCTCCTGCCATGAAAGTTTTGAGGGAAACGCAATTCGCCGGGTTGACGCTTGCCGCGCGTGGCAAAGTACGTGACATCTACGATCTCGGTGACAAGCTGCTGATCGTCGCCACGGACCGGCTCTCGGCCTTCGATGTCATCCTTCCGACTCCCATTCCCGACAAAGGCCGTGTCCTCACCCAGCTTTCGCTTTTCTGGTTCCGTTTACTGGAAGATGTCATCCCCAATCACGTTCTCAGCGCCACGGATTTCCCTGCACCTTTTGACAAATTTAAGGCCGAACTCGCGGGCCGCTCTATGGTCGTACGAAAGGCCCAGCCGCTGCCGATCGAATGCGTCGTGCGCGGTTACGTCTCCGGGTCGGGTTGGAAGGACTATCGGGTCACAGGGAAGATTTGTGGCATTCCACTGCCTTCGGGCTTGCACGAGTCAGACCGCCTGCCGGAGCCTATTTTTACGCCCGCTACAAAAGCCGCCTCCGGCCATGACGAAAACATCTCTTTCGAACGGGCAGCGGCGCTCGTGGGCAAGGAACTTGCCGCGAAAGTACGCGCCATCAGCCTGGAAATCTACCGCCGCGCTGCCGCTTATGCAGAACCACGCGGCATCATCCTTGCCGACACGAAATTCGAATTTGGTTTGCTCCACGACGAATTACTCTGGATCGACGAAGCCCTCACGCCCGATTCTTCCCGCTTCTGGCCCGCCTCGCACTACAGCCCCGGCGGTCCCCAAGCTTCTTTTGACAAACAGTTTGTTCGCGATTATCTCGAGCGAATGCAATGGCCGAAAACCCCGCCCGGCCCTGAACTTCCTCCTGAAGTCGTCGAAGCCACTCGTGCCAAGTACCGGGAAGCGTATCGCATTCTGGCTGGGCGCGAACTGGATTAGTAAGTGGGCCCTCACACCGTGAGTTTTTGAGCGGAGCGTGCCGTCGTGAAAGACCAATTGGAAGGGCTTGTCAGTCAGATGGTGGAGCGCGGGATCCTATTTGACGAGGCGGTCGGGGAGTTCGAAAAACGCTTTATCAAGCGCGTTCTGGACCGCGCCGACGGCAATCAGTCCCGCGCGGCCGAAATCCTAGGCATTCACCGCAATACGTTGAGCCGCAAAATCGATGAATATAAGCTCGATTCCAACGGCCACCGCCGGCGTGCCCGTTGACTAATTTCCGTCTTCTTCCTGAAACGAGGGTTCCTAATGAAAACGGCTCCCTGTCCTCCAGGGAGTCGTTTTCCTAAATACACCTAGGTAGGATGCGGACTAGCTTGGTTTCGCAGCCGGCTTTCTTGCTGCCGGTTTCCGTACCGGCCTCTTCGGCGCGCCCTTCTCCTTAGGAATGTCTTCTTCCTTTACTTTTGCCTTGTCCCAATGCAGGAAAAATGCTGGATCAGGATCATAAGAAGTCAACGTGCCGGTAAAGTGGACGGCGCTATCTTTTTCCACGCGCGCCGCTTCCGGCTGACCGGCAACCTTCACGTCCATGTTGGGCGTCGTGGCGGCCTCGAACTCCGCATCACTCGTGACGAAGGCGATCTTCAGAACGATCGAGTCAGAACCCTTCACGACTTCGATCACTTTGCCGGGCACTTCGGGAAATTCCAGGCCGCATGCTGCCAGCCACGTGAGTTTGCCCTTGTCGCCGCCCACCTTCAGGTCCGCGACCACGGAGGCAATCGTCATGTCCTTTTGCGCGGCAGCAAGGTCTGCGGCGGCCGGCAGCGAGTAGCTGCTTGGGCGCTCTGCCGAAGTTCCGGCGAGCTGCAACAGTTCATTCAGCTCCGCATCGGTCAGGCTGTCGCACACCGTTCCGCCCTGATAGTTCACGATGAGCTTTCGCAGGTAGTCCTTCACCTTCGCCGACTGTGCCTGGGTTGCACCCTTGGCCGTAACCGCCCGCGCGATCGACCAGAACGCGTCCATCTGCTGCGGCGGGTTCATGCACAGGTAAGCCTGTCCCAGGCGGTAGTTGAAAGTAAGATCGTCGGGATTCAGGGCCAGCGCTGCCTTGTAGTATGTCACCGCCCCGGAACAATCTTTGGCATTCATGGCGGCTTGGGCCGCGATGCCATTGAGGGTGAGTTGAGAGACCGTCTTCTGCTTCGCCCAGGCGTCGTCCGTCACGTTATCCGGCTTCTTCACTTCTTCGAAGGTCTTCAATGCGGCAGCTGCCGCTTCCTGAGCCCCCTTGGCGAGAGCGGCATCCTTGGAAGCGTTAGGGCCCACTGCGGGATCAGAGACCATGGCATAGTACGCCGTAGCATGTGAAAAATACGCATTGAATCGAGTGAGCGCGTCTATCTTGTCCCCGAGGGCAGCCAGCTTGTCGGCGATTTCCATCATCTTCTGGTAATTCTTTTGCCCGCTGTAGGCCTGGTAGTAGAGCGGATAAATGTAGACGAGGAGATCGGAATTCGGATACTTCGATACGAAATCGTCCGCGCACTTGATCACTGCCGCGGGAACTTTCTCTGCGGCGCAGGCTTGCTCAGCATTGTACTCCGCCTGCGTGTACTTGGGCCCTTTGGCCGCGGCGTCCTGACCAGCTGCCGGCGCTTGTGCGAAAGCTCTCAGCTCGTTCCCAAGAATCAGGCCAAGCGCAGCCACTATCGCGAGTCCCGTGAGTCTTCGTGTTGCGTTCATTCGCATTTCTCCTCGCTCAAACTCCAAGCCTGAGTTTTCTGCTTCCGGTGCACCCCGGAATGCTTCTGCCGGGAATCGCATTGTTTCGGAAAACCTTCGGATTATAGGGAAATCCGCACCACATCTGCAAGACGTTCCCTTTCGTTGACTTGGTGACTTGAGGATATTTCTTATACAAGAAGGCGGCGTTTCCTATTTCCCTCAAGGCCACCAGGGGCTCCCAAGTACTGCGGAAAACTCTGATGATAGGATGAGTGTCGCACAGAAAGAGTGGCCCGTACGAGGAAGAATTCTCATGGTTCGAATTGGCAAACTAAATCGAGATGCAGGGAAAAAGAATCCCTTATCGGGAGGTGTGGCGCTCGTTACCGGCGGGAGCCGCGGCATCGGCAGGGCTATTGCTCACCGTCTGGCCTCGCTGGGCGCTTCCATCTCGATCTGCGGCCGCGACTTCGCCACACTTGAGGAATCCGCGCAAAGTGTCGCAAAAATCGGAGTGCCCGTTCATTTCCAAACAGCCGATGTCACCAAATCCGCGGACGTGACTGATCTAGTCGTGAAAACGGAAATGAAGCTGGGGCAGATCACCATCCTCGTCAACAACGCCGGCATCGGCCTCTTCGGCCCCGCCCACGAGAAAACTGAGGCTGACTGGGATCGCGTGCTGGACACCAATCTCAAAAGCGTCTTTCTCGTTTCTCGCGCCGTGGCGCCTTCCATGATTCGCCGTGGCTCGGGCGACATCGTCAACATCAGCTCCCTGGCCGGAAAGAACACCTTTGCTGGCGGCGGAATTTATTGTGCGTCCAAATGGGGAGTCGTCGGGCTCTCCGGCTGCATGGCGGAAGACCTCCGTGAGCAGGGCGTTCGCGTCAGCGTGATTTGCCCGGGAAGCGTCGCCACAGAATTCTCCACGCGCGGCGCAAAGGACACCTCGAAAGCCTTGTCTCCGGAAGACGTTGCCCACGCCGTGGAAGCCATCGTTACGCAAAACCCGCGAAGCTTCCTCAGTGAGATTCATCTTCGGCCCCTGCGGAAACCCTAACTCTCAGGTCACCCGCATCAATCTTTTCCTCTTGACAATATTCGTTATAACAACTATCCTCAGGGGCATGCATTCGCACGCCAGACCCTCCAGGCCGCCCATCTCCCTGGAGAACCGCGTCTTCATCGCTCTCTTGCAATCCGCCGACGCCCTGGCCCAGGAGGCGGAACAGCTCGTGAAGGCCGCCGGGCTTACCGGCGCACAATACAATGTTCTTCGCATTCTCCGCGGCGCCGAGCCCAAAGGCTTGCCTTGCCGGGGCATCGGGGACCGCATGATTTCTCACGACCCGGACATGACGCGCCTTCTTGACCGCATGGAAAAGCGTGGCCTGATCATCCGGGCACGCCAGACCGACGACCGCCGCGTCGTGAAGACTCGCATCACACCGCAAGGACTCAGCCTTCTAAAAACTCTTGACCAGCCGGTTCGCGATCTTCATAAACGCCAGTTCCTGCACATGTCAGCAGCGCGCCTGAAGATACTTTCTGACCTGCTCGAAGAAGTCCGCAACCGCAAGCCTGCCTAACAGACCTTTTGGAGCGAGTTTCGATCACCAATCAAACAAGAAGAGGAGAAAAACATGGGCCACTATCTATCTCGAATCGCAGTAACTGCCGGACTCACGGCCATTCTGTCGCTGCCCGCCGGCGCGGCCACGTCCGAGTGGAAGATTGATCCGCAGCACTCGTCCGCGCAGTTTTCGGTCCGTCATATGGCCATTGCTACAGTGCGCGGAGCTTTCAGCAAGGTCAACGGCACGGTCGTGCTGGACGACAAGGACATCACCAAATCCTCCGTCGACGTCACTATCGACGTCTCGACTGTAGATACCCGCGAGCCCGCTCGCGACAATGACCTGCGCAGCGACAAATTCTTTGACGTCGCGCACTTCCCCTCCATGACTTTCAAATCCAAGAAAGTCGAGCAGGTCGCCCCCGGTAAGCTCAAAGTCACCGGCGATCTCACCATTCGCGGCACGACCAAGGAAGTCGTGCTCGACGTGGATGGACCCACACCTCCCGTGAAAGATCCCTGGGGCAATCAAAGGATCGCTATAAACGCTTCGTCAAAAGTCAATCGTCAGGACTTCGGCGTGAAATGGAACGCCACGTTGGACAACGGCGGCGTGGTCGTCGGTGATGACGTCAATATCACCATCGATGCCGAAATGATCAAGCAAGCGCCAAAACCAGGCAATTGACGGGCGCTGAGAGTAGTGTCGTAGGGGGTGGGCGGCCGGTGCGCATGCACCGCCCGCCCCGTTTGCATCATCAAGTAAATTCGCTCAACCAAAAGGAATCAAACTCATGCAGAAACCGGCGCCAAGCGATTTCCCCGTTCACGAACTAATCCGCGACCGTTGGAGCCCCCGAGCTTTTGCCGATAAGCTTGTTCCTCAAGACGTTCTACGCAGCATTTTCGAGGCTGCCCGCTGGGCGCCTTCCAGCTTTAACGAACAGCCCTGGGCATATATCGTTGCAACCAAAGACGAAAAAGACAATTTTGAGAAAATATTGAGCGTGCTCGTGGAATTCAATGCCCAGTGGGCTAACGGCGCTCCCGTGCTGGGGCTGGCTGTCGCGAAACTGGCATTTGCTAATAACAATGCCCCTAACCGCAACGCCCAATATGACACTGGCGCGGCCACTGCCCTGCTCTCCGTGGAGGCGACCGCGCGCGGCCTGGCTGTCCATCAGATGGCCGGATTTGATCCAGAAAAAGCGCGCCAGGTCTTTGGGATTCCCGCGGGATGGGCACCCATCGCGGCGGTCGCCATCGGTTACCCGGGCGATCCCGCTTCCCTGCCTCCGCCTTTGAAGGATCGCGAGCTGGCGCCTAGAACACGCAAATCGATCGCGGAATTTGTCATGGCCGGTAAGTGGGGGCATACTGCTTCTTTCGCAGCGAAATAACCGGAGACCGCCAACCCTGCCCAGCCATGCATCGCACGCTCGAATTCCTTCTCCATCACGGATACATTCTGTTGCTCGGATGGGTTTTCGCGGAGCAAATCGGACTTCCGGTTCCTTCGATGCCCCTACTGCTCGCGGCCGGCGCTCTCGCCGGTACAGGCCACTTGAACTTTTTCGCCTCGCTCTTCTACGTCATCTTCGCGGCCGTGTCGGCCGATTCCATCTGGTATCAGCTTGGCCGCCGCAAAGGCATCAGGATTCTCCAGCTTCTCTGCAAGATTTCACTGGAGCCGGATTCCTGCGTTCGCCGCACCGAAGGCGTTTTTTCGAAGCAAGGTGCGCGCTCGCTTTTGCTTGCAAAATTTCTACCTGGTCTGAGCACGGTTGCCCCTCCCCTGGCGGGCATCTTTCACATGCGTCCGCGGCGTTTCCTCTTGTTTGATGCCATGGGATCGCTCCTGTGGGCCGGCTCTTTCCTCGGCCTCGGTTACTTATTCAGTGGTGAGATTGAGCGTCTGGCCGAGCATCTCGCCGCTCTCGGCGGCTGGCTGTTGGTCCTTCTTCTCGGCGTTCTCGGCGCGTACATCGCCTATAAATTTGTTGCTCGCCAGCGCTTTCTCCGCGATCTTCGTATCTCGCGCATTACCGCGGATGAGCTAAAGGAAAAAATCGACGCCGGCGAAGAACTGGTTATCGTTGACTTGCGCCACTCGATGGACTTTGAAGCCGATCCGGAAACTATTCCCGGCGCCTTTCACATGGACTCCAAGGAATTGGAGGAGAAGAACGACCGCTTGCCGCGCGATCGCGAAATCATCCTCTACTGTACTTGACCAAACGAAGCCACCAGCGCCCGTGTGGCGCTGCTCCTCAGGAAAAACGGCGTCACGCGCATCCGCCCGCTGGAGGGCGGTCTGGGCGCCTGGCGCGAGCGCGGCTACCCGCTCGACAGCCCTACAGTCACCGTGAATGCAAAATAAGGCTTCTTTGTATCCCTACAGCCGGGGCAGCACAATCCCGCTCTGCGCCTGGTACTTCCCTTTCTTGTCCTTGTAGCTCACTTCGCAATCTTCATCCGATTCGAAGAAAATCACCTGGCACAGCCCTTCATTCGCATAAATCTTCGCCGGCAGCGGCGTTGTGTTACTGATTTCCAGCGTCACGAACCCCTCCCACTCCGGTTCGAACGGCGTCACGTTCACAATAATTCCGCATCGCGCATAGGTCGATTTGCCCACGCAGATCGTCAGCACGTTCCGCGGAATCCGGAAATATTCCACCGACCGCGCCAGCGCAAATGAATTCGGCGGAATGATGCACACCTCGCCTTTAAACTCCACAAACGATTTCGGATCAAACCGCTTGGGGTCCACGGTCGTCGAATTCACGTTCGTGAAAATCCGGAACTCATCCGCCACGCGGATATCGTAACCGTACGACGAAACCCCGTAACTGATCACTCCCTCTCGCACCTGCCGGTCGGTAAACGGCTCGATCATCTTTTGCTCCAGCGCTTTGCGCCGGATCCAACGGTCGGGCTTGACGGCCATCCATTCCTCCCCAAGAAATGTAACTTCGATTTGTCTTTTCGTTTTGTTGCTGCACCAAATTGTTTCGATGGAGCGCGGCAAAAGATGTTCAGTGTAGATTACCCCTCCCGTCTTGACAACCTAGGCCACACCCTCTAGCATCTGCCTCGGAAGCGCGGGAGGATTGCGTGATTAAGTTGGACATCGTAAATGCCGTCGTGGCCACAACGAACATCAGCCGCACAAAAGCCGAGCAAGCGGTCGAAACGGTTTTCGAATCGTTGAAGCAGGCTCTCGGCCGCGGCCAGCGCATCGAACTCCGCCGCTTCGGCGTCTTTAGCGTGAAACCGCGCAAGACCGGCATCGGCCGCAATCCCCGCACCGGCGAAGAAGTCAACATTCCGCCCGGCAAAGCCGTCCGCTTCAAACCCGGCAAAGAGCTTCAAGGCATCGACGAAGATAAGAAATCGGCATAGCCGCGTTTCGGTTTCCTCGCAAGCAACTCCGGCAAACAAACTCCTGATCCATTCGAAACTGGCGCGAACCCGCGCAATTGTGCTGTACTGGTTCGTATCGATCTTATTCAACACATTGGCCACCTCGTGAGCACTCCGCCCCAAGAAAATAATCCGCCACCTATTCCTATCAACTTGGATTGGCGCGCCATTCCATACGGGCCTTTGCCCTACACTACCGTTCCTCCTCGCCCTTCGCTTAAGTCGCTTTATCTTGCCGGTGTTCTTTTTCTCCTCACTCTTTGCACGTGCTTGGTCGCCGGTACTCAATTCGCCGTCGCCTACGCACAGAATCAGGCTGTTGCGTTCGACGAATTTGTGAGCGCCTTCACCCTTTTTTACAGACATCCCGTGGCTCTTGCCGCCGGCTTGCCCTTCGCTCTCACTTTGCTCACCATTCTCCTCGCCCATGAGCTCGGCCACTTCTTCGCTTGCCGCCATCATCACATCCGGTCTAGCTACCCTTTTTTTATTCCCTTTCCCTCGCTGATGGGCACCTTCGGCGCATTCATTCTCATTCGTTCCCCGATTCGTACAACTCGCGCCCTGTTTGACGTCGGCGCTTCCGGTCCTCTCGTAGGATTCCTACTGGCGGTTCCCGCGCTTGCTTACGGCGTGCTCCACGCGAAAATTGTTCCCGGCCTTGACGACACTCGCACCGTCGACCTGGCCTTCGGCACTCCGCTCCTGTTGCGACTCTTCGCTTCCGTCCTGCATCCAGATGTTCACCCCGGCATGCTCTTGCTCAATCCGATTGGCCGCGCCGCGTGGGTTGGGCTTTTCGCTACTTCACTCAATCTCTTGCCCGTCGCCCAGCTGGACGGCGGACACATTCTGCGATCGCTCGATCCCCGCCTCCACCTTTACGTTTCCATGCTTCTTCCCCTGGCTCTCCTCTCGCTCGGACTGTTTGGTTTCTGGCAAGGCTGGTACGTGTGGGGAATCCTTCTTCTCGGCATGCGTTTCCTTCGCATCCCGCCCATTTACGATCCCACTCCGCTCGACCCGCTTCGCCGCTTGGGAGCGTT
>Ga0209055_1002206_pt1 | contig 12434 bp, 17 predicted proteins | sample GraSoiAngelo_110_FD_185875 | JGI IMG/M metagenome (GOLD analysis project Ga0209055, IMG submission 185875) | Grasslands soil microbial communities from the Angelo Coastal Reserve, California, USA - 14_0903_12_30cm (SPAdes) (version 2) | ecosystem: Environmental > Terrestrial > Soil > Grasslands ... | reverse complement strand
AGAGTGCGCTTAAGGGTTTTGTTGCCTTCGCGCCAGCCCTCGCGGAGGAGGATGGCGGGCGGGGAGTTGCGGTTGGGGACGGTCTCGATGTACATGGGACCTATTATGCATATATGATAAATGTAGTCAAGGATAATAATGTTAATTACATGGGAACATTTCCACAGTACAAAATTTACCCTCCCCTCAAATAAATCAAAAACTTAACTCAGAATTTGGGCTGATTTTTTCTGGAACGTCGGATTAGTCGGTGCCGCCGGTGCCTGGGCTTGCATCGTATCAATTGTTGCATAAGTATATACCTGTTGCATAAGTACTTGCATAAGGCCAATGTTTCGGGCATAATGGGCGCATGGCTAAGAAAAACAACAGCAAACCTAAGCCCATTAGTCCCGCACTGGAAGCTCGATATCAGAAACGCCGAGCAGCCGTGGACGCGGTCCGTTCCGGAGATTCGGTTGCCACCGTGGCGCGGGTCCTCAAGACTTCCGTGCGAGCCATTTTTAAATGGTTGGAACGATATCGCCACGGTGGCTATGACGCCCTGCGCGAAGGGCAACGCAGTGGGCGCCAGCGCAAGGTGGATTCGAAACTGCTGCGCTGGCTGTATGAGGCCATCACGCAACACGATCCCCGGCAATATCACTTTCCTTTCTGCCTGTGGACCCTGGGAGTGGTGCGAATTCTGCTGAAGCGCAAGTTTGGGGTGGAACTGAGCAAAAGTGGAGTCAGCCGGCTGCTGCGGCATTTAGGCTTGAGCCCGCAACGGCCGATCTACAAAAGCTACAAGCGCGACCCGCAAAAGATGAAGGATTATCTGGAGAAAACCTTTCCTGGATTGCAGGCCCAAGCGCGGCGTATGGGAGCGGTGATTTACTTTGTGGATGAATCGGTGGTGCGCTCCGACGCCCATCGGGGCACGACCTGGGGCAAGATCGGACAAACCCCGGAGGTCGAGGATAGTGGCGATCGTTTTAGCCTAAAGTTGATCAGCGCAGTGAGCCCGCGAGGGGATATGCGGTTCCAGTGTTTCGAAGGACGCATGAACGGCCCCCGGTTTATAGAGTTTCTCCAGAAACTTCACACCGATACCGGCGGACCGATTATTGTGATCGCCGATGGTGCCAGCTATCACGGCAGCGGGCCGGTGCAACGCTATACAAAGGAAACCAAGGGACAAGTCATTGTGGAGCATTTACCCGCGTATTCTCCGGATCTGAATCCGGATGAACAAGTGTGGAACCATGCCAAGGCACGACTGGGCAAGCTGTTCGTGGCCACCAAAGAAGAATTCAAAGCTGCCCTGTTTTCGATCATGTTTTCCATCCAGCGCACGCGTCAGTTAGTACGATCTTTCTTTCAGCTTCCAAGTACTAAGTACGCGGCACTGGTGGTGTAACTATGTACTTACTTATGCAACGACTAATATTGCCGGCGCTCTCCCCGTTTTCGCCCTGCCTTTGAAGAAGTTCCGCTGACGGTGAACGGCATCACGTGGAACATAGCGCCGGCAAGTCCCCGAGAAGTATTTGCCTGAAGCCACAGGGGCCGGGCTGCGCTTTTCTCGACTACGACAAAGATGGCTGGATGGATATTTACTCTTCCCAGAGCGCTGGAGTTGATCTTCGAGCCGAACGGCTAAATCAGCAACTGGATGGGCTCCAACCGCTGCGTCCGCAGGCACAACGCGAACTCCTAGTTGAAAGCCGGAAGCATCCTGCCGTCAAGTTAGTTCCTCAGATTCCTTCGATTGGTCCGCTTCGGGCTGCCTTGTTGGTGGTATTGCTGCAGATACCTCACCCTTTGCGCACCAGGCGACAGCTATGGGCTCACAGCGGCCAGCCACTCCTCGAGCTTTTCGCGGTTGTAGTGCCTGGTGGTCTTCTCGATTTCGTTACGAATCTCCTTGACCCGATTCTGAATTGCCGCCTGCCTGCTGTCGCCCTCGACGATCGTCGTATTGTCCTTGTCGACGGTGACCTTCTTAGCCTGCCCGATCGCTCAGCTTCGGGTTTCCAGCTTGATGCCGAGATTCTCGGTGAAGGCCTTGCCACCGGTCCTCCAACATGGCCTTCCTACAGTCACCGTAAGCCGGGGCTTTACGGCGCATGCTTTGAGAGTTCCGCGCAGCTTCTTGGCATCCAGAGTGGCCAAGGCTTCCCCATCCACTTCTTCCGCAATCACCAGCAAGGATTTGCCCGTCTTGGCGAGGTCTTCTAACAAAGGCAGCAGGTTTTTCACCGCCCAGATCTGCTTGGCTGCAATTCTTCCAGGACTGGCCGATGTTCCCATCGAGAGACTGCCCGAACTTACTCCAGCGCGCCGGGCCGCGCACCAGCGCTATGCCGGAGTCTCACTCACTCCGATCAGAGAGGCTATTGACCGACCTACAAGTGATGGCTGAGCCCAGCAAGCCGTGTACTTCCTCTTCCGCTTACTTCTTGAGCAGTAGTCCCAGTTCTTCTCGAATTTGCAGTAGTCGAAGCTCGCGCAACTGATTAGCCGAACGATCGATCTTCGTATGCACGGCCTTCGCCCGATATCGTGCGCTCGAATCTACGATGTCTTGAACTTGCCCGCTGAGGACAAGCACCCGTTTTGAGATTCGATTGTCTCGCGGCCCCGGATCGTGCATGGTGCCGGTTGCTTTCATTTTCCTCGCCTCTCTGGCGCACAGGCTGGCTCTTTCTTACCGGGAGCCGGCTAGATTGGAGCCGGCTAGATTGGATGGCGCCGATGGTCTCTGGTTCCGGTTGACACGCTATCAGGATCATGAACAAGTTTTGGGCGGGCTTCGTTCACTCGCAGAGGGCGGTGATTCGCAGGTGCTCCGTCCAGGGCTGAGATCGCAGCCCAAGCCTCTTCGGCACTGGTTGTCTCAATGAAGGCAAAACCGCGGGGTTGACCCGTATCAGGATCCTTTACGATTGTGACACTCTCGACCGTGCCATAGGGCTCAATGACCGTTCGCAATTGGTCTTTGGTTCTTCGAAGTCAAGATTCCGAATGAAAATGTTCACCATGGCTTAGGTGGGACTCCTCAGCGTTTGCCCTTGGTGGTGTGCTGTCGCAGGAAGCCGAAAGAAGCGATCCGCAGCCGAATCGCTTCTTCCACATCGAGGTTAGACCGGCCGGACGTTTTCCGCCTGCCAGCCCTTCGGACCCTTGGTCACGTCGAATTCCACCGTCTGGCCTTCTTGCAGGCTCTTGAAACCGCCTGCTTGGATGGCGGAGAAATGCACGAAAACATCTTCGCCCGACTGCCGGCTGATGAAACCGTAGCCCTTGGCATCGTTGAACCACTTCACAGTTCCTTGTTCCATGTTGTACTTGTGTTCCTTTTTGTGTATTTACGCTGGAGGGAGTCGGAAGAAACCTGCGCAGGTTACTGGCTGTTGAGGCGAGAACTGCTCACGACCGATTCTGTCTAACGTACAGGCGCGATGCTACGCTTAAACTGCAGCGTTCGCAAGCGAAATTGCCGCCGGCAATTGTAACCCGTTTGTTTGCACCAGAAGTCCAAAGCGATTAGGGCTTTCTGAAGATAAGAGGTAATATGGAGTTGGCAAGTGAGAATGGAGTGCAGATGCGTCAAGACCCGGTTGAGTCAGTTCAGTACGCAGACGCAATGGACGACCGCGATTCTCAAAGGACTCTCGATCTCATCGAACAGCTCGATCTCATCGAAACCCGGAAAAACGCATCCAACCGCAAGTAACCGGCGCTGGACGCGTTCGCCTACAACTCTTAACCTCGAAGACACTTTCTAGACACGGCGCCTTCGGATTGAGAAACCAGCCAGGAGGCACGTGACTTTTCCTTCCTGTCCCGACAGCCCGCGGGCTCATCCGGTGTTTTCATTGGGCGCTGGCCGTTGCACGGCGGCGGGATTCGCAGCACCGTGCGGCAGAACAGATCAGTCGCAACACTTCAGCAACCTAAGGAGTTGAACTATGTCGGGAATCAATGGCGACAAGGCCCGATTCAACCGAAGACGAAGGGAGAAGATCCATCGCCGAGCGCGGCAGCGGGCGATGTTTGGGTCGCTGCCCAAGCAAGCGGATGCGGTGGTTCCCCGCTCTCAGACTAGATCAAGGGAGAAATCGGCATGACCACGTTCCCGCTTACGTTGCCGCCTTCCAGTTCGGTCCCTGGTCCGGTCAAGCGAAAACGAGTCCTTCTGGTGGACGCATCTCCGGCCACGCGCGAATTGCGCGCCGAGGTCATGCGCAAGCTGGGTATGGACGTCGATTGCGCCTGTGATATCAGCGAAGCGCGTTCCTGGTGGCGCGCTGATTTGTACAACCTCGTACTCATCAATCTGGAAGACGACCAGGGCCATCGGGACAAATTCTGCGACGACATTCGGGCCGCCACGCCACGGCAGCAACTCGCATTCCTCGTCGGCAAGCCTGACTATCTCGCAGACTTGCCCAATCTGCCTGGTGCGTCGGCAGCGCTGCGAGATAGCGACACGAAACTCGGAGGCGAGGCGAAAGCGTCGCCCGCAAGCGATGCCTCCGGAAGCACAACTCAACCATGGGGAATTATGGAAGCTTCCCGACGAATCTCGGCTGTCCGCTCGGTTTCGGCTGCTCGTTCCACCGCCATGCGTAACCGCCCCACACCGCCGCGCGATCTTGAGGTTAGAGCCTCCAGACGCGCAGAAGTCATGTCTCAACTTGCATCCGAACTACAAAAAGTATCGGAGTAGGAACCATGATTGCTCACGACCCCTCCCCAGTCCGGACAAGCGGTTTTACTGCATCCGGCTCCCACCTTGGGTGTAAACGCCCAAGCGCACGAGAGGATAGGGATGACAAACGCGAGCCGATGGAAACCGGCGCCTGTACATTCCTCTGTCAACGCTTCGACGCCGCCCTCGCGAGCGGTTCTGCATGACTCGGGCCGTTGCGGTTTGCTAAGCCTTCAACCTATGAAACTTTCATTCACTACACCTTGCCGGTTTTAACCGGCGCACGGAGCTGCTATGAAGAACCTTTACGTTGGTAATCTGCCCCACAGTACAACCGAGACGGAATTGCGCACTCTTTTCCAGCCGCACGGCGACGTGGAAAGAGTCAACATGGTGACCGACCGCGAAACCGGACGTTCCCGCGGTTTTGCGTTCGTTGAAATGACCAATGCGGGAGAAGCGGATAAAGCTATCGCAGCTCTCAACGGCACCCAATTAGGCGGCCGCACCCTGACCATCAATGAGGCCAAACCAAAGACTGACCGGCCCCACACTGGCGGCGGTGGACGACGATTTGGTGGCGGAGGACGCGGACGGGACGATTATCGCGGTCATGCGCGCCAGCCGCGAGAGCCCCGATGGTAGCTCTTCGGCCCTCTTGGTGCAGGGGTCGAGGGCAGCGTTCCGAGCTGCAACAATAACTAAAGGACAGGAGGATCTCTGAATGCCGAGAGGACGATCCACATTTAACAAGCGCCAGAAAGAGCAAGCACGGCAACAGAAACAACGCGATAAAGCCGAGCGCAGGAACCGGCGCAGGCAGGAAAAACACGAAGTCAGTCCGGATGACGAGATGCGTGAACTACGTGAGCACGCGGAAGCCCAGGCTGCAATGTTCAGGATCGGACCCGGCCAGCCGAGTCTCGTCCAGCCAAGAGCAGAGTACGGCGAGGTACCAGATCAAGTGTCTGAAGGGAACGCCAAAGCTCACGAAGCTGATTATGAAGATAGGGGAAAATGACCCCTATTAAATTTGTGTGAAGCTGAACCGAAAAGGAGCGCTCACTCCTCAATACGTGTGCCGGGTGGAGGGGGCCCATCCAGATGAGGCCGAATTGCAAGCTCGCGCTAGTGATGGGAAAATTTGCTGCCCAAGATGCCCTCAAGGCAATGCAAAATTCCTGTTGTAGCAATTTCTGAGGGCGAATTGTGGGACTACAACTCTTCCCGCGCACGCGAGTTCTCCTCCCTGGAGTCGCTGAGCTACTGTAGGTCAGAACCAATGCGCATCCACAATGGAGACTTGGACAGAGGTGCGGTCCAGCGGTTGCATCGCAGACTGGCTTGACAAGCAGGTAAGGCCGGATCACGACTCGCAATACGAGCGGAAGCCATGGCACAGACCGCAAAGCCTATGCGGTTGAAACCACAAACCCTTGCGGCATTTTGATGTTTATATTCGCAAGGCAGCCCGATGGTCTGATCCACGACTGGATCGCTGCCGCCGCCATTCCTGAGACAACCGCGGCCGACACGTTGGAACTGATCCAGGACTAAATCCAGGACTACGACAATCACAAGACCACTGGAGTCGCTCGTCAATACTCTGGCGGCAACTCGCAAGGCTTTATATGCAACGGCGAAATAGTGCTGTCCGCGAGTAGCGATTCGTTCGTGGGTCCAACAGTTCTTGCTGCAGATTCCTTCTATACAAAGACCTCGCCCGGCAACGCGACCAGCGTCCTGGTGGTAAGAGTGTTTTCAATCGATCGCCTCGGCAGCTCAGCCTCGAATGCATTCACCCGCCTGCGTTCGATACGAAGCTTCAGGGTGCGCTCGATGTCACGAAGTTCGATGAGCTCGGCGCCTGCGACCAGAGTGGAGGCATAGCCTCGCGATTCAGCGCGGCCGGTGCGCCCGACGCGATGGATGAAGTCCTCCGCCATCTTCGGCAGGTCATAGTTGATGACATGGGCCACGTCGTCCAGGTGCAGACCACGCGAAGCGATGTCGGTAGCCACCAGTACTTGGTAGTGGCCCTCCTGAAATCCATTCAGGGCCTTGTTCCGCTGTGATTGCGAGCGGTCGCCATGAATAACGGCGGCGTTGAAGCCATCGCGGACCAATGACCTCACAATCCGTTCCGCGCCGCGCTTGGTGCGGGCGAACACCAAAGTCTGCCCGGTTTCTGCATGCAGCAATTGCCGCAGCGCGTCCATTTTCTCCATGGGCCGCAGCTCGTATGCTGTGAGCTGAACGCTCTCCGCCGGCTTGAGCACCGAGCCCAGCGCCACCCGTACCGGGTCGCGCATGTAGTCATGCACCAGAACCGCCGCGGACTGTTCCATGGTGGCTGAGAAACACAACGTCTGGCGGGCGTGGGGCAGCACGGCCACAATTCGCCGGATGGCCGGCAGAAAGCCCATATCCAGCATGCGGTCGGCCTCGTCGAGCACCAGCAGTTTGATCTGACGCAGGTCCACCAGCTTTCGATCAATAAAGTCCTGCAGCCTACCCGGAGTGGCGATGATTAGCCCGCACCCCGCACGGAGACTCAGGATCTGCGTTTTTTCCGATACGCCGCCGATTACCAGCGCAGCCTTGGCCATCCTGTCGCAGCGCAGTTGCTCGTATTGCTCGTGGACTTGCATGGCCAGCTCGCGCGTCGGCAAGAGGACCAGTGCGTTTGCCTGTCGTGATAGTTCACGCCCCAGCATCTCGATGAGCGGAAGCAGGAAGGCGAGTGTCTTGCCGGTCCCCGTCTGCGCCGTACCGATCACGTCTTTCCCGGCAAGGGCAGGAGGAATGGCTTGCTCCTGGATCGGGGTCAAGGTTTTGAATTGAGCTGCCGCCAGCCTCTGCCGTAACGCATCAGAGAGGGGCAACTCTAAGAATGTAGTCATTTGAATGGTTTCTTTCTAGGGGCCGGTCGCCAGACACTCAGACACACGTCCGAGTTCTTCACGCGGTTCCTCTTCAATTTAGATTTAACGCTTAACAAAACGGCGGGCAAGAAAGGCGGAGATAAAGCTGATCCAACGGCAGGACCACCGCGTAAACAAGCAAACCGTACAAATGCGTTATCAACAGTATAGCAGAAGGAGGTCTGGATCCATGTGAACAGTCCACTATTACCACTATTATCGCCATCTGGGCAATACGGTTCGGACGGTGAACTCGGTGTCAGTTCGGCAATTCTCTAGAGAGAGACTAGGGCCAACCTTGAGCGAGCACGACTTCTTACAGTGGCAGTAGCTGACGGACGTGATGGGCAGTTTGCGGTTCGCGTACAACAATGCCAGGTTGTGGAGGGACGCAGCCTCGCTGGAGTCTCCGGGTGCAGGAACTCTGAAATGGTGCAGGCCCGACTCCTCAAGGCCGTGGCGGCCTAGCTCCAAAGTGTCGGTCCACACTACAGATTTGACTTAGTCGTTGGCCACACTTTGACAATCACAGTAACGGCAATGGTAAGGAGGAGTAGAGCAAGTACCGGATGCGCGGGCCAAATTCTCTGTGCGAAGCCAAAAAGCCATGCCCCCGTGCCTACCGCAATCGCAACCCCGGTCGCCCTTAAGGTGTTTTCTGTCGAAGCTTTCATGCATCGGAAACGTCAGATCAACTGATCAAGTCGTGGCTAGCCAAAAAATGAACTCCCGCACAGGATTGGTTCTTTCCCGCTGCACTCAACGCCACCACGCGCCGTAAAGCACCAGCAGCTTTCGCATCCGCGTATTGTACGCGAAAGCCAGCGTGTACAGTCGATAAATGCTGGGCACCGTTTTTCCGCTTTCGATGACCGACAGCCGACCGGGCGGGAGCAGGAACCTTCGGCTGCGCTTGGCACCTGCAACTAACTTGCTCGCCGCGTAGACATCGTGCATAGTCAAACCCAAGCTTTCGCGCAGCCGTCGTAGCTTGCGTCCTGCGGTTTCAGTTTTCGGCATCGGCAGTGAACCGTTATCCTCCGAAAAGACGAAACGCCTGTAGTTTATAGCATTATGGAAAGACTTGCGGAAGACGACGACATAAGGACGAAACGCACTTTGGTGACGTGCCGGACGAAAACGCGAAGAGGATGCTCGAGTTGGCCGTAGAGACTGAAGCGACGAGGTCTAACCCAGCGGGAGGGTCTTGCACTGCAAGAGCCTCGGTGATCACCTTCAAAAACGGCCAACTCGAATAACTGCGGCCGCGTACCCTGGTTGGTCGCAGGCTGAAGCTGTTTCATGTCGGGCTTCAGCGCGTGGACGTTCGCGGGGGCGGCCGGAGTAGCTTACCGTGCTGGATTGGCCGCCACCGGGCTGTACCTAGGAAATGCGCTGAGCTTCCTGCTTGGAGTTTTTGTGTTCGCAAGACGCTGGCGACGTAGCCGTATTACGACCGTGATGGAGTATCTATCCGGCCGCTCCAACCTGGCTACGCACCAGACTTTTTCCTGGAGTACCATTGTTTTTCAACTCTTCACCAGCGCAAGCACGCTGTATGGACTCAGCCTATTTGTTTCCTCCGCGTGCGGCTTTTCCGTCACCTGGACCATTCTCAGCGCAGGGGCAATCATCATTTTTTATTGCGTACTGGGCGGCCTATGGGCTGTGGTGGTCACCGATTTCCTGCAAGCGTCCATTCTCATGCCGTTTTGCCTGGTCTTGGTGATCACATCTCTTGCCCGCGTCGGTGGGATAAGCGGGCTCATTCATTCCTGCCCCCAGAGATGAAGACTATGCATGTTTCGGGCGAATTCGGTTGGGTAATACCTCCTGTCATGGACGATCATGGTTTCGTTCGGATACAACACCAGCTCGATGGCACAGCGCTATTTCAGCGTGGATACGGAAAAGTCCGTCCGCAAGGTTGCTCTCTTATGCTGCGGTTTCGGTTTGCCGCAAGTATGATGTCGCGAGAGCCTATCAAAGCAGCGAGGAAATGCTAGCCGCAGAAAAACTTGACGGTTGGATAGCCGTGGTGCCGGCCGGAGATATTTCTGAGGTCGGCACCAAATTGCTTCATTTGGGAATTCCATGTGTCATCGAGAAACCACTCGGCGCCTCGATTTCTGGAGTGAAGGCCCTATTCGACACGGCCCGTGCAACGCATACGCGTAACATGCTTTCCGCGAACCGGCGTTTCACCCTGGCTCGGCACGCGCGAACAGAACCTGAATTCCTGTGGGTGACTGCGGTTCACGCCGTGGATGCGCTCCGCCACATTGCTGGCGAGGTCGAAGATGCACAATTCCGAACCTTAAAAAACATTGGCAGAGCCGCGGACTGGTATGCCATCGACTTCCGCTTCGCGAGCGGCGTCTCGGGTCGCATTGACATCCTACCCGCGGCCGGAGCGCTCGAAGAAAGTTACGAGCCGATGGGTGAGGATTTGCGTGCCCTCGTCACCTGCCCATTCGGGCCTCAGCGCGGCTGGCGAGCATACCGCGAGAATCGGCTGGCCATTGAGGAAACTGCTTCCGACAATATGCCGGAAGATGTGCTGAACGGATGCTATGACGACGCCGCAGAATTCATCCGGGCGCTGACGCGTAAACAAGCCCCACATCCCTCGATTGAGGACGTGTTTCCCTCGGTGGAGCTTTGCCTGGCGATGGCAAAGACGGCAGAGCAGAGCACGCGCGGGCAGGTTTCTGGTAAATCCTGATTTGGGAGATTCACGTGGTGATCAAATGCTTTCATGATAAGCGCGAAATGGCCCAGGTCGCGGCCGACCAGGCTGCCTCAATTTTGCGACAAGCTATACAGGAACAGGCAAAGGCTCGCCTCATTGCTGCCACCGGCGCGGCCCAGTTCGACTTTCTCGAAGTGCTCACAAACCTTCCGCGAATCGAGTGGTCAAAGGTCGAAATGTTTCACCTGGACGAATACATCGGCCTACCGGCGTCGCACCCCGCCAGTTTCTGCCGCTTCCTGCAAGAGCGCTTGATTCAGAAGACGGGAATCACCCAGCACCATCTGCTCAACCCGGAAGAGGATACCGAGGAAGTTGTCCGCCGCACCAGTGCAGCATTGCTCTCGGCGCCGATTGATGTGGCCTTTGTCGGAATCGGAGAGAATGGCCACCTCGCGTTCAATGATCCTCCCGCAGACTTCGAAATCGAAGACCCGTATTTGGTCGTCAAGTTAGATGTGGCTTGCCGGCGCCAACAACTCGGCGAAGGGTGGTTCGCCAGCTTGGCAGATGTACCGCAACGCGCTATTTCGATGAGTGTGCGTCAGATTCTCAAGGCGAAGCAAATCCTGTGCTTCGTCCCTGACGCCCGCAAAGCCAAGGCTGTGAAAGCGTGTTTCGAGGGTGAAATCAGTCCGATGGCCCCTGCTTCCATCTTGCGGACTCATCCGAACACGACGGTGTATCTGGACCAACAGTCAGCCGCGTTGCTTCGTCCAGCAACCCTGGCTTCAGCCTGGCAAGAAAAGCGGGAATGACCGTTTGGTTAAACCCCTTTTCGCCAACCGCGATCTTCAGCGGTCTTGACCTCAACGGTAATTGATCCATCGGGGTTTAGCGGTTGTTCGCACGCCCAGGCCACCGGTTTCATTACACCAGGACGAATTTCAAGCTGCGCCGATAGCTGAACTTTGCCACTGAAACCTTGTGGGAGTAAAAAAGAAGCCTCTCGCAGACCACCACCGTAAGGATGCCCCGCATCCAGCGCCCCACGTAGCTTGAATCTCTGATCAAGGCTTTCGATTTCGAGCCACAACCCACCCGGAACTCCAGCCACACCGCGGTTGGAAACACAGACGATCAGCTCTGAGGTGCCATACCGCTTCCGCTGCCACACCCAGGAAGGACTCGATCGGCACCCCAGGTTGAGCCGCAACCGGTCGAAGCCCCGCGGGTATCTCTCATAGTAGTGCGCGAGGTTGTCGGACTCGGTCCAAAGACCCCAATGATTGGCTTTCACGTCCAGGAGGTGCAGCATGTAGTTCTCAAGTTCGTTCACACCGGCGGCATCGAGCTTTATCTTCTGCGCGTCATATTGCCGCAGGTAGCCATCTTCTAAGATCGCCGCCAGCCAAGGTGGACGGTTGGCAAGCTCTTCGATCTGGATTGGCTCCTCGACGATGATGCTGTCGGAACGCAGCCAGGCGCCGGCTCGCACCGCCATATCTATGACCGTACGATTGCCGACATTGCTGATGTCAGGTTGCGTATTGACGGCCAGCGGAGTTTTCTTCCAGGTCTCAAGCTGACGCTCGGTCATCGCCACGAACGTGCGCTCGGCGGTCAGGTAGTCGGGAAAGGGGTTGCGCTAATTGCTGGTGTGTCCTTCGCCCCAAAAGCCGTATTGCATCAGGTCCATCCACTCGATCAGGGGGTCGCCTTCGAAGCGGGCCGCCAGGAGATCGGTCAATTCTGCGAATGCTTTCTGAAATTCCGGGTGATCGTAACGGGGCTCGCGGTATTCGCCTGGTTCCTTTCCGGGAATCTTGCCAATCTTCACCAGCGGCACGCGATCTCGCAAAAACTCCGGCAGGGCCACTTGCTCAGGCTGAAATGATGTGTTCGATAGTTGGATTCGAAATGCCACGCGCAAGCCCTTGCGTTTGGCGGCATCCAGCGTGAGCTGCCACACCGGATCTAGGTCGAGTTGTCTCGGGCATGACTGCACGTTGCGCCAATCACAGCGGATGTAAAGCACATCCACAAACGGCAAACTCGAAATCTTCTCGACGTGTTGCGCAAACGTTTCCCGACCTGCCCGTGTGGCCAGCGACGGCCCGCT
>Ga0209055_1002204_pt1 | contig 12437 bp, 9 predicted proteins | sample GraSoiAngelo_110_FD_185875 | JGI IMG/M metagenome (GOLD analysis project Ga0209055, IMG submission 185875) | Grasslands soil microbial communities from the Angelo Coastal Reserve, California, USA - 14_0903_12_30cm (SPAdes) (version 2) | ecosystem: Environmental > Terrestrial > Soil > Grasslands ... | reverse complement strand
AAAGCCGATGACGGAGGATTAGCATTTGAAGACCCAGCGACGAGTAGCAGCCAACGACGACCAGCTCTCCGAGTTCCTATTCGGCTCCGTGAGGCCCTGGTGGGACCGCCGACCATGGCTCAGACGAATCTTCCTCATTCCGCTCCGATCAGTCGACAAGTCCTACGGTAGATGGAGCAAGGCTAGAGTGTCACCGAGACGATTCCGAAAGATCCAAGAGCGTCTAGACCGAGAATATCCCCCAGACAAATTCTCTCCTTCAAATCTCATCGGCAGAGACAGAGAGTTCAACCTCCTACTCGACTCCTTCAGACTCCACGTACTACGCCATCCCTCACTGACCAAATATTTTGGCAGGGAGGAGCTGCCAAAAGCGCTCTGTCTCGCAGGAGACAGCGGAACAGGCAAGACCTTCCTAACCATGGTATCGCTGCGAGAGATGCTTTTCGAAGGCTATCGGAGTGGGGTCCTCGTTACTCCTGTGATCCTGAAAGGGTCTGATGTCTACTCTGAATTCTATGGCAAGAGCACTCGACAACTCGGCCGCTTTTTGGATTATGCAAGCTCCGTTCCTTCGGTTGTCTACATCGATGAATTCCAGAGTTTCGGCCGGAAGGTTCGTGGAGAGACAGGAGCTGAGATCGAGGATACCAGAATCCAGGATGAATTGAATCGCTGGCTTGACAAGATCGTTAGCGGAAAATCTCGAACCATGGTTATCGTAGCTACGAACGCTTACGAGAAGATCCGGGAAGATATTCGTCGTAGACTGTCAAAGGTCAGCCTGAACGACGGAGTGACTCGCGAGATGCTGCTGGCGGTTGTAAACGACTCGCTGAAGAGAGAAGGATGGGTCAATCTCAAGGCTGACGATCTTCTCGATCTGATGGAGAGAGAGGTAACTATCAGGCGCCGCGCTTCGCTCACTCCCAGCGACATCCAAGAGATTTTCCGAGAGGTCCGAAAGTCAAAGGAGGCACCGTTGCGCGAGATGATCAGAGAATCGAGGACTGATCTCCGGACTGTCGAACGGCCCAAGATCTCAGCGGGAATCGAGGATTTTGCGGCAGCGGCTCGGAACGTAAAACTCTACTCTGAACAGGAGAAGTCGCAGGAAGTTGTTGATGCGGTCTATGTAATGAAGCCCAAAGTTAGTCGAGAAGACCTTGGCGGCCTTCATGATGTGAAGAATAAGGTCCTCAACCACATCGCGCTCGCCTTCAACCCGTCGATGAGGGAACTAGGGCACCAGTCGAATCCGCGATTCTTCCTCCTCGGACCGCCTGGGACAGGAAAGACGCTATTGGCGATGGTCGCTGCCGCCGAGAACAATGTGGGCTTCATCAAAGTGCGAGGGGGAGAACTGATGAGCGGTGCAAACTACATGGGGGACCCGGAGAAGAGGATCAAGGATCTCTTCGGAATGGTACGCCAGAAGAGTCCGTGCATCCTGCTTCTCGATGAGGCGGACGCCATCTTCTGGGGGGGAGATCCGTCTAGCAATAAGATACTGGCGCAGGTAAAGGCGGAACTCAGCGAGCTCCGGTCGGAAGATAGGGTCGTGGTCATAGCTACTTCAAACAAGGAGCAGCTCATTGATCAGGCCACCCGGGATAGGTTTGAGCCGAACATCTTCTACATCCATCCACCGCTTAACGATGCTGAGTGGAATGAGGTTGTTGCGATTCATCTCAGGAAGCTGCAGCCGTACCTACACCCCGAGGTCGATGCCGCTAAGATAACGAAGATGTTCCGAAGACAACGAGTGCTCAGCCCTCGGGGGGTCGCAGAAACAGTCTCCGAAGCTCACCGACTTTGGGCATCCGAAATCGCAGCTGCCCGAGGCATCACCGATGCTGGAGCTTCAGAGTCAGCGGTCCACAATATTACGACGAAATACGAGGAGGACCTCGATAGACTCAAGGAGGTTCTCGCCCTCTACCAACAGGAGGGAACCGATCTCAAACGGGACCAGGTGAACCAGGATAATTACAAGCTACGGCTATTCCACTTCCAGAGAGCAATATCCAGCCTTGAATCCCTTGAGGACAAGGAGCATCGTGAAATCGCGGAGGCCCTCATACTCTCGCAGGCCCTGCCCGGTGTCACGTACGGTCTCTACACGAGCGAGAGGGGCTCGGGAGGTATACTCACCATTCAGTGCAATGTTCGGCCCACAAACTCAGGCGAGAGACACGTATCCGTAACCGGTCAGGCAAGCTCCATGATCATGGGACAGACCTTTGTGCCAGACCACTCAGTCATCGAGAGCGCAGAGAATGCCGTTGAGGCAGTGAAATCATGGCTCTGGTCCCGAACCCGAGTCGACCTCTCGAAATACCACGTGCACTTCCAGATCAGAAGCATCCTCGAAGGAGCACCAGGAGCGGGAGTGTCTGGTCCAAGCGCGGGATACGCTATGCTGAACGCCTTGATCTCTGAACTCTCAAACACTCCAATAACCCAGTCAAAAGTCATGACTGGAACAATCGGCCTGAAAATGGATGTAGGACCGGTAGGAGGACTAGGCGGGCGGGGCAGAGAGGCAGGAAAGCTCGTAGGGATACTGAAGGCTGAGAAGGTGAAGATCACCGACCTTCTAGTTCCCAACTCCAACTACCGGAGCGCGACAGACGAGATGAAAATGGTCCAAGATGAGGGAATAATTGTTCATCCAATCACGAATGCTCAGGATGGCTGGCCGATCCTATTCGGTCTCACCGGAGAGGAGCTTGCCAAGAAGATACGCGGCGCGCTCGTCGACCGAGAATCACTCGTCGATCTGGAACCAAATGCCCCAAGATTCGTAGATAGCCAGAGCTAATCGAATGAGTATGATGCAGAAGCGCTATTGCTCTCGGACTATTCTCAGAAAGTTCTTGAAAACATCGACCCCTTTCGCAGTGTGATAGACCTCGGGGTGGAATTGCACTCCAAAAACATTCATCTTCTCGTGGACCATCGCCTGGACCGCGCAGTTTTCAGAACTCGCGAGAACCCTGAACGCCCGAGGAGCAGCCACTATCTCATCGTTGTGAGATTCCCACGCTGTGAAAGAAGGCTTCAAGCCCTCCAAAATCGTATCCTCGTCCGAAACCGAAACCTCGACCGGTCCGAACTCGGGCTTCCGAGCCAAGTCTGTCTTGCCACCGAAGGTAGTAGCCATGAGTTGATGGGTCACACAGATACACAGCATGGGGAGCTTGATCTGAGTCATCAGGTTAGAAGCGTCTCTGAGTTCGTCGGTCAGCTCGTGAAGCGAACGGACGCTCTGAGGTCCTCCGCCCATAACGAGCGCATCGGCGCCCATCGCCTCGAACTTTTCTAGTGGAGTTGAGGGAGGCATCAGATGTGAGTCTACTCCCAACTCTTGGAGCCTTCTAGCAATCAGATGGTTGTACTGGCCCTTCACATAGACAACAGGGATAGTTGTCAAGGCTACTCGAACTCCACGGTCGCCGGCGGTTTGGGAGTAACATCGTAGTAGACCCTCGACGAATCGCCAGTCTTGAGAATCGATTCTGCAATGTCCTTCAGAATCTTCCAAGGGACTTGAGCGACAGCGGCCGTCATAAAGTCGCGAGTCGAGACGGCTCTAACTATTACCGATAATGGAGGCCCTCCCCTCTTCTCCTTGACTAGAATTGCTACGCGTGTCACCTCCGCAAATTTCTCGACGATGTTAGATTGGGCCACGCGCAGTTTCTCGGGAAGCCAACCGTATGTATCTCTATTATCCTCTTGTATCTTTAGTCCAACCAGTAGGCCGTAACTTCTGGTATCACCTTTTACTCCAGTCACTCGATCCTTGAAAACATCGACGCGAGTCTCTGATTTGGGGAGACCAAGAGCCGTAGCCGCTGTCTCATCCAGACTCTTGTAGAGTGGGTCCTCTGTGAACTTGTTTTCAATGACACCCGCGAAGTACTGGTCGTAGTTGAAGGGGCCGAGTTTCTCCTCAATGATCCTTGTTGCTGATTTGAGAAGCTCTAGCTTTTTCTTGGAAACTGTTCCAATGCATCTTACTAAGAGCCCTGGACCTGGAAACGGTTGCCGTTCAGAGAGGTCTTTCGGGATATCCAGATGCCGTCCGAGAGCCCGGACTTGGTCCTTATACAATTCTGAGATAGGTTCGACGACCCTAAAGCCGTAGGTTGCTAGAGAATCAATTCCAATCTGCACTAAGATGTTGTGCTGGGTCTTTATCCCGCCCTGGGTTTCAATCCAGTCAGGCGCAATAGTCCCTTGCACAATGAAATCACATCCATTCTTCTGCGCTTCTTCTCCTAAGACCCGATAGAACGTCTCTCGAAACTTCTTTCGCTTCTCCTCGGCCATCGCCTCCCCCTTCGTGGCTTCTAAGAAACGCCCACCCGCTTTGACTAGCTTTATCCTCAACCCTAACGAAGCCTCCTCGAGACTCGCCTTGACATTCTCGGGCTCTCCAGCTCGCAGGAAGCCTGTGTCTATGAAGACTGGGAGAAGTCTGTCTCCGAGAGCTCTTTTTGCGACTAGCGCCGCTACGGTGCTGTCGACGCCCCCAGAAACCGCGGCGATCGCTTTGCTGTCTCCTATTGTTTCCCGCAGCCGGGCCGTCTCGCTAGTCAGATAGCTTGAGGGGCGGAATCCTTCAAGCGTCACCGACAACCATTCGCCACTTTACACCGTGATCCCGTCCGAAGAATTTATCCTTTGGTTTATGGTGTTCCGGCGATTACTTTCCGCTTCTATGCGAAAGCATAAGTTCCCTAATTCCTAGTATCCGGAATCTGCAGTCTTCGCCCCTTTTTCGAATTTAGCATCCTGATTTCACGTGCAATCTGAACTAGATCGATATCTCTTCTTCCGTCGGAGTAGTATTTCCTAGCGAGAAGCGCCAGCTGTGCCTGCTTTTGCTTGACGACGAGGTAGGGTACGATTTGAACTAGTGCATGTTCAGCCTTCTTGGAGGCAGCGACCCACATGTTGAATCTATCTTGACGACGGGTGAAGATAAAACCTGTTCCAATAATTCCTCTAAATCGCTCGATGGGAGTTCTTTCCTTGTTTCCAACCTGAACTAGTGGATATCCAATAGTCCCTGTGAGGACGTTGAACAACGCTAATCGACCCTTCCCCATCGAAGAATCCGGCGGCCCAGGCCAATTCAATCTCTTTCGGCAAAGGAAGTTGGGATCTTTGCGATCTTATTTAAGAATCAATGAGATGCCTAAACATGACCCTAATTGGAGCTTGTGGCCCCTCAGATCATTGGCAGAGGCACTTGGCTTGACAAGGTCGCTTCCGAAATTCTTGAGAGAGAGGAGAAGCTCGGCCGGCAAGTCGACCTGTTGAAGGTCGAGAGCGGATTAGGGGCGTCAGGGGTCCCACACGTCGGAAACTATAGCGACGCGGCGCGTGCCTATGGTATCAAGCTCGCGCTTGAGAGCATGGGAAGGAAGGCTGAGCTCATCGCTTTTTCGGACGATATGGACGGGCTTAGGAAGGTTCCCGCTGGTCTTCCAAAGTCGTTGTCGAAATACATCGGATTTCCGGTTTCAAGCATTCCTGACCCGTTTGGTTGCCACGACAGCTATGGATCTCACATGAGCGGCTTGTTGTTAGACGCTTTAGACAAAACGGGCGTGAAGTATAGGAGCGTATCGGGGACTAGTGCCTACCGAGACGGATTATTCAACTCTCAAATCGACAAGATCCTGCGCAACGCGGCTCGAGTTGGTGAGATAATCAAGGAGACTTTGGGACAGGAGAAATACACTGAGGTTCTTCCCTACTTTCCAGTCTGCGAGAGTTGCGGCAGAATTTACACGACTAGGGCTACGGAATACTTTCCCGATAGGCACGTGGTCAGATATTCTTGTGATGGAATGGAGCTTCGTGGAGAGATGTTGAAGGGGTGCGGGCATCGGGGCGAAGTTGACGTGTTTTCAGGCAGGGGAAAGCTGAGCTGGAAGGTGGAGTTTGCGGCTCGATGGTCTGCGCTCAAAGTGAATTATGAAGCCTATGGTAAGGAACTCATCGACTCAGTGAAGACAAATGACAGAGTGATGGAGGAAGTGCTCGGTGAACCTCCGCCCTTTCATACCCGCTACGAGCATTTTCTGGACAAGACAGGAGCGAAGGTATCAAAGTCAGTCGGGAACGTGCTGGCTCCACAACTCTGGCTGAGATATGCATCGCCCCAAACGTTGTTGCTCTTGATGTACAAAAGGAGTGTCGGATCTAGAGCGGTTTGGGTCAAGGATATTCCGACCTACATCGCAGAACTCGATGAGCTAGAAGACGTGTACTCCGGGCGTAAGGAGGTAAAAGACCCTAAGGAGCTGGCGAGGTTGCGAGGATTGTACGAATACGTCTGGCACCTTTCACCCCCGAGAACCCCAACTGCTCACGTCCCTCACAACCTTCTCGTGTACTTGGTCAAAGTAGCCCCGAAGGGCAAGGAGAAGGAGTTCGTCATACAGAGGCTGGCTGGATATGGCTATCAAGTCGATGCCAACGATCAGCGTTTTCAGGACCGGTTGGAGAAAGCTATCAATTGGGCAAGAGAGATCGAAACGATAACGACCGGTCCCGTGCAGGTCGAAGGGAAAGAGCGAGAGGCTATTCTTGAGCTGGCAGGCATCGTAAATGCGAGCGCCGACGAAAATTATCTCCAGAACTCTGTATTTACGATAGCAAAGAAGCATGATCTTGAGCCAGGGCCTTTCTTCAAGACGCTCTATAGAGTGCTGATCGGGGCCGACCATGGTCCGAGGCTAGGCCCTTACATACTAGCAATGGGCAGAGACAATGTTGCTACGGCTCTCGCCAGCGCGGCGAGAATGGCGAGCAAGTAGAATGGAGAGCCTAACAACCCAAAAAGTCGAGATACGACCCGTAAGGACCGAAGACCTTAGGCTTGTCTACGAGCTCGAAGAACAGTCGTTCAAAGACCCGTTCCCAAACTACTTCATCGACCAGCTCGCAGACGCGAACCCGGAAACGTTTCTTGTCGCTGTCTACAGCGGGGGGATTGTGGGATATGCGGTTGTCGATGACTGGTCTGATCACCAACACCTTGTCTCCATCGCCGTAAGAGCCGGGTTTAGACGTAGAGGGATCGCGCAAGCACTCCTAGATGATATGTTTGAAAGGTCGAGACCGGGTCCGTTACGTCTAGAGCTGAGGAGAAGCAACCACGAAGCTTTGCAGCTCTACATGAAGAATGACTTTCGGGAGACTGGAATCGCGCACAGCTACTACACCGACGGAGAGGATGCTATTCGGATGGAAAAATTGATTGAGAAGAAGCCTGAGATTCTGGCACCCGCCTGACTTGCACTCTCCAAGAAGAAACCGCCGTTATGGTTAGAGCATCGGGTACCAGTTTACCCACAGAATCGTAGCCAGACACATCAGTACCGAGTAGACAACGATCAGTCCTCGGAAGAATCTGGGATGAAGTGCAGAGTATTCGGCTTGTGCCCAGAATACAGGGGAACCGCCAGAGCGAAGCGTGCGAATGAACGGACTTCGCCTGAGTAGAATACGACGGCGAGGAGGACGAAGGCCCACGTGTAGTATGGAAACAATTTGTACGACACGTTCCCTTTGATCATAGGAATTGCTACGAAGATAACCGCGAGAATCATAGTGACAAAATTAATGGTATAGGGAGTACTCCGTTCGCGACCTGATAGAGTGGGTTGTTGAAGAAGCACAGGATCGTGCACTTGGGCCCCGTTGCCTCTGACTGAAAGGGCGCGAAGGAACAGTGGATTCGAACCTACGGTTGGATCGTGCTCATTCTTGCATGAAATATGGATCTTATACTCTCAGTTCTCACTGGTTGGAAACGAACAGCCACAAATGGATGGATCAAACCGTTTTACAGATGTGTCATTATTCCTCGTTGAGAGAAGGCCCAAAAGCTAAGTTAGAAAGACAGAGCGATTCTGACGGCCAGACCGATAAATCGGAATCGGGTCTGTGAGGGAGAGCAATGACGCAGGATGTGATCGTCGTCGGAGGTTTGGCGGTTCTCTTCATTGGCGTTGCACGCGCGATCTGGGTGCGTTGGCTGGCTGATGATGCCCCAGGTTGGGACATCACATTGAGAGAGCAGTACATCATCGGTGGATGGATTGAATATCTTCTCGCACTGGTCGCACTTGCACTTATCATAATTGGCTCGATCTCCTAACCAATCATCGCACCTCGGAAATTGGGCAATTTGTTCAAGGCACGCGGGGTGGTATTCGGCTAGTTCTTTAGGCGAGCCCACACACCCTTCCTAGAAAATCGTCCTCGATCTGAGAGAAGCATACTTATGGTTTTGGAGAAGGAATCTTCTCAGGCAGTGAATCGGTCGATCTCCCTATAGGGTGTGTTGTGGGAACCGTTACTTCCACTTCTTTCCAGATACTCACGCCTTTCGTTTCTTTGAGGTAAAGGGTACCAATTACGAGAGTTACAAGAGCAACTCCGATGGGATAGATCAATCCGGCTAGGATACTACCCGTCGCGACGTTGATGGCAACGACTAAGACGGGAGTGAAACCGCCAAACTCGCCGTTGCCGAGGTGGTATGGCAGGGATAGGGATGTGTACCTCGTCCGGCCTGGGAACATTTCAACAAGTAATGCAGCGATGGGCCCATAGACCATTGTAACGTAAATTACCTGAGTCAGTACGAGTAGAGTTAGGGCCGGGGCGTTGAAGCTGGCCTTGTCGGAGAAGTATGTCATCGCAATGTAGAGTGGGTAGTAGGTTACTGCTGCGAGCAGACATCCGCCCATGATGATTTTTTTTCGACCGATTCTATCTGATAATCGGCCGAAAAAGATGAAGAGTGGAGTGCCGAGGGCGAGAGCCGTCGCGACAATAGCGTACGATGTTACTTTGTCAACTCCTCGAATCGTCTGTAAAAAGAATAGCGCGTAGAATTGTCCAGTGTACCATACAACGGCTTGTCCCGCTGTAGCGCCGAAGAGAGCGAGAAGAATGAGACGCCAGTCTCTTCCAAGGCTTTCTTTGATCGGGGATGTAGCTGTTCTCCCCATCTCTTTGAGCCTGCTGAAGAGAGGTGTTTCCCTAAGCCGCCATCGTATGTAGAGCGCCGCAGCGACAAGAACGGAGGAGAGAAGGAATGGTATCCTCCATCCCCAGTCATTGAAGGCGCTGGCTCCGAGGCCGAGACTTGTCGCCAGAATAACAATCAGTGAGAGAAAGAGGCCGACTGTAGCGGTTGTCTGGATATAGCTAGTCCAGTACCCACGTTTCTCGTCCGGCGCATGTTCGGCGACGTATATTGCTGCGCCGCCATATTCCCCACCTAGAGCAAGCCCTTGTAGCATGCGAATGAAAAGAAGAATTGCGGGTGCTAGAAGACCGATAGCTTGGTAGGATGGAAGGAGGCCGATGATGGTCGTCGCGGATCCCATGATAGTGATGGTCAGAAGGAACGCATATTTTCGGCCGACCTTGTCGCCCAATCTCCCAAAGACGAGAGCTCCGAAGGGCCTTACAGCAAAGCCGGCCGCAAAGGTCCCGAGATAGAGAATGAGCGACGTTCCGAGTGTTTTTGACGGAAAAAACACGGGCGCAAGGAAGACCGCAAGAGAACCGAAGATGTAGAAATCGTACCATTCAATAATTGTGCCCATAGATGAGGCAGCAACTATGTAGCGCATGCTCCGTCCACGGTTGGTATCTGACGAGAAGGGAAACGAGGGGGTGGACAGACTGCTCGACGGTTTTTGGCTTGCGCCCATAGGCTTTGACTGATGAGTGCACGTTAGGTATTGGAATAATAGGCACGACGTTTACGTTTCATCACGAGTCTCACTTTCCCAATCATTAGTATTCATTTGTAATTTACCAATTTACCTAGGGAGTCGAGACCCACTGGTAAGCTCCCACCGTGTTCACCCTATTCCGTTCGAAGATATGAAAAAGAGATGCATCATCATATCGGAAGGATTTCCGAACTAAGAACCAACCCTTTGGCCTGCCGTATGGGTGCGTAGAGTGAGAAACTTGCCGAAACCAGGATTTACGAATTTGACGATTAGGCGAGACCTCTACGCCCATTTGACCACAGCAGCAAGAGCCCATGGCTTCCCAGGTATCCCGAGTTATCTTAGTGGCTTCTCTCGGAAACTCGGAAAAAAATCGGTGGTAGTACCGTACTACGAACAGATGGAGTCAAAAACGAGGTTCCTTTCGAGATAGCGGAAAGTGGCGGGCCGGGTGGGATTCGAACCCACGATTTGCGGCTCCGCAGGCCGCCGTCTTGGTCCTGGCTCGACTACCGGCCCTAGAAGAGACATTCTTGATTCCCCTTATAACGGGTACAACATGGAGACCTAACTTGCCTCCCCGTCATTCTCCTGTTTCCTGATAGGCAACAATTTCATATGTAGAAACGAATGCGGCTTGGGTCAGACATGTTCGCCTGCACGAAATGTCAGAAGCGAGAGTTTCAAATGACGCAGCTGTCAGAAATGAGACTTCTAGCTGAGTGTGCTGGATGCGGAGCATCCTTTGTTGTTGATTCAATTAGCGAGAAAAAGTCTCGGATCGAAGCCGCGGACCCTAACCAGCACCTTATTTGGAATTGGAAGAGTGAGCAGTGGGTCCCGGCAAAGAGAGGCTAGGAAACCTCTCTCAAACATGGGACGAGAACTTGCGCGACCCTGCCTTACCCTACGCGGACTACGCGGACGTCCCTGGTGTAGTAGCCTCCAGAGTTAGACCTTCAGGCCCAACGTATTCTGCGTCGGGACGGAACAATCGGTTATCCTGTAGCTGCTCCAATATGTGAGCCGTCCAGCCTACAGTTCTTGCACATGCGAATGTGCAAGTGAAGAGCTCAGGGGGAATCCCGACCGCGTGCAAAACGACCGAGGAATAGAATTCGACATTCACATCAATAGGCCTTTCCGGATGCTGCTCACGTAGTAGTCTCCGGGCTGTTTCTTCGACCGTTGTCGCGAGCTCGAATAGTGAGGGATCGACTATCTGTCGCGCAAGCTCCTTTAGGACCCTTGATCGCGGGTCCTCAGTTCGATAAACTCGGTGGCCAAAGCCCATTATTCTGTCGTGCTTCTGAAGCCGATCTCGCAACCAACTCTCGGCGTTCTCGGGGGTCCCGATGGACTGCAACATTTCCCAGACGTAGATGGGTGCACCTCCGTGCAATGGACCTTTCAATGCCGATATTGCAGCGACCACTGCAGAATGCACATCGGTCAGAGTCGAGGCCGCGATTCGAGCAACGAAGGTTGACGCGTTAAGGCTGTGGTCGGCAAGTAGAGTGAAGTATGAATCCAGTGCGTGTACGTGTTCAGGTCTGCCGGGTTTGCTGTTGAGCATGTAGAGATAATTCGCAGCATGGCCGAGCCCGGGTCGAGGGGTGACTGGTTCCTGGCCTTTTCTCAAGCGGTGATAGGTGGCGACGATCGTAGGCATTCGCGCCGTCAGGCCGATGCTAGAGTCGATCAGTGAGGGTTCATTCCGACTCCCTAGCCCTCCTAAGATAGAAACAGACGTTTGCAAAGCTGAAAGAGGATCAGCTACTTTTGATTCTCCTTTCAGAAAGCCGATGACCTGATTCGGCAGAACATGTTCGCGTGAGAACCGAATCTCCAAGGTGGAAAGTTCTTGCCGATTCGGCAGATGTCCGTACCACAGCAAGTGGGCAACGGATTCATAGGAAACTCGTCCTGCCAGCTGAGTAACATCATACCCTCTGTAAATCAGACGTCCGGCTTGGCCATCGATCTTGGTGAGAGAAGTAGTAGCCACGATGACGCCTTCGAGACCCTTCGGCGCGCGAATCATGAAACTTTCAGAACGCAACAGATATCAACGATAATTAAGGAATATGCCATCGTCAACGCTTAGGTTGCCCTGTCTCTGTTTCGTATCTTTGGTCATCTCTAGTCCTAATCTTCAAGGAAGACAGATTACATCTCAGGCGTTCGTCGTATGATCCTGTTGCGCTGGCATGAGGGGAGTGACTCCGACCGCGTGACAGGTCTGAACCGGGATGAGGGGTTGGTTGGCCACTGTAAAATCCCTGCCGGGCAACGGGCCAAGCTACCACGCTACTGGCGTGAGGGGGCGATTGAGGTTCGACCGTTCCCTGCCGAGAAGAGACTATGTGTTTCTGAGGCGCAAGGGCTCTCAGTTGAAGCAATGAAGGGGAACCCGACGACGACGGTAATCCCCGGAGTCGATGCGAGCAAGCCGAGCCTTTGAACGAACGAAGACTTGACAGAACCAGGAATACCAAGGAACACCCTCTGTTCTTTGAGAAAGGCTTTTTCAACGCCTCCAGGGTCGAGGCGACCGTCGAGATCAGAGATGACTGGAAAGACCCACAGAATCGCAGTACTGCCGGGCGACGGAATCGGCCCCGAAGTTGTCGAGGCGACGCTGACGGTCTTGAA
>Ga0209055_1002202_pt1 | contig 12457 bp, 11 predicted proteins | sample GraSoiAngelo_110_FD_185875 | JGI IMG/M metagenome (GOLD analysis project Ga0209055, IMG submission 185875) | Grasslands soil microbial communities from the Angelo Coastal Reserve, California, USA - 14_0903_12_30cm (SPAdes) (version 2) | ecosystem: Environmental > Terrestrial > Soil > Grasslands ... | reverse complement strand
GACGGTCGGCCTGGGTAAGATAGGGGATGCGATGGTTATGAACAATCCCGATGCAGGGAACCTCTACAATCCCGCGAACGTGTCCCCAACGGTAGCCTACGCTGGTCTAGTCATAGGACTCTTCGTCGCTGTAGGATCAGCGTTCATAAGCATCGCCGTTCACAAGTGGAAATGATTTTCCGCAGCTGGAATATTCACGTGCGATGCTGACAGTTGGAACGATGACTCGGTCGATTCTGCTCTGGCCTACTCTCATTCTGATAGGAACGATCCTTGCACTGGCCACGGTGACGATCGGCAACTCGGCCAGCGGCTATGGCTTCCCCTTCCCGTGGAAGACTGGAGGGTGCCCGCCACCAGGTATCGCAATTTCACTTTCGTGCTTGATCGCTGTCGGTTCTGATTGGCTAAGCTTCGGAGTGGACGCGGTAATCTACACGCTAGTCGTGTACGGGCTAGTTCTGGCCTACGCTAAGTCTCAGCGAGGAAGACGAACGCGGTGAAAAACGCAAGTGCTGATGGGGTTCACAAAACGCCTAGATCAGTCGCGATATGAGGAGTATCAGTCCTATCGCATATGCGGCCGCTCTGTGAATCTTCAACAATAGTCGGGCATTCTTGTTAGTTTCCGTAGCATACTCCTTCTCGTTTGTCAAGACTGCCATGTGATGCATCTCGACCACGGTGATCCCGAGAAAGACTGCCAAGCCGAGTCCGACGAGGTCGATTCGTAGCGCTTGGATGTAGTAGCTGGCTAGGACAGGCATGAAGCCCCAGGCCACACCAAACCCGGCGTACGTGTGCAACCACTTTGGCTTCTCGATGGGATAGAACAACGCGAAGAATCCTCCCAGAACAACAAAGACCAGGAACCAGATCGAAAGGAGTAACGACATGTAGACTCCAACAGCGACCCCCACCAGAACGGCCAAAACACCCACAACTCTAATCGCCTCACGGTTCATCTTCGGAAAATATGGAAGATACTTGTCGCTGCTTCCTGCTATGTCGATATAGTGGGCTCCTATTACGAGACCGAAGAATCCCGCGAGCATCGTCAACAGGTATCGGTCTAGGTGGAACTCGGGAGCTAGCGTCGAAGCTACGGTAACCCAGGAGAAGAGGACCAGGCTGAACGGCCAGCGTAGACCGAACCACCAGACGTTTTTTCTCCAGATTCCGACAAGATCAGGTTCGACGAGGGGAAGAACCGGATCACTCATGAGTCGAGCTCGGCCTCGGCATATTTAGCTGGTCCCGTTCCACGCTTGATCGAGCCTACCGGTTCCGGGGTAGTCTTGGTAATCCGAACGGGGAGCTTCTCAATCTGTTCAACCAGAACGAAACTATTGGCACATACCAAACCAGGAGTCTGACGTGTATTCCGAGGAAGAACCAGTCCCATGGGGCAGCAAGCGAGAGGAGCACTATGACTGTCAGGAGGCTTAGTCTGTTTCTGATCCTCCGGAACCTTATCATTATTTCTCCATCGACGAGATGTTCTTCTTCCTGTGCGATGATGTGGGCAAAAATGGCCAATATCAATAGCGAGCCAGCGAAGTCGGCTGTGAATAGGATCGACGCATACTCCTGAACGCTGAGTGGATTGAAAGTAGACACGACCTGATCAAAGAGGTATGGGATGATTGCAACGAGCATGAGGAGCACAACGTTGAGGAATGTTATGAGACGGGTCTCGATCGGTAGAACCGACATGTCGCTCGTGTAGATTATCCAGCTTGTAATCAGGATGAGGAAGACGAAGAGAAAATCAAGAATGTTCCTGTTGATATCGTTCGCGCTCGAGGATTGACTATTAGTTATCACGAGGCTGATCGCGCCTATTGACAACGATAGTCCATAGATCAGATCGGAGAGAGTCTCAAGCCTAGGTCTAGGTCGTCGCGGTGCGCGCTCTCCCTCTTCCGAAGACAACGATGTCCGCCCGGACTCAGCCTGCATTTGACGTTTTACGAAGAGTAATGGCGGCATGCAAAACCACGCGTCAGTTTTTAACCCGACCCAGCTTTTCCGGGTCGGGCATACAATGGCTAGAGCGTTACGAGAAGATGCAGGATGGTGGCTAACGGCTGCGATCGACGACTACGAGTCTGCCCAGCTTCTCTTCAAGGGTGGAAAGTACAGCAAGTCCATCCATGTGCTCCACAACTCTGTGGAAAAGGTCCTGAAAGCCGTCATCCTGGCCGAGCGAAAAAGACCTCCACGAGGCGTAGAAGGCCACAACTTGGTTAGGTTACACGCGATGGTCGCTCGACAGGCGAAATTACCGCCCAAGCTAGTCAGAACACTCGACGATCTCTCGCCTCTCTATCTTCCCTCCGAATATCCAGATGCCGCTTTCGGAACGCCGGGGACACTATTCAAAAAGGAGCAGGCCCAGAGATATCTTAGAGAAGTAGGAGAACTTGTCCGATGGCTAAAGAGACGGATATCCAGAGAATAACCAGGCGGTACGTCCAGAGACTCGCTAGAAGCATAACAGTCAACAAGGCAATACTTACTGGTTCTTGGGCTACGGGACGGTACCTAGAAGACAGCGACGTGGACCTGATAATCGTCTCCGATGATTTTTCCAAAATGCCAATCTCAGAGAGATTGAGCTATCTTCAGAGGAAATGGACGAGCAAGATTCCCTTGGAGGCTTTCGGCTACACCGTCAAAGAGTTTCGAGCTCTCCGCCAGAGAAGTACTTATGTGAAAGACGCTGTTCGAAATGGAGTGGTGCTAGTGAGGGGCGGTGCTGAGCATCCTAAGAGGAGTAGCTTTGGCGTCACCCGAGGTATCGGTCCCTTCACGAAACATGATGAAATGAAAAGTCACGACTAGCTGAAGAAGCTGGCTAGTTCCCGAAGGCCGTCGTCATGTGGATGGTAGGCGCCGATTACGATTATTCCGAGTGCAATCACAGTTGCAAGTATCAGCCCGCATGCGCACGGTTACAGAGTTCCCCGAAGCGCTCGAGGCCAGACTGATAACTAGACTTGGACGGATTTTCCGGCTAATACTTTAGCTGGCCTACTGTGTGGTCGAGTATTCGGTTTCGGTGATACGGATTCATCTGGGGCGCGGTTGGTGCCAGTGCAATTTCTACGGGGCGCGTTGAGATGGTGCGTGGGCCCAGGTTTTCCTTTACCCATTCTGGTACAATCACTGCTCTCAACAGTTCTTGCACTGAAATGCCCCTCTTCCTTGCTTGAGAGGATACTGTGAGGAAAGTCTCATCGGCCAACGAAAGCATGATCTTGTTCAACGCTTAGAACCCGCTTGACTCATAGATAGCTATATAGAGTATATAATCATTTCACGCGATATATGCATCTTTAGGCCATCGGAAGACTGTGGATCGCGTGCTTATCCTTTCGCTGATCGCTGGCCCACGTGAGTTTCTAGGAACTTCGCCGCTCTCTTGATCGCATCGATCTCGTTTTCCCGGCGCACGAACCCGTGGCCCTCATTCTCGTAAATCTTGACCTCAACGGTCACCCCATTCTTTCTCGCCGCTTCAGCCATCTGCTCCGTCTCCTTAACCGGGCAGCGAATATCATTCTGGCCGGCGAGTAGTAGAAGCGGAGCGCGGATCCTATTAGCGAAAAATAAGGGTGAACGGTCCTGCCAGAGGTCGCGGTCCGCGACAGGATCACCCATCAGCCACTCATCGTTTTTCTGGAGAACCGGATCCTCGTTCTCGTGAGCTGTAAACCAGTTCGCGAGCGGCACGATACTCACGCCCGCTGCCCATATGTCTGGGTATTTTGTCAACGCCATTAGTGTCAGGTATCCTCCCCACGAGCCGCCGGTTATCGCGATGCGGTTGGGATCGACGTAGCCGGTAGTTTTCAGGTAGTCGACTGCTGCGACCAGGTCTTTGAGGTCTCCTCCGCCGGCATCCTTTCGGAGGGACTCTGTGAATTCGCGGCCGAAGCCAGTTGATCCTCGGAAGTTGGGCGCGATGACCAGGTAGCCGTGGCTTGTGTAGTATTGAAGGCTGGGGAACCAGCTGTTGAAGTGTTCCCACTGGGGGCCACCATGGGAGAGGACGATGGCCGGATGGGAATGATCGGCTTTGATGTTGGCCGGGACGTATAGGAAACTGGCTATCGGCGTCTGGTCGAAGGACGGATAGACGACAAGCTGGGGGTTAACGAAATTCTCGCGATGTAGACCGCCGACGAGCGAGTCGGTGATCTGTTTCAGGGTTCGCGCCTTGAGGTCGTAGATCCAGATGTCGTGCGGGCTGTCCCCAGAGGCGTGTATGATGGCGAGGCGCTTTCCGTCTGGCGAGAATCTTGCAGCGCGCACCACTCCCTGAGTTGGCGGAATTTCTTCTTCTTCTCCGTTCAGATCTCGTAGTAGGAGTCTCAGGTTCCCTGCCTCGTTCACGATGTAGGCGAACTTGTCTTCCGTCGGGGACACGTCCACTAGCTGGCTGTCCCAGTCTTGCAAGGTCAGCCATTGAAACTCGGGTCCCTGCTTCAGTTCTAGCAGAGCGACAGCGTCTATTCCCCGATCGTTTGCGTTGCTAGTAACGTAGACTCGTTTGCCATCTCGGGTCCAGCCTCCGGTTATCGTGGTTGACTTGTCGTCAATCGGGGCAAGCATTGTCTCGTTTCCCGTCTCAAGATCGTAGACGCTTGCACCAGTATACTGATAGTTCCGGGTTCTTGTCAGCGCGAGCTTGCGACCGTCCGGGCTGTACTCGAGAGACTCGCAGTCGCCAGCCTCGTGTCCGATTATCTTCTTGATCGTTCCCTTGTCCGGGTCAAAGTGAAAAACGGGATATGTGCCCGGACCGTCACGCTCTCCGGCGAAAACGAGCGATCTTCCGTCAGGCGACCACTTCGCGTCCCGGTATCCTACCTTGTCAGTGTTTGTGATGTTGCGGATCGTGAATTCTGTAAGATCCAAGAGGTAGAGGTTCGGCTTCTCGTCGCCCTGAATATCCTGCGCGTAAAGGAGAAATCGACCGTCTGGAGATGGCTCCTGAAGAAGGGTTCTCTCGTCGCTTACTGTTAATTGTACGGGCCAGCCGCGGTTGCTGGGGACTGCCCAGATGTTGTAGCGGCCTGTTATATTCGTGTCGAAGTAGAGATGTTCGCCGTCTACAGACCATTGCACGCTGAGTATCGCACGTGTGTGGTACAGCGTGTCAATGTCCAGCGGGCGATGACTCGGATTGGATGGGCTGGTTACTGTTCCACTGGCCAATTTTGTGGCGGGTGTAGAGATCATTCGATCACCGGGATCTGTTTAGAAACCGGACAGGACGAAGTTGCTATGTAATGTTGTCGAGAAGGGCAGCTCTACTACTCCGCCAAACAGGACAACGTTGGCCGTGAACATGACGTCGAGCCTATAGGCGCCGTTGGCGCGGACTCCCTGATCGATTGAGAGGTAGATAGTATGAGTCCGAGCTCCAATTCCGCCACTGATGTTCGTCCGTCCCAAATCTATTGTCTGATTCGAGGGATTCGTCAGTGTCATTGTTAGGGTGATGTTTGTTGTGCCTCCATTGCTCGAAACGCTGGAGTCCGAAGTTCTGACCATTCCCTGCGTTCGGATGCTGAAATAGTATTCCCATGCGGTGACTACTTGACTTGTGAGTCTGAGACTGGGGCTTGTCGTCGTTGTCCCAGTAGTATCGTCGAAACTCATGATTTCAAGGGGAACTCTGTAGCTTCCAGCGAGCGCGATAGGTGTGATCACAACTGCGATTATGGCTATTGCGATTATCGCGAGTATGAGCTTTCTCTTGGACTTCGCTGGCGGTGCGGGAGCTGTCATGTCTTCTTCAAAGCCACGCCCGAGAAGCATCGAGTATTAGATTTTGTTACTATTCCCAGACTCGATGAGTGGATGGGGCCGTTTTGAAGGCGTACGCGTGAACAGTCTATCTTTTATCGGCGGCTTGTAATTTCCCTACTGAGGTTTCTTGGGAATCCCGGTTCTGGCTTCTAGATTAGACAGGCTAGAAGAGCAGGTCTTTCACCACGTCTTCGAGCTGAATCCTAGGCAAGCGGTAGTGCTGGGCTTACATGATTATGATGGATTTTTGCCGGATCTTTCAGCCTATCGGCTTAAGGAATGGGCGGAGAAGGCGGCCGGACTGCTTGAGCGGATCAAAGACGAATTTCATGAACTCGACAATGAAGGACGGCAAGACGCGCAATCTATGGAAACTATGCTCGAGAGAACCCTGTTCGAGATACAAGATCTCCGTGCGTATTCGACTCGGCCGACCATCTATGCGCTGCAGCTGAGTGCTACTCCTTACGTCTCCCGTGAGTATGCGCCTGTCGATGCTAGGATAAGCGCGGTGAACAAGCATCTCCGCACCATCCCCGGGTTTCTAGATCAAGCGTCGAGAGATCTTGACGGAACCTTAGCAGACCCGATTGTCGAGGTCGCGATAAAACAGACTCAAGGCGTCATACGGGACCTCGACGGAGACGCGGCCCGAGAAGCTGCAAAAGCGAACGTAGCGATCCGAGAAGAGTTCGAACGGTCGAAGGCTGAGGCTGTAATCTCGATGGTTGAGTTCATTGAGGCACTCCATGAGGAGCATAAGACCTCGATGGATTTTGCGCTCGGAAGAGATCGTTTTCAGAAACTACTCTGGGTCAACGATAGGATCAGCCAACCAGTCGAAAAAGTGTTAGACTTGGCTATTCGCGACCTGGAAGCAAACACGAAAGCGTTGAGTGAGGTTACTGAGAGAATTAGGCCTGGCGCGAAGGTCTCGACGATTCTTGAGGAGATTCAGGAAGACCATCCGACAGCCAGGTTGTTGATTGATGATGCGGCTGAGGGATTGCACGATCTAGAAGGTTGGCTGAGGGAGAGAGAGCTTGTTCGTATTCCCGCTGGGACCCGGGTCCGAGTGGTTCCTACTCCGTCCCACATGCGAGCCACGACCACCGCAGCCATGTCGCCGCCGGGGCCGTTCGAGAAGGAAGGCGTAGAAGGACTGTACTACGTGACTCCTCCAGAGGATGGATGGGACGCGAAGAGAACAGAGGAATGGCTCCGCCATCTGAACCGTGTAACGTTGAAGGAGATTGCGATTCACGAGGTCTGGCCGGGACACTTTACTCACCGCGTCTTCCAGAAAGAGTATGGAACGTCGATGACGCGCAAGGCCTACTGGAACTATGCGTTCGGCGAGGGCTGGGCGCACTACTGCGAGGAGATGATGCTGGACGAAGGGTACGGGGTCGAGCGGTTACGATTTATCCAGTTGAAGGAGGCTTTGTTGAGGGACTGCCGTTTCATCGTCTCCTTCAAGATGCACACTCAAGGAATGTCGCTAGACGAGGCGCGACAGTTCATAATGAAAAATGCGTTGATGGAAGCAGGGCCTGCTGAGCGGGAAGCATTGCGAGGAACCTTCGACCACTCCTACTACGGCTACACTCTAGGAAAACTGTTCATCAAGAAAGCCCGAGAGCGGTTCTTCCATGCCCATCCAGACGAGCCGATCAGAACGTTCCACGACAAGTTGCTAAGTCTGGGAGGCGCACCCGTAGGCCACCTGGAATCGCTCATCACCTAGGCGTTTCTGTACTGGCTTGTTGAAGCGCCTGTGCGTTTGCGCCGATAGTGTAGCGCCGTGTATACCAACGGTAGCGCTGAAGCAATTACGACAACGATTGCCAGTATCACCAACGAGGGATCCGCAGCATTCGCAGCAGGCTTGGCAGGAAGGTCGTAAGTGTAGATCCCGTCGGGCGTGGTGAAGTAGAGTTTGTTGTTGGGGCCCAGTTCGACGGCGATGATTCCGCCCGGTGCATTGTAGAGCTGTGTTATCGATAGAACCGAGCCGGTTGCATTGAGCTGAAGCTGAACCAGGTTTCCGGTTGTATATTCGCCGAAAATGTAGCTGTTCGGAGCGACCGCGGCTATGCCGGTGGGTGTGACGATCTGTTTGAAGTCGACAGTCGCCTCGATGAAGCGAGGGTCGTTGCAGATAGCCAGGCATGTTGGCCAGCCGTAATTCCCGCCTTTGACGATGATTAGGATCTTATCGTCGCTGCTTGGCCCGGCCATAGTCGCAATGAGACGATTGTTCGAAGAGTCAAAGTCGAAACCGAAACTGTTCCGTATTCCGAACGCAAAGTCTAAGCTTCCAGCTGTCGGATTGTCGCTGGGGACTGATCCATCCGGGTTCATCCGGAGCATTTTCCCGGTCATCGAACTCTGGTTCTGCGCCTGCTGGCCTTGATGGAATTCTCCGACCATCGCGTACAGCTTACCGTCTGGTCCGAATTTTATGTAGCCGCCGTTGTGGTATACGGTGTTGGGTGCGCTACTCGTCACATCAAAAATATCTCTGGCGCTAGTACCAGTATTGCCGCTCGCGGTGTAACGAACGATGTGGCCGTGAGTGTAGAACTGGCCGTCGCGGTACGTGTAATACACGTAGACGTAGTTGTTCGATGAGAAGGCGGGGTCGAGGGCTATGCCTAGAAGTCCGGCCTCCTCGACGTTTAAGATCGGATTGACAGTCGCAAAAGAAGTAGGAAGAAGTGTTCCATTCGTCTGAATTATTCTGATGTTGCCGGTATTCTTTTCCGTGAAGAAAATTCGACCGTCCGGCGCGAACCCTAGCGAGACGGGAAAGTTGAGGCCGGTAAGAAGACCGTTGACAGGGGAGATCGCGTGGGCCGGTGGAAATATGGCTGGGCTGAGGAACAAGAGAGCCAGAAGGGTAGTCTTCCAGAGTACGTTGTGAGATTGGGGGCTGGTCGGAGTCACGAATCACTCTCTCGCGGCTGAGTCGCCCCTTCAACTCTATCGATTAAATACCCTAGTGAAAAGAGTCGTTATAGATCCGAAATGACCCGCAAGGAATGGCAGAAGAAAAAGAAGAAGATGTCTGGTAGAGAAGGTCCGAAGAAGGGCAAGGTTCGCTAGAAGCTTCTGACTCCTAAGAGGACTCGAAGAATGGCAAGTGTCCTAGTTTGGACATCAGTATGTGTCACGATAATGCTCTGTTATGGGTAGAGTGTTAATAGCGCTTCTCGCTGATCTCCATTGCATCCTTCGTCGTCTCGGAGAACTCTAACAGGGTCTCAACTGTCCTGCTCCGGTAGCGGCCTGTATTCCGGACGTAGTGCAGATAGTTCTGCATCTGGTCCTGGAAGACGCCCACATTATCGGCGACTACGACGCTCCCCTGATGGAGTTTCTCCTCGACGGCTTTCAGATAGTCTAGGTACTGTGTCTTCTCTGCGTCTAGGAAGACTAGGTCGAAGGGTCCGGGAAGCTTGGGAAGGACCTCTCTCGCGTCTCCCTGAATTATCTTGATCTGGTCTTCCAGCTGGGCACGTTCAACGTTCTGCTCAGTCATCCGGGCGTGTTCAGGGTTCTTCTCGACAGTCGTGATCTCTGCGTTGGCCGGGCTGTTCTTAGCGATAAGGATCGCTGAATACCCGTAGAGGGCTCCTACTTCGAGGATCTTCCGGGGCTTGAGCTTCGCAACAACCTCGGCGATTATCCGTCCCTTAACCGGGCCGATGGAAGGGATGAAGGAGCGTTTGCCCATCTCCTCAATCTCCCGCATTACAGTCTCCGCAGGGTCTAGGGTTTGCTTCGACGGCGGCATCGGTTCTAGTGGGAAGGATACTGATAATTGAGCCAATCGGTACGGGCCCCGGAACGGTCTACACGGCAAAGGACCCGTCCCAATCCTTGTGGAATGAGAAACTTCTCGTAACACAAGACCCTGCTCTACATAGAGTTCTTTTTGCGGAACTCGCACGGTAAGTTATCTTTTCTTTTTCTACTAACTATTTCTCGACCCCCCCGGGGGTATGTCAGAACAAAAAAAGTCCATCACACTTTATCGAAATTCTAGCCTTGAAAATCGCCTGGAACAAAGCCCTGATCCCGAATCCGGGCAGGCGATTTGAGCTCGCAGGATCTTCACGCTGACCTCCACGCTTAATCCGCGATCAGAAAAACAGGTGACGGTTCCATTCCGCGCCCTGAAACGCGACGCTCGCCCGTTTCAGTTTCAACTGGCGAGACCCCTAGCCAGAAAATGTCAAAAGCAGTTGCTCCCCGCGACACAGAACCCGACTCTGGGAGGGAACTAACAAACAGTAATCTCTCCGCTGTCCGGCGGCCCTTCAGAGAAGAAAGTCCGCGGACTGTCACGTTTGAAACTGGATAATCGCAGAATAAGCTTAGATCCATGAATCTGGGCAGGCGTTTCTAGATCACGAGACTTTCACGAAGGGCCATAGGCTCGATTTCCACTCTGGAAAAAACCGTCGACCAGCCTATACCAAGCCTTGAAACGGAAGACTCGCCTAGATCAGATTCAACTGGCGAGAGCCCTCTAGAAGAAAGGGGGTAGGAATTTTTTTCTCGCGACGCGAGAGTGCTGTTGGGGGATTCTGTAAGCCCTAGTCCTTCGGCGCTCTATCCTCGCTGTCTCTTGTGGGTAGTTGTTTCAGAAATTCTCTCGGATACTCTTTCGTGTTGAGGAGCGAGAGGAATCTTCCCTTCCTAATCGACTCTCTAGCACCCTCCAGCTCCTTCCTCTGAGCCAGATGATCGTGAACCTTCGCCTTCGCAAGAACATCAAGCACCTTACCCTCATAGAACGGTTCTAGATCCTTCCCTTGACAGACGGCACAGTCGCAGTTAGTATTGTTATTCCGGATCGCCTCGTAGTCCTTCTTCTTCATGCTACCCCAGCCTTTACGGTCGAAAACGTTGATGACCTCCTTCGTCAGCGGAGTTGGCGGCGGAGGAACAATCCACCGGGAGAAGGAATCAATCCCGAACATTGGAAGAATCATCCCCTCGCTACACGTCAATAGTCCACGTCCGAACCTGACCTTTGGCGGAGTCTGCAACGCGTGAACCCAGACCTCCGGTTTCCGCTTCTTGAACTCCTCAACACCCCGAAGCGCATGATAATAGAATCCTCCGCGTAGATCAAAGCCGATCATTGACGGCTGATGCTTCTCGACAAGAGCCAACAGCTTGGCCGAAGTCTCTTTGTTCTCGGTCGCTTGTATGACCGGCATCATGGGCTTGTCAACACCGCGTTCTTCCATCCATCTCTCAGCAAAACGAAGTTGAGCCTCGTAATCTTCGAGAGAGAAGTCGAGCGAGTGCTGGACAGTGATGATGTCTAATCCCGCGAGATATTGAAGGTCGAGAAAGGTTTTCAAATCCTCAGTCTTTGTGACAGCCGCTCCGCCCTTGAACGCAAGGTACAACATCCGAATAGCATCAGGCGCAGTCTCCTTCGACAGAAACCGAGCCATCGATTTCAGCGCGTCCTCTTGAGTCAGAATCTTCTTCACAGTCTCCGGAGGCGCCAGACGAGCAAGAACAGCAATCTCGCCCGGCAGAGGATCCTTCACACCAGCCGGCTTTAGCGCGTTACGCTCGGGACTAATCGGGAACCTGTTTGGAAGCGGTATTCTGTGCTGGCCGATCCTCAGCTCTGACTGGCTCGCGCTGGTCTTCTCGTCGGTCTTGATCTGCGCAAGCTGGACTGTCGACATAACGTTCTGGAAGAGGTAAGGGTGGTAGAAGAATGTTCTACGACAGAACCGAAAGTACTAGTTCGCAGACTCGGAGTCTGCGCCCGTGTCTCGGACTGACTGTTCCATGTTCTCGACGCCCGACGCGGCTTGGTCATCTTGAGACTCGCCGGACGCTTGATTCGCAGGTTCACTCTCTATAGGTTGAGAGCCGCTCAATTCTTCAGCCGTTGGAGAGGCTACGTTCGCTTCTTCGGTAGTAGGTGCGGATGCCACGCCGAGCAGTGCACTGCTCGGAATCTTAAGATGACTTCTGAGCAACAGCATGAGCGTCAAGGTCCCGACCGCAAACACGATACCGTTGACGATTACTGAGAGTCCGGCTCTTGTGAGGGATCCTTGCAGGATGAAGTAGAACTGGGAGACAGCGTATACAGACCCGAACGAGAAGACGAGGAAGGGAAGCACCTGGCTCCACCGACGGTTGGCACGATTGACCGTTTTCCGAGCAAACGTCTGCATAGCACCGAGAATTGAGACAACCATCAACCCAGCATCGATGATCGCGTTGGACGGTTCATTCTGCGAGACGAGACCCATCAGTAACGTTGTGGCTCGGTAGAGAAGATATCCCCACACGACTAAGAATGTTCCGCCTGCGAAGATTGCTGCTTGGGGTCTACCGTTCTTGATATTCTTCCATCCCCACATGACCGTCAAGAAATACGTGGCGACTAGCGCGAGCGTCACGACCATCGTCCACAGGAGAATGTCAGTCCCCGCGCCTCTGATGTTCGCGTAGTTCTGTTTAGCCCACGACGAGACCTCCCAGACACCAACTGCCAGCGGCGCTATCGGTAGGAAGAGAACCGTCATTCCCAGCGATCGCATCATTCTCTTGACGACGCCCTTTCCGACAACACTCTCTTCGAACT
>Ga0209055_1002201_pt1 | contig 12460 bp, 10 predicted proteins | sample GraSoiAngelo_110_FD_185875 | JGI IMG/M metagenome (GOLD analysis project Ga0209055, IMG submission 185875) | Grasslands soil microbial communities from the Angelo Coastal Reserve, California, USA - 14_0903_12_30cm (SPAdes) (version 2) | ecosystem: Environmental > Terrestrial > Soil > Grasslands ... | reverse complement strand
GGCGCGCGCCCTGGTCGACTCGAGGCGGAGGCGAAAGCCTTCGAATCCTCCCGGCCCAAAGGAGGCCGCTAGAGTGCCCGCAGCGAGCTCCTCGGTACGAGGCCTCGGGGCAAGCGCTCGCGGTAAGCCGCGGCGCAAGCGAGTCCTCAGCGGCATGCGTCCCACTGGGCGGCTGCACATCGGCCACTACTTCGGCGCGCTCTCCAATTGGATTCGGATGCAGGAGGAGTACGACTGCTTTTTCTTTGTCGCCGACTGGCACGCCCTGACCACCCACTACGCTGAAGACACGCGACTGGTGCCACAAAATACGCTCGAAATCGCGACCGACTGGCTGGCCGCCGGGCTCGACCCCGAGAAATGCATAATGTTCGTGCAGTCCAGGGTGCTGGAGCACGCTGAGCTGCACCTGTTGCTCTCGATGGTGACGCCGCTCAGTTGGCTCGAGCGCGTACCTACCTACAAGGAGCAGATCGAACAGCTCAAGGACAAGGACCTGAGTACCTACGGCTTCCTGGGGTACCCGCTCCTTCAAGCCGCCGACATCGTGATCTACGAGGCCGACCTTGTCCCGGTCGGCGAAGACCAGGTGCCTCACGTCGAACTGACTCGGGAGATCGTGCGTCGGTTTAATTTCTATTACGGGTTTCGCATCAGAGAGGAGCTTCTCGCTCCAGAAAATCGCAAAGTTCTGGAGGGTATCTTGCAGCCCTATGGCGAGAGCCGGCTTTTGCCCGAGTCTGCCGCTTCTCTTAACCCCGACCAAGAATCGAAGATTCTAGGGGTACTGATGGGAGACGCTAAAGATGGAGGCGTCGAAAATTTCCTGGAGAAATTTAGGGAGTACAGGAAATTTTTCGACAACAGGAAGGTGTTGCGTGAGCCGGGGGTCATGCTGACCGAGACGCCGCGCTTTCCCGGCACCGATGGCCGGCGCATGGCAAAGAGTTATGACAATGCCATCTGGCTGAGCGAAAGCGACGAGTCGATCCGCGCGAAGACGAAGGTGATGATGACAGATCCGGCGCGCAAGCGCCGCCAGGACCCCGGTAACCCTGACGTTTGCCCGGTCTTCAGTTGGCACAAGCTGTTTTCGCCGCCGGAGACGATTGCGTGGTCCGACCAGGGCTGCCGGACGGCTGCGATCGGCTGCATCGAATGCAAGGCTGCTATGGCTGATAACCTGATACGCTGGATCGAACCGATCCGCGCCCGCCGGAGAGAATACGAGGCGGACCCTGAGAGGGTAAGAGAGATCCTGCACGAGGGCTCAAACAAGGCGCGAAAGGTCGCGACCAGGACGATGCGCCGCGTCCGCGAAGCGGTTTTCGGCAACGCGCGGCGAGCGAAGGGGGAAGACGAGGCGGATGCCAAAGCGCAGGCCGCGATGGGGAGTTAAGTGCCTGGTGTAACAGCGGGCCCACCCCCAGTGGGCCGGGCACGTGTAACGCCGGCACGCTGCCGGCGGGTTGCAGGTGGCTAGCGTTAGGAGCAAGTCGGCGACACGGATTCCGGGAGTACTTGCGACAGAGCGGTTTGCAGGTAATGATGAGCTGAACCGGTGGTAATCGATGATGGAGTGAGCTGGTAGATGGCGACACCTTACAGAATCCAACTGGAAATCTACGAAGGGCCGCTGGATCTGCTGCTTGACCTGATCCGCAAGCAAGAAATCGACATCCGCGACATTCCCATCTCGAGGATCACCGGACAATACCTGGAATACCTACACAAGCTCGAGCAACTGGATATAGACATCTCCGCCGACTTCATTTACATGGCCGCGACTTTGATCTACATCAAGTCGAAGATGCTGCTCCCGCCCGACCCGCAGGCAGGCCCCGAGGAGCAACTCGACCCGCGCGCGGACCTGGTCCACCGGCTGCTCGACCACGAAAAATTCAAGAACGCCGCTCAGATGCTCTACCAGAAGCAGCAAATCGAAGAGCACGTGTGGTCCAAGCCTGACCGCTCGCTCTACGAAGGAGACGCGGCGGAAGGAGAAATGGTCGTCTCGCTGGTGGACCTGGTCAAGGTGTTCCAGCAAGTGCTCGAGCGGCGCAAGGAAGTGGTCAAGATCGAGCTGCGGCACGAACAGTTCACCGTGGCGCAGATGATGGAGCAGTTGCGCAAGCAGTTGGTAGCGAGCGAAGGAGGCATCGAGCTGGTGGCCTTCTTTGAGGCCTGCCCCTCGCGTCACGCCATGATTGTCGCATTTCTCGCGGTTCTGGAGATGGTGCGCCTGCAGGCGGTGCTGCTGGTCCAGCAGCAACTGTTTGGCGAAATCTGGCTGCGCAAGCATAAAATGTTTGACGTGGTTTTCTCCGGCGGCGAAGGGATGGAGCAGCCGATGAAGCAAATCGACGAGCAGTACCAGTGAGCCATGACATCTGAGGAACTCAAAGGCGCTCTCGAAGCCATCATCTATGCGGCCGACGAGCCGGCCACGGTTGAGCAGCTCGCCGACGCCGTCGGCGTGGAGAAGACCGAGGTGCGGGCCGCGCTCGACCAACTGGTGGCCTCCTACGCCATCGAGGAACGTGGCGTAGAAATCCGCGCGGTTGCCGGCGGCTACAAGCTCTATACCAAGCCGCAGCACCACGAGGTGGTGCGCAAGTTTATCAAAGCTCTGCGGCCGCCGCTGCGCCTGACCATGCCGGCGCTGGAAACTCTCGCGGTGATCGCCTACAAGCAGCCGGTAACCCTGCCAGAGATCCACGAAATCCGCGGCGTGAACTGCGCCGGCGTGGTCAAGACCCTGCTCGAGAAGCGGCTGCTTACCACTGCGGGGCGCAAGGCGGTGATCGGACGGCCGATCCTTTATCGCACATCCAAGGAATTCTTGCTGCGCTTCGGGCTTTCAGACTTGGACGAGCTGCCCAGCCTGAAAGAGTTCGAACAGCTTGCGCGCGACGCCATAGGCTTGGAGGAAGGCATTGCGCCGGTTGAGCCGGGTGCCGAAGCGGTGGCGCCGGTCGAGCGGGCGGCCGTGGCTAATGTCGAAGCGCCGGCGGAATCGTCGGATGAGACGTCCATGAAAGCTCGAGCTGCTGCGGCGAACTCCGAAACTCCTACACCGGGAAGCGTCGCCTAGCCGTGCGCCACGAAATTGCGGGCCCTCCCACAGATCCTTGTGACCGGACTCCGATGCTGGAACGATTGCAGAAGATCATCGCCCGCACGGGAATCGCTTCGCGCCGCCACGCTGAGCAGCTCATCCTCAGCGGGCAAGTGGTGGTCAACGGCCAAGTGATCACCCAACTGGGCAGCAAAGCTGATCCGGAGCGTGACCGCATCGAGGTGGCGGGAAAGCTGGTGCGTTTTCCCGAGTCGAAGATCTACCTGATGCTGGACAAGCCGCCACAGGTGGTCTCGACGATGGCGGATCCAGAAGGGCGCAGATCGCTGCGAAATTTCTTGACCGGCATCCCGGGGCGCGTGTTTCCCGTGGGGCGCCTGGATTACTCGGCCTCGGGGCTGGTCCTGCTCACCAGCGACGGCGATCTGGCCAACCGCATCCTGAAGGCAGCGGCCCGGCTGCCGCAAACTTACTGGATCAAGGTGAAGGGGAGGCTGAGCGGGGACCAGATCAGGCGCTTGGAACAGGAACTCCGCGGGCGCGTCCATCCGCTCAAATCACCGCACGCGGCGGGCTCCCACGCGGCGAACCCATGGTACGAAGTCACCCTGAGCGAAGCGCGGCGCGATTTGCTGCGCAAGAGCCTGACCATGCTCGGGCACCCAGTCGAGAAGCTGAAGCGGGTGAAACTGGCGAGTCTCGAACTGGCTGGCCTGCCCGAAGGCAGGTATCGCCACCTGGAAGCGGAAGAAGTTGCCGCGCTCAAGAGAGCCCTTGCGCGGTCCTCGCCCGCGAGCCTTATTGGCGGGAAAGCCAAGAAACCACCGAGCGAGTCTGCGCTCCGCCGCGGTGGAAGGGCTCAGCGCAACGTAGGAAGGAACGCGCGGACTTCTGCGCACTCATAAAGGATCCGAGGCGAATGCCAAAATCCATCCACGAGCTGGTTCCCGCCTTTATCCGCGAAATTCATCCCTATGTCCCTGGAAGACCCATCGAGGAAGTCGAGCGTGAGCTGAGAATTCACGCCGTGAAGCTGGCGTCGAATGAAAACCCGCTGGGGCCGTCACCGCTGGGGGTCGCCGCCGCGGAGAAGGCGCTCGCGAGCGCGCACCGCTATCCCGACGGCGGGGGTCACTACCTCCGCGAAAGACTTGCTGGGCGGCTGGGCGTGACCATGGAGAACATCCTGCTTGGCTTCGGCTCGAGCGAGCTGATCGACCTGGCGGCGCGGGCCCTGCTGGGGCCCGATGCGGAAGGGTTGACGTCAACGGGATCGTTCCCTCTGTTTTACATCTCTATCCGGGCGACCGGAGCGCGCCTGGTCGAAGTGCCGCTGCGCGACTATACCTTCGACCTCGAAGCGATGTCTCGCGCAGTCACGCCGCGCACGCGACTCATCATCCTCGCCAACCCGAATAATCCTACCGGCACTCTGTTTACCGCTGATGCGTTCGCTGTGTTTCTCGAGCGCGTGCCCGAAGGCGTGCTGGTCGTGCTCGACGAAGCTTACTTTGACTACGTCGAGTGCCCTGATTACTCGCGCTCGATCGAGCTCGTCCGCGCCGGGAAAAACCTTCTGGTCTTGCGTACCTTCTCCAAGGTTTATGGCCTGGCTGGCCTTCGCATCGGCTATGGAGTGGGCCCCGCGGCCTTGCTGGCGGAGATCAATAAGTTTCGCTTGCCGTTCAATACCTCCGGTGTGGCGCAGGCCGCTGCGCTGGCGGCGCTCGACGATACCGAACACGTCCGCCGGTCAGTTGAATCGAACCGCGCCGGCCTTAAGCAACTGAGTGGAGGGCTTGCAGCGCTCGGCGTGCAGTACGTGGCGTCGGCAACCAATTTTCTGCTGGTTGAGTTCGGGTCAGACGCCGAGCCCATCTCCGACGAGTTGTTGAAGCTCGGCGTCATTATCCGACCCATGCGTTGGATGGGCTTCCCGAACGCCATCCGCGTTACGGTCGGCACTCACCAAGAGAATGAAAAGTTCCTTTGGGCGCTGTCGCAGGTGCGCACCGCGGCGGGGACGTTCAAGCGATGAGCCCCTCGACTCCGCACAGGGCGAATGTCCCGGGTGCTGCCGTGGATCCGATCACCGAATTGCTCAAGACCTCGCGCACCATCGCCGTCGTCGGTCTTTCATCAAATCGCAGCCGGCCAAGCTACGGTGTCGCGGAGTATCTGCAATCCGTCGGCTACCGCATTATCCCCGTCAATCCGAACGAGAGCGAAGTGCTGGGTGAAAAGAGTTACCCCGGCCTGGAAGCAATCCCTGAAAAAGTGGAAATTGTGGACATCTTTCGCCGCCCGGAGGCAGTTCCAGAGGTCGTCGAGAGCGCCATCCGCATCGGCGCGAAGGCCGTGTGGATGCAGGAGGGCGTCATGCATCCTGAGGCAGCCGAGCGCGCGCGGCAGGCCGGACTCGCGGTGGTCATGGATCGGTGCATTTTCCGAGAACATCGCTTGCGCTTCCGCACTGGCTAGGCTCTTCCGACTGGATGCCTATCTTCACCTCTTGAATTATAATCGCGCCCCAGCACTGAGCCTCCCGAGGAGAGGCTCGGGACAAGGAGTCGATAGTGGGAACCCTCGCAAAACCGGAATACCGGAGGTCCATTTTCGGTGCTCTACGAGCTCGAGGGATGAGCATTTCCCGCTAGCGACGGCTCGGCAGGGCGTTCGCCACTCATGCCTGCGAAAAATGTTCCGGCGCGGCAACTCCCGCGGCATCGCGGCTAGCGGTATCGGGCCTGCCCGGCGGGCCGTCGTCCACCAGCAGCACCGATCTTTTCTTCTGCGAGACGTAGAGCGCCTTGCCGAACCGCCGCAAGAACTCCATCCCGATCAAGACTTCCCCGGCAGACTCCTGCAAGACAATCACTCCGGTATGGTCTTCATTGTCGCGGGAAACGTGGCCCCAGGCGGTGAACGTCGCCTGGGAGGAGCCATCGGCGAAAACCAGTGTAGTCGTGCCTGAAAGCGTCAGCCCCAACGGAAACGCCAGCGTCAGCGGCATGGAAAGGAAGCCGGTGAAACCGGTGTCGATGCGGGCGTCGAACTCCTGCTGCAATCCCTGGAAGATACCGTAGATGTTGATTTTGACGACCGGGTAATCCGATTGATTGAACGTGCCAATCCAGGTGGACATGCGATGCTCAGCTCGCTCGATAAGCCCCGGGGGCGCCGACCTTGATGAGATGGAATAGCCCGTTGGGCGAATTCCTGCGGCCGTCCTCTACGGCGCCCTCGGGTGAGTCCGCTAGGTAGACCTTCCCGGTGACGACCTCAATCGCCGCAAACCTGCCGCGGTGGTTCGCCTCAAACTCCTTTTGATACTTATCTCGATAGATGCTTTCGCCCTGTTCGGCAATCGCTTTCGCGTTCGAGGTCACGTTCCCCATCGCGCCGCCTTTTGGCCCGTCAGAATGGACAATTCTTTTGTTCTCTTAATGCGTAACTTGGAAAATATGCTCGCCTGCCCTCGCAGCAGGTGTCAAGCGGAGACTCCATCGCCTGCATCCTTCCTGATACTCACGCCTCGCAAGGTCGACCCATATTCACCCATTCGTTCGCGCCGCGGACGGGACGCCTCTGAGATCCGGATGCTTGGTGCTGCCGTGTTGCCAGGGGGAGGAGTTTATTCGCGGGAACCAGGTGCTTTGGAACTCATTGCTTGTCAAAGATCCAAGTGTTGTCGTGACTGTGATTCGGGCCTCGCAGGCGTTCGACAGCCACGAACGTCCTTCCACCGTCTGTGAGACTGTAACGAACGACATTGGTGCCCTCCTCCGCCTTGTTTCGCAATTTCATGTCAAGGATCAGCGAGGAGCCTTCCCAATACAATCGCGTGCGTGTCTCGAAGTCCCCGTCTTTCTGATAATGCTCCTTACCGTCGGTGGTCAGATCGATACTCCACGTGTCTTTCTTCTCGCCGTAGACATGAGTTCTCGTAAGGCGGAATTTGGGATCCTTGTGGACAATGTAAAAAGTGGTTGAGCTGGGAGCCGGAATCTGCAACATGCTTTTCTTCAAGTTGAGCTTCCAGGTGCCCGAGAAATTGGGCTTAGAAGCCTCCTGTGCGGTCAACGGGAGGATGAAAGAGAGCCACAGGGTAGTGAGATGCCAAATCGCACCATCCAAAGTCATGGGTAACCCTTCCTTTCATGTATTCTCGCTGGGAGCCAAACCAGCGAAACGGCGAGACTCCTGAGCGAACCGTCTGACCTCGAGGGGCGTTCCTGAGAGCGGCAAATTCTAGCAGGAGAACGACGGAAGAAGCCAAGGAATTATCGCTCTGTGGGAAGGGTCCCTACAAGCCTTGTCCCAGGTTGCTTCTTGGGGAAGAGGATGTATTGAACTTCTTTGTGGCTCCTGTCTCCCATGCTACATATGCCTTAGCAAGATGATAACTTATTGACACATAGGCCCTGAAAATTCCTACAGCGAACCGACTCACCGAATAGAATTAGTTTGAGACAAGTCTATCGAATCTTCGTTCGCGGAAAGAAAACCGGCGTTGGTGCTTTCTCCCGTCGGGCACATTCAGGAGAGTAGGTTTTGTCTGAATCGGAAGCTCCTACTGCAACTATCCTCGTGGCCGACGACAATTGGGCCAATCTCGAACTCCTTTCCGAGCTATTGCACGAGCAGGGCTACCGGGCAATTTGTGTTCTAGACGGCGACCAGGCCTTTAAGGCTTTAGGTTCCCAGCAGATTGATTTGGTCTTGCTCGATGTGATGATGCCTGGCCATACCGGCTTCGACGTCTGCCGCACAATCAAATCGAACCCGGAAACTCGCCTGATCCCGGTGGTGCTGGTGACAGGCTTGGCGGACACCGGCGATCGCATTCAGGGGATTGACTGCGGAGCTGACGATTTCCTCTGCAAGCCGGTAAACAAGCAAGAATTGCTGGCACGCGTGCGTTCGCTGCTGCGATTGAAACAGTTCACCGACGAGCTGGAGAGTGCCGAGACCGTACTCTTCAGCCTAGCTCTGAGCATCGAGGCGAAAGACCCCTATACGGAGGGGCACTGCGACCGCCTCTCAAAGTACTCTGTAGCTCTAGCTGAGCGGCTGGACCTGCCTGAAGAGCTGCGCGTGGCGTTGCGCCGGGCTGGCATCGTGCACGACATCGGCAAGGTGGCTGTCCCAGAACACATCCTGCTCAAGCCAGGGCCGCTGACTCCTGAAGAGTGGAAAGTCATGAAGCAGCACCCTGTCGTGGGGGAGCGCATCTGCTCCCCGTTGAAATCCTTTCGTCATGTTCTTCCCGTCATCCGCCACCACCACGAAAAGCTCGACGGATCAGGATATCCCGACGCACTGAGAGGAGGGGAGATACCGGCGACTGCCCGTATCCTGCAAACCGTGGACATCTATGACGCGCTCACTACCGCCCGGCCCTACCGCAAAGCGTTGTCGCCGGAGGAAGCTCTTGCTGTGATGCAGCAGGAAGTGAAGCGCGGCTGGTGGGAAGGTTCGCTGGTTGCCGAGTTAGAGGCGCTGATCTTAGGCGCGGCCACGCGCGAAGAGAGGTATCCGTGAGCACGCCGAACGAAGCGAGCGCAAAGGGCAACTGACAATCTTTGGGAAAAACCATGCGAGATTCCTCATCATCCCATCTCATGCCTGACTTTCAGACTCTCTTCGAATCGGCGCCCAACTTGTATCTCGTACTGACGCCGGACCTCAAGATCGTGGCGGTAAGCGAGACCTATCTGCGTGCGACCATGACGAAACGAGAGGAGATTCTGGGCCGAGGAATCTTCGAGATTTTCCCGGACAACCCCGATGATCCCATAGCCACGGGCGTGCGTAACCTGCAAACCTCCCTGGAGCGCGTCCTGCAGAACAAGGCTTCGGACACCATGGCGGTGCAGAAGTACGACATCCGCAAGCCAGAATCAGAGGGAGGCGGGTTCGAGGAAAGATACTGGAGTCCCGTCAATTCACCCGTCTTCGGGCCGGACAAACAGATTGCCTACATCATCCATCGCGTCGAAGATGTGACCGAGTTCGTTCGTCTCAAACACCAGGGGATCGAGCAGGCCAAACTCACGAAAGAGTTACAGACACACGCCGAGCGGATGGAAACCGAGATTTACTTGCGCGCGAGGGAGGTACAAGAAGCGAACCGGCGGTTGGAAGCGGCCAACCAGGAACTGGCCAGACTCTACGAGAAGACGACAGAACTGGGCCAGATGAAGACTCGATTCTTCTCGAATGTCAGCCACGAACTCCGCACACCGCTTGCCCTCATACTCGGCCCGACCGAAAAAATGTTGGACTCCTCCCGTCTGGATCCCAGCCAGCGCCACAATCTCGAAGTCATCGCGCGGAACGCTCGCACCCTGCTGAAGCATGTCAACGATCTGCTGGACATCTCCAAGCTGGAAGCCGGCAAGATGCATGTGAAATACACCCAGGATGACCTGACGCGCCTTCTTTCGGTGACGGCCGGCCACTTCGAAGCGCTGGCGAGCGAGCGTAAAATATCCTTTTCCGTCGAAGCCCCAATATCAGTCCCCGCTCAGGTCGATGCTGAGCAGATACAACGTGTTTTCTTGAATCTGCTTTCGAATGCTTTCAAATTTGTGCCTGATGGCGGCAGGGTCTGTTCCAGGCTCCGTACGGAAGAGGGATACGCTAGCCTCAGTGTCGAGGATAACGGGCCCGGAGTGCCCCTGGAGATGCGTGAGACCATCTTCGAACCCTTCCGACAAGGAGAAGAAGGTTCGACCAGACGCTTCGGGGGGACGGGCCTGGGACTTGCCATCGTCAAAGAGTTCCTGGAGCTGCAACATGGAACGATCCGGGTGACAGATGCGCCGGGAGGTGGAGCACTCTTTGAGGTTCGTTTGCCTCTTTTCGCGCCGCCGGGCACCCGATTGCACGCGCCGGCCGAAGCTGGCATGCCAGAGGAGAGTTTTCAGCAGGCCGTCGAAGAACTAGGTCCCGTATCCAAGAGTGAGGATGCGACCGCGGAGGCTGGAAAACCCTTGGTTTTGGTGGTTGAAGACAATCCGGAGATGAATCGTTTCATCGCCGACACGCTGGCCGAGCATTATCGTACCGCAAGCGCCTATCAAGGCAGGGAGGGACTGGAGAAGGCGCTGGCGCTCCAACCTGACTTGATTCTCAGCGACATCATGATGCCGGAAATGAGTGGTGACCAGCTGGTCCGTGAAATTCGCGCGCACGCCGAATTGAATGCCGTCCCTGTTATCCTGCTCACGGCGAAAGCAGACGAAGAATTGCGCGTCAAGCTGTTGCGCGAGGGGGCTCAAGACTATCTGATGAAGCCCTTGTTGACTGACGAGCTTCTCGCGCGCGTCAGAAATTCGATCAGCATAAAACGTGCCCGAGATGCGCTTCAGAAGGAATTAGCCAGCCGGAACCAAGATATATCGACGCTGGCCGAAGAGCTTGCTCTCCGCAAGCGTGGTTTGGAGACGATGCTTACGGAGCTACGGGACAAAGACGAAGAGCTTGCAAAGCTAAATGCAGGGTTGGAACAGCGCGTTACGGAACGTACCGCACAACTCGCAGCCGCCAAGAAGGAGCTCGAAGCCTTTTCTTATTCCCTCCTCCGCGCCAAAGACGAAGCGGAGCGCGCCAGCAAGTTCAAGGATCAATTCCTCTCCACGATGAGCCACGAACTGCGCACCCCGCTCAATGCCGTCCTGGGATTCTCTGAACTACTCGGCAACGAACGCTACGGCACGCTCAATGAGCGCCAGAGTCGTTATGCTACACACATCCACAACAGCGGAAAGCACCTGCTCCGGCTCATCAACGACATTCTGGACTTATCCAGGATTGAAGCCGGCCGCATGGAATTGGCCATCGAAAACGTTTCCATTGAGGATGCGTCTGCCGAAGTCCTCAGCGTTCTGCGGCCTCTGGCCGAGAAGAAGTCGCAGACGCTATCACATGACGCCGAGCCCGATCTTGCTGTTCGCGCCGATCCTACGCGCCTCAAGCAGATTCTGATGAACCTGCTCGCCAATGCCATCAAGTTTACGCCGGTAGGCGGCCATGTCGAACTATCAGCCCGCCGCATGAACGACGGAGTTCGCGTGGCAGTTCAAGATACCGGGCCGGGAATTCCACCTGAAGAACAACAGCACATCTTCGAGGCCTTTTATCGCCTTCGGAAATCGGGGGAGGCCACCGAGGGTACTGGCCTGGGCTTGACTATTACACAGCGTCTCCTGGAGCTGCAAGGAGGCCGTTTGGCCGTGGATAGTCAGCCAGGCCAAGGGAGTTGCTTTCATTTCAGTTTGCCTGTTGCGCCCCCTGTTCCGCAAGCCCGGCCGCAAAAAAGTGAGCTCACTGGAAAGTCGGAAGGGCCACTGCGAATTCTTGTCGTTGAGGATGACCCGGTGGCAGGACAGCTTATCCGGACGCATCTTACCGCTTCCGGCTACGAGGTGGTGTTGTGTAATCAACCTGGCCGTGCTGCGGAGATGGCGGCGGAACTGCAGCCCGACGCAATCACCTTGGACATGCTGATGGAATCGACTGGTTGGGAGCTTCTGGTGCGGTTGAGGAATGATGCGCGCACCGCGCGCGTTCCCATCATTGTGGTGACGCTTGTGGATCAACCCAGCATGGGCGCTGCGCTCGGTGCCGATGAGTACCTGGTCAAGCCGGTGGAGCGGCCAGCGCTGCTGGCCGCGCTCGAACGCCACCTCGCAGGGAGGCGCAGCGCCCTGCCCAAGCGGCCAATCCTTATTGTGGAAGACGACACGCCCACCCGCGAAGTCATCACCGAATTGCTCACCGAGCAGGGCTACGCCGTGGCCACCGCTGCCGATGGTGCCGAGGCCCGTACTCAGGTGGCCGCTTCCTTGCCCGAACTGGTGATTCTGGACTTGCTGCTGCCGAAGGTGAGCGGCTTGGAGTTGCTGGCGGAATGGCGGGCCGACTCACGAACCGCCGATCTTCCCGTTTTCGTCCTGACCAGTAAGGACTTGACCCGAGAGGAAGAGATACGTCTCCGCGCTCATGCAGAGCTTCTTCTGCGCAAGCAGGAGCCTTGGCAGCAAACCCTGTCCCTCCAACTGCGGCGAGTCGTGGCCCAAAACGCCCCGGAGCCGGCAAGATAACCTGCCCACTTGATCGGCCAGGTTTGCGGTTCGAGCCCGCCGGATCAAAGCGCGGAGGCATAGGCCTGCCATCCCATTCGGACAGTAGCTGGTGTTCAGGCGACGGCCAAAAGTGCAACGCAAAGCGGGATCGTGATTCCGCTCGGTTTTCCAAGTAAGATTCGGATTCTTGAGACAGTCGGCGGCGAAGAACAAGTAGACTCCACGAACCTAGCCCGCTACTAGCTGTGCTGCTTGACCCTAAAGTGATCTGGGCGCCCAAGCCCTTTTG
>Ga0209055_1002199_pt1 | contig 12468 bp, 13 predicted proteins | sample GraSoiAngelo_110_FD_185875 | JGI IMG/M metagenome (GOLD analysis project Ga0209055, IMG submission 185875) | Grasslands soil microbial communities from the Angelo Coastal Reserve, California, USA - 14_0903_12_30cm (SPAdes) (version 2) | ecosystem: Environmental > Terrestrial > Soil > Grasslands ... | reverse complement strand
CGTTCGAGGAGCTGGCGACCAATCCCAACGTGCCCCCCGAGGTGCGCATGAACCTCCGGGCGAAGTTCGGCCTCGACGATCCCCTCCCGGTGCGCTACGTCCGCTGGATGGTGTCGATGGTGCGCGGCGACTGGGGGTTCTCGTTCGTCAGCCGCGTCGACGTGGACACGCTGATCTTGCAGAGGCTGCCCGCCACCCTCGCCGTCCTCGGCTCGGCGCTGGTCCTGGCGATCCTCATCGCGGTGCCGATCGGTACGTATTCGGCCTTACGACCCTATTCGATCTTCGACCAGGTCGCGACGACCCTGGCGTTCATCGGCTTCTCGCTGCCGACGTTCTTCACGGGCCTGCTCTTCATCCTCCTGTTCAGCATTCATCTCGACTGGCTCCCCTTCATCTATCGATCCGACATCAGCGCGACGGGCTGGCGCTGGTACTGGGAGCACCTTCGCCAGGCGATCATGCCGGTGGCGGTCCTGGGTCTCTTCCAGGCCGCCTCGATGACGCGCTTCCTGCGCGCCGCCGTCCTCGACGTGATCCGCCTCGACTACGTCAACACCGCGCGCGCGAAGGGGCTCTCGGAGAGCACGACCCTCATCAAGCACGTCGTCCGCAACGCGCTGATCCCGGTCGTGACCCTCGTCGCCCTCCAGATTCCCGGCATCTTCGGTGGCGCGATCGTGACCGAGCAGATCTTCCGGGTGCCCGGGATCGGCTCACTCCTGATCGCCTCCATCCTCGCCAACGACACGCCGGTCGTGATGGCGGTGACCTTCATCTTCTCGTGTCTCGTCCTGGCCTCGAACCTCGCGGCGGACCTTCTTTACGCGTGGCTCGACCCGCGGATCTCCTATCGCTGATGGCCGCGCGGGTGGCCTCGACCATTGCCGGGAAGCTCGCGGTCGCCGCAGGCCAGCCCAGGACCTCCCTGTGGCAGGAGACCGCCCGCCGATTCCGCCGGCACCGCCTCGCGATGGTCGGGAGCGTAATCCTAGTCGCGCTCGTGCTCGCCGTGCTGGTCGGGCCGCTCGTCTGGCGCTTGCCGATCAACGACATCGACTTCAAGGCCAAGCTCAAGGGGCCGTCGTGGAACCACCCGCTCGGCACCGACGATCTCGGGCAGGACGTCCTGGCGCGCATGCTCTACGGCGGGCGCATCTCGCTCGCGGTCGGAATCGCCGCCATGTTGATCGCGATCTCGATCGGGACCGCGATCGGCGCGACGTCGGGATTCCTCGGCGGCGCGGTCGATCACACGTTGATGCGGATCACCGACATGTTCCTATCGCTGCCGGGCTTGCCGCTCCTGCTGCTCATCGTCTATCTCTTCCGCGACTCGCTCCGGAAGATGTTCGGGCCGGAGGCGGGCGTCTTCATCCTGATCGTGGCGGTCATCGGGGGCCTGCGCTGGATGCCGGTGGCGCGGCTCGTGCGGGCGCAGTTCCTATCGCTCCGCGAGAAAGAATTCGTGGAGTCGGCGCGAAGCCTGGGCGCCCCGCCGATCCGTCAGATCGTCCGTCACATCCTGCCGAACTCGATGGGCCCGGTCATCGTCGCGGGCACCATCGACGTCGCGGCGGCGATCATCGCCGAGTCGACCTTGTCCTTCCTCGGCCTGGGATTTCCGCCGGACATCCCGACGTGGGGTCGGATCCTCTACGACGCCAAGGACAACCTGGACTTCGCCCCGCACTGGGCGATCTTCCCGGGCACCGCGATCTTCCTGACGGTCCTCTCGATCAACTACATCGGAGACGGCCTGCGGGACGCGCTCGATCCGCGCAAGGTCCTCGGCAAGTGATACCGGGAGGGGGCTCCTAGGCGTCGGTCTTCCGGTCGCCCAGCACCTGCTTCACGGCCGCTTCGAGGTGATCGATCTGGAGCGGCTTCCTGAGGAGCCTGAATCCGAGCCGCCGGCCGTGACCGTCCAGGTCCGCTCCCGAGGCGGTCAGCATGATGACGCCGACCGCCGCGTCACTGTGCCTCACGTTTTCCACCAGCTCCAGGCCGGAGCCGCCGGGCATCACGTAGTCGGTCAGCACGAGATCGTAGCTCTTCTGCTTGAAGAGCCTGAGGCCTTCGGTTCCGCTCGCGGCGACGTCCGCCTGGCAGCCCCAGACCGCGAGCAGTTCGCTCAGGAGACCCCGGACGTATCGCTCGTCGTCGACGACCAGGACGCGCGGGGGATTCAACACAGCAGAAGCACCGTAGGGCGCCGAGCGCGGAGAGATCAACGACGAACATCGCCGCGAGAAATGCGGGATTCGCCGGTACCAGCGCGCGATGACCGCGTGCCGACACGTCGCGGTGGCGCGCGTGCGCGCGCGAGCCCGACTTTGCTGTGTTCGCAAGGGGCACCGTCGCTCGCGCCGCGTCGCGCCGTTCGATTTTCATTTTGTGAATTGCTGGGGATAAGTGGATAAGGGCCCTAGCGCGAGCTCGTGGCGATGCGCCCGTCGGTCGCCGGCGCGATCGTGCCCCGCGCGACGATCGCGTCCAGGATCGTCCGGGCGACCTGCGGACCGCTCGTCTCGTCGATGACGACCTTCGCGCGAGCGAACGCGGTGTAGCCGTCCCCGCCCCGCACGAGATAGCCGGGGACGGCGACGCTGTAGATGGCCTCGTCCTCCAGTGGTCGACCGCCGACCGTCGCGCTCACGACCCTTTGCCCCGCCGATCGCTGCGGATTCCAGACGAGACGAATCCCGGAGATCTGCAGAAAGCCCCCACCCTCACGATCGGTCTGCGCGAGGCCGTGCTCGAGCGCCTCGCGGACGTCGCGCCCGCGCATCTCGAGCTTGAGGACGACGTCCGTGAACGGCAACAGGGCGTGGACGTCACGCCTGGTGAGCGGGCCGGCCGGCACCGTGCGGTTGGTCCGGATGGCTCCGCCGTTCACGAGCGCCACGTCCGTGCCGAGGCGCTCTCGCAGGACGTCGGTCACGAGATCGCCGACGTTGGTCTCCTGGGTCCTCAGTCGGCTGGTGCGGGCCTCGAGCGGCACGTCGGTCCGACCCACGACGACGTCGAGCTCGCGATCGAATCGCGCGGCGTACGCGCGCACGAGCTCGTCGACCGAGGGATCGGGCGCGACGCGCCGGCTCACTTCACGGAAGCGCCAGGAGCGCTCCACGAGCTTGCCCTCGCGCGTGAGCCAGAGATCGACCTGGACGAGGTAGCGCGCGTCAGAGCCGGCCTTCGTGATCAGGGTCTTGCGCTCCTCGGCGACCAGCGGATCGTGCTCGTGGCCGCCGAGGATGACGTCGACGTCGGCGGCCGCGGCCAGGGCCTTGTCCTCCGCCATCTCCTGGTGAGTGACCGCGGCGACGACCGAGGCGCCGCGCTCCCGCAGACGCGCCACGGCCTCCTGGCCGGCCGCCAGCGGGGGATTGAACACGATGTCCGGCCCTGGACGCGAGGTGCGCGCGGCGTCGACCATCGTGAGACCGAAGAGGCCGACGCGCAGGCCTCCGAGCGTCACCAGGTCCTCGGTCGAGGCGCCGCCGAACGGCCGGCCCGAGCGCCGGTCGACGACGTTGGCGGACAGCCAGCGGAACTTCGACTCGTTCATGCGCTCGAGGAGCACGGTCGGCCCGAAATCGAACTCGTGGTTCCCGAACGTCGCGTAGTCCAGTCCGATCGCGTTGAGCACGGCGACTATTTGGGCGCCCTGGAGAAAGGTCGACTCGACCGAGGGCGACAGGAAGTCGCCGCCCAGGACGAAGACGGTGTTCGGGTTCTCGCGCCTCACCTCGCGGACCAGTGTCGCCAGGCGCGCCATTCCGCCGCGCCGGCCTCCGTCCACCGGTCCCAGCACGTAGTGGTCGTTGATCTGCAGGAACGTCAGCCGGACCAGAGCCGCATCGCCGGTTGGCGCGCCTGGCGAGACGCAGGCGCCGAGGACGAGGCCGAGAACAAGGAGCAGCGCGGCGCGCGCCGCGCGCGAGCTCATGACGCCGCGGCGGTGCCTGTCACGGAGCGTGTCTTCCAGTAGCGATCGGGCCGGCGCGCGACGCGCTCTGCCAGGAGTCGCTCGGCGCGATCCATGTCTCGCGCCCTGAAGCACGCCTCCAGCAACGTATCGTGGAACACGTCGCGCTGGGCGCGGCTCCCGCCCAGCTCGATCACGCGCGGGGTCAGCGGCTCGAGCCGCTCGATCGCACGCGCATAGTCCTTCCCGGCGAAGGCGTGGAGCCCCTCGATCAGCGGGACCAGGACGCCGCCGACCAGCCCCGACCGGTCACGTGCGCTCCGGTCGCGGAGCATCGCCAGCTGGCGCTCCGCGGTCGTCCAGTCGCCGCTCGCGGCGAGCGCCATGGCCAGGTGGGCCGCGTGGAAGAGCAGCGCCTGGCGATCGAGCCGCTCGGCGGCGATCCGCGCGAACGGCGTCCAGCGCTCGGCGACGTCCCGGCCCAGGAGCTCCAGCCGCCAGAGGAGCGAGATCGAGTCGTGCAGATCGCCGGGAATCGACGACGGCTCCTGCTCGAAGACCGTTCGCCCCAGCTCCGACGCCACGTCGTACTCGCCGCGGGCCAGATGCATCAGCGTGAGGTGCCACAGGAGATGATTCCTGAACCAGCCGAGATGGGTGCATGGCTCGATGGCCGGGGGCAGCCGCGTGATGCCCGTGTCGAACGCGGCCATCTCGTAGAGCGCGTGGGCGAGCGCGTGGATCGCCCACGCGTCGCGCGGATTCTTGAGATTGGCCACGTGAGCCATCCGGACCGCCTCGTCGCAGCGGCCGGCCTGCTCGAGGGCGAACGCGTGCAGGCCGAGCATGTACGAGTTGCCGAGATGGTAGCGAGTCAACGCGTCGGCCAGTGCCAGCATCTCCGGGAACTTCCCCTGCCAGAACCAGACGAAGTAGAGGCGCTGGAAGACCACGAGATCTCGCGGATAGTCGGCGAGATGCGCGCGCATCGCGCTCGCCGCGTCGGCCGCCTTGCCCTCGACCAGCAGCGCGAGGCCTTCGACGTGGCGTCGCTCGCGCTCGGTCTGCGAGAGGGCGGCCGCGCGCGCGGTCTTCGCGACTTCCTGAGCCTCCGCGAAGCGTTCCTCCAGGAAGAGGCAGACCGCCGCCCCCGCATGGGCGAGAGCCAATCCTGGGTCGAGGGTGGTGGCCGCGCGGAAGCGCTCGAGGGCCTGAGCATCCCAGGACAGGAGTCCGTCGACCGCGCGATCGTAGGCTTCGATCGTCGCCGCCGAATCCGTACTGACCGGGAGACCGTAGGCGTCGTGGCGCATGCCTGGCATCCTAGCAGACCGATCCGCCGGGGGTCGCCGCGCCGGCGCCGGTGACGAGCGGCGCCAGGAACTCGACGGCGCGGCGCTCGGCCCACGAGCGCACGCGCCAGGGCCAGCGACCCTCCAGGAAGGCCGCATGTCCGCCGCGCGGGATGAACTCCGCGCGAATCCACGGCGGCAGGTCGGCCGGATCGGGGAGAGCCTCGGGCGGCACGATCGGATCGTCGAGCGCGTTCACGAGCAAGGTCGGCCGGCGGATCCGGTAAAGATACGGCGCGCTCGACGCGCGTGCCCAGTAGTCGCGCTCGTCCGCGAACCCGTTGAGCGGCGCCGTGACGGCGCGGTCGTACTCGGCGAAGGTCCGCGAGCGAAGCGCGAGAGCCAGATCGACGATCTCGAGCAACCCTGGGTCGCGCGCGGCCTTGAGCCGCACCTTGGCCCGCATCGTGCCGAGGAAGTTCTTGGTGTAGATCAGCCGGCAGAAGCCGCGATCGAGCGCCTCGGCGCACGGCGTCAGATTGAACGGCACCGAGATCGCCGCGGCGCCGACCACCGCGTGGGGCACATCGGCCTCGCACTCGCCGAGCCACTTGAGGAGCACGTTGCCCCCGAGCGAGACCCCGACGGCGCCGAGGCGAGCGTCGGGCTCACGCGCGACCAGCAGACGGACGACTTCGTCGAGATCGGCGGTGTGGCCGGAGTGATAGAACGGCCGCCGGCGGTTCAGCTCGCCGCTGCACGATCGGAAGTTCAGCGTGACGGCGCGCCAGCCGCGCTCGAGCGCCTGGCCCATGAGGCCCACCGCGTAGTGCGATCTCGAGGAGCCCTCGAGGCCGTGGAGCACGAGCAAGATCGGCGCGCCGGCCGGCTCGGCGGCGGCCCAGTCCAGGTCGACGAAATCTCCGTCCGAGGTGACGACCCGCTCCCGCCGCCCCTGGAACCGCTGGCGGCGGAAGAGCGGGCCCCAGACAGTCTGCACGTGCGCGTTCCGGCCCCACCACGGCGGCCGGAACGCGCGTTCTATCCCTGCCCCTCCAGCAGGAGCTTGACGACCTCGGGCGCCATCTCGCGCGCGCGCTGGTCCAGCTCCACCTCGGTGAGGTTGGCGATCGGATGCGGCATCATGAGGAACTTGTAGGTCGACACGCCCCATTGCGCGGCCATGGCGCGGGCGGTCCTCTCGAAGACGTCCGTCACGATCGAGGCCGCGGGCACCGCGTTCTTCTCGAGCACGATTCCGTCGAGCACACTGCCCGACGAGCAGGACCCTCAGTCTCCGACACCCGCGACGATGACGTCGCAGGTCTTCCGCACCTCCGTGATGATCTCCTCGTGCGCCGGGACCGACGAGTTGTGCTTGCGGAACATGCGCGTCTCGCTGGCGCCGTACTCCGATTTCAGGATCTCGCCGATCCGCTGCAGGAGCTTGTCGGAGTTGTACTTCGTGTTCTCGATGAGGCCGATGCGCTTGCCCTTCAAGCTGCCCGGACGGTCTACGTACGCGATCGGTTGTGTGGCCGCCTCGACGGTCGGATCCAGGATCTCCATTAGTGCTTGACCTCCTTGGTCTGTGCTCGCGACGAGGTGCCGCTGCCCCAGCCCGGGACGAACGACGAGAACGCTCCGGCTCGGCCGCCGGCAGCGACGATCAGAAAGTCGTCGGCGGAGGCGACGAGCGGGCGCATCTTCGTGTCGTCGCCGGGCATGCGATTGGTGCGCTTGAGATGCGCGTGGGAGTTCTTGGTGTGGTCGAACAAGAACTGACGGATCTCCTTCTTGGTCCAGCCGCTCCCGGCAATCGTCCGCATGTGCTCGCCGGCCAGCGCGACGACGTACTGAGGTTGACGGCCCGCCCCGCCGGAATGCTGCATCGAATCGGCGAGCGTGGTGAGCACGCCCTCCGCGTCGGGCGAGAGCTGGTTGTAGAACTGATGCGGCCCCTCCGCCGCCATGACCGTCACCGTGCTCTGATCGGGCCGGAAGCCGCGCTCGACGTGCAGCGGCGTCCACGGGCTCTCCGCCTCGTTCTCGGCGATCACGTACGAGAGCTTGCCGGGATGACCGAGGGTTCCGCGGTCGAGGAGTCCCGGCAGCGACCCGCACACGTTGCGCATCACCAGGCGTAGCGCGCGCCCGACGGTGAGGCTCGCGCGCCATCCCGGCCCGAAGAGGTTGTCGCCCGAGTTGACGTCGAGCTGTCGGGCGATCGGGCCGTTTACGATCATGAGGACGGCGGCGCCGCCGGTCGACGTCCCGGGCCCGTGATAGCCCCACGCCGGGTCACCGATGCCCTCCACCGCCGCGACGACCACCCCCATGTACTCGGGCCGGCACCCGGCCATGACCGCGTTGATCGCCACCTTCTCGGCCGTGATCGACACCGACCGGTGCGTGATGAACGCGAGCTCCTGTTTGGGATCGAGGCGCGCGGCGGCTAGCATCGCCGTCACCCGATCGGGGGTCGGCGGGATCACCGGGAGACCGTCGGTCCAGCCTTGCTGATAGCAGAACTCGACCGCGTCGAGGTCTTCGACGCGATACCGCTTGGACGTGAGCTCGACCGCCATCCGTGCCTCCTTCAGGTTCTTGGTCTGGGAGTATAGCGCCACGCCGGGCTCATCGCCGAGCGCGCGCGCCGACGAGCGCGAAGACGAAGGCGGCGGCGACGGAGACCGCCGCCACCAGCAGCGCCTCGGCGAACGCGCCGAGAAATCCCACCGCCGCGCTGCGAGCGGCGACGATCTGGCCCATCAGCGCGACTCCCGCGACGACGCCGAGCGTGCGCGCCAGGAACGAGAGCCCGCCGGCGGCGCCCTGCCGACCCGAGGGGAACGCGGCCATGATCGTCGCCATGTTGGGCACCTCGAAAAAGCCGAGCCCGAAGCCGGCGATGAAGAGCGCGAGCGCGACCACCGCGAGCGGCGTCGCGCCGTCGACGAAGCCGAGGACCGCGAGGCCGGCGGCCTCCAGGGCGAGCCCGACGACCGCTGGTGTCGAGGCTCCGATGCGGTCGGCGAGGCGGCCGGCCAACGGCGCGGCGACCGTGGTGCCGAGCGGTGTGAGCATGAAGAGGATGCCACCGACCACGGCGCCGAGGCCGCGCGCCTCGACGAGGTAGAACGGGACGAGGAGCCAGATCGCGAAGATCGCCCCCCGGGCGACGAAGGACAGGGCGCCCGCCCGCAGCACGGGCGCGCGAGTCACGTCGGCGAGAAGCAGGGGCTTCCGCTCGCGCTCGACCGGCTCGGATCGCGCCGCGAAGGCCCAGGCGAGGACGATCACGGCGAGCGGCACGCGGACGTGAAACACCCAGCGCCAGCTGAAGGACTCGACGAGGATGCCGGCGGGAAGCGAGCCGAGAAAGCCGAGCCCCATGGCCCCGCTCAGGAAGCCGAGTCGGCGACCACGAAGCTCCGGCGGCGCCCCGGCGACCGCGAGCGCCGGCGAGGTGCCGTAGATCAGTCCTCCCGCGAAGCCCTGCACGACCCGCGCGACGAGGAGCCAGCCGAAGCCGGCCGCCGCACCGCCCATGACGAACGCGACCAGGCTGAGCGCGACGCCGACGCGAAACACCGCGACGTGACCAACGCGATCCCCGACCGCGCCGCCCGCGAGCGAGGTGACCGCGTAGGTCAGCACGTAACAGATGATCACCCAGCGCACGCGCTCGGGCGGCACCGCGAACGCCGCGGCGATCGCCGGGAACGCGATGTTCATCATGGAGTCGAGCGACACGAGGAGCGCGCCGGCGGCGGCGACCCACCGAGACATTCCGCGTATGATGACACGACATGCCCGATCCCATCGGCTGGGTGGTCCTGGTCGCCGGTGCGCTCGTGGGCTCGCTCGTCGGCGGCGTCGCCGGGTTCGGAACCGGGATCATCATGCTGCCGCTCGTCGGCTGGGTGCTCGGCCTGCGCTCGGCGGTGCCGGTGCTGACGGTGACGATGGCGATCGGCAACCTGTCGCGCATCTGGTGGAGTCGCGGCGAAGTGGATCGCGCGGTCGTCCTGCGATTCGCGCTCGGCGCGATGCCGGCGACGGCGGTGGGCACGGCGATCTACGCCGGAGCGCCCACCGAGTGGCTTGGCCGGTTCGTCGGACTCTTCCTCCTCGCGTCGGTCCCGCTCCGGCGGATCCTGGCCACCGATTTCTTCCGCATGCGCCTGCGCCACTTCCCCGTGCTCGGCGTGATCGTCGGCCTCATCTCGGGGCTGATCGTGACGACCGGCCCGCTGAACACGCCGTTCTTTCTCGCGTACGGCCTTCGCCGGAGCGCCTACGTGGGCACCGAGGCCGTATGCGCGATGGTCATGCACCTCGCGCGCGGCGCCACCCTGGCGCGCTACGCGCTGCTGAGCTGGCAGACGCTGGGCGTCGGTGTCGTGCTCGGCGCGACGATGTTCGCCGGCACGTGGCTCAGCCGGCGCCTGCTCGACCGGATGAGCGATCGGGTCTTCCTCGGCATCATCGAAGCGCTGCTCGTCGCCATGGGCTTGCAGTCCCTTCTCTTTCCGCGGTAAAAGGACACCTCGTGGACATCGAGCCGGGCGCGACCGCCGAAGTCGGCTTCACGGTGAGCGAGGACCAGACGGCGCACGCGATGGGCAACCGCGGCGTCCACGTCTTCGCGACGCCGTTCGTCATCGGCATGCTCGAGGACGCGGCCGGCGCGGTGCTCAGGCCGCACCTGCCGCCAGGCGGCGGCTCCGTCGGCACGATGGTCGAGATGAAGCATCTGGCCGCGACCCCCGTCGGCATGAAGGTGCGGGCGAAGGCCACCCTGCTCGAGTCGGACGGCAAGCGCTATCTGTTCTCGGTCGAAGTCTGGGACGAGAAAGAGAAGATCGCCGAAGGACGACACGAGCGATTCGTCGTGCCCGACATGGAGAAGTTCCTCGCGCGCGCGATGAAGAAACGCGCGAGCTGAATCCGCGCGACTCTAGCCACCCGGCATCAATCCCCGCGCCGCGACCCACTCGCGCAGAGCTTCCCGCGTGGACTGGAACGCGAGGACGTCCCATGGGATCCGCTCGGGCGCGACCCACTCGAGGGCGTCGTTCTCGTCGCACGTGGTGAGCGTGCCGCCGATCACGCGGGCGTTGTAGACGATGATCACCGGGGCACCCGGGTAGGTGTACACGTTGAGGAGCCCGGTCAGGTCCACCTTCAGCCCGGTCTCCTCGAAGGTCTCCCGCATCGCGGCGTCGGTCACGGTCTCGCCGAAGTCGACGAACCCGCCGGGAAACGTCCACAAGCCGCTTCCGGGATTGATCGAGCGGCGCGTCATCAAGATGGCGCCGTCCTGCTCGGGAATCGTCGCGGCCACGACCTTCGGATTCAGATAGAACACGAACCGGCAGCGCGAGCACACCTTCTGCTCGCGGTGATCGGGCGGGACCGCCTCGACCGCGAGCCTCGCCCCGCAAAGTGGACAGTACGTGACGGTCGACGGCGTCAGGATCGGGTTGTCGCTCACTTCCCTGAGTCTAAACCAGCTATTCTGGACGCGACAATGTCCGACGATCGGCGAGGACCCCTGGTCATCGGCGCGCTGACCGTCATCGCGGGTGCCGCCCTCTTTCTAGCCGCCGGCGACGTGCTCCCCGTGCCCGACAAGACGTTCGGCGCGCCGCGCTGGGTCGTCGCCGTATTCGCGCTCGGCTTCTTCTTCGGTGGCGGCTACGCGCTGTCGCTTGCCCTCCCGACGCCGCGGATGCGTCAGATTCTCGGAGGTGCCGCGGGACTGGCTCTCGTCACCGGCGGTGCGCTCCTCTTCACGTGGCTGGCCCTCACCGGCGGCGGCGCCAGGCGAGCTCCCGCGCCGGTTCGCCCGGGATCTCTGGTACTGGGACCCGACGTGGGCGCCTTCGTCTCGCAGGCGTTCTTCTGGCTTTTCGCGATCCCGATCGATGCGATCGCGCTCATCGCCTGGTTCATCGCGCTGCGGTCGGTCATCCGGCGGCCGCCGCCTTGACACTTCGCGCGGGCGGGTGCTACAACCCGACCGTCGCGCCGGAACGTCTTGCCCGACCAGGAGGACTTCGCATGCCGCGCCTCGTCTTCACCCTCGTCGTCGTCGCGCTCACCGTGGTCGTCGGCGGAGAGCTCGCCACCGTCCGCGGACAAGCCCTCTCGGGCGAGTACCGCCTCGGGGTGCTCGAGCCCCTCACCGGCCCGCTCGCCTTCGAGGGCAAGCGCCACATGGAGGGCCTCGAGATCGTCCGGGATCTGATCAACGAGCGGGGCGGCGTCATGGGCAAGAAGCTCGTGTTCGCCGTCGCCGACGCGACCGATCCCACCGCGGCGGCCAGCGAGGCCAATCGTCTGATCACCCGAGAAGGCGTCAAGATCATCACCGGGACGTTCTCCTCCCGGCTCTGCGGCGCGGCGAGCGAGGTGGCGGCCCGTCACGACGTCATCTACTGGGAGTCCTCCTGCGTCGATCCGCGCTTCAACAAGCGCGGTCTCAAGCACGTCTACCGCACCGAGATCGACGCCACCGGCTTCGGCTGGTACAACGTCGAGTTCATCGCCAAACACCTGGCGCCGCGACTCAACCTGAAGCCGAACCAGATCAAGATCGCCTTCCTCTCCGAAGACTCGTCCTACGGTCAGGGCGTGACCGAGTCGGCCCGGCAGCGGGCGAAGACGGAGTTCGGGATGCAGGAGGTGATGCTCGAGTACTACAACTGGCAGACGCTCAACGACATGACGCCGACGATCTTGAAGATGAAGCAGCTCAACCCCGACGTCGTCCACCACATCGGTTTCGGAAACGACGCGGTGCTCTTCTGGCGCCAGTCCAGGGAGCAGAACTTCCTGTTCAAGGCGCTCGTGCACGCGGGCGCCACCGGCTACGGCGGTGGCGATTTCGGCAAGGCGCTCGGCCACGACGCCAACGGCGTGTTCGCGCTGCTCGAGCCCGGGCCGGGCTTCCGCCTCGAGGCGCTGCGCCCCGAGGGCCAGCAGATCGAGAAGGCCTTCCGCGACGCGGTGCAGAAGCGGACGGGGACCTATCCGTTCGGCGCCCACCAGCTCGCCGGGAGCGGCCTCTGGCTCCTCAAGCTGGTTCTCGACCGCTCGCAGTCCGACGATCCGGAGAAGTTCCGCGCCGCCGTCATGTCACTCGATCTCCCGGTCGGATCCATGATCAACGGTTGGGGCGTGAAGTTCTCCGAGACGGGCCAGAACGCCAACGATCGTGTCCAGCACTACATGCTG
>Ga0209055_1002194_pt1 | contig 12480 bp, 9 predicted proteins | sample GraSoiAngelo_110_FD_185875 | JGI IMG/M metagenome (GOLD analysis project Ga0209055, IMG submission 185875) | Grasslands soil microbial communities from the Angelo Coastal Reserve, California, USA - 14_0903_12_30cm (SPAdes) (version 2) | ecosystem: Environmental > Terrestrial > Soil > Grasslands ... | reverse complement strand
ATGCGGAGATCGACGCGGCATCCGCCACGCCGGCGCCGGGCCTGGCGCAGATGGAAGCGCTCACCTACACGCAACAGGTCGTCAACGAGGCCCTGCGCCTGTATCCGCCGGGATGGCTGCTGTCGCGCCGTACCATCGAGGCGGACGTGCTCGGCGGTTATCCGGTGCCGCCGGGCACCAACGTGCTCTTGCCGCTGTACCTGCTGCATCGTCACCCGCGCTTCTGGAAGGATCCGGAAGCTTTCTGGCCCGAGCGTTTCGCCCCCGAGCACGAGGCCGAGCGTCCGCGCTTTGCCTACATGCCCTTCGCCGCGGGCCCCCGCCATTGCATCGGCGAGACCTTCGCCCTCTACGAGATGCTCATGCACCTGTACAAGGTCGCGCGCCACTATCGCCTCAGCTACGTGCCCGACAGGCCCGTCGAGCTCGAGGCGCAGATCAACCTGCGCACCCGCTATCCGCTCCACATGAGGCTGGAACGCCGCTGATGTCCACAGTCACGACGCTCACGGAACTCATCGAGAGCAACCACGCCGTCCCGCGCAGCATCACCTATCACGCCGGCGAGGACGACGCGCGCGAGGTGTCGTTCGGGGAGCTGTACGAGCGGGCCCTCGGGATCCTGTACCACCTGCAGCGCCTCGGCGCGCGCCGCGGCGACACACTGATCCTGTTCCTGGCCAACAACGAGCAGTTCATCGACGTGTTCTGGGCCGCGATCCTCGGCGGCATCGTGCCCGTGCCCGTGGCGCTGGGCATCAGCGACGAGCACCGCATGAAGCTGCTGCGCATCGCGCGCCGGCTCGGCGAGCCCTTCCTGTACACCGAGCGCCGCGCGCTCGAGCGCATCGGCAGCTTCGCGGCCCAGGCGGGCGAGAGTGCGCTGTTCGAAGGGCTGCGAACGCGCGCTTTCCTGGTGGACGACCTGGACGACATCTCGCGCGCCGGCAGCGTGCAGCGCGCGCTCCCCGGTGACACCGCCTTCATTCAGTTCTCCTCCGGCTCCACCAGCGAGCCCAAGGGCGTGGTGCTCACCCACGGCAACATCATCGCCAACTGGCGTGGCGCGACCGAAGCCGCGGGCTTCAACGAGCACGACGTGAGCCTGTCGTGGATGCCGCTCACCCACGACATGGGCCTCATCGGTTTTCATCTGGTCATGTTCGCCAACCGGGTGCACACGCACCTCATGCCCACGGAGCTCTTCATCCGCCGGCCGCTGCTGTGGCTCACCCTCGCATCGAGGGTGCGCGCCACGATCCTGTGCTCGCCGAACTTCGGTTACAAACACTATCTGAAGGTGCTGGGGGAGCGGTCGGTGGAGGGAATGGACCTGTCCGCCGTGCGGTTCATTTTCAACGGCGCGGAGCCGATCTCGGTCGAGTTGTGCGACGAGTTCCTCACCAGGCTCGCGCCCGCGAAGCTGCGGCGCAACGCCATGTACCCCGTGTACGGGCTGGCGGAAGCCTCGCTGGCGGTGAGTTTCCCGCCGGTGGGGGCGCCGCTGCGCACCATCACGCTCAACCGGCACCGCATGAACGCCGGCGACCCGGTCGAGCTGGTGGACGCGGCCGACCGCGACGCGGTGCAACTCGTGTGCGAAGGACGGGCTATTCCCTATTGCCGCGTGCGCATCGCGGACGATGAGGACCGCGAGCTGCCCGAGGAGCGCATCGGCCACCTGCACATGACGGGAGACAACGTCACGCGCGGCTACTACGAGGACCCCGCGGCCAACGCCGCCGCGTTCACCGCCGACGGCTGGCTGCGCACCGGTGACCTCGGCCTGATGCACGGCGGGGAGCTGTATGTCTCGGGCCGCGCCAAAGAGATCATCTTCGTGAACGGCCAGAACTACTATCCGCACGACCTGGAGGCCATCGCGCAGCGCACCCCGGGGCTGGAGCTCGGCAAAGTGGTCGCCGCCGGTTTACGGGCGCGCGGCGCGCAGATCGAGGAGCTCGTGGTGTTCGTGCTTCACCGCGGCGGCGTGCCGGAGTTCCTGCCGGTGGCGGCCCAGGTCGCGCGCCTCATCAACGAGCAGACCGGGCTCGAGGTGGCGCAGGTGGTGCCGGTCAAGCGCATCCCCAAGACCACGAGCGGCAAGATCCAGCGCCACCTCCTCGAGGAGAGCTACGCGGACGGGGAGTTCGACGCGGACCTGAGGGAGCTCGCGGCGCTGCGCGCCGCGCAGCGGGAGCCGGAGTCGGGCACGCGCACCGAGATCGAGCACAAGCTCAAGACCATCTGCGATGCCGCGCTGCAGGGCAAGCGCGTGGACATCCACGACAACCTGTTCGAGATCGGCGCGAGCTCGCTGAAGCTCATCGAGATCCACGAGCAGATCGACCGCGAGTACCCCGGGCAGGTGGACCTGACCGAGCTGTTCGACTTTCCGACCATCGCCGAGCTCGCGCAGCACCTGCAGGGCAAGCTCGCGCAGGCCTGAAGCGAGGGCACCGTGGCGGCAAAATTCACAAGTTGGGGCCGTTTTGTGCCTATAATGTCACGATATGGAGCTTAGTGCCCCATCAGCCGCCGCCAGCGCCAGCCTGCGCTGTGAGGGGCGGCTGTCCGATTGCGGAATCCGCGCGACCGCGCAGCGGGTGCGCATCGCCACGCTGCTCCTGTCGGCGCCCCAGCACCTGTCCGCCGAGCAGATCCTGGCGAGCCTGCGCGCCGCGGGGGCGCGCGTGTCCAAGGCCACGGTGTACAACACGCTGAACCTGTTCGCCGCGCATGGCCTCATTCGCCAGCTGTCGGTGGACGGCTCGCGGGCCTGGTTCGACTCCAATGTCGAACCGCACTATCACTTTCACGATCTCGAGAGCGGCGCCCTGATCGATGTTCCCGTTCCGGCCGTGGCGTTCAGCAGCCTGCCTGTGCCACCGCCGGGAACCGAGGTGGCCGGGATCGATCTGGTCATCAGGCTGCGCAAAAAAATGTAGAATGCGCGGTTTTCCCCGTGACGTTGCGCCGGGATAGCTCAGTTGGTAGAGCAGCGCATTCGTAATGCGCGGGTCGTAGGTTCGAGTCCTATTCCCGGCACCATTCCCTGGCCGCCGCGCGTCTCGGCCCGTCGCCCGCCGACCTCCCCCTGGCGCGTCCGGCGGAGAATTGCGCGGGATGGCGTTTAAACTTGACCGCAACTGGCCGGCTCAAAAGACGGACGGGCGCGATGCGATCGGCCCGTAACATAAGGAACTCCGCGTGGGCACGAACCCGGAACACGTCCCAGACGCGCTTGCGGCGCACAGCGAGCCCGTGAGGTGGATCGGGCGCGACCGACTCGGGTTCGACCGCCTCACCCCCGATAGCCCGGTGCACCCCACATCCCCGCACACGGGCCCGATCGAGGCGCTGCAGGCGGGACTGCGCCGCAAATGGCTGCTGCCGGCAGGCGCGGTGCTGCTGGCGCTGGCGATCAGTGCCGTGCTGTGGAGCACCCTGCACTCGAAGCCGAAGCTCGTGCCGCTCGCCGACCAGCGCAACGTGCCGCTCATTTCGGTCATGACGCCGGGACTGAAGGCCGTGACCTCGAGCGTGACCTTCACAGGCGCGATCGCGGCGCGCTATGACATGCCGATCGGCAACGACGGGGAGACCGGCCGGATCGTTGCGGTCTACGTGGAGCCCGGCGATCACGTGCAGCGCGGGCAGCCGCTCGCGAAGCTCGATCAGTCGGTGCTCATTCCGCAGGTCAATCGCCTCGCGGCCGCGCTCGAGCAGGCGCAGGCGCAGGCGGCGCTGTCTGCGGCCGAGTATCGGCGCGCGCAGGGGGTCGAATCGGCCGGCGCGCTGTCGGCGGAGGACATCGAAAAGCGCCGCGCCACCGCGGTGACGGATGCGGCGAACGTCAAGGTGGCGGCCGCGCTGCTGGCGGAAGGCCAGGCGCGCCTGAATCGTACTCGCATCGTCGCGCCCATCGCCGGCACGGTCCTCACGCGCCGGGCCGAAGTCGGCCAGATCGCCAATCCGGGCGGCGAGGCGCTGTTTCGGGTCGCGAGCGGCGGTGAGATCGAGATGCGCGGCCAGCTCGCGGAGCAGGATCTCGCCCAGGTCAAGGTCGGTGACGCGGCGAGCGTGCACCTGACCGGCCTGCCGCAGGCCTTCGAGGGGCGCGTGCGCCTGCTCGGCGCCATCATCGATCCGCAGACCCGGCTCGGGGAAATTCGCATCACGCTCAAGCCCGACCCGGCGCTGCGCCCGGGCGCGTTCGCGCGCGGCACGGTGGCGGTGAACAAGGCCCTGCGGCCGGTGGTGCCGCAGACGGCGGTTCTGACCGATACCGGCGGCAGCTACGTGTACCTCGTGAATGCCCAGAGCCACGCGGAGCGGCGCGGCGTGCGCGTCGCCGACACCTCCGACCAGGGCGTCGTGATCTCCTCGGGTCTCACCGGCTCCGAGCGCGTCGTGACTACCGCGGCCGGCTTTCTGCGTGACGGGGAAGAAGTGAAGGCCGTGGCGGCACCCGCCACTCTGCCCTCGCCCTGAAGACGGGAGCCGCGCGGATGAAGAATATCTCAGCGTGGGCGATCCGCCACCCCCTGCCCCCGATCGTACTGTTCGTGGTGCTGCTGTTCATGGGCATCGTGTGCTTCGTACGCCTGCCCGTGACCGCCGACCCCGATATCTCCTTTCCGGGCGTGTTCATCGGCGTCGGCCAGCCCGGCGCGGCGCCGCAGGAGCTGGAAACGCAGGTGATGCAGAAGGTCGAAGGCGCGGTCGCCGGCATCGGCAACATCGACAACATCACTTCCTGGGCGGTCGAAGGCCAGGCGAACATATTCATACAGTTCGAGATCGGCACCCCGATCGACCGCGCGGTCGCCGACGTGCGCGATGCGGTCGCCAAGGTGCGGGTGCTGCTGCCCCAGGGCATCCAGGAACCCACGGTCCAGCGCATCAATGCCGACGGCGGCCCGATGGTCCTCTACGCGGTCAGCTCGAGCTCGCTCACGGAGGAGGAGCTGTCCTGGTTCGTCGACAACACCATCACCAAGCGGCTGCTGCAGGTGACCGGCGTCGCGCAGGTGCAGCGCGGCGGCGGGGTCAACCGCGAGATCCGCGTCGAGCTCGACCCGGCGCGCATGCAGGCGCTCGGCATCACCGCCGTCGAGGTCAACGAGCAGCTGCGCTCGCTGAACCTGGACTCGCCCGGCGGCCGCGCGCAGCTCGGCGGCGGCGAGCAGGCCATCCGCGTGCTCGGCGGCGCGCGCACCGCGGCCGCCCTCGGCGCTAGCCAGATCGCCCTGTCCGGGGGGCGCTTCGCGCGCCTCTCGGATCTGGCGGAGGTGCGCGACGGCGTCGGCGAGGTGCGCACGATCGCGCGCCTCAACGGCCGCCCGGCGACCACCTTTGGGGTGATCAAGGCCAAGGGTTACTCGGACGTCAGCGTCGATAACGGCATGCAGGTGGAGCTCGCCAAGATCCGCAAAGAGAATCCGCAGGTGAAGCTGACGCAGATCTTCACCAGCGTCGACTACACCAAGGCGACCTACCACTCGGCGCTGAGCGCGCTGCTGGAAGGCTCGGTGCTCGCGGTGCGACACGCGCGCCACGCTGATCTCGGCGCTCGCCATCCCGTTGTCGGCGATCCCGACGTTTGCGTTCATGCAGTGGATGGACTTCACGCTGAACTCGATCAGCCTGCTGGCCCTGTCGCTGGTCGCCGGCGTGCTGGTCGACGACGCGATCGTCGAGATCGAGAACATCGTGCGCCACATGCGCATGGGCAAGAGCGGCTTCCAGGCCGCGCTCGAGGCCGCCGACCAGATCGGACTTGCGGTGGTGGCGACCTCGGCGACCATCATTGCGGTGTTCGTGCCCGTGAGTTTCATGGGTGGCCTCACCGGGCAGTACTTCAAGCAGTTCGGCCTCACCGTCGCGGCGGCGGTGTTCTTCTCGCTGCTGGTGGCGCGCCTGATCACCCCGGTCGTCGCCGCCTATACCCTGAAGTCCGACAACGTCGCCCGGCACACCGACGGGCCGATCATGGCCTGGTACCAGCGCCTGCTCGGCTGGTGCGCGGTGCATCGCTGGAAGACCGTGCTGGCAGGCCTCGGGTTCCTGGCGTTGTCGGCGGTGGGCGTGGCTCTCTGCTCGTTCTCCTTCATACCCGAGTCGGACGTGGGCACCAGCTTCCTGAGCGTCGAGCTGCCCCCGGGCGTGCGCCTCGAGGACACCGCGCGAGTCACCGCGGCCGCCTACCGCATCATCGCCCGCCAGCCGGAAGTGAGGGACATAGTCGAATCGGTCGGCACGAGCGATGAGGGTGTGCGTCAGGCCGAGCTCGACATCGCGCTGCTGCCGGCGAGCGAGCGGCGCGTGACCCAGCGTCAGTTCGAGGACCGCGTCACCCAGGAACTGAAGGTGATTCCGGACGCACAGCTGCACTTCAATCGCAACGGCAACGGCCGCGATGTCAACATCTACATCACCGGCGACGACCCGCAGCTCACCTACAACACGGCCCGCCGGGTGGTCGAGGAGATGAGCAAGCTGTCCTTCGTGCGTGACGCGCGTATCAACAACGACCTGCCGCGTCCGGAGATCCTGGTGCACCCGCACCTGGATCTCGCCTCACAGCTCGGCGTGACGGTCGAGCGCATCAGCGAGACCATCCGCATCGCGACCCTCGGTGAGCTGGATCAGAACAGCGCCAAGTTCTCGCTGTCGGATCGGCAGGTGCCGATCCGCGTCAGCCTGCTGGAGGAAAGCCGCAAGAGCCTGACGACGCTGGAGAACCTGCCGGTGCCCACCGCCGGCGGGGGGACCGTACCGCTGAAGGCGGTCGCCGACATCAGCTTCGGCGAGGGTCCCACGCGGGTGCGCCGCTACAACCAGAGCCGCCGCCTGTTCATCGATGCGGACCTCAAGGGCGCCGAGCTCGGGGATGCGATGAAGGCCATCTACAAGCTGCCGACGCTCAAGCACCTGCCGCAGGGGGTGCACCTGGTCGAGATCGGCGATGCCAAGTACATGAACGAGCTGATCGCCAATTTCTCCATCGCCATGGCCACCGGCATCCTGATGGTGTTCGCGGTGCTGGTGCTGCTGTTCGCACGGGTGCTGCAGCCGATCACCATCCTGTCCTCGCTGCCGCTGTCGATCGGTGGGGCGGTATTCGCGCTGCTGATCACCGCACACTCGATCTCCCTCGGGGTGATGATCGGGTTCCTGATGCTCATGGGCATCGTCGCCAAGAACTCGATCCTGCTGGTGGACTTCGCCATCGAGGAGATGCGCGCCGGTAAGGATCGGCTCACGGCGATCCTCGAGGCCGGCCACAAGCGCGCGCGCCCGATCGTCATGACGACCGTCGCCATGATTGCCGGCATGCTGCCGGTGGCGGTCGGACTGGGCGGTGACACGGCCTTTCGCCAGCCGATGGCCATCGCGGTCATCGGCGGTCTCATCACCTCCACGGGACTGACGCTGGTCATCGTGCCGGCGGTCTTCACGCTCATCGATGACATCGAGCGCTGGCTCGCGCCGCGCTTCGGCCGGGTGCTCACGGCGCAGCCGCCGCCCGCCGGCACGCAACCGCATCCGGTAAACTAAGACGGAATGCTGACCGAGGTTTCCCCGGGCAACGGCAACGCCTCCATCACCACGCCGCCGCTCGCGCCCGCGCGCCCGGCCTGGTGGGCGCGGTTGCTGGCGCGCATTCCGCTGCGCGCGCTGTACGGCTTTGCCGGCCTCCTCGGCTGGCTCGCGTTTCGGGCGTTCCCGTACCGCCAGCACGTGGTGCGCGAGAACCTGACCCGGGCATTCCCCGACTTCGACGAGACGCGCCTGCGCTCGGTGATGCGCGGCTACTACCTCGGCTTCGCGCAGATGCTGGTGGAGGTCCTCAAGTCGGTGACGCTGCCGGCGGAGGAGATCCGCCGGCGCGTGCGCATCGTGAATCTCGATGCGCCCCGCGCCCTCCTCGCGCAGGGCCAGTCGGTGCTGCTGGTGGCGGCTCATCAGTGCAACTGGGAATGGATGCTGCTCGCGCTGTCCCTCGAGCTCGGCTATCCGCTCGATGCCGCCTACAAGCCGCTGGTGGACAGCTGGGCGGAGCGCGAGATGATGAAGGTGAGAACGCGTTTCGGCAGCCGCCTGGTGCCGGCCAGGGACCTGCTGGCGGACATCATCAAGCGCCACGACGTGGTGCGCGCCGTGGCGCTGGTCGCCGACCAGGAACCGACCACCAGCGAGCACAAGTACTGGACCCGCTTTCTCAACCGCGACACCGCCTTTTACCTGGGGCGTGTGACACGCTTTCCGGTGTTCTTCATCGCCATGCGCCGCACCGCGCGCGGCTACTACGAAATGCACTTCGAGCCGCTCGCCGGCCCCGCACAGCCCCTGCCCGCGGGGGCGCTGACCGAGCGTTACGCGCGCCGGGTGGAGGAGCAGATCCGCTCCGCGCCCTGCGACTGGCCCTGGTCGCACAAGCGCTGGAAGCTGAAGCGCTCGCTCTACCAGCGCCAATAAAAAGCCGGCCCGCGCACGCACGCGCGGGCCGGCCAGGGGATGCGCCTGTCAGTTGTTCACCGCGCCGGCGGTGATCCACGCCCGCACCTGATCGATCGTCGCCTGGTCGAGGAACGGACCGCCGAGGGGCATGCGGTTGCCCGTGATCGTGGCGGCGCCCTCGAGCTTCAGCACCACGTAGCTGTTGTCCGGATCGCCCGGCTTGACGCGCTGGAGTGCCGGCTGCTCGACGCTCGCCACATTGACGATGGAGGCGTAGATGTGGCTCGGCGTCAGGTCCATCGACGCGGGGAGCGACGTGCCGCCGCCGGTGTGGCAGCCGCCGCAGACGCTGAACGCGCTGGACTTGAGCTGCGTGAGGGTTGGCGCGGCGGGCGGTGTTGACGAGGCGTTGATCTGCCCGCGGATCGCACCGTTGGCATCGGCGGGCGTCTTCACATTCACGTACAGCTTGTTGGCGGTGAAGTTGCCGACGTCACTCGCGGTGATGGCTGCGAGCTCCGTGGACCAGTGGCCCAGGTTGACGCTGTCCTTGGTGAGGGCGACGAGCTTCGGTCCGCTGGCGCCCGCGGCCCCGGTATCGACCTCCGCCCCCGTCGCATCGTCCACGCCGGTGGAGTTGACGTGAACGGTGAGCGTGTTGGCGGCCGCATCCACCGTCGCGGCGGCAACGCCGGAGGCGGTGATCGTGACCGGCGGTACCTCCTGGGAGCCGGCCAGGGCCGAGAAGATCACCGTGACGGTGTCGGGGGTGATCTGGCCGCGGATCTCGCCGGCGGGATTGGCGGCGGAGGTCGCGATCACGTAGAGCTTGCCCTGCAACAGCGCGGTCACCTGGTCGGCGGTGAGCAGCGCCCCCGCGGGCACGTCCCACTCACCCGCGGCGCCGCCATTGGCCGCGAGCGTGATCAGGCTGGCCCCGCTTGCGCCCGCGAAGGCCTCGTTGATGGTCACGGCGCTCGCGCTGACGCCGCTCAGCGTCACCTTGCCGCTGATGGCGCCGCTCGCGAGCTTCACGGTCAGATTCCCGGTTCCGGTGGCGGTGGAGTTCGGCGCCGGGAAGATCTGCGCCGCCGCCAACGCGACGCTGAAGGCCGGACTGTTCTTTACCGCAATGGTGAGGGCCGCCGAGGTGGCGGTCTGATTCTGGCTGTCGCTGACCTTGCCGGTGAGCGTGTGGTTGCCATCGCCGACCGTGGTGCTGTCCCAGCTGACGGTGTACGGAGCGGCGCTCGCCGTTGCCACGATCGCACCGTCGACCAGGAAGTCGACCCGCGTGATCGAGGCGCCGCCCATGGCGGCCGCGCTGGCAGTGAGCCTGACGGTGCGATTCACGGTCGCTCCGGGGGATGTCATGGTGATGGTGGGCGCGGGGCACGTACCGCCGTAGGCGCCGCCGCAGGCCATGGAGCCCGAGCCGCTGCTACCGCCGTAGCCACCGCAGGCGCTGAGGATCAGCGCCAGCGCGCCCGCCATCAACAGCAGCGCTCGACGCGCATGTTTGAAACCGAGAATGTGTCGCATGTGAAACCTTCCAATGTATCTGTCCGCTGGTAGGTGTCGGTGGCGACCGCGGCGGTTTAGGCGCTGGCGAAAAAAAAGATTCGGCGGGAACGGAAACCAACATCGCGTACCGCGCCCACTCACGGCTCGATTTCGCCTGCAAGGAGCGGTGTGATGGTCTGTGTGTCAGGCATGCGCCTATTGGTTCTATGTAGCGTGACAATCGTGAGCGCGTGCGCGGGCAACGGCGCCGGCCTCGACGCCAACGGCCAACCGCTCGGCAGCGGTAGCGCGCCGCCACCACCATTAACGGCCGACTTCCAGTCAATTCAGGACAACGTGTTCACGCCGATCTGCGTGCGTTGTCACAGCGGCGCCGCTGCCCCACAGGGCCTGGAACTCGACGCCGCGCACAGCTACGCGCTGCTGGTCGGTGTTCCCAGCGACGAGCAGTCGGGTCTGTTGCGCGTCAGGCCCGGCGCGCCCGACAGCAGCTATCTGGTTCTGAAACTCGAGGGCGCCGCCGGCATCGTCGGCGTGCAGATGCCGTTCGGCGCACCCGCGCTGCCGCAGTCCACCATCGACGTGATCCGCCAGTGGATCAGCGACGGCGCGGCCAACTCACCGGCCGCCGCTGCCAGCTCGGCAGCCTTTGCGGTCATGGCCATCTCGCCGGCGCAGGAGGCGACGCTCTCCGCGCCGCTGACGCGCATGGTGGTGGCGTTCAATCACGAGCTCGACGCCTCGCTGGTCAACGACACCACCGTGCACCTCGAGCACCTGATCGGCGAGGCGGCCGAACCGGCCGGGCCGTTCGGCGCCGAGCTGGCCGAGGGAAATCCGCGCGTGCTGCTGATCACTCCGCGCCGCGCGCTCGGCGCCGGCCGCTACCGTCTCACGTTACGCGGCAACGGCGGCGGCGCGCTTGCCGATGTCGATGCGCGAGTACTCGGCGATGACTACACCCGTGAATTCACCGTGGACACCACACCATGATTATCCATTCACTGCGCTTCAGCGCCCGCTGTCTGACACTCGCGGTACTGCTCGCCGCGGGGGCACACGCCGAGCCGTACCTCGCCGTCGCCCAGGGCCTCAAGTGCAGTCAGTGTCATGTCAATCCGACCGGCGGCGGCCTGCGCAATGCCTTCGGCAACGTGTTTGCGCAGACCCAGTTGCCGGCGCATCGCGTCGATACCGGCAGCGACGTATGGGCAGGGCAGTTATCGCGCTACCTCGCGCTCGGCGCCGACCTGCGTTTCGATGCGCAGGCCCAGCAGGTCCCGCACAGCAAGACCCTCGAGGACTTCCAGATGGAGCAGACGCGGCTCTACGTCAGCGCCAGCGTGATACCCGAGCGGCTGCTGGTGTACGTCGATGAGCAGCTGGCACCGGGCGGCGCGCTCAACCGCGAGGCCTACGGCCTGTTCTGGTCGGCCGATCACAGCTGGTACCTGAAGGGCGGACAGATGTACCTGCCGTTCGGCTTGCGACTGCAGGATCAGACCTCGTTCGTCGGGCAGGTCAGCGGCATCAACATGACCACGCCCGATGAGGGCGTGGAGTTCGGCTGGCTGAAGGGTCACTGGGATGCGCAGCTCGCCGTGAGCAACGGCACCGCCGGCGGCGCCGGCACCAGCAACGGCAAGCAGTCGAGCGCGCAGCTCACCTGGGTCGAGTCGCTGTGGCGGCTCGGTGCGGCCGCCAACTACAACGACGCGGCCGCCGCCGGCAGCAGGAGCGCCTGGGGAGTGTTCGGCGGACTGAAGACCGGCAATGTCGCCTGGCTCGGCGAGGCCGACCTCGTCGATGACCGCAGCCTTCCCGGTGGCGGGGTGAAGACGCTCGCGACTCTGGTGGAAGCCGACTGGACCCTCGCCCGCGGCCACAATCTCAAGGTCACGGCAGAGTACCTCGATCCGAACCGGCGCGTGGCGCACGATGCACAGACTCGCTGGAGCCTGCTGTACGAGCTGACGCCGGTGCAGTTCGTGCAGCTGCGCGCCGGGGTGCGCTACTCGGACGGCATACCGCAGCTCGCCAGCGAGCACACGCGGCTGTACTTCCTCGAGCTGCACGGGTTCTTCTGAAACCGGCCCGCGCATCCTGCGCGGGCCGGCCAGGGAGCCAGAAGCTTCAGTTGCCCGGTGCTCGGATCTGTCCGCGAAGCGCGCCGCCCGCCTCCACCGGCGTGGCGATGCTCACGTACCACTTGCCGGCCTCGAAGTGGCCGACGTCGGCGGCACTGATGGGGGCAAGCTCCGTCGACCAGTGCCCCATCTCGACAGAGTCCTTGCTCAGCACGGCGAGCTTGCGCCCGGTGGCGGCGCTGTCCACCTGCGCTGCATCCGCATCGTCCACGCCCGTGGAGTTGACGTGAATGCTGAGCGTGTACGCGCTCTTATCCACCGTCGTAGCTACGACGCCCCCGGCCGCAGGGCTGACCGAGCGCGCTTCGGCAGCGGGGGCCATCGTGGAGAACGTCACGGCGAC
>Ga0209055_1002193_pt1 | contig 12481 bp, 8 predicted proteins | sample GraSoiAngelo_110_FD_185875 | JGI IMG/M metagenome (GOLD analysis project Ga0209055, IMG submission 185875) | Grasslands soil microbial communities from the Angelo Coastal Reserve, California, USA - 14_0903_12_30cm (SPAdes) (version 2) | ecosystem: Environmental > Terrestrial > Soil > Grasslands ... | reverse complement strand
ACTCGGTATGTGGACTGGACCTTTAAGACGAATCGCTATTGCGGAGAGCAGAGACCCGGTTTCCGCGCCTACTGTCATCCCGACAATTACGACGGCATGACGAACATCCTCTATCACAACAACGGCGACGGCACGTTCGCCGATGTCTCCGCCAAAGCCGGTATAGCGAATCCGAACGGCAAGGGCCTGGGAGTGAGTTTTGCCGATTACGACGGCGACGGTTTCACCGATATCTTTGTGGCCAATGACTCGGTGCAGTGCTTCCTGTACCACAACAACGGGAATGGCACTTTCACGGAAGTGGGACTGCTGGCCGGAGTGGGCTACAACGAGGACGGGAAGACCTTTGCGGGCATGGGCACGGACTTCAGCGACTTCGATAATGACGGCCTGCCGGACATTGTGGTGACGGATCTTTCCAACGAGCGCTACATGCTGTTCCACAACAACGGAGACGGCACATTCCGGGACGTGACGAACCGCTCGGGTCTGGGCAGAGCGAGCTTGGCGTTTTCGGGCTGGAGTACGCGTTTTTTCGATTATGACAACGACGGCTGGAAGGATCTTTTCGTTGCCCAATCGCATGTCATGGATACGATCGAGAAGACCGCTCCCAACCTGCGATATCTGGAGCCGCCGCTCCTGGTTCATAACCAGGCCGGCCATTTCGAAAAAGTGAGCGCTGGCGAGGTATTTCAGCAGCCCTGGGCTGGACGCGGCGCCGCCTTTGGCGACATCGACAATGACGGCGACGTTGATGTGGTTGTCAGCAACGTTGGACAGAAGGCATACGTACTCCGGAACGACGGCGGCAATCTGAACCATTGGATTGCTATTGAAACTACCGGAAAGAAGTCAAATCGTGACGGGATCGGTGCGCGGATCAAAGTAGTATCCGCCTCGGGATTAACTCAGCATTACACCGTCAACACGGCCGTCGGCTATCTCTCGGCCAGCGACAAGCGGGTCATAGCAGGGTTGGGCATCGACTCGACTGCTAAACTGATCGAAATCCGGTGGCCATCCGGAATTGTGCAGAAGTTCGAAACCGTAAGAGCCCGCCAGACAGTGAAGGCCGTCGAGCCGGTCCCATGATCACCAGGCGCAACTTGATCCTGACCGTGGCGGGGCTCGCGGGTGCAGCGATGACCGGCGTCAGCCGCGCCGCATTCGCGCAAGGGATTTCTTCGCGCGGCGTGAAGGCGCAACCACGCGGCAAACCTTCTGGCCGTCCTTTCTTTTCGCGTTTGACCGATGTGGCCAAGCAGGCGGGCCTCATCCATCCCGTTGTATATGGCGGCGTAGGCAGCAAAAACTACATCATCGAGGTGGTCGGGTGTGGAGTCGCCTTCATCGATTACGACAATGACGGCTGGGTGGACCTTTTCGTTCTCAGCGGGACTCGTCTCGACGGCGATCCGCCTGGCGCTACCAACCGGCTTTACAAAAATAATCGCGACGGCACTTTCACGGACCTAACCTCAAAAGCCGGGTTGGTCCGCACAGGTTGGGCATCGGCGGTGACGGTGGGCGACTACGACAATGATGGTTCTGATGATTTGTTCGTCACCTACTACGGCCGGAATGTCTTGTACCACAACAATGGAAATGGAACGTTTACCGATGTTACCGAAAAAGCCGGGCTCGGCCAGACCAGTGTGCGCTACGGTTCCGGGTGTACTTGGGTGGACTACGACCGCGATGGCCGGCTGGACCTTTTTGTCGCCACCTATCTCAACACGACGCTGGAAAAATTGCCCCGGCCCGGTGAGAATGCCGACTGCGCGTGGAAGGGAGTCCCGGTGAATTGCGGACCCCGCGGTCTGCCCCCTGGGTCGGTTCAACTATTCCGCAATAATGGCGACGGAACATTTACGGACGTGAGCCGCGCGTCCGGGGTGTCGACTGCGTCGGGCTCTTATCCCATGACGGCGGTTGCGGCGGATTTTGACAACGATGGTTGGCCCGATATCTACGTAGCGTGCGACTCCACGCCGAGCTGGTTGTTCCGCAACCAGCACGATGGCACCTTTCGCGAGGAGGGGTTAGAACGCGGAGTGGCGTTGAGCGAGGATGGATTGGAACAGGCTGGCATGGGGGTTGGAGTTGGCGACTATGATCTGAACGGTAACCTGGACATTTTTAAAACCAACTTCGCGGATGACACCGACGTGCTCTACCGCAACGACGGCAAAGGGAATTTCGACGACGTGACTACCCGGTCCGGCATAGGCGTGGAGACTCGATATGTGGGGTGGGGAACGGGAATCGTTGATCTCGATAATGATGGCGTTCCCGACCTGTTTGTCGCTACCGGGAGCGTTTATCCCGAGGTCGGGAAGAAGCTGCCGTCCTATCCCTTCCAAACACCCCGGCTGGTTTTCCGCAATCTGGGCGACGGGAGGTTTGAGGAATTGATTGAGGAGGCGGGCGGCGGGGTCAGCGCGGCGCACGCGAGTCGCGGCTGTGCCTTCGGTGATTTCGACAATGATGGCGACATGGACATACTGGTGATGAACATGAACGAGCCGCCGTCCTTGTTGCGCAACGACGTTTCCGGGGGACATCACTGGCTAAAAGTGCTTCTGATCGGAGTTCAAGCCAATCGCAGCGCCATCGGCGCCCGTGTGGTTGCCCGGTATGGAAAGCATCAACAGGTACAGGAGGTTCTCGCCCAATCGAGCTTCTATTCTGTTAATGATCGAAGACTCCACTTTGGACTTGGAGCCGAAGCGTCAGCCGACTTGACCGTCCGGTGGACAAATGGCAGAACCGAGAGCATTCCAAACGTCGCCGCCGACCAACTGGTTATGATTCGAGAGGGGAAGGGAATTATAGGCAAGAAGACCTTTCGTTGACCTCGCCAGGGAACGGCTCAGTAAACCGTGGTTCGCACGTCAAGGAGGTTGTATGGCCAGAGTGCGTTGCTCCAACTTTATCCTGCTGTTGCTGATCATCGCGGAGGCTGTGACCGCGCTTGCAAGCGAACCTCGACGCTGGCCGCAGGAGAAGGCGAACGAGTGGTACGCCTCCGAGCGGTGGCTGGTGGGCAGCAATTTTCTTCCCAGCACGGCAATCAACCAGTTGGAAATGTGGCAGGCCGACACGTTTGATTCAAAGACTATTGACCGTGAGCTGGGCTGGGCGGAATCGATCGGCATGAATACCATGCGCGTGTTTCTGCATAACCTGCCCTGGAGAGAGGATTCCCAGGGCTTTCTCAGTCGTCTGGAGCAATTTCTCCAGATCACCGACAAGCACCATATACGCATTACCTTCGTCCTGCTGGATTCAGTCTGGGATCCTTATCCGCAGACCGGGCGGCAGCGTGCTCCCAGACCGCACGTGCACAACTCCGGCTGGGTGCAGGCGCCAGGTGCGGAGATCTTGAAGGACTCCTCCCGGTGGGAGAAGGAACTAAGACCCTACGTCACAGGCGTGCTCAAGCATTTTCGCAACGACCCGAGGATCCTGATGTGGGACCTCATGAACGAGCCCGACAACGACAATCCGCCATATCGAGGCAAGGAACTGCCCAATAAAGCCGAGCTAGCGACGCGATTGCTTAAGCGCGAGTGGCAGTGGGCCCGCGAAGTGAACCCATCGCAGCCCCTAACCAGTGGAGTCTGGAAGGGGGACTGGTCGAGCGAGGCGGCGCTCAGCGACACGGCACGCTTTCAACTGGAAAACTCCGATGTCCTTACCTTCCACAGCTATGAACCTGCGGAGGTGACGAAGCGGCGCATTGATTCCCTGCGGCGTTTCCGACGCCCCATCGTTTGCAGCGAATACATGGCCAGGCCTTTGGGAAGCACATTTCAGGCCATTCTTCCTTTGCTGAAAGAGCAGCATGTCGGCGCCTACAACTGGGGTTTTGTTTCAGGAAAATCGCAGACCATTTATCCGTGGGATTCGTGGGAAAACGAGTATACAGGTCCGCCGCCAGTATGGTTTCATGACATCTTTTATCCCGACGGGAAGCCCTACGCCGCCGCCGAAGTCGAACTGATCAAGAGGCTCACCAGCCGGGGAAAAGCCGCGAGTTCGGGGCAGGGCGAGGCAGCGAAAAATCCCTTGCAGTAGTTTAGAACCCAGTCGTATATTCCTGCCGTTGAGAAATCGTTTACTCCACTTTGGCGTGAGGGGCAGCATGTCGACGCGCAGAGAGGTTCTGCAGCAGACACTCGCGAGCGCGGGAGCGTGGGTGTTTTCCCGGTATGGCGGACTGGCGTCGCCATCCCCATTCGTGGCGCTGGACTCACGCGTTGAAGTGCTTCTGGGAGAGCCGCTGGGGACGGTTGCTCCCAATATCTACGGCCATTTTGCAGAGAATTTGGGCGGCGTGCTCTACGATGGAGTGTGGGTTGGAAGAAATTCCAAAGTTCCGAATGTAGACGGTATTCGGAAAAGTCTCATCGCGGAGATGCGCAAGATCAAAGCCCCTGTGGTTCGCTATCCCGGGGGATGTTTTGCGGACAGCTACGATTGGCGGGACGGCATTGGGCCGGCGGATAAGCGTCCCAGGCGCACGAATTTCTGGGCCAACGATGAATCACCGTTGTCGCCGCCCAGTCATAAGTACGATCCCAATCAGTTCGGCACCAACGAATTTGTTCATTTCTGCAAACTGATTGGCAGCCAGCCGTACCTTGCAGCCAATGTGCGGTCGCTACCTGCCGAGCAGTTTTACCGCTGGGTGGAATATTGCAATTCGCCCGCTGGAACGACCATGCTGGCGGAGGAGCGTGCCGCAGCCGGTTATCCCGACCCTTTTGGAGTCCGTTTCTGGGGAGTGGGTAACGAATCGTGGGGCTGTGGCGGGAATTTCACTCCGCAAGAATACGCAGTCGAATTCCGCAAGTACACGACCTGGGTGCCGCGTTACGGCCAGCAGCTGTCCTTCATCGCGTCAGGTCCGAACGTCGATGACTGGAATTGGACTCGTGGATTCCTGGAAGAGATTGTTCGCAAAGGCCCCGGGCATCTGCGCGGGATCTATGGCCTGGCGCTCCATCATTATGCCTGGAACCTCAGCCGCGGCCGTACCCAGGGCTGGGTCGAGGGCAAGGGCGATGCTTTGAACTTCGATGCGGTGGACTGGTATGAGTTGTTGCGTGAAGGCGATCGCATGGAGGGGCTCATCGAAGGCCACTGGCAGGTGATGGGTGAGATCGACAAGCAACACCAGCTGAAGCTGGTGGTTGACGAGTGGGGGCCGTGGTACAAGCCGGGATCCGAAGCTACGCCCGGCGATATCCTCGAGCAAATGCCCACGCTGCGAGACGCGGTGTTCAGTGGCATGACGCTGGACATTTTCAATCGTCATCCGGAGAAAGTGGCGATGGCCAATTGTGCGCAGCTCATCAATTGCCTGAACAGCCTGTACCTGGCCCACGAGGACAAGTTTGTCGTCACTCCGGTAGGCCAGGTTTTTCAGATGTATGCCGGACATCAGGGCGGTCAGGCAGTTCCCACGATCTTTTCTGCTCCTTCCATCACTTATCAGCGTGATGGCAAGTCCGCCACCTTCTGGGGCCTGAAAGGTTCGGCTTCCCTCGACGACAGGATGCTATTGTTAACGGTGGTTAATCCTGACCTCAGCCAGCCGCGGGAGACCGAAATCGTGGTACGCGGCGCCTCGGTGAAATCCGGTCAGGCCACGCTGCTGACCAATCCTGATATTCACGCACACAACACCTTCGACCAACCCAACAACGTCGTGCCACAAGCTCGAGATGTGAAGATAGCCGGCTCGGTCGTGTTCACGTTTCCCGCCGCTTCGGTTACGGCGCTGCGGCTCGAGTTGAGCTAATGTACTGCTGGCAGGCAGCGGAACTGATTCGGCCGAGAAGCGGCAACCGGGAGAGCGCCGGGCGCGTGTTTGTCGCCTGGCTCGGGTTGGCTCTGCTCACGATTAGCGTCTCTGCGGCTGATGCTCCCTCGGCGACGGCGAAGATCGTGGTCGACGCCGGCAAAGTCGAGGGCCGCATCAGCCCCATGCTGTACGGGCAGTTTGACGAGTTTATGTACGGCGGAGTCAAAGGCGGACTCTATGCCGAACTCGTCCGCGACCGCAGCTTCGATGAGAGCCCCAATGCCGCGGGCCTGCCGCGCTATTGGGAACGCGATCCCGACGATCGCAATGATGATTCCATCCGCTTTCTCTGGAGTGAGTCGGTGTTCTATCCGCCCGCACAGCAGGCTGAGGTCGCTAATCACTCGCTCGAAGTGGAAGTGGGATCCAATGACCGACAGCGCCGCGGGATTTATCAAGCTGATGTGCCGGTAGGCGCCGGTCTCGCCTATGACGGATACCTGTGGATCAAAACTGCCGATTTCAAAGGTCACATCACGGTTGCGTTGGAGCAAAACACCAGCGGTGGGGAAACCTACGCGTCGAAAGACATTCCCGATGTCGGCGGCGACTGGAAGCAATACAAGTTTACGCTGACTCCGACCAAGACGGATCGGCTGGCCAAGTTCGCAATTCTCTTCTATGGAAAGGGCCGTCTTTGGGTCGACCAGCTTTCCCTGATGTCGAATGCGGTGGATGGGTTACGCAGAGATGTTTTGGAGAAGATCAAGGCTCTGCGTCCGGCGTTCATTCGCTGGCCGGGTGGTAACGTGGCGCAGGACTACCACTGGATGTGGGGTGTCGGCCCGCGCGACCAGCGGACCAGCTGGGTAAACCTGTCATGGGGAAACGAACTGGAACCCTCCGACTTCGGGACTGACGAGTACATTCAGCTGTGCCGAAACGTCGGCGCGGTACCGTCCATCACAGTGAATGTTGAGGGCCGGGGCGCGACAGCGGAAGAAGCAGCCGCCTGGGTTGAATACGCCAACGGCACCCGGAACACCCAATATGGGCGCATGCGCGCGGCGAATGGGCATCGGGAGCCCTTCCACGTCAAATACTGGGAGGTTGGCAACGAGATTTGGGGCTCGTGGGTGCGCGGACACAGCGATGCCGAGACTTATGCCCGCCATTACCTGCGCTACGCAGAGGCGATGAGGGCAGTCGATCCGTCCATCCGCTTGATTGCAGTCGGTGATAACAATTTCGATTGGGACCGCACGGTGCTCAAGATTGCTGGGGAGCACATCGATTACCTGGCTATCCATCATTATTACGGAGAAATGGAGATGAAGGGCGACGCGTTGAACCTGATGGCCCACCCACTTCATTATGGAGACTTCTACAAGCAGGTAGCCACCTTGATTCGCGAGACCGTGCCGGGACGCGATATCAAACTCGCGATCAATGAATGGAATACGTCTTTGCCTCTCCCGGAGCAGCATTCGATGGAATCGGCCCTGTACGCCGGGCGCCTCATGAACGTCTTCGAACGCAGCGACATCGTTGCCATGAGCGCCGTGTCGGATATGGTCAACGGTTGGTCGGGCGGGGTCATTCAAGCCAGTCGAGACGGAGTATTTGTTACGCCGACCTACCTGGTAAATCAGCTATACAGCACTTACTTGGGAAGTGAGCGTCTGGCTAGCCAGGTGGAAAGCCCAACCTTTGACACGACCACCGAAGGAAAGGCTGTGCTATCCCTGGACGCGGTGGCAAGTCGCACCGCCGATGGAAGACACCTGTTCATCAAAGCGGTGAATACGGATAATCACGCGCTGTCCACCCTGGTAGAGATCCGCGGTGCCAAGGTCGGTACAGCCGGAACCCGTGAAACGGTCAGTGGTCAGGCTGGCGCGGCAAACAGTTTCCGTACGCCTCACGCAGTGTCGATCTGGAAAGAGCAGTTCAGAGCTGGCGGCAATTTTAGCGTCACCCTCCCCAGTTCATCGGTCTCCGTGCTCATTGTCGACCTCCAGTAGGGAAGTCGGCGACCTCTGGCTTCCGTCGCCTTTGATAAGCCTCATACCGAGCCGCACGGCGCGCACGGCAGCTGTTCTGAGTAAACGTATTCCAAATATGGTAGAATCTATGAGAAATTGGAAGTTGTTGCATTATGGACATCCGCGAGATCGCGTCCAGAGCAAAGGTCTCGACCGCCACCGTATCTCGTACTCTTAATAACATACCGACGGTTGATCCACGGCTGGCCCGGCGTGTCTGGAAGGTTGTCAACGAGGTTGGATACTACCCAAACAAGCTGGCCAGCGGCTTGGTTTCCGGAAAGAGCCGCGTTTTCGGGCTCATCGTTTCGGAAATCACCAATCCGTTCTTTCCCGAAATTGTGCAAACCTTCGAGAACCTCGCTGTGGAGAACAACTACGAGATTCTACTGACATCGACGGTGCATGACCCGAAGCGCATGGAGTTGTCCGTTCGCCGGATGATAGAGCGGCGGGTGGACGGTGTCGCCATTCTGACCTTCGGCATGGAAGAGTCACTTATTCAGCACCTGCGGTTCCGCAAAGTTCCACTTGTGTTTGTCGATGTCGGCCCAGATTTTCCGGGCGTCAGCAACATTAGGATCAACTACCAGAGCGGAATACGGCAAGGAGTGCAGCACCTGGCTGCGCTAGGACATCGTCAGATCGCTTTTATTACCGGTCCATTACACCTCAAGTCGGCTCAGGCTCGCCGAACTGCGTTCGAGAAATCGATGGAAGAAATCGGCCTGGCACCGGAGTTGATTGTCGAGGGCGATCATACGATGGAGGGTGGGATGCGTCTGCTGACGCAACTGGTCAGATCCGAGACGCGGCCGACGGCTGTGATGTGCTCCAACGACATGACTGCGATTGGCGTAATGCGAGAGGCTTACGATCAGGGAATCAAGGTTCCACAAGATCTTTCCTTGATTGGGTTCGATGACATTCGTCTGGCGCAATTCATCATTCCACCCTTGTCGACAATACGAATGTCACAGACGGAGCTGGCGCGAATAGCGTTTGAGTCCTTGATCAGCGAGACCGAGCGTCAGGCGGCACTCAAAGGTCGGGTTGACCACGAACTCGACACAAGCCTTGTCCTGAGACGCTCAACGGCGAGAGCCCGCACGAGCGATGTAGACGCAACCGCGGAATGAGTCCAGCGGCTTTACCTTCCGCCATTCAGCGGCAAGCTTCCCACCCAAAGTGAGCCTTCCGAACTCTCGGTCCCGGAAATCCTTTGCGACCAGGTCTTGCTCAACGAATTAACGGATAGGGAATTTTTTGACAATAGGGAATTTTTTGGTTGACCGCTCTCGGGAAAGCGTTTACTTTTACCCCCCGGAAGTTACCCGTAGATGCAAGCTGACGTGAGATTTGGCGGTCATCAGCGCGCCTCTACCATCGGCGCGCAATACAAGTACAGGACGCAGCTATATGGCATCGACGAGACGAGTTTTCCTACAGCAGATTTCGACCGCGGTCGCAGCGTACTCCTCCGGTGTTCTCTCCGCCACTTCCCTGGCGGCACAGGCTGTGAAGCGTGCCAGCACTACGTCAGCTACGCGCCTCTATGCCGATACCCGGCGCACCATCGCGCCCATCGACAAGTACCTGTTTGGATCCTTTCTGGAGCACCTTGGCCGTGCGATCTACGAGGGCATCTATCAGCCCGGTTCACCGCTCTCCGATGGGCGCGGGTTTCGCAGGGACGTGCTGGAACTGGTGCGCCAGATGGGGGTGCCGATCGTCCGCTACCCCGGCGGAAACTTCGTGTCCGGTTACAACTGGCTGGAGGGAGTGGGTCCAGTCGAAAACCGCCCCCGCCAACTCGACAAGGCATGGGACTCAATCGAGACGAACCAGTTCGGCACGAATGAGTTCCTGGCGTGGTGTAAGGCAGTCGGTACCGAGCCCTTGATGGGCCTGAATCTAGGTACCGGCACCCCGGAGGAGGCTGCAGCGCTGGTCGAATACTGCAACGTGCAGCAGGGAACTCGCTGGAGCGATCTTCGCCGGCGGCACGGTATAAATGATCCGTGGAACGTCGAGTATTGGTGTCTGGGCAACGAGATGGACGGTCCCTGGCAAATCGGGCATATGCTCGCCAAGGAGTATGGCCTGAAAGCCGCCGATGCCGCCCGCCAGATGCGATATGTCGATAAATCACTGAAGTTAGTTGCTTGTGGATCGAGCGGACCGTTCATGCGTACGTATCTGGAATGGGACCGCGAGGTACTCGAACAATGTTACGAATACGTGGATGGGCTGTCGCTGCACAGGTATTTCGGCAACGATGGCGAACCGCGCAGCGAGACGGGCGGTGACAGTTCGAAGTATCTCGCCATGAATCTGTCCATGGAAAAGCAGATCGCGGAGACTGTCGCGGTCTGCGACTACGTTCAGGGCCGAATGCGGTCCCGAAAAAGACTGTGGCTTTCGTTTGATGAATGGAACGTCTGGTATCGCGCCAGACAGGGAGCGGATGTTGATGGGAACCGTCAAGTCGCTCCGCACTTGCTGGAGGAAAAATACAACCTTGAGGACGCCTTATTGGTAGGCGGGTTGCTGAACACGCTACTTCGAAATTCGAATCGCGTGAAAATTGCTTGCCTTGCGCAATTGATCAACGTGATTGCCCCCGTCATGACCAACGACAAGGGCATTCTCCTGCAAACCACCTACTATCCGTACAAGTGGGCGTTACAGTATGCCCGGGGCGCGACGCTCCAACTGCTGTCAGAAGCGGCGCCGGCTTACGATGTGGAGGGCATGGGGCAGGTTCCCTACGTAGACGTCGCAGGTGCTGTGAGCCCGGCGGGCGAGATTGCCGTGTTCGTGCTCAACCGCGACCTGTCTCAGCCCCGTGAAGTCGAGTTGATCTGGGAAGACCGAGTTCCCGGCAATGTGACCATGGCCTCGGTACTGACCGGTCGAGACCTAAAGGCCATAAACACGTTTGACAATCCAAAGGCCGTGGTGGAACAACCGGTTGCTGCCAAGCCTGTCACGAGCAACGGTCGCACGCGATTCGAGGTGCCGCCGCGTTCATATACGGTTTTCCAGTTTGCTGCTCCGAGCGCGGGGGCACGAACCGCGCCAGCGACTGAAGAAGCTTGATATCGAATCGGTACGGTTTGCCGGAGCCTTTAAGAAGAACGGCCGCTTCCGGACACGCGGTTTAGGCGAGCAGAACACGCCGGGGCACATCGTGATGTCTGCTCTCCGTAGCGCCAGTCTATTTTCCGGCAGGACGTGCTACTATCGGCTTATCGGCTTCACCCGCGAGGAATCCATTCCATGAGCGTGCTGCTCTAAATCCAGCCAAAGGAGTGACTCTCGTAACCTTCGGTTCAGGAATTTCTGGGCTAGACTTTGAGCAGAAGACGGGCAACCAATCGGCGTGATTATGCAGGCTGTTCCTCAACCTCAGTTTGTCCAGCTACCGCGGCCAAACTGCATGGTGCGGTACGCGGGCGATCCCTGCGACGAGTTGATGCAGCAATACAATCAAGCCATCGAGCAGCGTCAGCAGCAAGAATGGGAGGCCTCCGTCGCTGCGCCACTCAGGAAGCAGATTGCCGAGCAGCAAAAGCAGATTGCCGACCAGCAAAATCAGATTGCCGACCAGCAAAATCAAATTCAGACGCTGCAGGTGAAAATTGAGTCGCAGACCACCGCCGCTTTGCAGAGCGAAGCACGTAATCGAGCTGCCCTGGATTTAGTTGGGGCCTGTTTAGGCGTTGGCCTGGCGTTCTTTGTGGCCTTCGCCGGCTTTCAGAGACTTGCCCGGAATTCGGTGGCTCGGAAACCTGATCAGGAACGGGCTGCGTCCGCGGGATCCTGAGCTTACCGAGAAGCGCCGTAAAGCCCCGCCCTTTAGGGCTGGGGATATAAGGCGTGATTTTGCCTTGTCTTAGATTGCTTCATTAGGTATAAGCATCAGTGTGGCCCTGGAAGGGTACAAATCAAACAACAACGTCTATCTATTCAAGCAAGTACCATTGCGTGTGGACGCCTAAGTATCGGCGAGCCGTGCTGGTCGGACCAATCGCTAAACGATGCGAACAGGTGCTTAGACAAGTGGCAAAAAATATCGTGTCGAAATCATGGCTCTGGAAATCATGCCCGACCACGTACACGTGCTGGTAGAAGTAGACCCGCAGTTGGGTGTCCATCGGTTGGTTAAGCACCTCAAGGGGGTTTCCTCGCACAGCTTGCGGCAGGAATTTCGCACCCTGAAATCACGGTTGCCGACGCTGTGGACGAACAGCTATTTCGTGTCCACCGTCGGGGGTGTGCCGCTGGCGGTCATCCAACCATATGTCGAAAATCAGAAGAACGTATAAATATCGGCTGTGGCCAAACCGCAAACAGCGGGAAGTCTTGTTTTCGACGCTGGAAGTGTGCCGCCAGTTGTACAACGATGCTCTCAAAGAGCGGCGCGAGGCTTGGGAGTTGTGCCGCACCTGCGTATCTTTCTCCATGCAATCGGCGCAGTTGCCCGCCTGCAAGGAAGCCGACCCTGCGCTGGGCAAGGTGTATTCGCAGGTGCTGCAAGATGTGCTGCACCGTGTAGATAAGACGTACCAGGCATTCTTTCGGCGCGGCCGGGGATTTCCGCGCTTCAAGGGCCAAG
>Ga0209055_1002190_pt1 | contig 12494 bp, 8 predicted proteins | sample GraSoiAngelo_110_FD_185875 | JGI IMG/M metagenome (GOLD analysis project Ga0209055, IMG submission 185875) | Grasslands soil microbial communities from the Angelo Coastal Reserve, California, USA - 14_0903_12_30cm (SPAdes) (version 2) | ecosystem: Environmental > Terrestrial > Soil > Grasslands ... | reverse complement strand
TGACGACGTCGGTGACCAGCAGGTGGAGAACGCCGCGATGACTCTCGGCCTGGCGTAGCGCCTCCGCTCCATTCGACGCCACCAGCACGCTGTAGCCTCGGTGCTTGAGCGCCCGGCTCGTGAGGCTACGGACCATCTCGTCGTCCTCCACGAGGAGCACCGTTTCGGAGCCACCCAGTGGAGCCGCCGACGCGGGGCCACGGCGGGCCGGGTCGGGAGTCTCCCTGACTCGCGGGAGGTAGATCTTGAACGCGGTGCCCTGACCGGGCTCGCTGTATACCCAGATGTACCCACCACTCTGCTTCACGACCCCATAGACGGTGGCGAGGCCGAGGCCGGTCCCTTTGCCCTTTTCCTTGGTGGTGAAGAAAGGCTCAAAGATACGGCTCTTGGTCTCTGGATCCATGCCGGTGCCCGTGTCGCTCACGGCCAGCAGCACGTATGAACCCGGCGGGGCGGTGAAGTGCTGGTCGGCGTAATCCTTGTCGAGCTCGGCGTTGGCGGTCTCAACCGTGAGTCGGCCGCCCTCGGGCATGGCATCGCGCGCGTTCACGACCAGGTTCGCGATCACCTGCTCCATCTGCCCCGGATCGGCCTTCACAGCGCCCAGGTCGGGCGCGAGCGCGGTGCGCAGCTCGACGTCCTCCCCGATCAGGCGTCGCAACAGTTTTTCCAAGTTCACCACCAGCGCGTTCAGGTCGAGTACCTGCGGCGCCAGGACCTGCTGCCGGCTGAAAGCGAGCAGTTGCCGAGTCAGGTCACCCGCGCGCAGGGCCGCCTTGCGAATTTCCTTGACGTCATCCCGCTCGGGCGCGCCTGGTGCCAGGGTCTCGAGGACCAAGTCCGCGGAGCCGAGCATGGCGGTGAGCAGGTTGTTGAAGTCGTGCGCGACGCCGCCCGCGAGCCGACCGACGGCTTCCATCTTCTGGGCCTGGCGCAGCTGCTGCTCCAGCAGCTTACGCTCGGTGATGTCCTCGACGAGGACGTTGAAGTACTCCACTCGACCCTGCGCGTCGCGCACCACCCGGCCGGTCTGGCGGACGGTCACGGTCTTGCCGTCCTTGCGGCGCCACTCCGACTCGGCCGTCAGGCTCCCTCGCGCGATGACGTCTGCGGTGCGCCGTGCCCGCTCGGTGGGGTCGACGTAGACGTCCGTCGCCATGCTCTTCCGGAGCAGCTCCGCTTCGGAGGCATATCCCAAGATGCTCACGAGCGCCGGATTCACGGCGATCAGGCGGCCATCCACGGTGCTCCGGAAAATCCCGAACGGGGAATCCTCGACCAGGGAGCGGTAGGTGGTCTCCGAGCGCGCCAGTGCCTCTTCCGCCCGCTTGCGCTCGATGCCAACAGCGATGCCGTCCGCCACCGCCGCCAGCGCCTGATGGACGAAACCGGTAAGCGGGTGGCGCGCGAACATCGCCATCACACCGACGAGGCGGTCCTGCACGAGGAGCGGAAAGCCGGCAAACGAGACCATCGCTTCCCGCTTGGCCCATTCCTGGTCGTTCACCCGGGGGTCCCCGATCACTGCATTGGTGAGGTGTGGCCGCTGCTCCGCCGCGATGAGCCCGATTTTGTACTTACCTACGGGCACGCGGCCGTGCGCGCCGTCGATGTGTGTGTACAGCCCAGCGCTCGCCTGCAGCTCGAGCATCCCCTCGGCGTCGTTCAGCGTCCAGATGCGTGCGAACGCCGCGTCCAGGTGCCGAACCAGCGCCTCGCAGCACCCTTGCAGGGTGTCCCGCAGCGTCGTTCTCTTGGTCAGAGAGACCCCGACGTCGGCAGCGAGCTCAGCCGTGCGCCTGCGGTCCGCCAGCGTCTCCTCCGCCCGCTTGCGCTCCATGAACTGCCCAATTTGGCTGCCAAGGGCGGCGGACATCTCCAGCAGATCGGGGTCGGGCTCGCGCAGCTCGCGGCTGAAGAACTCGATCACTCCGGTGATACCGGCCCCGCTCCTGATCGGGAACGCGAAAGCGCCGCGCACGCCCGCGGCCGTCGCTTGATGGACTCTGGGGAACTGCAGGCCCTCGAGCACGGTGACGTCCCGGTGCCAGATCGGCCCGTCTGCCGCCCACACGCGGCCCGGGAGTCCGATGCCTGCCGCGAACGAGCTCTCCCGCGTCACCCGCCCGAACTCGCCGAGGTCCACGTCGGGGGAATGCCACATCTCGAGGCACCGCAGCACCTCGCGCTCCCGATCGAGATTCCAGAGGACACCAGCCTGCCACTCGAGGCTTTCGGCGATCGCCCGCAGGATGGCCGAGCCGGCCTCGGCCAGCGTCGTGGCCTCCGCCAGGATGCGTGTGACCGCGTACTGCGCCGCCCGTCGCTGCTCGACCTGCTTGCGCTCGCTGATGTCGCGCACGAAGGCGCTGAACAACCACGCGCCCTCAAGGCGCATCGGCGTGATCGTGAGCTCGACGGGGATCTCTCGCCCGTCGCGGCGCAAGCCGGTGATCTCGATGCGCTGGTTCAAGACCGGCCCTTCGCCGCTCGCCAAGAAGTGCGCCAGTCCGCGCTCATGCGCATCGCGATGGCGCGGCGGAATGATCGTCGTGGACAGCTTCCGCCCCACCACATCCGACGCCGGCCATCCGAACACACGCTCTGCCTGTGAGCTCCAGCTTCGGACCACACCGTCCCCGTCCATGGTTATGACAGCGTCCAGGGCGGCGTCGATGATCGCCTTCAGCCGCGCCTCGGACGCCCGGAGGTCGGTCTCCGCGCGGCTCCGCTCGATCGCCATCGCGACCTGCGTGGAAACGAACTGCAGGATGTCCCTCTCGCGCTCCCCGTAGCGAACACCCGGCGTGTACGTCTGAGCCACGAGGACGCCAATGATGGCCTCGCCGATCTTCAGCGGGACGCCGACCCAGTCGATGGACGGGGCCCCGATCAACTCGACCTCCCCTCGCCGTTCGAGCTCCGCCTGCACCTCCGGCGTGACCAGCAGCGGCTTTCCGGTTCGCAGGACATGCTCGGTGAGCCCCTTGCCGAGGCGCTTCGACGGGAAGTGGGTGTCGACTTCATCCACGAAGTACGGGAAGCTCAGGAGCTCCGTAGCGGGGTCGTACAACGCAATGTAGAAGTTCTTCGCAGGCATCAGCTCGCCGACCACCTCGTGGATGATAGGGAGCAATTCCTGCAGCCCCGGCGTGCTCAGCGCGACTTGGGCGATGCGGTACATCGCGGCCTGCAGCTGATGGGTGCGCGCTTGCTCTTCGCGGCCGCGCTTGCTATCGAGCGCGCGCAGCACCGCCGGCCCGAGGCGATCCAGGTGGTCTTTGACGATGTAGTCCGCCGCCCCCGCCTGCAAGTACTGCACGGCTGGCTCGTCTCCCAACGCCCCCGTCACGACGATCACAGGCGTTCCCGGGGAGAGCTGCTGGGCGACCTTCAGGGCGTCCCGCGCGCTGAATTGCGGGAGGGAGTGGTCCGTGAGAATCACGTCGGGCACGAACTCGCGCAGTGCCTTCACCATCCCGTCCCTCGAGTCCACCCGGAGGAACGTGCAGAAGATGTCGGCCCGCCGGACCTGGCGCTCCACCAGCTCAGCATCTTGAGGGTCGTCCTCGACCAGCAGAATGCGGACCGTGGCCGGCATCGGGTTACGGCCTCAGACGTCCGCGGCCCACATCGCCGTGCCCGCGCACGTACGACTCGAACTGTTCCCAGCTGCCTTCGTCCGTGAGCACGCGCTTGCATTGGGCGCAGATCTTGATCAGACCACGCAGTGTCTTGACTTCAGCGAGGGCGGTCTGGAGCTCACGCAGTAGGATCTGCAGGTTCTCCTCGGCGGCCTTACGCTCCGTGATGTCGAGCGATGTGCCGGTGAGGCGCACCGGCGTCCCGGCTGCATCTGCGACCACGACGTTGCGGCCGAGCAGATGACGGATCGCGCCGTCCGGCCGGACGATTCGGAACTCGTACTCGACCGGCCGGCGCTGGGCGAGGCCGTCGGCCACGACCCGTTCGACCCGGGCGCGGTCGTCGGGGTGGAGCCGCGCGACGAACACCTCGTATCCGACCGGCGACCCGAGCGGGACGCCGTAAAGGCGGTAGGCCTCGTCCGACCACGTGACTCGGTTGGCGGCGATATCCTGCTCCCAGCTCCCCACGTGCGCGATCGCCTGAGCTTCCCCGAGCTGGCGCTCGCGGTCGCGCAGCCGCTGCTCCGTCCGCAAGCCTTCGAGCAGGGTTCGATAGGCACGCTCGTGCTCGCGCCACATGAATGCGGCGAACACGAGAATCAGCACGAGAGTCGCATTCTCCGGCCGGTGTCCCGCGAACGGGAGGCCGGCCATGGCGGGCCCGAACAGCGCGCCGAGGTACAGTTTGAACACCCACCGGTCCGCCGCCAGCGACGCGACCGCACCGGCCAGCAAGCCGGTGAGCCCCATGACGATGAGGAGAATCGTGACGAGCGGCAGATACCGCACGGCCACGGCGGTTCCCAGGCTCCAGGCGAGTCCCAGGGCGATCATCGTCGCCCGGACCGTCGCGAGCGCGGTGCTGGGCGACAGGCGCAGGATGCGCGCCCGGCGCCACAGCAGCAGGCGCGCGAACGTAGCGGCCACGACGGCGCTCGCCCAGGCCGCAGCTACCGTGGCGGGGAGCGCGCCCCACACGAGCGCCATGACGATCCCGAGCAGGACGAGATGACCGAGCACCGCCGTGCCCGCCTCCCGCAGCAGGCGGTCGGCGAGCGTTCGCTCGACGTCGCCGTGCAGCTTGCGTTCTTCCATCAGGTGTCCAGGATCTCCCGCACCTTGCGTGCGAGCGCACCCGGGGTGAACGGCTTTTGCAAGAAGTTGAGTCCCGGCTCGAGCATCCCGTGATGGACGATGGCGTCGTCCGTGTATCCGGAGACATACAGCACGCGAGTGTCGGGTCGGGTGTGGGCGAGCCGCCGGGCCAGCTCGCGCCCGCTCGCGCCCGGCATCACCACGTCCGCCACCAGGAGGTGAATCGGGCCGGTGCGGGCCCGCGCCAGATCGAGCGCGCGCTCGGCGTTTTCCGCCTCGAGCACCGTGTAGCCGAGCTTCTGGAGCAGCCCCTTGGCGAGCGGTCGGAGCATGTCGTCGTCCTCAGCCACGAGGATCGTTTCCGTACCGGTCAGGGTCGCCGTCTCCCGGGGCGGGGCGGGGATCTCGGCGGGGGCGTCCACTCGCGGGAAGTACAGCTTGAAGGTGGTGCCGCGGCCCGGCTCGCTGTACACCCAGACGTAGCCGCCCGACTGCTTGACGATCCCGTACACCGTCGAGAGGCCGAGCCCGGTGCCCCGGCCCTGCTCCTTCGTGGTGAAGAACGGCTCGAAGATCCGCGCCTTGGTCTCGGCGTCCATGCCGCTGCCGGTGTCGCTCACCGCCAGCATCACATAGCGCCCAGGGATGACGGGTTGATGCAGCTCAGCGTACTGCTCGGTCAGGTCCGCGTTGGCGGTCTCGAGCAAGAGCTTGCCACCCGTGGGCATGGCGTCGCGCGCGTTGACGACCAGGTTCAAGAGCACCTGCTGCAGCTGCCCGGCGTCGGCCCGGACGTTCCCGGCGTCCGGGCTCAGGCTGAGTCGGACCTCCACGTCCTCGCCGACCAGGCGAACCAGCATGTTCTGGACGTCTGCGACCAAGTCATTGAGGCTCAGCACCATCGGCTGGAGCACCTGTTGGCGGCTGAACGCCAACAACTGGCGCGTGAGGGTCGAGGCACGCTGGGCGGCCTTGCGGATCTCGTCGAGGTCCCCCCGGGCTTGGTGCCCCTCGGGCAATTCCTCGGTCAAGAGGTCGGCGTATCCGAAAATGGCCGTCAGGACGTTGTTGAAGTCGTGGGCGACGCCGCCCGCGAGCCGGCCCACCGCCTCCATTTTCTGCGCCTGACGCAGCTGCTCCTCCAGACGACGCCGCTCCGTGATCTCCCGATAGTTCAGCACCAGGGCCCTCACCGCCGCGTCGGAGAGCCGGTTCGCCACCGAGCACTCCCCGTAGCGCCACGACCCGTCCTTGTGACGGTAGCGAGCTTCCATCACGACCGCGGCGCCGGGACGATCCTGCAGCTCGAGCAGCCGTCCGGCGACCGCGGGGACGTCGTCCGGGTGGATCAGGTCCAGCGCGTGCCGCCCGAGCACCTCCTCGGCCTGGTACCCGAGCACGCGCTCCGTCGAGTGACTGGCGTAGATCAGCGTCCCTGTCCGGTCGAGCAGCGCGATGGCATCGGCCGAGTGCTCTACGAGGGCGCGGAACCGCTCTTCCCGCGCCAGCAGGTCCTGCTCGGCCCGCTTGCGCTCGACAGCGTAGCGCAGCACCCGGGCCAGGAGATGGCCTTCGATGCGACCCTTGACCAGGTAGTCCTGCGCCCCTGACCGGACTGCCTCGAGCGCCAGTCGCTCATCATCGAGCCCGGAGATCACGACGATGGGCTCATTCGGCGCGCCGCGGCGCGCCCGCATGAACGTCTCGAGCCCCTGGCTGTCGGGCAGCCCGAGATCGAGCAGTACGACGTCCACCCCGGTCCGACTGAGCCGGGTCAACGCATGGTCGAGCCGTCCCACGCGCTCGAGATCGAACGCCTGCGCCTGTACGTCTCCCAGCAGCTCGAGGATCAGCCGGGCATCGCCCGGGTTGTCCTCCACCAGCAGGACCGTGATGGGTTGCGCCGCGGTCGCTGCGGTCACGGCAACCTCACGATCTGCAGCCAGAACAGGTCGATCGAGTTCACCGCCTCGAGAAAGGCCTGCGTGTCGATCGGCTTCTTGACGTAGGCATTTGCGTGGTGCCGGTAGCTTTGGCGAACGTCCTCGTCGGCCTCCGAACCGGTCACGACCACGACGGGGATGTGGCGCCAGCGATCGTCGGCCTTGATGATCGCCAGCACCTCGCGTCCGTCTGGGGCCCCCAGGTTCAGGTCGAGCAGGATCAGGTCGGGCTGTGGCGCATCGGTGAACCGGCCTTCGCGCCGCAGCAGGGCGAGCGCGTCGGCGCCGCTCGTGACGTGATGCAGGCGATTGCGCACCTTGCCCTGCTCGAGTGCGCGCCTGGTCAGCGCCGCATCGTCGGCGCTGTCCTCGATCAGCAGGACCTCGATCGGCGCGCCCGGAGACGCGGAGGTCATATCCGCGACAGCTTCACGATCTTGAGCGAGAAGTGCGATGTCGATCGCATGAGGCAGCGCGTTCGCACGCCGTGTGCCAGGTGGTGCTCCACCGTGACACAAACGACAAGTCGCTGCGGGGCCGATCGTTGAGGGACGCGACCCCGCGGTGCTCCGCGCCGGTGCCTGCCGGTGCGGGTGCGGAGATTTGAGCAGAAGTGCGCGGGAACGCGCGACCGACCGATGGGTGCGCCCGCAGAGGCGGAGATCATATCCGCGACAGCTTCACGATCTCGAGCCAGAAATGTTCGATCGATTGCACGACCTTGAGAAACTGCTCCAGATCCACCGGTTTGGTGACGTACGCGTTGGCCCGCAGCCGGTAGCTCTCGGCGATGTCCCGCTCCGCCTGCGACGTCGTGAGAATGACGATCGGGATGTGCTGCAGCTGGTCGTCCCGCTTGACCTCCTCGAGCACCTCGCGGCCGTCTTTCTTGGGGAGATTCAGGTCGAGCAGAATCAGGTCGGGCTTCGGGGCTGTCACGTACTTCCCCTGCCGCCGTAAGAATGCCAGGGCTTCGACGCCGTCCGGCGCCACGTGCAGGTTGTTCCGCACCTTCGCGTCCCGCAGCGCCTCCCGCGTCAGGCGCGCGTCGCCCGGATTGTCCTCCACCAGCAGGATCTCGATCGGCACTCCGCCGGTCACCATATCACACCTCGCTGACCGCGGGTAGCGTAAAGCAGAACGTCGCGCCCTCGCCCGGCTGGGACTCGACCCAGATCCGACCGCCGTGGCGCTCCACGATCTTCTTGCAGATGGCGAGCCCGATGCCCGTCCCCGGGTAGTCGGCCTTGCCGTGCAGCCGCTGGAAGATGATGAAGATGCGGTCGAAGTACTGCGGATCGATGCCGATGCCGTTGTCGCGCACGCGGAACAGCCACTCGCGGTCGCGCCGCTCCGCGGCAATCCGGATCTCGGGGCGGGCGGACCCGCGGAACTTGAGGGCGTTGGAGAAGAGGTTCAGAAACAAGTGCTCCAGCTGCCCCGCGTCCGCCGAGACGATCGGCAAGGCGTCTCTCGCGATCGTCGCCTCGGCCTCGTCGATCGCGAGCTTGAGGCTCTCGAGTGCGCGGTCGAGCGCAGTGTTGGAGTCGGTCGGCGCGAGGGGCTGGCCCCGGGTGCCCACTCGTGAGAACGCCAGCAGGTCCTCGATCAAGCGCTGCATACGCAGGGCGCCGTCCAGGGCGTAGCCGATGAACTCGTCGGCGTCGGCGTCGAGCTTCCCCTTATAGCGCTTGCCGAGGAGCTGCACATAGCTCCCCACCATACGCAGCGGCTCCTGGAGGTCGTGCGAGGCGACGTAGGCGAAACGCTCCAGCTCCTCGTTGGAGCGGCGTAGCTCGGTCTCGGCGCGCTTGCGCGCGGTGATGTCAACGACTGAGGCGAGCACGAACAGGCCCTCGTCGGTCTCGATCGGGTTCAGCCCGATCTCGACGGGGATCTCGGCGCCGTCCTTGCGGACACCGAACAGATCGCGGCCGGCCCCCATCGCTCGAGTCTGAGGGTTGGCGAAGAAGTCGGTCCGGTACCCGGGGTGGCGCTCGCGCAGGCGGTGGGGGACCAACACCTCTATCGGCTTCCCGAGCAGCTCCTGGCGGGAGTAGCCGAACAGCCGCTCGGTCTCCCGGTTCACCAGCTCGATCCTGCCCGCGTGATCGATCATCACCATGCCACTGGGAGCGGACTCCACGACGGCACGGAACCGCTCTTCGGCGCGCTTGCGGGCCGTGATGTCCACCACCGAGGCGAGCACGAAGAAGCCCTCGTCGGTTTCGATGGGATTCAGCCCGATCTCGACGGGGATTTCGACACCGTCTTTGCGGAGTCCGTACAACTCCCGCCCGGCCCCCATCGCCCGCGTTTGCGGGTTGGTGAAGAAGTCGGTCCGGAAGACCGGATGCCCGAGGCGGAACCGCTCGGGAACGAGGCGCTCGATCGGCTGGCTCAGCATCTCGTTGCGCGTGTAGCCGAACAGCCGCTCGGCCTCCCGATTCACGAGCGTGATCGTGCCGGCGCGATCGATCATCACCATCCCGCTCGGCGCTGACTCCACCACCGCCCGGAACCTGGCCTCGGCCCGCCGTCGCGCGACGACGTCGTGCGTGAGCTGCTGCCGGGCTCGGCGGCTCACCCCCCACGCCCCGGCGGCACCCGTAACGATGAGCGCCAGCGCGACCGCGGCCGTGCGCACCACGAAGGTCCGGACGGGGGCGAGGACCCCGTCGCGTGGCAGCTCCGTCACCAGGACCCACGGTGTGCCGGTGATCACTTGCGCGCGAGCGAGGGAGGTCCCGCGGCCCGGTCGTGTGTACTCGATGACCCCCGGGCGGTCTCTCACGTCGACCGGTGGTCCGCGCACGCGCGCGGACAGATCGGTCCACACGTCGCCGGTGGCGTTACCGACCAGGAGAGCCGCGTCGGAGCCGATCAGCTCGGTGAGGCGTCGCGTCGCGTCGCGCGACGCCTGAACGCGGCGCCAGTTGACGACGTAGCCGGCGCGCCGGCCGTTGCCGCCGACCGCGGCGATGACCGGAAATACGAGCGAGTCGCCGATGGCGCGCAGTGGGCCGACCGCGGCACCGGTGTCGGCCACCACCGCGGTCAGGGCCTCGATTGTCCGCCCGTCGAGGGGAGGCAGAGAGCGGCCTACCGCCAGCACGCGCTGGCCAGCGGCATTCCAGAGTTCCACCGCCGCGTTGAGCGAGTCCCGCGCGGTCAGGCTCGCGAGCGTCGCGCGGGCCGCAAGCGGCGCCTCTCCGGGGTGTACCAAATACGTACGGATCGCCGGCTGGTCGGCTGGCTGGCGCACCTCGGCGGTGCGTTGCGACACACCGCTTCTCAAACTTGCTGCCAGTTGCGCTGTCGCGCTCTCCAGGTGCGCGGCAGCGGCGCCGAGCGTCACGTGGCGCACCTGGACGTAGGCGCCCCAGGCGAAGACCCCGATCATCAGAACCAGCAAGCCGGTGATGAGGAGCGGCAGCGTGATGTCGAGCGCGGCGAAACTGCGCGGCGGCGTTGGCGTGTCAGTCATTGCGTGCCACGCCTTGCCGCATCAGCCCTCGCAGGATCTCCGGGATCTCCTCGAACTCTTTGGACTTGTCCAGGAAGAAATCGGCGCCGGCCGCGCGGCACCGCAGGCGGTGATAGTCGTCCACATAATTCGTCAGCATCATGACGGCCGGCGCCGGGGCGAGTTGCTTGGCGGCCTCGAGCACGGCGACGCCGTCGCCGTCGGGCATCTGGATGTCGAGAATTACGAGGTCCGGTCGCAGCTCGCGCACCGCCATGATCCCTTGGGTCGCGCCCTGCGCCTGTCCCACCACGGACACGTGCTTGACCGACTCGACCATCTCCGCGAGGCGGAACCGCACGATCGCCGAGTCGTCTACGATAAGGACTTGCATGAGGCAAGTATGCGCCGGCGCCACACCAGACGGTATGCGATGCCAGCCGACGCCGATGTCGGTGTTTGTCCTACAGGGGGGCCATCACCCCAACACGCGCTCGACGGGATAACGGAAGGTGTCCTTGTGACCCTGCAACGCGTTGAAGACCTCGAGGCTGGAGAATCGGCGCACGTCGTACTGGCACAGGGCCACTACCGGGAAACGCGGGGCGACCAAGTCGTCAAAGGCCGCTTCGAACTCGACCAGCCCGTCCCGCGCGAGCGCCCTCGCGCTCCACATGTCGCCTACCAGGCGCAGCGAGTGTGCTCCGGCACGCGTGACCGCGCGAAAGGCCGTTTCGAAGTAGTCGAGTTGCGCGCCCGCGGAAGCGGCGTGCTCCGACAGCACCAGTCGCCCAGCGTCGATCTCCGTGCGGAGCGAGGGACGGCCCCGTTCCATGTACGTCAGGATCTCACGGTGCACGCTTGGCGCGCCCACGAGATAGCACGCGCTCCCGGGGTGTAGTCCGTCGGCCAGAAACCCGGCGGCCAGCTTGGCCCGGCCGGTATCGGTTGCATAGAGCCCGGCCAAGTGAGTCCCGTGGGGTATTGGCATCCCCCCGATCACTGCGTGGTGCGGCGGCGGAGCAAGCGCCGGCTGCTCCTCCAGGAATGCCAACAGGTCGACACGCCTGAAACGACGCTCCCGTCGGCGGCCGATGCGCAGGCATGCCAAGCGACCCGCGTTCGTCCAGCGCCGCAGCGAGGTCTCACTGACCCCCAAAAGGCGTGCGGCCTGCTTGATGTCCAGGAGATCTTCCCTCTCGCCGGTCATGCTCATTATTGACTAACAAAGATAAGTATTGTATACCTAAGCATAGATAGGGCTCGTCTCCTCATACATGCAGAAGATGCTCCACGATGTGACAAGAAGCAAGCGGCAAGGCGAACAACCCCTCCGGGTGCTCTTCCTGGAAGACAGTGCTGCCGACGCGGAACTGGCGCGGTGGGAACTGGAGCGCGCCGGTCTCAAGGTCATCGTCGAGCGGGTCGACTCGCAGGACGCCTTCGCGCGCGCGCTGCGGGAATTCGACGCAGACGTGGTGCTCTCGGACCACCGCCTGGCCCAGTTCAACGCCGCTGCAGCTCTGCGGCTGATGCAAACGGCGCGTCCCACCGTGCCGCTCATCGTGGTCACCGGTGCGCTCGACGCGGACCTCGCCGCGGCGAGCCTGAAAGGCGGCGCAGAGGACATCGTCCTCAAGGGCAGCATGAACCGCCTCGCCCCGGTGATCGAAGCGGCGCTGGCGCTGCGGCGACCGCTCCGCCGGCTGAGCGCGCGCCAGCTCGAAGTGCTCCGCCTCCTGAGCGAGGGACGGACGACGGGAGAGATCGCGCGGCGGCTGGGGATCAGCGTCAAGACGGTCGAGACGCATCGCGGTCAGGTGATGAGGCGCCTCGACATCCACGATGTCGCCGGGCTGGTGCGCTACGCTCTTCGGGTACGGCTGGTTCGCTAGGCGCGGGTGCTAGGGGGTGAGCTGGTGCTGCAGGGCATACCGCATCAGCTGCGCGCTGCTGCGAAGCCGGAGCTTCTGGAGGATGCGCGTGCGGTAGGTGCTGACGGTCTTGGGCGAGAGGCCGAGCTCCGCGGCGATCTCGCCCACGGTCCTGCCAGCGCCGATGAAGCGCAACACCTCGTGCTCGCGGTCGGAGAGGGCCTCGTGCGCGACTGCGGGCCGGCGGCCGTCCAGCGCGGCGGCGAGCTGCTCCGCGAGGGCCGGGGACACGTAGGTACCGCCCCGCACCACTTTGCGGATGGCCTCGATCAGGTCCTGCGGCGTACGCTCCTTTGTGAGGTAGCCCGCCGCACCCTCCCGTAGCGCGCGCTCGGCGAATTGGTCCTCGGGGTGCATACTCATCACCAGGATGCGCAGCGCGGCATGACGGGCCAGAATGGCGTGG
>Ga0209055_1002188_pt1 | contig 12504 bp, 15 predicted proteins | sample GraSoiAngelo_110_FD_185875 | JGI IMG/M metagenome (GOLD analysis project Ga0209055, IMG submission 185875) | Grasslands soil microbial communities from the Angelo Coastal Reserve, California, USA - 14_0903_12_30cm (SPAdes) (version 2) | ecosystem: Environmental > Terrestrial > Soil > Grasslands ... | reverse complement strand
GGCGCTGGGATCGATACCGGCGAGGTAGTCGACCAGCCCTCGGGCTACGAGACGAAACTGGGCGCCGTACACAGTCATGCTTCATTAATGAAGCATGTCCCTCCGAAGTTCCCGCCCGGTATCGATTCGGGCTCAGTCGTGTCGCCCGACCCCGCGGTGGCGCCGATAGATCAAGACCACGAGCACGAGGAGGGCAATCGCCGTGAACAGCGTCCACGTCACGATGCCATCGATCCGCCGCACCATCACCGTCGCGGCTCGGGGATTCAGCTCCTCGACGCGGGCAAGCGCCTGCAGATCCGCGAGCGGGACGAATGTGCTCGGGACGAGTGCGCGGTGCGGGCCGGGGCTCGCATTCATTAGGACCCCAGGCGCGGGTCGAATGCCGTCGGGGTCGAACCGCACACCGCGTGCCGACACGACCGCCACGGCGGCCGGTGTGCGGTCGCCACAAACGAAATCGATCTCACGGAACGCGTGGACCGACAGCGTCGCCGTGCGGCTTTGCTCGAAGCCGACGCAATCGGGGTCGTAGTACCGGGCGTGCCCGATGAACGATGCCACCAGGATCGATCTGCCGTTCACCCGCCGCAGCAACTCCCGCCTGGCCGGAGTGCGATGGTCCGACCGCGCCGGGACGTTCAGGACGGACCATGCCCCCCCGATCGACGGCTCCCGTGCCGAGCACGCGACGGTGAGCAGCGCGACCGCCACTGGAGCACGCGCCTTCAAGAACAGACCGCACCCACCAGGGCCACCGGTGGAGCGCTCGGACGTGTGGGCGTCCATCCGACCTGCCCGAGCGACTTGATGATGATCGACCCACGCTGGCCCTGGGACGCCGGGACCAGGCGACCGCTGCGCCACAGGAAGTCGGCGGTCGTCCACAGCTCGAGGCCGTGAGCGACGGCCTCGGTCATCGTGGCGACGTAGGTGGCATGGAGCGGCGACAGCGTGATGACGACGAGATCGCGATCCGGGTCGTTGTACCCTCCCGGTTCCACGATCACCGCGATCTGATCGCCGTCGGGTGACCACATCAGCGCGGTTGCCGAGATGCGCTGTCCGCGAGTGGACAACGCGTCGGTGAGATCGATCCGTTCCCCACGGTCGAGATCGACCACGATCGGATTCGCGATGTCGTTTCCGATCCACACATACCGTCCGTCCGACGACCAGGGGTTGCTGCCTGCGAACTCGGGGGAATCGTCCTCGGCCGCGTGCACGATGATGGGTGCGGGGGCGAGCACGAGGCGGCGTTGCGTCGCGGCGTCCAGGAAAAAGGTGCCGCACGGCGTGGTGGATGCGTAGACGATCCGGTCGGGGCGCCGGCGGTCGACCGTCCAGTCCGTGAGGCCGTCGGCCAGCGTGCGGCCATGGTATACGAGCGACATGGTCGTGTGCGAGTGTCCGCCGAAGTCTTCGCGGGCGGAGCGGATTTCGAAGTGACCGGCCTGCTCGCGAGCGTGCGTGATGCAGGCGCCCAGTGCGGAGACAAGAGCCGCCGCCGCGAGCTGGCGGCGATGCCGCGAGGTCGCGCGCGACTCAGCCATGGCGCGCGAGGCGCAGCTCGAGGTGCCGCCGGACGTCCGGCCACTCCGTGATCAGGATACTGTACATCACCACGTCCCGGACGGTGCCGTCGCGGCGCACGCCGTAGTGACGGATCACACCGTCCTTCTTCGCGCCCAGCGCCTCGATCGCGTGCTGCGAGCGGAAATTGAAATTATCGGTGCGGAGGCCCACGACGTTGCATCCGAGCGTGTCGAAGGCGTGGCCGAGGAGCAGCAGCTTGCAGGTCGTATTGACGTGCGTGCGCTGGCGGCTGCCCGCGTACCAGGTGTGCCCGATCTCCACCCGATCGAGCTGGGGAGCGATATCGTGATAGCGCGTCGAGCCGATGACGGTCCCACTCGCCAGGTCACGCACGACCCACGGGAGCATGTGGCCTTCGCGTTGCCCCTTCAGCGCCTCGGCCACGTAGGCCGGCATGCCCTCGGGCGGGGGCACGGCGATGAACCACAGCTCCCACAGCCTCCCATCGACCGCCGCCGCGGCCAGCGCCGAGTGGTGGCTATCGGTCAGCGGCTCGAGACGGATGCCGTGCCCTTCCAGCACGACGGGTTGGACCTCAATCATGTAAGGCTCAAGCTGCCTAGCGGAGCGGCTGCAATCAAGAACGCGCGCACACCGCCGCCCCTGACGCCATCACGAGGGTGGCCCGATATTGCGGCGAAGCTAGCGGCGGTGCTCGCCCGTACGGGTCCGGTACCTCCCTGAAACGGAGACGTCATGAACAGGCGCATTGCTGTCTCCCTCATGCTTGCCGCCGTCGGACTCTGCACCGCGTCCCGAGCCGGCGGTCAGGCGAAAACCCTCGAGCCCAAGAGCCTGGACGTGTTCAACCGCAGCGCGAGCGCCCTCACGGACGGGACGAGAACTGGTGTGCGGCTGAGCGAAGCCGCCGGCAACGGTGTGGCGTACCTGCGGGGCGTCGAGCTCGGCAACGGCACGATCGAGCTCGATATCAGAGGCAAGGACGTGCAGGGACAGAGCTTCGTGGGCGTGGCGTTTCACGGAGTGGACGACACGACATATGACGCCGTCTACTTGCGTCCGTTCAACTTCAAGACCGACGACCCGGCGAGACGTAAGCACGCGGTGCAATACGTCTCACACCCAACGTACACGTGGCAGAAGCTGAGAGCCGAGCACCCGGGGGAGTACGAGCAGGCCGTCGCTCCCGCGCCAGATCCGAACGGCTGGTTCCACGTGCGCGTCGTGGTCGCGAGCCCGAAGGTGAGCGTATTCGTCGCCGACGCGAAGGAGCCGAGTCTCGTGGTCAGCCAGCTAAGCGATCGTCACAAGGGACGGGTGGGCCTGTGGGTGGGAAACGGCTCCGATGGCGATTTCGCCAACCTCAAGATCGTGCCGAAGCAGTGACAATACTTTCACAGAGAGGTCACGTCATGGTCGAGCCAGTGGAGCAAGGCCTCGTGGTCGTGCGCGGCGGCGGGCAAGGATTCGTCCAGCAGATCGTCGTGGGGCGTCACCGGCTCATCGCCGACGAACCCGTCTCCGCGGGCGGGACCGACCGGGGGCCCGGACCCTACGATCTGCTCCTGGCGGCGCTCGGCGCCTGAACGTCCATGACCATCGCGCTGTATGCGCGACGGAAAGGATGGTCGCTCACGGGCGTGGTGGTACGCCTCCGGCACTCGAGGGTCCACGCGGACGATTGCGTCGAATGCGAGACCAAACAGGCTCTGCTCGATCGGATCGAGCGCGAGATCGACCTGGACGGGGAGCTCACCGAGGAGCAGCGTACTAAGGCACTGGAGATCGCCGACAAGTGTCCGGTCCATCGGACGCTCACGTCGGAAATCGACATTCGGACGAGGCTGGCGTGAGAACGCCACCCCCGACAGGAGGAGGATCGGGTATGACCGGTACGCCCCCCGCCGTGACGGTGAGCCTGCTCACCCGGATGCTGCGTGAAGCCTTCGACGGGCCCCCCGGTCCCTGGACGTACTTTACCGACACCTCCCCGGGGACCGGGGTGTTCGGTACGATCGGCGGTTTGAGCGCCGCCGCGGCGTCTCGCGAGGGGGGGCCGGGCCGCACGACCATCGCCGGCCACGTCCACCACCTGACCTCGAGCGTGGCGCTCTCGGCCAGGGGCCTGCGCGGCGAATCGACCTCGCGCGACCGCAGTCGCAGCTGGACTGTGTCCGTGGTCGACGATGCCGCGTGGGCCGCCTTACGGGCGCGGCTGCGCGATGAGTACGAGCGGTTGCTGGTCGCCGTGGAGACGCATACCCGATGGGACGAGGACGCTCTGGGCGTGGCGATCGGCGCCCTGGCGCACACGGCGTACCATCTCGGCGCCATCCGGCAGCGACTCGCGCCGGCCTAGCGACGCTCGGCCGCTGGTAACCCCAACACGCCGTTGATCCATCGCACCAGCGGCAGCATGAGGCGGAAGTCGTCCTCGAGGAGCGCCGGCAGACGGGCGCTTACCGCCTGGGCGTCGGTCAACGCCCGGCCCATCACGAACGACTGGAACTTGAGCCACCGCGCCGCCGGATGATCCGGCGCGAAGCCGCGCGGCACCCGGCGCAGCACCGCCTCCTCGGACAGGCCGCCGAACCGCCGCACCAGTCGCCGCGCGGTGGCGATCTGCGAGAATCGCTTCGGGTCTCGGGCGATGGCCGCACGCAGGGCGCGCAGCGCCTCGCGTTGCGGCATCCACATGCCACCGCCGAGAAACGCGTCGCCCGGCGCGATCTGGAAGTAGAACCCGGCGCCGCCGCCCGCCGCCTCGCGCCCCACCGCGCGCGAGCCGTCGCGATGGTAGAACCAGCAAGAGGCGTGGGTCTTGTACGGGGACTTGTCGGCGGAGAACCGAATGTCGCGGTAGATCCGGAACATCGATCGTTTGGGGTCGCCGACGATCTCGGGCGCGAGCCGCGCCAGCCGCACGTCCAGCTCCTCGATGAGGTGGCGCATCGGTTGTTTCACGACCGCCTCGTATTCGGTGCGGTGGGCCTCGAACCATGCCCGGTCGTTGTGCCGCTTGAGGCCACGCAGGAACGTCAGCGTCGCCGTCGAAAAGAGCATTGTTCCCTCCGCCTATCGAATCTATCGAGCCCGGCGTAGACTGCTTCCGTGCGCATCGGCATCGACGTCGGCGGAACCAAGATCGAAGCGGTCGCGCTGTCGCCCGCGGGTGACGAGATCGCGCGACGACGCGTGCCCACGCCACGGGATTACCCGGCGTTGCTCGACGCTGTTGCGGGACTGGTGCGGGAGCTCGACCGCGCCGCCGGCGCGGTCGGGACCGTGGGCGTCGGCATCCCGGGGACGCTCGTGCCCCACACGGGGCTTGTGAAGAACGCCAACTCCGTCTGGCTCAACGGCCGGCCGCTGGGACGCGATCTCGAGACGCGACTCGACCGCCCGGTCAGGCTCATGAACGACGCGAACTGCTTCGCCATCTCCGAGGCCACCGACGGTGCGGGCGTCGGCGCGCACGTCGTATTCGGCGTCATCCTCGGCACGGGCGTCGGGGGTGGGATCGTCGTCGACGGTCATATCCTGTCGGGCGCGAACCTGATCGCCGGCGAATGGGGGCACAATCCCCTTCCGTGGCCCACGTCGGACGAGTGGCCCGGTCCGCCCTGTTACTGTGCAAAACGCGGCTGCATCGAAGCCTGGCTCTCAGGCCCGGCGTTCGAGCGCGACCACGCCGAGCGTACCGGTGTCACGCTGTCGGCCGCGGACATCGCACGCGCGGCGGGCGGCGACGCGGGCGCGGCTGCGTCGCTGGCCCGATACCACGATCGTCTCGGTCGCGCCCTCGCGTCGCTGATCCACGTGCTCGACCCCGACGTCGTGGTGCTGGGCGGCGGCATGTCGAACATCGCCGGACTGCCGGAAGCGGCGTATGCGGCGCTCCCGCGCTACCTGTTCGCGGCGGGAGCGGCTTCCGATCCGGTTGCCACCCGCATCGTGCGGGCCGCCCACGGTGATGCGAGCGGGGTGCGCGGGGCAGCGTGGCTCTGGGGAGTCACCGCAGGCGCTGACTCACCGCCATGATGTTCCCCTCGCTGTCTTTGAACCACGCGGTCTTCGCCCCGCCTCCCGTGGCGATGCTGTTCTTCATCTTGATCCCCGGCATGTCGTATTCCTCGAACACCACGCCGCGGGCTTTGAGGTCGGCCACCTCCGCCTCGACATCGTCGACCTGCCAGAACGCCTGGCTCGCCTTCGACGTGCCCGCATTACCGGTCTGATACATGAAAGCTTCGGTGCCGCCGCACGTATAGATCACGCCGCCGCCGTACTCTTCGCCGGGCTCGAGCCCCACGGTCTCCTCGTAGAATTTCCTGGCCCGCCGGAGGTTGGAAGCGGGGATGTAGGCTCGAATGGGTGCTGCGCTGAGCATGCAGGGGCTCCTCGTTTAGTTTCCTGTCGCCGCCGCTTCGGTCCTGGTCCACAGCTCCTCCGCCAGCGCCGCATCCTCGGCCAGCGGACTGGGCCTCGCCTCGCGGGTCCGGTCGTAGTACCGGCCGGTGGTCGCCGCGAGCTCGGGGGCCGTGGCGCAGTAGAGCGGGCTCTCCGCACCTTGTTCGTTCGAGAGCATGAACAGCTTGCCGAACCATTGCAGGGGCCGCGGCAGGGAGCGCCAGATGTTGGATGCCACCGCCCCAGGGTGGAGCGCGTAGGTCGTGACTCGGGTCCCGGTCAGGCGGCGTGCGAGCTCCTTCGCGTGCAGCACGTTCATGAGCTTGGTGACGGCATAGTCGGTCAAGCCGCTGCGCCGGGGCGTCGCGCGGCGCTCCAGTACAGACCAGTCGATCCGCTTGACCATCATGTGGGCGCCGCTCGCCACATTGACCACGCGCCCCTGCGGCGCCTCGCGCACCCGCGGGAGCAGTAGGGTCGTGAGCAGAAACGGCCCGATGTGGTTGGTCGCGTACGTCAGGTCGAAGCCGTCCTTGCTGAGGGCGCGCGTCCCCGCGATGCCGGCGTTGTTGACCAGCACGTCGATCGGTTGGCCGGACGCGAGGAACGCCTGGGCGGCGCGCCGCACCGAGCCGAGATCCGACACATCGAGGGACACCCATTGCGCCCGCGCGGCCGGGGAGCGGCTCTGGATCGCGCTCAGGACGGGCCTGGTCCGCTCCTCGGAGCGGGTCGCGAGGACGACCCGACCCCCGCGGGCCGCGAGCGCCTCGACCAGGGCCCGGCCGATGCCGGAGTTCGCTCCGGTGACGAAGAAGCTGCGACCCTGGAGATCCATGGAATTCACGCGAGTCAACGTAACCCCCATTGCCGGCGCGGCCTAGCCCGGGTCGTGGTGCCCGAAACAACCATTTCTCGAGTTCCGTCATCTAACAGGCAAACCTCCGAACAGGCTGTCATGCTCCTTGGCTTGCCGCTCCTTGCCGCCATCACGCTCGCCCGTCAGGTCGCCGATCTACGGCCGCGCCAATCCGCCGACCAGCCGCCACCCGTCAGGAGCGTCGCCGCCACCCGCGCCGCCCGGGCACCCGTCATCGACGGGCGCGACGACGATGCCGTGTGGCGCGAGGCGCCGGCCATCACCGAATTTCAAGAATGGCGGCCCAGCGAGGGCGGCGCGCCGAAGCTCCCGACCGTAGCGAAAATCGCCTACGACGCGGCCAACCTGTACGTGTTCGTGCGCGCCTTCGATCCGCACCCCGACAGCATCATCACGGTGCTCGCCCGGCGCGACTACTTCACGCCGTCCGACATGATCTGGCTGTTCCTGGATTCGTATCATGACCGCCGCACCGGCTATGAATTCGGCGTCAACCCGTCGGGCGTGAAGCTCGACGCGCAGGTCTACAACGACGGCAACGAAGACTTCGCCTGGGACGCCGTGTGGGACGTGGCGACCCGCGTCGACTCCCTTGGCTGGACCGCCGAGTTCCGCATTCCGCTGTCACAGCTGCGCTACGGGCGACAAAAGAACCACACCTTCGGCTTCACGATCGACCGCGACCTGTACCGCTACTCCCAGCGCGTGAGCTGGCCCTTGTTCCGCCAGTCCAAGGCCGGCTTCGTGTCGCAATTCGGCGAGGTCGGCGGGTTCGACGACCTCGAGGCGCCGCGTCGGCTCGAGGCCGCCCCCTATCTCGTGACCAAGAACGTGTCGCAGTCCACCGCGACGGGCATCGGTCGCACGCAGGACGTCACGCTGGGCGGCGACCTGAAGTACCGGGTCGCATCGAACCTCACGCTCGACGCCACGCTGAACCCCGACTTCGGGCAAGTGGAAGCCGACCCCGCGGTCCTGAACCTCAGCGCCTTCGAGACCTTCTTCAACGAGCAGCGCCCGTTCTTCGTCGCCGGGCGCGGCCTGTTCCAGTTCGACGTCAACTGCAGCCAGGTGAACTGCAACGGCGAAGGCCTGGTGTACAGCCGGCGCATCGGGCGCGCGCCCGAGCTGGCCGGCACCTACAACGACAACACCTCGCCCGCCTTTACCCGGATCCTCGGTGCGGGCAAGCTCACCGGCCGCCTGCCGGGCGGGCTCACGATCGGCGCGCTCAACGCCGTGACCGAGCACGTGACGGGTGTGGGCGGCGTGACGATCGAGCCGACCACCAACTACGGCGTCGTGCGGCTGCGCCAGGATCTGCGCGGCGGCGAGACGAGCATCGGCGGCATCGTCACGGCGGTGAACCGCGACAACGACTCCTGGACGTCGCCGTACCTGCGGCATAACGCCTACGTGGGCGCGGCGGATTTCCGCCATCGCTTTCCTGGCGGCCGATTCGAGGTCTCGGGCTCGCTCGATTTCAGTCGGGTGGCGGGCAGCGCCCAGGCCATCGATTCCACCCAGCGCGACGCGGTCCACTACTACCAGCGGCCAGACGCGCTCCGCTACGACCCGACGCGCACGTCGCTCTCCGGGGACGCCGAGGAGCTGCAAATCAGCAAGGTGGGGGGCGCGCACCTCCTGGGGCAGACCGGCTACCAGCGGCGCTCCGCCGGCTTCGAGGTGAACGACTTGGGGTACCTGCAGCGCGCGGACCAGCAATCCTGGAATACCTGGATCGGGTACTTCGATCGCCACGAGCGCGCTCTCTACCAGCGGTTCCAGTGGAATTTCAACTGGTGGCAGTACTGGACGACGGCGGGGCTGCCCGAGGAGCGGGCGTTCAACACCAACACGCACACCACGTTCCGAAACACCTGGTCGTTCCACACCGGTGCCACGTGGGGCCAGCTCGGTGAGACATACTGCTACTCCTGCGCCCGCGGCGGGCCGGCGGTGCGTCAGGATAGTTACCTCGCCCCGTGGGCCGGCCTGAACGGCGACGACCGCAAGGCGATCGTGCCGTACTTCTGGGTCAACTATTGGCGGGGAGACGGCGGGCGCTCGCACAGCATTAACCTGATGCCCGAGGTCGATTTCAAGCTGGCGTCGCGCGTCACCGCGGCGATCATCCCCAACTACACCCGCACCAGCAACGCGGTGCAGCCGCTCGGTCCCAAGACGATCGCCGGCGACACGACGACATACTACCTGTTCGCGCACCTCGAGCAGAAACAGCTCGGCGTGACCATGCGCTTCACGTACCCGTTCACGGCCAGCGCGACGCTGCAGGTATATGCCCAGCCGTTCGTCTCGAAGGGGACGTACAGCAACGCGCAGCGGCTGTCCGCCACGCCGCGCGCCGCAGACTTCGCCAGTCGCTACAACCCGGACCCGGTCGCCGCCGACAACCCCGGCGGGTTCAACTACAAGCAGTTCCGCTCTAACGTGGTGTTCCGCTGGGAGTATCGGGCCGGCTCGACGCTGTTCCTGGTGTGGAGCCAGGGGCGCCAGAACTCTACCGGCGCCGAGGGGACGCAAGGCTTCCGGGGGGACCTGAGCGATTTGTTCGGACTGCAGCCCGACAACAGTTTCCTGGTCAAGCTGTCGTACTGGATCAACCGGTAGCCCCGCGCTCCTCCCGATCCCGGGCGAGCGGTACCGACTCCCCGACGTCCGCCGGAGGAAACCGCTCGGCCGGCACCCCGCGCTCCTGGAGGGCCTTTACTAGTTTCCGAACCGGCTCGTCCACCCCCTCCGGCGTCAATTGAAACGTGCCGTAGTGCATGGCGAGACTGCGGCGCGCGCCGAGATCGAGGTGGGCTTGCACCGCTTCCGCCGGATTCATGTGGATGTCTTTCATGAACCAACGTGGCTCGTAGGCGCCGATGGGGAGCAGCGCAAGATCGATCGGAGAGAGCCGCGCGGCGATCTCGCGGAAATGGGGGCCATAGCCGGAATCGCCGGCAAAGAGCATGCGGCGCCCGCGGGCCTCGATCAGGAAGCCGCCCCACAGCGCGCGGTTGCGGTCGAACGGGCCGCGCGCGGAGAAGTGCTGAGCGGGCGTCAGCGTGACCGGCAGCGCCGCGGTGCTTGTGCTCTGCCACCAGTCGAGCTCCTCGACCTGACCGATGCCCGCCGAGCGGAGGAGCCGGCCATTCCCGATCGGTGTCACGAGCCGCGGATGAAAGCGCTGCTCCAGTGCGCGCAGCGTCCCGAGATCGCAGTGGTCGTAGTGATTGTGACTCAGGAGCACGAGCGAAACGGCGGGCAGATCACCGAATCGCACGCCCGGCGCCCGAACCCGACGCGGGCCGGCGAACGAAACGGGGCTCGCCCGCTGCGAGTACACCGGATCGATGAGCAGACTGGTGTCGCCGACCTGGATGAGAAACGTGGCATGACCGACGAAGGTGACGACCACGTCGTCCGGGCCGGCGTGCGGCGGCCGCCGCGGCTCGACCGGGACGGTCGCCGGCCAGCGGCTGCGCGGCGTGAGCAACAGGCGCGGCACCATCCAGACGGGCTGGCCATTCGCGCCGTTGGGATTGCGGAACCGGCGGCCGTCACAGTGGTCCGTGATGAGTGGGCTCACAGTCGCGCGCTTAAGCTGCGGGCGACACCGTGCCGCGCGCGACCCGCACCATCGTCTCCACCAATGGCGAGCAAGCATCACCGCGCCAGATGAGCGCGAACCACATGGGAATGGGTGCGTCGGCGAACGGCCGATGCACGATCGATCCCTGCATGTCGGCGTACACGGCGGCCACCGCGGGGTTCGCCAGCGCCCAGGCATCTCCCGCCGCGATCGCGACGTTGGCCCCGATGTCGCCCCGGCGGCCGCGGTGGCGGGTCGGAACGAGCCCGCGCGTCTCGAGCGCGGTCCGCAGCGCGCGATACAGCTCGGGACGGGTGTGCTGCGAGGGGTGCAGCCAGACCAGGTCGGACAGGTCTCGCAGACGAATCCGCTGTTCCGCCGCGAGCGGATGGGTCGCCGGCAGCAGCACCCCGGTCACGGCACAGTCGGCGAGCTGCAGGGCCTCGAGTCCGGGCACGGGCCAGGTGGGCACGAAGCCCGCCGCGACGTCGATGCGGTGCTCGCGCAGGGCGGCGTGCTGATCGACCTCATTCACCCGCACCACGCGCACCGGCGTTTCGGGCGACGCGTGCCGGAACGCCGCTAGCAGCTTGAGCAGGACAGGCGTGTAGACGTAGAGATCGCTGTGCGCGAACTTGAGCCCCGTGGCCGAGTCGGTCCGCCGGGCCGTGGTAACGGCGCGCGTCGCACTTTCCAGCGCGCTGCGCGCGTTGCCGAGAAACTGCTCGCCGGCCCGCGTCACCCGCGTCCCCCGCGGCAGCCGCTCGAACAGCTTGACGCCGACTTCCCGCTCCAGGTCCCGGATCTGCTTCGAGAGCGCGGGCTGCGCCACCCGCAGGCGACCGGCCGCCCGTAGGAAACTCCCCTCCTCGGCGACCGCGACGAAGTATCGCAGATGACGCAATTCCATCAGGTCAATCCCTTCAAAGCGGTAGTAATGAACCGCCGGATCAAGTCGAGCCGCATCCCGCAGCTGTCCAGTAGGAACGCTCCGGCCGACACGCCGAGCAGGTGGTCCGCCCAGGCGGGCAACGACACGTCGGACGGCAGGCTGCCCTCGCGGCGGGCGTTCGCGAGCGCCCGCGCCAGCAGCCGGCGCACGCGATGGAAGTGTTGCCGCACGCGCCGCGCCGCCGCCGGATCGACGGCAGCCCGCTCGAACGCCGTATTGCAGATGAAGCAGCCTCGGGCGTCGCCCCGGCGGCGCATCACGTCGAGCACCCGATCGAAGAAGTCCCGGATCTCGGACGCGGACGCCCGCGCCTGCTCGAGCGGCGCCAGCATCGGGTCCATCACCGCCTGGGAATAGCGCTCGAGACTGGAGAGGAACAGATCGCGCTTGGCGCCGAACGTGGCGTACAGCCCGTAGCGGCTCGCGCCGGTGCGGCGGACCAGCCGGTCGAGCCCGGTCCGGGCGTATCCGTCGCGCCAGAACAGCTCCATGGCACGGTCGAGGGCTTCCGCGGGCTGGAACGCCTTGGTCCGTGGCACGGGCACCCCGATTCAAGAACGCGGAGTCTGATATAATAGTGCCCGCTCGCGGCCGCCGCGTCAACTGGGGCGAGCCCGACCCGGGAGGTATCGCTCGGAGCGCTAGCTGCCCGAACAAAGAAGTATTGGACTGGCGACGCCCGCGCGGGCATGTGTCCAGCTGTGGCGCGCTCAGATCGGAGCCAGTCGGTGCGGGTCCCCCTGCGGGTACTGATCGCGGAGGACTCCGAGGACGACGCCCGATTGCTGCTCCGCGAGCTCGAGCGCGCCGGCTTCGACCCCGCCTACGAGCGCGTCGACCGCGCCGCCGCCATGCAGGCGGCGCTCGATCGCCATCCGTGGGACCTCGTGATCGGCGACTACAGCATGCCCGAGTTCAGCGGACCGGCGGCCCTCGCCCTGTTACGGGCGCGCGATCTCGACACGCCGTTCATCTTCGTCTCCGGTACCATCGGCGAAGACGTCGCCGTGGAGGCGATGAAGGCGGGCGCCCAGGACTTCCTCACGAAGGGAAATCTGCGGCGCCTGATCCCGGCCATCGAGCGGGAGCTCCGCGACGCTGAGG
>Ga0209055_1002182_pt1 | contig 12519 bp, 12 predicted proteins | sample GraSoiAngelo_110_FD_185875 | JGI IMG/M metagenome (GOLD analysis project Ga0209055, IMG submission 185875) | Grasslands soil microbial communities from the Angelo Coastal Reserve, California, USA - 14_0903_12_30cm (SPAdes) (version 2) | ecosystem: Environmental > Terrestrial > Soil > Grasslands ... | reverse complement strand
CAAGCTCGAAGCGCTGGCAGCGGGGGCGCGGATCGTGCGCGCCGAGCTCGCCACGGGAGCGCGCCTGCGCCCTCTCTGATCCGTCACGCGCCAGGGCCTGTCGATCACGGGCCGGGGCTGACTGCGCGCCGCGTGGTGGTCTTTTTTGCCGACTTCTGCTATCGTCCGAACGCCTCGAAATCCGTGAGGGAGACCGTCGTGAATGGCCTGAGGAGGCGAGGATGAGCAATCCCACGAATCAGCCGAAGCGCCCGTTGAGCGTCAACCGCCGGGCGTTTCTCAAGCGCGCCGGCACGGTCGGCGCCGGTGCGGTGGTTGCGTCGCGGATTCACAGACCCGGCGCCGCCGCGGCGCAAGACGCGACCGTACGTCCCGATCCCGCCGCCAAGCGCGGCGGCACCCTTCGTTACGCGGTCCACAACGCGCCGGCCCACTTCGACGTGCATCAGTCAGGCACCGTCGCCAACATCGGTCCGCAGAGCCCGATGTACGACACCCTGCTCCGGCGCAGCCCGAAGGACGGGCAGACGATCATTCCCGACCTCGCCTGGAAGTGGGAAATCTCGCCCGACGGCAAGAAATACACCTTCCACCTGCGGAAGGGTGTGAAGTTCCACGACGGGGCCGACTTCACCGCCGAGGACGTCAAGGCGACCTACGATCGCATCACGCACCCACCGAAGGGCGTGGTCATCCCGCGTACGCCGCTCTTCTCCACGGTGGGTGACATCGTGGTGGTGGATCCGCACAAGATCGAGTTCCGGCTGACCGAGGCGCGCCCCAAGGCGTTCATGCTCGGCGCCTTCGCAAGCGGCTGGAACATCATCGTGCGGAAGAAGACGCTCGAGGACAACCAGGGCAATCTGCGCCAGGTGATGAACTATCCGGGTACCGGGCCCTTCCGCCACGTTTCGCGCAAGGACAAGGAGATCTGGATCCAGGAGCGCAACCCCGACTACTGGAACAAGGGGCTGCCGTTGGTCGACAAGCTCGAGATCTACCACATGATGCCGTTCTCGCCAGAGCTGGGCTCGTCGTTCCTGTCCGGCAAGGTCGACTACGCGCGGCTGCTGGACCCCGTCTCCTGGCGCAAAGCCAAGGAGATGCAGGGGGTGACCGCGACGGCGTTCAATCAATCGGTGATCCAAGCGTTCTGGACGAACACGGTCAAGAACAAGGCGCTGGCCGATGCGCGGGTGCGCCGGGCCATCCATCTGGCCATGGACCGCCACACGCTGGTCGAGGTCGTGAAGGACACCGCGCCGATGCAGGTGGGCGGCTTCGTGTACCCGTTCCACGAGATGTCGACGCCGCGGGCCGAGCTCGAGAAGAAGCTCGGCTATCAGAAGGACATCAAGCCCGCGGTGCAGGAAGCCCGTCGCCTGATGAAGGAAGCGGGCTACGGCAACGGCATCAAGAACCTCGACTTCGTCGTCCGCGATGTCGCCACCTTCAAGCTGTGGGCGGTCGCCATCCAGGCCATGCTCAAGGAGCACCTCAACATCGAGACCAACCTGCGCGTCGTGCAGGTCTCGGTGTGGTTCGACGAGGCTCAGGCCGGCAACTTCGATCTCGCGATCAGCGCAATCGTGTCCACGTTGATGGATCCGTCGGACATCTTCAGCGCCTGGTACGGGAAGGACGGCCCTCAGAACTACTCGCGCTGGACGAACCCGGCCTTCCACGACATCGCCAGCCAGGTCGAGCGCGAGCTCGACGAGAACCGACGCAAGGCGCTGGTCCGCAAGGCTGAGGACATCCTGGAGCAGGACCCGCCGCTCATCCCGGTGTCGTACGAGCAGATCTACGACGCCTGGTCCAACAAGGTGCACGGCCAGAACCCGTCCACGTACTTCGGGATCTACGACGTCGTGCGGTGGGACCAGGTCTGGCTCGGCTGAGCACCGGCTCCTAGCGCGTGCGGAAGTACCTGGCGCGCCGGGCGCTGTACGCCGCTATCACCCTGTTCGGTGTCTCGGTCAGCGTCTTCGTGATCCTTCGGGTCCTGCCGGGGGATCCGCTCGTGGCCATCCTCGGCGTGGAGGGCCACGCGCAGATGAAGCCGGCCGACCGCGCGCGCATCATGGCCGACCTCGGGCTCAGCGACCCGCTGCCCGTGCAATACGTCCGCTGGCTCGGCGACATCGCGGCCGGCCGCCTCGGCAAGTCGTTCTTTCGCGGCGACACCGTCTCAGAGCAGATCCTACACCGTGGCCCGATCAGCGCCGAGATCGGCGTGCTGGCGCTGATCGTCTCCTGGCTGGTCGGCCTGCCGGTCGGCATCCTGAGCGCCTTCAAGCCGAACAGCCTGCCCGACGGCGCCGCGCGCGCGCTGTCAGTCCTCTTCATCGCGATCCCGGGCTTCTGGCTCGCCATGCTGATCGTCCTCGCGTCGCTGTTCTGGTTCGGCTACAAGGCGCCGATTCTGATCGTGCACGTGTGGGAGGACCCCTGGCGGAATCTCCAGCTCGTGATTGGGCCCGCGCTGGTCCTTGGACTGGCGCAAGGGGCCTACATCGCGCGCATGTCGCGCTCGTGTCTCCTGGAGGTCATCGGCGAGGACTTCGTGCGGACGGCGCGGGCGAAAGGGCTTCGTGAAGGATTCGTCGTGATGCGGCACGCGCTCCCCAACGCCCTGTTGCCGGTCATCACGATCTCCGGGGTCCTGCTGGGCTTCGTCCTGGGCGGCTCGGTGGCGGTCGAGCAGGCGTTTGGCGTGCCCGGCCTCGGCCGCGCGCTCGTCACCGCGGTGATCGAGCGCGACATCATCGTAGTGCAGAACCTGGTCCTGCTCTACGCCGTGATCTTCGTCGGCGTCAACGTCCTGGTCGACCTGAGCTACGCGTGGCTCGACCCGCGTATCCGGTACAGCTGAGTCCCGTATGAAAACCATCGTCGCCGAGCTGGCTCGGTTCGCCAGCCGCAACACGCTGTCCGCGCTCGGGGGCCTCGTCGGCATCCTCATCGTCGTCGTCGCGGTGGCAGCACCGCTGCTCGCCCCACGCGACCCGCTCAAGGCGGACTTCAGACGGATGAACAAGCCGCCCGACAGCCAGAGCTTACTGGGAACCGATCAGGTGGGCCGCGACACCCTGAGCCGCGTCATCTACGGTGCCCGGACCTCGCTGTTCGTGGCATTCTCCGCTGTCATCCTCGGCACGACGGTCGGCTCGCTGTGGGGCGTCGCCTGCGGCTACCTGCGCGGGCGGTTCGACCTCGTGAGCCAGCGTGTCATGGAGATCCTCCAGTCGTTCCCCGACCTCATCCTCGCCATGGCGATCTCGATGGCCATCGGGACCGGCCTGCAGGCGGTGATCTTCGCGATCGCGATCACGCGCATTCCATTCGGCGGACGGGTGATCCGGTCGGTGGCGCTCTCGGTCCGCGAGATGCCGTACGTGGAAGCCGGGCGCGCCAGTGGCGCCTCGGCGCTACGGGTCATGACCTTTCACGTGCTGCCCCAGTGCGTCGCGCCCTATCTGGTGCTGGCCACCACGCATCTGGGCGTCGCGATCGTCATCGAGGCGGCGCTGGGCTTCCTGGGCGTCGGCGTCCCGCCACCCACGCCGACCTGGGGCAACATGCTGGCCGACTCGATCACCGCGCTCGTTCCCCCGTGGTGGCTCGCGTTCTTCCCGGGCCTGGCCATCACGGTGACCGTGCTCGCCTTCAACCTACTGGGCGACGGTATCCGCGACACGCTCGACCCGCGCTTGTCGCCGGCGTTCCTCAGGATGATGGCCGGAGGTCGGCGCGCGTAGCGCGTCGCCGGATCAGCGCTCGAGTCCCTGATTCATCCCCAAGCACAGGGCGACGACGTAGCCCTCGTGGATCGTGTGCCACCCGGAGAGCTCCAGGCGGCCCATCTGGACTCGATGTCGACCGGGCGCGGTCTCCTCGCACGTCACTACACGGAGCTCCATCGCCATGCCGCGGCCCACGACCTTGGAGCAGGCTTCTTTCAAGGCCCACAAGATCGTCAGCCGCTCCTCCTCCGACCGTGAGCCGAGAAGCACGTCGCGGTCGTGGGCGAACGCGCGGGCCAGCCTGAGCAGGCGAGGGGAAACTTCCTCGATATCGATCCCAACGCGGGATCCCGTCGCGCTCGAGGTGACCGCGCACGTGAATCGTCCCTTGTGAGAGAGGGAGCAGTCCGACGCGACTCCGGCCGCGAGCTCCGGCGTGAAGACCAGCCGCGGCCGCCCCCGCGGGTCCTTCACCACGGCGCAGCGCAGAGGATCACCGACCCGGCCCTGGCGCATCACCATGAGCTTGAGGCACACGCGCGCGCCGAGCCATTCCCGACGTCGCAGCGGATGCCGGAGCTCGGCGTACTCGGCCTGCTCCCACGCCGTGAGGAATCGCGCCGCGATCGACTCGAGGTCGTGGAGCCGGCCGAGATCCAGCAGGCACACCTCGACCGGCTCCTCGCTCAGCCCGAGCCGGATCAGCTCGAGATCCAACACGCCGGCTCCATTCTGGAGTTAGGGTGACCTAATACTAGAAACATCGTGGACATACTTTTCAAGGATATGGTATCCTCACGCTCGCGTCACCGGCACCCGGCAGCCGGGCGCAACACCAGAGAGGAGTATCGCCGACATGATCGTCTGTCTCTGTCGGGGCCTCGCCGACCACGCGATCCGGGCGACGATCGCCCGGGGTGGCGACACCCTCGAGCGTCTGGCCGCGATCTGTGGCGCCGGCACCGATTGCGGCGGTTGCTCGCCGACGCTCGATGCTCTGCTTGATGAGGCGCGCGGTGCGTCCTATAGTGGCCTCGCACCCCAATCCGTTCTCAGTGTCAGAGGAGAGCTATGCGAGGCCACGAGCAGGTCGTCACCCTCCTGAACGACGTCCTCACGGCCGAGCTCACCGCCATCAACCAGTACTTCATCCACGGACGGATGTGCGAGAACTGGGGCTACGAGCGTCTGTGGAAGAAGATCCGTGAAGAGTCGCTCGGCGAGATGCGCCACGCCGACAAGCTCATCGAGCGTATCCTGTATCTCGAAGGCGTGCCGAACGTCCAGCGCCTCGGCAAGGTGAACGTCGGCGAGACCGTGCCCGAGCAGCTCCGCCTCGACCTCGAGCTCGAGCGCGACGCGATCCGCCTCCTCAACGCGGGGATCGAGACGGCCCGAAGCCTGGGCGACAACGGCACCCGCGAGCTCCTCGAGCAGCTCTTGGAAGGTGAGGAGCACCACGCGAACTGGATCGAAGCCCAGATGAGCTTGATCGCGCAGACGGGCGAAGGGAACTACCTGGCCCAGCAGATCAAGGACGAGGGGTAGCGCTCCCCGCCGTCTCGGCCGCGCCCGCGTAGTCCCGCCGGTGGAAGTAGTTCGCGTTGTAGAACTCCAGCACGAGATCGCGGTAGACCGCGCGCGGATACCGCGCCGGGTTGTCCGCGCTCACGCAGGTCGGCACGCACTCGATCGTGGCGTCGACGTTCGGGCTGTAGAAGAACGCGATCGAATACCGGTCCTTCCCCGAATCGTTCAGCACCCCGTGCGGCGTCGACCGGAAGCGATCGTTCGACCACCGCTTCATGATGTTGCCGAGATTCACCAGGAAGGTCCCGGGGATCACGGGCGGCGCCATCCATTCGCCGTTCGGAAGGCGCACGGCCAGACCCGGCACGTCTTCGCGCGCCAGCATCGTGATGAACGAGTTGTCCGTGTGGGGGCCCTGACCGAACTGCTCGTCGTCGTCGGTCTCCTGCGGCGGGTAGTGGAGGAAGCGCAGATTGATGTGCGCCTCGTTCGTGAAGAACTGCGCGAAGTATTCGGCGGGCATTCCGAGGGCCCGCGCCAGGATCGGCAGCACGCGCTCGCCGAGCCGCTCCAGGGTCTTGAAGTACGTGACCATCGCTGCCCGCATGCGCTCGTGCCCGTCCGGCCACTGGTTCCGCCCGCGGAGCGCCGTGCCCGCGACGACGTCCGGATGGTCGGCGCCGCGATCGTGGCTGATGAAGAAGCTCTCGTTGAAGTTCGGCCGGGTCGCCTTGTGGACGGTCGAGTGCCGCTGCATGCTCTCGTTCACCGCCAGGTACCCGATGTTGTTCCCGTTGATCTTCAGCGAGCGCTTCAGCTCGAGCGGCGTCGCGTGGAACTCGCGCGAGGCCGCGAAAGCGTCGTTGATCACCCTCTGCGGGACGCCGTGGCCGGCCAGATAGAAGAAGCCGACGGTCTCGCAGGCGCGCCGGACCTCGATCGCCACGGTCTCCAGCGCACCCGGCTCCCCTCGGAGCGCGGACCCGACGTCGATCAAGGGGATGGCCTCCGTCGCCGTGTCGATGTCCTTGACCGCCAGCGCCTTGAAGATGTTCATCTCTGGGCCTCCGTGCCCTCTCGCCGAGATCGTAACGCCGCCCCACGGCGGAGACCAGCAGCTTTTGTTGGTTTGACAGACGCCCGAGCCTGTCTCTAGGGTAGTCGTCGGAAATCGATCCCAGGAGGCGGGAAGAGCATGAGAAAGACCGCGCTCGCACTCGTGGCCGTCAGCCTGGCCGTGGCGCCGGCAGCCCGGGCAGCCGATCCCGATCAGAACAAGAAGGTCGTGGTGGACGTGCACTCCGTCCGGGAGCCCGGCGCGCGCGGCTCCGCCATCGTCGACATCTTCAAGCTCGAGAACGGCAAGGTCGTCGAGCACTCGGACGTCATCCAGCCCATTCCCGAGAAGGCGGCGAACTCCAATGGCATGTTCTAGGCCGCGGGCGTCGCGACGCGAGTTTCTGAAGGTGGCCGCCGGGCTGGCGGCGCTCGTCGCGCGCGCGGGAAGCAGCGGGGCGGAAGCCGCCCAGGCCCAGCCGCTCCAGCCCACGCCCAGCTGTCCGGGCGCGGCGCCGGCGACCGCGCGGCAGACCGAGGGGCCGTACTTCAAGCCGGACTCGCCGCTGCGCGCCTCGCTCCTCGAACCGGGCATGGCGGGCACGAAGATCGTGGTGACGGGGATGGTGCTCTCCACGACTTGCCAGCCGGTCGCGCGAGCCTTGATCGACGTCTGGCACGCCGACGATCGCGGGGGCTACGACAACGCGGGCTATCGGCTGCGCGGCCACCAGTTCACCGACGACCAGGGACGCTACCGGCTCGAGACGATCGTGCCCGGCATCTACGTCGGTCGGACGCGACACTTCCACATCAAGGTGCAGGCGCCGAACCGGCCGGTGCTCACGACGCAGCTCTATTTCCCGGCAGACGCGGCCAACGCGAGAGATCCGATCTTCAGCCGCGAGCTGGTGATGCAGGTGAGGGACGGCGCCGATGGCAAGGCCGCGACGTTCGACTTCGTCCTCGATCTCGGCGCCGGTCGCGCGGGCAGAGGCTAGATGACCGACTTCGTGAGCGAGGTCCGCGACGGCATGCGGATCGACTGGGACGTGCCGATCCGCATGGACGACGGGCTCGTCTTGCGCGCCGACGTCTTTCGCTCGCTCTCGGCGGGAGAGCAGCCGGTGATCCTGACCTACGGCCCGTACGGCAAGTGGCTCCACTTCGAGGATCTCTACACCGATCAGTGGCGCCGCATGGTCGATCAGCATCCCGACGTCCCCGCCGGATCCACGAACAAGTACCAGAACTGGGAGGTCGTCGATCCCGAGAAGTGGGTGCCCGACGGCTATGCCTGCGTTCGCGTCGACTCGCGCGGCGCCGGCCGCTCGCCGGGCCACCTCGACATCTGGTCGGCGCGCGAGGCCCAGGATCTCTATCACTGCATCGAGTGGGCGGCCGTTCAGCCCTGGAGTAACGGCAGGGTCGGCCTCAACGGAATCTCCTACTACGCGATGAACCAGTGGCAGGTGGCGGCGCTTCAGCCGCCGCATCTCTCGGCGATCTGCGTCTGGGAGGGCGCGGCCGACTACTACCGCGACCTCAGCCACCACGGTGGCATCCTCTGCACCTTCGGGCGCGCGTGGTTCCCCTCGCAAGTCATTCGCGTCCAGCACGGCCGCGGCACGAAGGGATACCGGAGCCGGATGAACGGCGACTGGGTCTCCGGGCCGCCGACTCTGACCGAGGAGGAGCTCGGCGGCAACCGCCGAGACTTCTACGAGGACTGCTGGCGAAATCCGCTCGCTAGCAGCGAGTACTGGCGCTCGCGCATGCCCGACTGGGCGAAAATAGCCGTGCCGCTCTTCTCGGCGGCCAACTGGGGCGGGCAGGGGCTGCATCCGCGGGGCAACTTCGAGGGATTTGTGCGCTCGGCCTCGAAGCAAAAGTGGCTCGAGGTGCACGGCATCGAGCACTGGACCCACTTCTACACGGACTACGGCGTAGCTCTTCAGAAGAAGTTCTTCGGTCACTTCCTGAAGGGCGAGGACACGGGGTGGAAGAAGCAGCCGAAGGTCATGCTCCAGGTCCGACACCCCGGCGAGCGATTCGTCGAGCGGAGCGAGAAGGAATGGCCGCTCGCGCGCACGCGCTGGACCAAGCTCTACCTGAGCTCGACCGACCAGAGCTTGAGCCGGACGCCCGTGGCGCGTCGGGGCGCCGTGAGCTACGACGGCCTGGGCGAGGGCGTCACGTTCCTCACGCCGCCCCTGACGAAGGAGACCGAGATCACCGGCCCCATCGCGGCGAAGCTCCACGTGTCATCGCAGACCGCTGACGCCGATCTCTTCCTGATCGTGCGCGTGCTGACGGCGAACATGAAGGAAGTCGTGTTCCAGGGCGCGCTCGACCCGCACACGCCGATCGCCCAGGGATGGCTCCGCGCCTCGCATCGAAAGCTCGATCCCAAGCTCACGCTCCCGTATCGCCCGTACCACACGCACGACGAGAAGCAGCCGCTCGCACCCGGCAAGATCTACGAGCTCGACGTCGAGATCTGGCCGACCTCGATCGTGGCGCCGGCCGGCTATCGCATCGGCCTGACGGTGCGCGGCCGGGATTACGAGTACCCCGGCGGGTCGTCGACGGGGCTCGGAACGCTCGGCGCGGTCTTCACCGGCGTCGGGCCGTTCCAGCACAACGACCCGCGCGACCGGCCGGCGGAGATCTTCGGCAAGAAGGTCACGCTCCACTGCGGCCCCGGCCGCCAGTCGTACCTCTTGCTGCCGATCATCCTCTCCGCGCGCTAGCGATCGCGCGCCAGATCTTCTCCGACGTCAGCGGGATGTCGACGTGGCGGACACCGAAGGGCGAGAGCGCGTCGACGACCGCGTTCACGATCGCCGGCGGCGCCACGCACGCGCTGCCTTCGCCGACGCCTTTGACGCCGAGCGGGTTGAGGGGAGACGGCGTCACGGTGCGATCGACGACCAGCTCCGGCATATCGTCGGCCCGCGGGATCGCGTACTCCATGAACGTCCCCGTGAGCAGCTGACCGTCTTCGCCGTATGCGATGCGCTCGAGCAGGGTCTGCCCCAGTCCCTGCGCGAAGCCGCCGACGATCTGTCCGTCGATGAGCAGCGGGTTGATCGCGTTGCCACAGTCGTCAACGGCGACGAAGCGCTCGAGACGGACCTGACCCGTATCGCGGGCGATGCGGACGACGGCCAGTCCGGCGCCGAAGCTCCAGGACGGTTGATCCTGGCGAAAGAACACGGTCGCCTCGAGGCCCGGCGTTTCTTGAACGGGGAGACCCATCCCGCGGTGGGCAAACTCGCCGACTCGATCCCAGCCCACGATCTTTTCGGGCACGCCTTTGACCTGGAAGCCGCCGCGGACGACCTGCAAGTCCTCCGGGCTCGCCTCGAGAAGCCGGGCGGCGAGCCGACGCCCTTTGTCACGCACCTGGGCCGCGGCCTCGGCGAGCGCGTTGCCACCGAGGCCCGTGCTGCGGCTGCCGAACGTTCCGATCGCCTGCGGCGCACCCAGCGTGTCGCCGTGGCGGACGATCACGTCCTCGCAGGCGACGCCGAGATGATCGGCGATGATCTGGGCGAAGGTGGTCTCGTGTCCCTGTCCATGCGGGCTCGATCCCGTGATCGCCGTGACCTTGCCGCTCCGCTCCACGCGCACGAGCCCGCTCTCCCAGCCGAGGACGTTCGTGGATTCGACGTAGGCCGCGACGCCGACGCCCATGATCTCGCCGCGACGGCGCGCGGCAGCCTGCTCTCGCCGGAGCCCCTGATAGTCCGCCAGCTCCACGACGCGATCGAGGGCGCGCGCGTAGTTGCCCGAGTCGTAGGCGGGACCGAACGGGGTGCGGTGGGGAAACGCGTCAGGCGGGATGAAATTGCGCCGGCGAATCTCGACGGGATCGAGGTTCGTCGCGTGGGCGGCCTCGTCCATGAGGCGCTCGATCAGATAGACGCCGACAGGCCTGCCCGATCCTCGATAGGGACCGGTCGGCGCCGTGTTCGTGTAAACCCCGATGCTCAGCAGCTCGGCGTTCTGGATCCGGTAGGGCCCGAAGATGTGAGTCGACGCCGACATCGGCGGCACCAACGAGAGCGAAAGCAGGTGAGCCCCGAGATCGAAGACGGCTTTCGCCCTGAGGCCGAGGATCTCGCCCTCGGCGCTCACCGCGCCCTCGGCCTCCGAGACGGCCGCTCGCGCCTGGATCGTCGTGAGCAAGTCCTCGGTGCGCGTCGACATCCAGCGAACGGGCCGCCCGATGTCGCGGGCGAGCTTCGCCGCGACGATCTCCTCACGATAGAGCGGTCCCTTGACGCCGAAGCCGCCGCCCACGTCCGGCGCGATCACACGGAGCTTGTGCTCCGGGAATCCGAGGACGGCGGCGAGGTCGGCGCGCGATAGAAACGGGTTCTGCGTGGTCAGCCAGAGCGTGAGCTCGTCGCTCCCCGCGTCGTAGCGCGCGAGGACGCCCCGAGGCTCCATCGGCGCTCCGGCCAGGCGGTTGTGATCGAGTCGCACCTTCACGATGTGGGCGGCTCTGCCGAACGCTCCATCGACGTCGCCGCCCTTGAGCGGCCAGCTGAAGGCCTGGTTGGTCCCGAGGTCCGCGTGGGCGAGCGGAGCGCCGGGCTCGAGACCACGCTCCGCATCGGCGATCGGCGGAAGCGGCTCGTACTCGACCTCGATCAGCTCGGCGGCGTCGCGAGCCAGATCCGCGCTCTCGGCGACGACCGCCGCGACGGGTACGCCGGTCGAGTCGACCACGGCGCCGGCGAGGTAGGGACACCGCGCCTGCTTCAGCCCGGGGATCGTCGCCATGAACGGAAGCGGCCGCAGCGGGCCCAAATCCTCAGCCGTCACGACGCGCACGACACCCGGTGCCTTCCGTGCGGCGTCAGTCCGGAGCGCCGTCACCCGGGCGTGGGCGTGAGGGCTCCGGAGAAACACGAGATGCACGAGGCCGGGCAGCTTGATGTCCTCGACGTACTGCCCGCGCCCGGTGATGAGCTTGGGATCTTCGGTCCGCTTGAGCGGACGCCCCACATAAGGCTCCCGGTCAGTCTCACTCATTCGGATCAGCCGGCCATCGTGTGGCTGAGCTCGCCGATGCCATCGATCCAGAGCTTCACGGTGTCGCCGGGCTTGAGGAACACTCGCCGCGGCACTCCGACGCCGGCCGGGGTTCCCGTCAAGACGAGATCGCCGGGCTGGAGGGTCACACGCGAGGACAGCATCGCGATCTGCTCGGCGGTGTCGAAGATCATCTTGCTCGTGTTCGAATCCTGCATGAGCCGCTCATTGACCCACAGCTTGAGCCCAAGGTTCTGCGGATCGGGAACCTCGTCGGCCGGCACGATCCAGGGCCCGAGCGGGCAGGAGCCGTCGAAGCACTTCTGGCTGAGCCAGTCGTAGTGAAAGGGAGATGTCGCAGGGTTCTTGTCGCGCCGCATGACGTCCCGCGCCGACAGATCGTTGGCGATCGTGTAGCCGGCGACGTACTCGAGCGCCCGTTCCACCGGAACGTCTCGCGCGACCTTGCCGATCACCGCCGCCAGCTCGACCTCCCAGTCGACCATCTGCGAGTAGGCCGGCAGCTTGACCCGGGCGCCGGGTCCCACGACCGAGCTCCTCGAAGTCTTGACGAAGTGCCAGGGCTTCTCGCCCAGCTCCTTCATCGTCGGCCCGGGCGTCTGGCCCTGAGCCCGGGCCATCTCGGCCATGTGATCGGTGTAGTTGGCGCCCGCGCAGTAGATGGCGCCCGGATAGAGGACGGGAGCCAGCAGTCGAACGCGCTTGAGCGGGACCCCCCTGCTTCGCGCTTTGCCGGACTCGATCTGCTTCGAGGCTCGAGCGAGAAGCCGCCGGACCCGGCTCCAGTCCTCGAGCATACCCAGCACGCTCGAGTGAGCCACGACACCCGTGATCTTCGCCGCGTCGTACACCGTGTCGCCGAGCAGCACGCCGGCGCGCGCGCCTTGACCCACTCGAAAGCTCAAGAGCTTGTAGGGCATCGCGTGAGTGCCTCCTTGAGCGGAGAGCTTGCTGAAGGCCCGACGATACCATAGCCTGTCGCGTGCGACCGATCACTCGAGACCGGGAGGACGCCCACCATGAAGCAGCTGACCAGGAACGTGTTCGTGGAGACCGAGCTCCGCGGCTCTAACCACGGCATCGTCACGACCTCCGACGGCATCGTGATGATCGATAGTCC